>Ga0247841_10008640_pt1 | contig 14580 bp, 12 predicted proteins | sample LaCruzMarch2015__2_FD_192410 | JGI IMG/M metagenome (GOLD analysis project Ga0247841, IMG submission 192410) | Freshwater microbial communities from meromictic Lake La Cruz, Castile-La Mancha, Spain - LaCruzMarch2015_18m | ecosystem: Environmental > Aquatic > Freshwater > Lake | place: Spain...
CATAAGATCCTGGACGTCCAGAAGTCCTACAACGCGTCGGGTTTTGTCCACCACCGGCAACTCATCAATACGAAGAGATTCCATAATATGGAACGCTTCTTCCGCAAGTTTTTCCTTTTGAATATAGCGAGGTTTGAGCGTAGCCCATTGGACGACGGGCCGGCTCAAGATCTTTTCGCCTTGAGATTTAAGATGACGCCGGAGGTCTCCGTCTGTGAACACGCCTACCAGTTTTCCACGCCCATCCACAATCGTACAACTACCAGCCCTTGAGGCCGTGATCTTCAGAAGCGCTTGACGCACTGTGGTTTTCATTCCCACGAGTGGATTGGCCTTGCCTGTACGCATGATCTCTCCGACCTTGAGCAACCGTCTCCCGAGACTTCCCGCCGGATGCAGTTCTGCAAAATCTTCTGAGCAGAAACCCCTTTTCTTAAGAAGCGCAAACGCGAGCGCATCCCCCATCGAAAGCGAAGCGGTTGTCGAAGCGGAAGGCGCCAGGTTCAACGGACACGCTTCGCGCCGCACACCAAGATCCAGCACCTTATCCGCATTCTTTCCAAGGGTAGATTCAGGGACACTCGTTAACGCGACAAGTTTCACTCCTTTTTTCTTCATGAGAGGAAGAAGTCTTACGATCTCTTCGCTTTCCCCGCTTTGCGAGATCGCGATCACAAGATCCTTGGAAGTCACCATCCCGAAATCACCGTGTACTGCCTCGGCAGGATGAAGATAAAAAGCAGGCGTTCCCGTCGAAGCCATGGTCGCGGCGATCTTGCGAGCAATAAAACCGGGTTTTCCCATTCCGGTAAGTATCACGCGACCTTTGCAATCCGTTATCCATTGAACCACTGTCTCGAAATCCCTACCGATCTTGGAACGAAGCCGTAAGATGGCATGAGCTTCGATCCTGAGAACTTCTTTGGCAAGTTGTATCACATGGGATGTTTTCATGGATCTAATTTCCCGTGGCAGTGCATTTCTTTAATACAATCAGTTTTTTGAGCAAAGGCTCCAATTGAGAGAACGCGAGAGCATTCGGCCCGTCGGAAAGAGCCTTGACCGGGGCCTCATGGATCTCCATGAAAATAGCATCCGCCCCGGCTACGACCGCACAACGCGCAAGCACCGGGATAAATTCCGACATGCCACCCGAAGCCGTTCCTTTTCCGCCTGGGATCTGCACCGAGTGGGTGGCGTCATAAACTACGGGATATCCGAACCCACGCATGATGGGTATCGCGCGAAAATCATTCACGAGGTTATTGTACCCGAAACTTGTACCACGTTCCGTAAGAAGGATCTTCCTGCATCCGGCTTCTTCAAGTTTATGGATCATGTTCTTCGCTTCCCAAGGAGAAAGAAATTGCCCCTTCTTCACGTTCACGATTTTTCCCGTTGCCGCGGCCGCGAGCAAAAGATCTGTTTGACGGCAAAGAAACGCCGGGACCTGGAGAATATCTGCGACTTCGGCCACCGGTTCCGCCTGTTCGGGTGTATGAAAATCCGTAAGAACAGGAAGTTTGAACTCTTTTTTGACGCGAGCAAGGATTTTAAGGCCTTTTTTAAGGCCCGGCCCACGGAAGGAATGGATCGAGGAGCGATTGGCCTTGTCGAAGCTTGCTTTAAAAACATACGGGATTTTGAGCGCTCGAGTGACCTTCGAGATCTTTTCCGCGAGCCGGAGCGTGCTTTTTTCATCTTCGATCACACAAGGTCCGCCGATCAGAATGAGTCTGCGTGGATTTCCGAAGACAATGGATCCCAAAGCAATCTTATGCATGGATCTCACCTTTTCCCTTCAAACGTTTTTCGACTTCCAGCAGGTCCTCCTCCGTATCCACGCTGATAAAATCATACGCTGTTTCGATCACGCGAATGGAACGGCCCCTTTCAAGGATCCTGAGTTGCTCTAATTTTTCTGTATTTTCCAGGATTCCCGGCTTCCAGGCAACAAATTTCAAAAGAAAATCGCGCCGATACCCGTAGACACCAAGATGTTTTAAAAAACTGAACGCACGATCCTGTTTTCCCTGAAAGAACGGGATCGTCGCGCGTGAAAAATAAAGCGCGTTACCTTCCACGTCACAGACCACTTTGACGACATTAGGATTTTCATAACTTGCCTTATCTGTCATGCGTACGGCCAGAGTCAGTACTTCCACATCCTTCGTTCTTTCAAAAATGTCCACCATCTCGTCAAGTGCTTTGGGATCCACAAGAGGCTGGTCACCTTGGATATTGATCACAAGGTCCTGTTTGAACCGCCCGATCACTTCCGCGATCCGAGAGGTTCCATTCGGATGGTCCCGGCGTGTCATAAAAGCCTTGCCTCCGAACCCCTCCACACATTGCTGAATACGTGTGTCATCTGTCGCTATGATCACATCTTCAAGTTTTTCCGCCTGCCTCGCACGTTCCCAAACATGCTGGATCATGGGCTTGCCGTTTATGGAACGCAGAATTTTCTCAGATAGACGCGTAGAACTTAAACGCGCAGGAATAACACCGAGGGCTTTCACGGAATTTGTTCTCATGCCTTCCGGATCGCTTCTTCAAGCTCTCCGGGAGCGACCGTTGCAGTGCCAAGTTTTCCAACAACAATCCCGGCAGCAAGATTCGATATTTTTGCGGCCTCTTGCATTTTTGCGCCCGCCGCCAACGCAAGTGCAAGCGCCGCGATCACCGTATCCCCCGCACCGGAAACATCGTAGACTTCACGAGCAGCGGTTGGAATTTTTGTAAGCTTCTTTTTTTTCTCAAAAAGGGCCATGCCGTCCTCACCAAGCGTGATCAGCACGGAATCGAGTTTTAATTTTTTCATGAGTCCCCAGCCAACCGTTTCCAGCTCCGGTGCTTTGTAACAAGTCCCATGCGTCCGCTCATAACCGACATAAGCCTCACTACGGTTGGGAGTAATACAAGTCACTCCTTGATAATAAACAAAGTTTTTTTCTTTGGGGTCTACAAGTACAGGTTTTTTGAACTTCTTGGCAAGACGAACGATCTCTTTTAAAAGAAAGGGCTGCATCACGCCTTTACCGTAATCCTCAAGGATCACAACATCCATGTGCTTGATATTCTCCCGGACAAATTTCAAAATCTTAAGAAGGTCAGCCTTGGAAACATCCTCTGTCTTTTCACGGTCAAAACGGACGACCTGCTGGGAATGTGCAATGATACGGGTTTTTAAAGATGTTGGACGCGTCGGATCATAAACGATGCCCCCAGTCTCGATCTCTTGTTTGCGCATAGCCTTGAGCAACATGCGCCCGTAGAGATCGCGACCCACCACACCGCAAGGGCAAACCTGCCCCTGAAGAGAGCGAATATTGTTAGCCACGTTAAGCGACCCTCCCGGCATAAAGGATTCCCGTTCGACTTGGACCACCGGAACTGGCGCTTCGGGGGAAATACGTTTCACTTTTCCCCAGACAAATTGATCCAAAATGAAGTCCCCGATCACAAGAATACGAACATCTTTGAACCTTTCAAGTATCTCGAGAAATCGTTTTTTCTCTAAGCTGCTGAGTGGCAAGGATGCGATCTTCATTGTCCCCCTAAAAAGGAGGACAGGCTTATCTTTCTACAATACGCCTGTCCTTTTATATTCTAAAATTGTAGATAGGTATTTTAACATTAGAGAGAAACAGTGTCAATGAAAGGAAATCTTCGTAACTTGTTGGGGTTAAAGGGGTTAGAGAATAAAAACGCCGGGAACTTCTTTTTGACAGCGCCCAGTGTTAATCCGGGTTCAAAAAATCACTTTTTTGCTGTAGGACAAGAGGAGCAATCCCCCGAGCAGGCTGGAGCTGAGGAAGCTTCCTTTTTTGGGATGTCCTTCTTGGCTGCCTCTTTATAGCCCTTAGAACGGTAATCGGTCTGATAGAAGCCGCTTCCTTTGAAAAGTACCCCGGCCCCACCGTGGATGATCCGATGGACTTTGGCTTTTCCGCACTTCGGACATTTCTTGACGGGTTTATCCATCATGGACTGGAATTTTTCGAAACGGTGCTCACATACTCCGCATTCATATTCATAAGTCGGCATAGCTTGTATCTCCTCTAAAAGCACGCATTATAGGAAGAAAAGAAATAATTTCAATCAATGTTGCTGGAGTCTGTCCGGTTAGGAACCAGTGCCGGGTTCGTAGCCGGCAAGCGTGGCGACAACTTCACCGAGAACTGGGACCTTGACCTTCATCAGAAGCGGAATGCGGTGCTCGTCCATACTCATCCAGCCACGGACTTTTCCGCGCCTGACAAAAAAACCTTCGAACAAAATGATCGGTTCGACCTCAACGGCCTGAAAAATACCTACGTTTTTAATCTTCATCTCCTTGATGCCGTGCGTGATGACTTCAAGGTCCCAGTTTTTTTCGTCCGCATTTACAGGGAACCGGGTTTTGGAATCGGGCTGTACATCCTGAAGCCGAAACCAGTAACAGCAGGAGATTTGGTCCTGAACATGTTTGGGAATGAACATTTCTTTGCGGCTGTTGTCCTTGCGGGAATAAAAACGGCCGATATGCCCGTTCTGGTCATATTCCATCGACTCATCCGTCCAGTAGCGGCCCTCTTTGATCTTTTTTTCATAACGAAGGGAATGAAAATGCTCGGCATCAATATAAGTATGATGCGTGTCCCGGACTTTATAGATCCAGTCGAGTATGGAACGTGACCGGATGTTGATCTCGATATGATAAGCATCACGATCGTTCACTTTGACGAGTTCTTTCACCTCAGAGACCGCTTCCCCCACAGTGATCCCAAGATAACTGATCTCGAACTTTATTTTCTCTCCGAGAAATATCTTCGCGGCGGGTTTTTCGGAACGCGGAAAAATCTTTTCCGTCACTTCCCCTGCAATCCCTGCAGGCAGGAGCCAGATAAAACACAACATAAAAATATACCCTTGCCTTAATCGGGACATGTTATTTTTCCTCAATGATCGCAAGCGCTTCGTCAGCCGAGAGATCTTTAAGGCACGCGATCGTTTGACATTGTTTATTGTAGCGGAATTTATAATAACAGGGACGGCATTCCAGGCCTCGCTTAAAGACGGCGATCGCGTCCGGCGACGGCGGATACGGCCCATAAACGTCGGGCGGTACAGGCCCATAGAACGCTATGAGCGGCGCATGAAGCGCACGCGCCAAATGCACCAGACCTCCGTCATTGCCGACAAAAAGCGATGACTTCTTGAGGACCATCGCCGTTTGCGCAAGGCTTGTTTCCCCCGCCAGTACGACCGAGGGCGGGTTGATCATCGCTTGCAATTCTTCGCATAACCTCCGCTCGGAATGACTGCCCAAGATAGCAATACCGCAGATGTTTCGCTCTGTTTGAAGTTTTTTGATCAACGCCGCGAAATATTTTATGGGCCAACGCTTGAAACAAGCTTCTTTTCCCCAGGAATCCCCACCGCCAGGGGCGACTGCAAGAAAACGCTCGGGCAGAAGTTTCAGCTTATCGGCAACTTCCGCCTCGATCAAAGATATGGGCTTGGGGAAATAATATTCCAAGAAACGGTCTTCTACGGGGATCCCGGCTGCCTCCGCAAGATCGCAGTAAAAATCCACAACGTGTCGTTTCCAGAAGGCCTCCGGAAGTGGAAAGCGGATATTATGGAATATTGCACGCTTTTTATATGCAAATCCCGCACACCGTGGAATGCCGAGAAAGAACCGGCCGAAAAAAGCGTGCTCGCGCCGAAGCGAATAATCCAGGATCAGATCATAATGTTTGGCCCGGAGTTTTTGGCCAAGTTCCCAATAGTCGCGAAGATTTTCCAGCCAGGTCTGACGATGAACGCGGTCTTTATCCACGACAAAAATATCATTAATGTGAGGGTTACTCTCCACGACTTCGCGAGTACGGGATCCTAAAAGCAGATCAACAGTCTCCACCGTCGGGATGAGACGCAAAGCACGCATAACAGGCGTCAGAAAGAGAAGGTCCCCGATCCCGTAGGGATGAACAATAAGCACGCGACGAAGTGTTCTCATTATTTTTCCTCTTGCTTGAGAAGGTCAGAAACCGCTTGATAAACATCCTCCACCGCGATCTCATCAATATAGGTGAACTTCCGCTCAGCCGCAGGAATATGAGAAACATCCTTCATAACCACGCGCGAATTCTTTCCAAGCGGTCTCCAACGTTTGGGCCCAAGGCCTGCTTCATACCTTCCGAAGATGGAAATGACCGGCGTACCAACTGCCGCCGCGATATGAACGGGCCCGGAATCATTGGAAACAAGCAAAGCCGACCTTTTCAAAAGCGCGCCCAACATCCCAAGAGAAAGTCTCCCACTTAAATCGAAAATCGGGGTTGAGGTGTTTTTCATCAATTTTTTAATAATAGGCCGGTCTTTGGAAGTCCCAATCCCAAGAAAAACGCTGGGATGATCCTTTTGAATCCGGGTCACAAGTTCAGCAAAGCGTTCCGCCGGCCACATTTTGGTGACATCACTCGCCGAAGGATTCAAGACGATCCAGGGAAGATCCCGCGGGATTTCATGGAATAGACGCAAATTCTCGAGGGAACGGACAAATCGATCCGCAACAGGGAAAAAGCCCATGATCTCTTTGGGAGAAACAATGCCAAGAAGGTCTAGGAGCTCAAAAAGATATTCGGCCTCCTGTTTTTTCCCTTCTTTCTTGTTGTAAGGATGGACATGCGTCAACGCCCAAGGCGCACGACGCTCATAACCTATGCGAACGGGGATCCCCGCAAACCATGCCGCGAGATGCATCCGGTTCGTACCATGGCCATGGACCACCACATCGAATTTTTTACTCCGGAGTTTTTGACTGAAACAAACTTGTCCCCAAAGACCGCGCTCCTTTCCTTTTTTGTCATAAAGGATCACTTCATCGAGATAGGGATTATCTTGAACAACCTCGCGATGTTCGAGAAACACAACCACTGCGATCCAGGCCTTTGGAAATTTTTCGCGTAAAGCCTTGAAAAACGGAGTGGTAAGGACCAGATCCCCGATGCGATCTGTACGCGTAATGAGAATGCGCGGGACATCAGGCAGTTTGAGCTGCATTCAAAAGCTCCAGAGAAAGTTTGACTACTTTTTCAGGTTTGAGTCCATGGAAACAGCTCCGTTCGGCGCGAGGTAATTTATCGGATCCGCAGGAACAGTTTCGGGCCTCTTCCCGCGCAATACGGAATTTTGGCCCTTCATGTCCGTATTTTTCATGGTCCGTCGGGCCAAAGATCCCGACGGTCGGCGTGCCCAACTCGAACCCAAGATGCATGATAGCGCTGTCGTTTGCCACCACAAGTGAAGCGTTCGCAATAAGCGCCACAGTCTCGGGCAAAACAAGATCCCCGCAAAGAACTCCGACGACCCCGGAAAGTTCCGCCCGGATACTGTCGGCCACCGGTCTTTCATTAAGGGTCCCCACTAAAAGGATCTTCTTACCGGTCTTTTCATGAAGTGCCCGGATCACTTCCTTGAAATACCGGACTGGCCACCGTTTTCTTTCACTGGCCGCCCCTGCCGCCACAAGGATCCAACCGCTCTTTTCCTGGACCCCAGCCGTTTCTAAGGCGCGCATTGCAAATACCTCATCTGCCTTGTTAAAAAAATGAAAAGGAGAATGGACTGGAACATCGGATTCCACTGTCGCAAGTATTTCGAGATGGCGGTCTCGCATATTAACTTTGGTGAATTTTCTGAAAAGTGGCGTCCGTTTCTTGCAGGAAACCAGGAACGGGATCGCGGTATTGCGAAGATCCACAATACAGTCATATTTTACTTTACGAAGTTCTGCAATAAACTTCAACTTTTTCCAAAAGGAAGCTTTTTTATCGTAGATCACGATCTTATGGATGTCGGCGCTTCTTTGTAAAACACTTCGCGCCCGAGGTCCCACCACCACTGTGATCCGTGCTTCGGGATATTTCCGGACAAGCGCCATGATGACAGGCGTCGTCATGATCACATCCCCGAAATTGCTGAGTGTCACGACAAGAATATTCATGCTTTTTTCAGGTCCTGGCACCCATTTTCTTTCCGTATAAGGTTGCCAGGGCCAGTCCCATTAACCTTTGATTCTTTTGAAAGAGAATGGGGCAGGATCCTTTCGATCGCATCCGAAACTTCTTCCGGGGTAATATGCGAGAGCCAGTTTTCGTCCGGAAGGTCTTTGCCAAAAAAAGGAACCGTATAACCCGGAGGAATATATTGCAACACGATGCTCTCGCCTGTTCCGCGCGGGCCGGTGAGCTTCGGATCCGTGGGACCAAAAAGGGCGACAACCGGAGCTCCGACACCTGAGGCGATATGCATAGGCCCGGAATCTCCCGTCACAAGACATGCCGCGTTTTTGTAAACTGCAGCCGAAACGCGAAGAGATGTTTTTCCGACTAGGGAAATGATCTTTGCACAACGAACTTTTGACATAAACTCCGCAAAAAGTGGCCCGTCGCTCTGAGAGCCGGTAACCACAATGGGACTATGCCAACGCTCAGAGATCATGTCTGCAAGTGCGGCAAAATGTGCGCCCGGCCAACGCTTGGGTTCCCAATTCGCGCCAAGGTGAAAACAAATGTACCGCATGCCCGGCTTGAGTCCTTCATATTTCAGAATGTCCTCCGCCTGCGTTACATCTTCTGCCTTGTAAAAGAACTGGTACACCTTTTCCTGGGGGACTTCGAACCCGGCTTTTTGCATGAGATCAAAAAAATAATCCAGCTGGTGCATGCGGATGGACGGCTCCAAAAGCGGACGTGTCAGGAGCCATTTTCTTCCTTTCCCGAACCCAATGCGTTCTTTTACGCCTGCTAGCATCAGAAGAAACGCTCGTGTTTTTGAGCGGTGAAAAAGATAGGCTTGGTCCCACGGTCCGAGTTTGCGAAGCTGGAAAGCGAATCCGAACCTCGGAAAAAGCGGACGGTGCGTATCTTTCTCATCAAACGGCACGAAGCCGGAAACTGCGGGATGTGCTTCCAGAATCTCCCGGCAACGCTCGGGGGCGATGCAAGTGATTAAAGCATCAGGATATTTTTGTTTGATAAGATCGAGCGCAGGCATCTGGAAAAGCAGGTCTCCGAGCCAATTTTTCATCACAGCGAGGATTTTCATAATGCAAGCGCTCTCTGGCAATGTTCGAAAACTTCTTCCACGGAGATATGCTTGAGACAGGCCTGCGTTTCCTTAGCCTTGCAAACACCATCGTAACAGGGCTGGCAGGACAGATGATGCGAGAGCACATCGACTTTTTTCCCGGGCGGGACATGCCGCTTGGCGTCCGTCGGACCGAACAGGGCCACGACCGGGATATTCATGGCCGCGGCTATATGAAGCGGCGCTGTATCTCCCGCCACAACCAAATGAAATTGTTTGAAAAAAGCCGGCAATTCTTCCAATGCGGTTTTGCCGATGAGATCGAGGATCTTGCCGGATCCGAAAGAATAAAAAGGATTCCCGAGATCTGTTTCATCAGGAGAACCGATGAGAACGATCCGTGCGTCATATTTCTCAAGGAGCCGCTTTGCTAAAGCGACAAAATGCTCCGCAGGCCAGCGTTTGCTCGGCCAGTTCGGGCTGGATCCCATCACAAAGCCGATGATCCGGGTAGACTCCTTAGGCTCGAGTGTACGGATCATCTGTTTTGCTTTTTCAAGACTCTCGGGTTTCGGCCAAAGTTCCAGCGTGTCATCGAACTGAGTAACCCCGGCTTTGGATAAAATACGAAATTGATGGCGGAGAGGCGAATCTCCGACCTCGAAGGTTCTGTCGGGCCGGTTCAAAAGCCATCCCCATCTTCCGCGTACAAAACCAAAGCGCTGGACCGCCCCGCCCAGATACGCCAGAAGATGCGTCCATTTATTGTTGTGAAGATCCATTGACATATCAAAACCTTCGCGGCGAACGCGGCGGGCGGTCTTTAAAAGATAAAAAATATTCGAAAGTTTTTTACGATCCACTAAAATCATGTCATCCAGATAAGGACATGCCGATACGATCGGTGCGAGCTTGCGATCGACAAGGAGTGTGATCGAGGCATCCGGAAAGCGTTCTTTGAGCATCCTCAAACTCGGAACGACTAAAATGAGGTCTCCCATTGCACCAAGCTTGATCACAAGGATCTTCCGTCGCTTGCGGACTTCTTGATAGACATCGAGCGTTTTCCGGACCATTTGCTCCAGGTTGAATTTCTCCTCCACTTTTTTTCGCAGTTTTACCGCGAACGCCTTGGCCTTCTCCCGGTCCGTCAAGAGTTCGTACATGGCTTCGGCCATCGCAGGAATATTTTTCGGGGGAAAAAGCAGGCCGTTTTCATTGTGTTCGATAATGTCCGGAACACCCCCCAGCCAGGTCGCGGCCACCGGAGTCCCTACGGCACCCGCCTCAATGATCACGCGACCGAAAGGCTCCGGGATAAGGGAGGAAAGGACCAGAAGATCGGACTCGGCCAAAAGCCCCGCAACATCGCGTGTCGGCGGAAGAATCTTGACGCAGGTCTCAAGGCCGAACTGATGGATTGTCTTTTTCATCAAATCTGTATAACGATGTTTGCCGCGGCCTTCGGAACCGACGATCCACACTTCAAAATGAGAAAGCCGGCTCCGCAACAAATGAATAGCTTTAAGAAATTCCACCTGGCCTTTGGCCGGTGAGAACCGCCCGATATGCGCAATTCGCAAAGGGCCTTTATGTTTTTCAAATTTCGAGAATGAGAAAGTGAACTGTGAAAGATCGACACCTCGCGGGATCAATCGAATACGGTCAGGCGGAACATTGAACTCGTCGATCATTCTCCGGCCGATCGCGTGCGATGCCACGATCACGCGCTTCCCCCACCCCATTACAAAACTCATCGGATGAACGGAATAATGTCCGTGGCAGGTCGTGATAAAGGGAATACCGACCTTACGCGCCGCGAGCCATCCAAGCCAGGCCGGAACGCGGCTGCGGGCATGAATGATGTCCACGCGCTCCCGCTGGATGATCTTCACAAGTTCCTCAACCAGGAATAAACCAGCCAGAGATTTCTGATGTACGGGAAGTCCGTAATGCGGTATCCCGATCTTTTGGAGCTCGGCCACAAGCGCCCCGCCGGAGGATACGACCACGGTCGCGTGCCCTTCTTTCTTCATAGCTCGTGCCAGATCCACCACCCCACGCTCGGTCCCGCCGAGTTCAAGCGCCGGCAAAAGTTGCATCACTTTCATATCATGGCTCCCAAACGTTCCATAAGTGCATCTTTCTCACGTTGAAGAACCGGAGTTGCCGGTTTCTTGAAAAGTTCGGCGATATTCTTTTCCAGATCCGCCAGACCGCTTAAAGTTACAAGTCCTCGTTGGGCGAGGATTTGATGAAAACGGTAATGTTTTTCAGGAAGTTCGCCTTCTCCAAGACTGAGGACAATCACACGCTTGCCCGTTCCTACAGCTTCCGAGATCATGGCAAGACTGTCTTCGGTCACAATCAGAAGATCCGCGAGACCCATCATGCCGCCCGCCGCGTAAGGCGGGTTTTCTTCATTTGCAATCACGAGAAACCGGCAAGCCGGATGCTGCGGAAGAACGCTCTTTAGAAAACGTTCCACATGCGTGGAGGTACGCCGTGATGTCGTCATCATAAAATCTCCGGCATGCGGGCTGACATGCTTCAGAGTTGAGCAAAGTTTTTCCATGTCCGAAACTGTCAGATCATAATCACGCGTCGCGCCGCCAAGAAATACCGCTATTTTCGGCCGGCCCCCTTCACCCAGTTTCGTCTGCAAAAGTTCCATATCCGCCTTACGATCCAAAATCTTGTAACCACTCGGCATGATCACCGAACGGAGTGTCCGCTTGGGAACTTTGCCACCGTCATGCGCCGGGACAATGGCCAAGTCATAATGGACCATAGAATAAGGAAAGGGCGGATTCATAATGACGATAGACTTTGCACCAGTCTCCTGGACAAGAAGCATCTGAACGGGTGCAAGCCCGGAACCAGCCGCGATAATATAGTCTGCATTTACTTTTTCGATCGCCTTTTGTGTCTCTGCGGTAAAAAAAAGCGCAAGCCAGCGGAGTTTTCCCTGGATCCAGGGCCTCATTAAAAATGCCAGAAAAAACAAGGCCGTTCGATGAAACGCCGAGCGGTATTCCACGTGGATTCTTTCGGTCTCGAACTTTAACCCAGGACGGCCGTGAAATTCCTTGAAATCCGAGAGCATCTCCGCCACAACCTCGGACTGCTTGAAATGCCCGGCCTTGCCGTCCGAGAGAATCACGATCTTCCTGTCCCAGCAATACTTCCACCGTTTATTTTCCCAAAGCCACTGGTTGGGGAATTTCCGGATAAAACCTTCAAGCACCTTCATGTATTGCCGGGCCTGAAATTCGACACGCGCCTGCGGCTCAAGAGAAGGATCATCTTTCAGAACCTCCTCCGAATAGACCTCGTGCTGGGGACCTCCGGTTCTTACGATAAAAAATGGCATAATGAATGCGTCCGTACGATGCGCCAACTGGAAAGCCCCGATCGGGACCGTGGTCCTCCGGCCAAAGAACGGTAGAATAATTCCTTCGGTCTTGCCGGCGGATTGATCGCCCAGGACCCCGACCATTTTTTCCTCCCGGAGCGCACGGATCAGGCCGCGAATGCCCGCGCCGCGGCTGATGCAAACCGAACCGTGGCTTTCGCGAAGTTTGTTGATGAGTCCGTTCACCCTCGGATATCTTTGTTCACGCGTCAACACATAGATCGGCGTACCGCGAAGACCGGACCAAACCTGCAAAAGTTCCCAGTTCCCGAAATGCGCCGTGATCAGGACCCCGCCGTGTCCTGAACGAAGGAGGGCTTCATAACGCTCCAGGCCGTGGATCTTGATATTAAGATCGTGATGTTTGCGTTCCATCCGCTTAAAAGACATCACTTCCACAACCGTCTGCCCCATAGAACCAAAGTGATCGCGCACGGCTTTCCATCGCTCACCAGGGGTCAGTTGATCCCCAAGCGCGGTTTTCAAATTGATATAAGCCACACACCGCTTTTTTGAAACGTAGAACACTCCACGCCCCAAAACGTCGCCAATCCGGAGACCCACGGCAAACGGGATATGCTCAAAAAGAAAAATGAGCACGCGAGCTATGAGATAGGCGATCCGGTCGAGCAGATCTTCCATCAGCACTGTCCTCCATTGATTTTAGGGGTTAACAGTACGATCCAAGTCTTTATTTCTTTTCATGAATGGCGACTTGGACTGCACTGATTTCTGATCATTTTTTATTAATGAAAATCAGGTGCTGTACCGCATACCCCTAAATTTAAATGTTATGCGGTATTAGTTTTTCACTCCCAGGAGGCGAAAAAGCCGATCCGTCAGGATTTCTTCTCCCGACACGACCCGAAGACGCGCAGCCAGAACGAGCGGGTTTAACGTATTGGTGATCAATTCACGGGAACGATAAAAATCCTTTTCCGTTGTGATGATCTCTTCGGCGCCGGCTGATTGCGCGACCTCTTTGATCTTCAAAAGCTCTTCTTGGGTGTATTCATGATGGTCCAGAAATTCGAAATTCCGGATGGTCTTGAGCTGAAAACGCTGCAGGACAAGCTGAAAGGATCTTGGTGTTCCCACGGCTGCAAACGTCGAAACCCGCCGGCCGGTCATTTTTTCGACCGACGTCCGGACCTTGGTCTTGGCGCGATAAAGAAAGAGCACTTCCATCATGGTCTCGACCATTTGCGCCTGTGGCGCCAAAACCGTGATCTTTGCCTTGAGTTTTTTAAGCTCTTCGGGGTTTACAAGATTAACATGCGTCAATACGATGATGGCCGCACGGTTCAGAACGCTAAGAGGTTCACGCAGAATGCCGCGTGGAATAAGCTTACCGTTACCGAAGGGATTGAGGGCATTCACAACCACAATATCCACATCACGCTCAAGAGCTTGATGCTGAAGTCCATCGTCCAGGACAGCGATATCGATATGCCGCTTTTCTTTTTTGACGCGTTCGGCAACTTTCGCACGGTTCTTGCCGACGCCAATCACCGCGGTTGGAAGGTGATTCTGAAGTTCCAGGGCTTCATCATGGCTGTAGCCGCGCGTAAGAACCAACGGTACGCGCCGGTGCATGCCGATCTTGCGTGCGAGATATTCCACAAAAGGCGTTTTACCCGTGCCTCCCCAGGTCAGATTCCCGACACTAATGACCGGATACGGAAGCCTCTTGCGCGACAGGATCTTGTTCTCATAAAGCCAGCGGAACATCCGGACCCCGAGGCCATACCCCCATGCGGCGAGGGAAAGAAACGCGGAGAGAACCCCGCTAGTCGGGTCATTTTGTTTGTCCTCCGCCAAGAGACGGAAGTAATTCTTCATGCTGTCCATTGCCTGTAATCCTTTCTTGAGAGCACCAGTTTCTAAGAAACGTCAGGATCCACCCAGCCTGGCGTTTACTGGCACCCCGTAAACGGTTAATGATCTGAAAAGCTCTTTGCCCCATTTCATGACGTTTGCCCTCATTCGCGAGGAGCTCCGCCGCCGCGGACGACAGTTCGTCCGGAGCCGAGATCCTGAGAGCACCACCGTCACAATCGAGCTGGTGGTAGCTCTTGTTAAAG
>Ga0247841_10008641_pt1 | contig 14577 bp, 11 predicted proteins | sample LaCruzMarch2015__2_FD_192410 | JGI IMG/M metagenome (GOLD analysis project Ga0247841, IMG submission 192410) | Freshwater microbial communities from meromictic Lake La Cruz, Castile-La Mancha, Spain - LaCruzMarch2015_18m | ecosystem: Environmental > Aquatic > Freshwater > Lake | place: Spain...
CTGTGGCACATTTATCGAATGCTTCACCAGCAGCATCGTCTATGGTTTGTCCAATTACTTCCATATCGTCGTGCGCTCGTACCAATACAATTTGTGAATTTCCACCCGAAACTAGTAAACATAAAAAAGGAAATTGCGGTTGAACTTCATCAGGCTTTCCTTCGCTTATAAAATGTGCTAAAACATGTGCCTGTAAATGATTTACATCTAATAATGGAATATCCAACGCCTGTGCAAATCCTTTGGCAAACGAAGTTCCTACCAATAGCGAACCCAATAATCCGGGACCACGTGTGAATGCAATTCCACTCAACTCAGACTTGTCAATTCCGGCTCGTTTCAATGCTTCGTGAACAACCGGAATTATATTAAGTTGATGTGCACGGGATGCCAGTTCCGGAACAACACCACCAAAACTGGCATGAACTGCCTGACTGGCAATTACATTTGATAGCATAACTCCATCACGAATTACTGCTGCTGATGTGTCATCACAAGATGATTCTATGCCTAATATTATTGTTGGATTCATTATTTATTGGTTACAAGTTACAGATTAAGTATTTATTATAACTAAAAAGTAACTAATTGGTCAGAAATGCGTTTATTATTTGGTAATTGAAAAATCTAAAATCGTAATAATTTGAATTTGGTTATTTCTTTTTTTTAAGTGCTATTTTTGTCTATGTTGTATTGTGTGTAAAGCTCTTATAGGGGCGTTAGCCCTGATATCTTCGTAGAAAAAATAATCCTATAAAATTTAGGGGCGTTAGCCCTGATGTCTTAATCGTTTTTTTATTTTGCATTTTATTCTGAAATATAGAATTTTAGATATCAGGGCTATCGCCCCTAAATATAAAAAAAAATAATTGGCTACAAAGATATCAGGGCTAACGCCCCTCATTTTTTATTTGTTAAGATTTATACAATACAATCTTTAAATAGCACCTCAAAAAAAGAAATCACCAATAAATAGAATTCGTTTTTAAAGCAAAAATAAAAATGGTACGATAGTTGTTAATTATTAATTATTAAATTTTAATAGCTAACTTATCAGCATTTTGATTGTAGAATTCACAAATTATTATTTACTTTTGTCAAACAAACTCCAAAGGTATAAAAAAAACACTTAAAATACTCGGTTTTACAGTTGCCGGAATTATTCTTTTTTTTGCAACAATTTTTATCTTGCTGAAAGTTAGCAAGGTACAAAATTTTATTGCTCAAACTGTTGTATCCGAACTTTCCGATAAACTTAAATCCAAAGTAACTATAGGAACAATTCAATATAAGTTTTTCAATTCTATTTCTATTGAAAATTTGTATGTAGAAGATTTGCACCGTGATACGCTTTTATTCACACAACAAGCCAGTGCCCAATTCGATTTTTGGAAGCTTTTTAAAGGTAAAGTGCTGATTACTTCTGTGGAGTTGAATCAGTTTTATGGCAATTTGGTAGTCGACACTGCCGGACATTCAAATCTCGATTTTGTTATTAAAGCCTTCGAAAAGCCCAAAACCAAAGATTCTACCAACATAGAATATAGAATCAAACATTTTAAACTAATAAACTCCTCATTTAGTTTCACTAATCTGAAAAATTACAAGAAACTACCTCAAAACATTTTTAATGGTAATAAGCTAAAATTTAAAAATATAAATGCAGATATTGCTGTTGATATTTTAAATAAAGATACTTTAAGTGCTAAAATTTTAGAATTTAATGCCATTGAACATTCGGGACTGACATTGACAAACTTAACTACTCAAATTCTTGGTTCGGAAAAAGGAGTTCAACTTCCCGGTGTTGAAATCGAACTTCCAAATTCGCAATTGCATTTGGGCACCATCAAACTTAAATATGATAGTTTAGCCGATTTAGACAAACTCACTGATAAGGTACGTTGGAAAATCCCTATCGATTTATCTTCAATTGATCCGGCAGATTTAAAAGCATTTCTTCCTGAATTGCAATATCTTAAAGATAAACTATTTCTCAAAGGAACCATTTCTGGTAGAATTGCCAGCCTGCGTTTTCAGAAAATGGAAATCAAATATGGTAAAACCATTGCTTTGAATGCTGATTTGGATATCAATGGACTTCCAAACCTTGACGAATCTTTTATCTATGGTCAGATTAATAACCTGAGCTTACAAAAAAATGATTTACAAGATCTTATCTCAAAGTTGAGCAGAAAACCATTTGTTCTTCCAAATGAATTAAATCAATTGGGATTGATAAAGTATAAGGGAAATGTTACCGGATTTTTTAGTAATTTGGTTGCTTATGGGAATTTGAATACTGATGTTGGAAGTGTTTCGACCGATATTTTATTGAAATTCGAAAATAATTTGAAAGACTTAAATTACAATGGAACTTTAAAGTCTTCGAACTTGCAAATAGGACGATTGCTTAATAATAAGCAACTTGGCATGGTTTCTTTTAATCTAAATACCAAAGGAACTAAATTTGAAAATGCAAGTTTGCAGGGAACAGTTACGGCTCAGGTGCGTGAATTTCAATTTAATGATTATTCCTATCGTGATGTGAAATTTAATGGAGAATATGATGGGAAAGGTTTTGATGGTAATGTTTCTGTTGAAGATGATAATATTCATGCTCATTTTAATGGTGAAATTGATTTGACTCAAACTTTACCAATCTTTAATTTTGATTTAAAAGTGCCCAATATTAATTTATATGCACTTCATCTATCTACAAAATATCCGGGTTCAACGCTGGCATTTAATGGGAAAACCAATATGGTAGGTAATTCGTTGGACAATATTAATGGCTTGATTCGTTTTGACAGTATTTCATTCACCAATAAAACCAAAACCCTGAATGTGAATGAAATTCAATTGCAGTCGCGCATTGATAAAAATGTTACTCATTTTGCAATTGCATCCGACTATGTTAATGGCTCATTTAATGGGAATTTTAAATATAGTACGATTGGTTTTACTATCAATCAAATCATTCAGAATTATTTGCCTTCTCTGGCAGCTGCAACCTCACATCCCACTGTTGAGACCTATTCTAATCACTTGAATGTGGACCTCCGAATTGCCAATACCAAGGAAATATCTGATGTGTTAGAATTACCATATACACTGGAAGGAGTTACTACAATCAAAGGTTACATTGATGAAAATACCAATCGTATTGACCTGAATGGAACAATTCCAACCCTTAAAACAGCGAATCAACTTTTTGAGAAAATTACTTTTCATTGCGATAATCCAAAGCAACAATTGCAAGTAAATTCCCGTGCTCAACTAAAAGAAAAGGACGGATTGGTAAGCCTTTATCTAATTGCATCGGCTGCAAAAGACTCTGTGAAAACGCAACTGGGATGGCAAAACACACAACAAATAACCAATGCCGGTGATTTTTATGCGGTTACAAAATTGCGTAACGAACAGGGGAAAATTGCGGCACAACTTTCAGTATTGCCCTCACAGGTGATTATAAACGACTCTACATGGAATATTCACCGAAGTTCCATCGATTTGAATACCGACAGTACCATCAACATCCATGATTTCCGATTCGATAGTCAAAGTCAATATGTTCATATCAATGGACTGGCCTCGAAAAGTCAGAATGATATGGTCAGTCTGGAAATGAACTCACTCAACCTTGATTTTATTATGGGTTTACTAAAACTCAAAGGATTAAGTATTGGTGGAATTGTGACTGGGAAAGCTTCGTTGTATAGTCTGCTGAAACAACCAATTTTTGAAGCCAAATTGGATGTAAAAGATTTTAAATTGAACCATAAATGGGTCGGAAATGGTCGCTTATTTTCTAATTGGGATAAAATTAATAGCAGACTTTTGGCAAAAGGTACTTTTGTAAACGAAAAAAATGAAACCATTGCCATTGCTAACGCTACATTTATCCCAAAAAATGATTCAATCAATGTTTTCTATGACGCAAAAAATTTGAGTATTGAATTTTTAACTCCTTATTTCGAAAGTGTGGTTCAAAATGTAAAAGGATTTGCAACCGGAAAAATTCGTATGTTTGGACATTTAAAGAAAGGTGTTGAATTTGAAGGAGATGCTTTTATCGACAGAGGACAAGCTTCGGTGAAAATGCTCAATACCACCTATTATCTGAATGATTCGATTCATTTGACACCAAATTCTATTGCTTTTAAAAATATAAAAATTTATGATCAGGAAAGGAATCCTGCCAGCTTAAATGCATTAATGAATCACAATGGCCAATTTCAGAAAATGAGGTTCAACGTGAACATAAAAGGTGAGAATATTCTGGCTATGAACACTCATGCCGAAGATAATGATTACTTCTTCGGAAAGGCTTATGCGAATGGAACTGTGCATATTTTTGGAGATGATAAGGAGGCAAATATAGTAGTAAATGCAGTGTCGCAACCGCAAACCAAATGCTATATTCAAATGGGAGGAGCGTCCAAAGCTGCTGATAACAGCTTTATTAATTTTGTGAACAAGCGAATCAATACACGAAGGGAAAATACTACTGAAAAGACAGTTGCGTCTGATTTTAATGTGAAAATAAATTTACAAATTGATGTTACTCCCAATGCCGAAATGCAATTAATTGTGGACCCAAAAGCCGGAGATGTTATTACGGGTCAGGGAAATGGGAGTTTAAGAGTTGAATTTGATAGTTTTTCGGACATAAAACTCTATGGCACTTACATCATTGATAATGGTTATTATTTATTTACGCTTCAAAACGTGTTTAGAAAGGAATTCAAAATTGATAAAGGTGGAACTATTGCATGGACCGGCGATCCATTTAATGCACAGGTAAATATCAGGGCATTATATCCTTTAACAGCTTCATTAAAAGATTTGGACGAAACACTTCAAAATGAAACTACACGTACAACTGTTCCTGTAAATTGTGTTTTGAAATTAACTGAAGACTTGATGAAGCCAACTGTAAATTTCGATATTAACCTTCCGTCGAGCGATGAAGGGGTAAAACAGCGGGTACGCAATATTATCAATACCGACGAAATGATGAATCGCCAAATCATTTATTTACTGGTGTTTAATAAGTTTTTTACTCCTGATTATTTGCGTGCTTCCACGTCCACGGTTTTCAATAATGAAGGACTTTCCTTGCTTTTTTCAACTGCCAGTGCACAACTGAACTCATTGGTTTCGCAGTTTACAAAAAGTAATAATTTCACTCTCGGTTTGGATTATCAACAAAGAAATCTGGAAAGTAGCGACATAAAAGCACAGTTCTTATATCAACCAAGTAATCGTTGGATAGTGAATGGGAATTTAGGTTATCGTATTGATAATCTGTCAACCAGTACCAATAAATTTATTGGTGACGTAGATATTGAATATTTATTAACCGAATCGGGTAAATTCCGTTTGAAATTCTTTAATCATACCATCGATCGTTATCGTTTGCAAAGTTCTGAAACCAAACAAGGACAGGGAGTTGGGTTGCTATACAAAGAAGATTTTGCCAGTGTAGATGATTTATTCGGTTACTACTGGCACTTATTAACCGGGCCCGGAAAAAAGAAAACTAATGATACAACTGCAATCAAAACAGAATAATTGCCTCTTAATTATTGGATTAATTTTCATCATTCAACTTTCAACAGCACAAAATGTCGAAAAATTGTATGTGAACATGCCCGATGCTTTAAATCCAACTTTGAGTAAACAAAATCGACTCGAACTGTTGGAATACCACAAAGCAGGGCAGGGCGATAGTATCGATAATCGATTTGGAAACAAAGCTTATTTATCCATTCTCGATACGCTGCAAAAATACATAGTAGTTAAAAATACGCCCAATTCTACATTCGAAATGAAGGTGTTGAAACTCAAAAATGATATTCCGTTAATTGGAATTATAAGTACTGTTTGCGCCCCGGTTTGTCAATCGAAAATTGAATTTTACGATACAGCATGGAATAAGATTTCATTACAATTCACTATGCCAAAAGCTATTGAATGGATAAATGAATCGGCTCTTTCTCAAGAAACAATTGATCGAAAGTGGCTGGAAAATTTATTAGAGAATAGTTTTATAACCTTAACTTTCGATGCTGCTAATCAGGAAATTATTGCCAAAAATAATAGTCTGGATTATGTAAATGAAGTAGATAGAAAATTAGTAGCACCATTGCTGTTTGATAAGAAACGCTCGTACAAATTGGAAGGAAGAAGTTGGATTTTGAAACAGTAGGAATGTTGAGAAACTAACTAAAAGTTGAATAGTATTTTGTAATTACTAGTTACTATTTTTCTTAATCACTTCTATATTCTTCATTAATTTTGAATAACCAGCCCTCTTGATGGCTGATTTTCCAAAAGTTTGTCTGAACTTTTGTTCAGTAAGATGTTGCCACATTTCAGAGTCCCATTGTAGCATTGTTGTCGTTTTATCGGCAGAGTTTACATTCGATTCAACAATCTCTTTTTTTGGCAAAAGTTCGAAATGAGTATGGGGTTTAGCCCATTTTTTATTCCACGGACAAACGTCAGCACAAATATCACACCCAAGCACTTTATTCGATAATTGGGAGTGAAATTCTTCCGGAATTTCATTTTTGTTTTCGATAGTAAGATAAGAAATACATCTACGGGCATCAATGGAGCCATTATTCAATGCTTTTGTTGGGCATGAGTCGATACAGCGGGTGCAATTACCGCAACGGGCTTTTACAGGCAAGTCATATTCCAGTTCAATATTGAGCATCAGAACCCCAATAAAACAATAAGAACCTAATCCGGGATGTATTAATTGGGTATGTTTACCAATCCAACCCAGCCCTGCACGTTCGGCCCATCTACGCTCAAGAACCGGAGCCGAATCTACAAAAAGATGTTGATAGTCGGGGCAAACACTATCCGGGCCGTATTCAATGCAAATTTGGTTTTCGAGTTCGTTGAGTTTGGCCTTAATTACCGTGTGGTAATCAATTTCGCTGTAGGCATATTTAGCAATTTGAGGAGCTGTTGCTATTTGTTTTTCGTCGGGAAAGTAATTTAAAAGTACCACTACAATAGATTTGCAGCCTGGAACTAATTTGCGGGGATCGGTACGTTTTTCAAAGTTACGAGACAGATAACTCATTTCACCATGATTTCCTTCCGCTAACCACGACTCCATAAAAACTGCATCTTCTTTCAATTCATCGGCTTTTGCAATACCACAGGCATCGAATCCGAGAGATAATGCAATTTGTTTAATCATAAAAATGCAGATTTTTAAAAAGCTATTCTCTGGAATAAATAATATAGATATACTTTCCTAAAATAGAAATGTTTATGTTTGACGATGGTAATTTAACATCCCCTTTAGGGGCTTGGGGCGGGCAATTAATCAATTTTAACCGCCCCTAAATCCCCTAAAGGGGACTTGAAGTTACAACTGTTTTGTGTTTTTTTTTGACTTTTCAATTCAATTTTTATTTTGTAAAGTAGAATTGTCAAATAATAATTTTCTACAGTGCTTTCTCAATCTTTTTTTTCAGTTCGTTGAATCCCGGACTACGTAGAATGATAGTTCCTTGTTTGTTCAATAAATAGGTGGTTGGAAGTGAGGTTACATTATAGGAAGCAGCAATTTTTGAATTTGGTCCATCTTCATCGTGCACACAAATCCATGGAATATTAGCTACTGATTTTTCCCAAAACTGACTATCCTTGTCCAATGATACCTGATAAATTTCAAATCCTTTGCTATGATATTTATTATAAATTTCGCGCAAAGCAAATGTATAATCAACACTTTGTTCATCACCGTAAGCCGAAAAATCAATTAAAACCAGTTTACCTTCCAAATCAGATAACTTACGGGTAACCTTATTTTTATCCTGCAACGCAATATCAATATATCCTTTTCCTTCTGTTTCAAGTATTTCCTTCCATGCCTTGTTTTTAAGTGCATTTCGCTCCGACTGAATGGCATCCATTACTAAACTATAAAGGTTTTTACTCCTTTCGTAGTTGGGCATAAAGGTGTTGAATGAAGTTGCTACTGCTGCATAATATGGTCTATCGGCTTTTTCGTAGGGTGAAAAAATAAAACTGTCGTTCACTTTTTGATATATAGCAAAATAAGCTACTGTCGAACGCGGATTTGATAAAATTAATTTTCCCGCCATTGCCTTGTGAGCAATGATATCTTTTTGAATTGAGGCTATTTTGGCATTCCTTTCATCGGTGCTCATATCACTTGATAATGAATTTGCTTCACTTTGAATATTCATTATTGATTTTCTCAATTGTTGAATCTGAATCGATGTTTCAGACCCCGTAAGTGTATAGTCAGTAGCAAAATTATCAACTTTAGCCTCAATGTTTATTTCTTCACAAGAATCGACGGCAAATGCTATGATTTTATCTTTTCCTAATCGCAATCGATAGAAATCGGGATATTCAGGACGTTTTGAATGGAAACTAAATTCTTCGCTCGAACCAAGTTTGACTGAATCCAACATAGTAGTGGTAAGTAATCCCGTATGTTCAATATAGAGCATTTCGCCTTCGCCATTCTTTATTGAACCACTGACACTAAACCGGTTATGTTGATTACATGATATCAACAAAACCGAAATAAATACTATACCAAATACTTTTTTCATTGTACTTATAATTGATAAAAACATTTCATTTTTAATCCTGATAGCAATCGGGAGAAATTTTCAAATTGAACGCGTCCTGACTTTTCAACGATAGAATAATATCGCTCCTACGGAGCTTAAAAAATGTCTATCCAATCATATAATACTACCATAATATGGCTTCTCCGAAGCTCGAAAATGCTCCGTTAGGAGCTGAATTATGGTAGAATATTATTTCAATGAAACAAAAGCTCCGTAGGAGCGATATTATAGAAAGTCAAGACGACTTTATTATCTCATTTTCAAATTCTCAAATTTTCAAATTTTCACAATGCCACATTTTCAAATTAGAAAAAACTAATTTGTTTTAAAAGCGTATCGTACTTGTGATAATTCTTCGTTAGCTTCAACGATTTTTTTCTTCAAATCTTCTTTGTATTTTTCCAACTTTGTGATCAGCTTTTCATCACCAATTGCCAACATTTGTACAGCCAATATGGCCGCATTTAGCGATCCATTTATTCCAACAGTAGCTACAGGAATTCCCGGAGGCATTTGAACTATTGCCAACAATGCATCCATACCTCCAATTGAAGCATTGATAGGAACTCCAATAACGGGTATGGTGGTCATAGAAGCTATTACGCCAGGCAAATGTGCTGCCATACCTGCCGCAGCAATAATCACTTCAACTCCGTTTTCACGTGCTGAGCTTGCAAAAACCTCTACCTCACGTGGTGTGCGGTGAGCCGATAAAGCATTTATTTCGAAAGGGATTCCAAAATCGTTGAGTAAATCTGCCGCTTTTTTCATTACAGAAAGATCGGACGTACTACCCATTATGATACTTACTTTTGGTTTCATAGGATGTAGAATTTAATTTTGGTTGATGTTTTTTATTCAGTTTCTGTTTGTAGGATTATTATTTTCCAATCAGTGCCTCATATTCTGTTGCCGAAAGCAATGATTCAAGTTGACCAGGGTTGTTGATTGAAATTTTGATAATCCAACCTTCATTATAAGGATCATCATTTAGCATTTCGGGTGTTTCAATAAGTTCTTCGTTGAATTCTAATATTTCGCCATCAATTGGTAAATACAAATCCGATACTGTTTTAACTGCTTCAACTGTCCCAAAAACATCTCCTGCTGATAGTTTTTCTCCCAAAGTCTCAACCTCAATAAATACGATTTCGCCTAATTCACTCTGGGCATAATCTGTAATTCCTACATAAGCAAATTCATCCTCTACACGAATCCATTCGTGCTCATTTGTGTACTTCAAATTAGCTGGTACGTTCATAATTGTAATTTTTTTATTTGTTTGAAAAGTTATTTCTATATTATTTACAAAGAATTTTCTTGATTATTGCCTGAATTATTAATGTCAATCACGCATTGAACAGGATAATGATCTGAATATTTGACATTATCCATCTTGTAACTTATTGGTACAAATGACTGTGAATCATAGAATACATAGTCTATTCTAAAATGGTATATTCGTTCGTTATAAGTCCAACCAAAACCATTTCCAATTTCGGAAAAGGTATCTTTTAAATCTCCTTTTAACTTAGTATATGCATACGACGATGGTACATCGTTTAAATCGCCACAAGCGATTACATCATAGGGTGAGTCGGTAATAACTTTTGATACAATATCTGCCTGACGTGCCCTGAGTTTATATGCAATACCCAGCTTTCGCGAAAATTCTTTTGTAGCTCCTGTAAGATTTTCGGAAGTGAAATCATTCTTCAATTTTATAGGCAATGATTTGTCGATTTCAGTCAATCGGTTCGATTCCAAATGATTATTTATCAATCGAATTATTTTTCCGTTTATATTGATATCAGAATAAATAGAAATATTATAATATGATGGATACTTGATTTTATGTTTCCTGACAATTGGATATTTCGAGAAAGTAGCAATACCACAGGTGAAATTTGAAGCTTTAAATTTATACTCAATATGTTTGTATGGATATTTTTTGAAAATACGAATCATATCGGCATGGGTAATAAATTCAGTTTTTTCGGCCACACAAAATTCTTGTAAACAAACAATATCAGCATTGCTATCCAAAATATATTGAATGACCTTGTTTGGTTTGCGTTTGGTGTGTTTTTTTAAATCGCCGCTGATTTTTGTATTATATGTCAGAATGTGAATTGGACGATTTGCTTTAATTTCTTTTGTTTTTCCAAAATGTATAGGTAGTGTATTGTTGACTTCGTTGGCCGAAAAAAGCAACAGACTTAAAGATAGTAGAAAAAACCATTTGCGTGCCAGCATCCAGAAAAATACAAATCCCAGATTAAGTGCAATAAAAATTGGAAAAGTAAGAGTGAAATAGGCGGGTAAAATAAAATCCTCTGGACTTAATACGGTGCCAATCAAAGTCAAAAGCATAATAATTGCTACCACAATATTGGTAAACAACATTCCCCATTTTAATATAGCTCTTCCAAACATGACTTTGATTAAATGACAATTTAACTCTGAACTTGTCGAGATAAATTATTTTTTATTTCCTTGTTCAAATAAACGTTTTTTTTCATCGGTGGTTAAACTGTCGTATCCTGAAGTCTTAATTTTATCAAGAATCTGATCTATCTGAGCCATTTTTTTAGCTTTGTTCATGTTATATTCAGCATCGCTAAAAGGTGCTCTTCCTCTTGACGTATTTGGTTTTACCTTCAGTTTACGAGGACGAAACAAGTCGTAAACTAAATCAAATAACCAATTTAACCATTTGGTAATATCTTTACCTTGTCGCAAAGATACAACAAATATATAACCTGCCAAAGCCCCGCCCAAATGTGCTAGTTGGCCACCGCCATTATCAGATGTTATACCAAAATAACTCATTAATACAATAGCAATTGCAATATACATTAACTTAATCCGGCCTAAAAATAAGAGTTGCATTTCCATGTGAGGTGATTGTACGGCAGCGGCAACAATTATTGCCATTATTGATCCGGAAGCTCCTAACAAAAGACTTTGATGCAGCATGGGAGCATAAAACGGAAATAAATTGAAAGCTACAATATAAAATGCTACAGCCAAAAGTCCACCCACAATATAGAGTCCAACCAATTGTTTTTCGGAAAAGAAAAGAAGAAATATCTTTCCAAACCAAAATAGGTTCAACATATTGAATAATAAATGAAAAAAACCTTCGTGCAAAAACATATAACTGAGTGGAGTCCAAAAGCGCTGTGCTAATTGCGATATGTGAGCCGGAGCTGCCAGATAAGACAAAATAAAATCTCCGGAAATATTAAAAAGAAGTAGCGAAATTTGCAGCATTTTAAGTACTACAAAAACACCAAGATTGATATAAATCAACCTTGTAAGTGAATTTCCCTTTTTAAAAGTTTGTTTGATATTGTCTAAGATATTCATTTATGAAAATTGTAAATTGTTTGACAATTGACAGTTGGGTCTTTAAGATGACATCTTAATTAATAGAGTTTGTTCTTCTTTTTCCAGATTAGAATAAGAATTGCGCCAAACAGCATACCACCTAAATGTGCAAAATGTGCTGTATTGTCGCCTGAGAATTGCGCAACACCCAAAGTTAATTCAACAACACCATAAATGAGCACAAAAATTCTTGCTTTTATTGGTACCGGGAAAAATAATAGCATAAGCCTGGCTTCGGGGAAAAGCCATCCAAAGGCGAGTAACAAACCGAAAACAGATCCTGAAGCTCCAATAGTTATTGGCATATCTAAAAATGCCCTTTTCTGTTCAATAAGCGATGGAGCATCTATCGTACTGTTTGCAATGGCAGCATTAACTGCCGAAAGTGTTGACTGAAACTCTACTGTCCAAAACAATTGTTGAACGATACCAGCGCCAATTCCTGTTATCAGGTAGTAAATCAAGAATCGTTTTGTACCCCAGAACTGTTCAAGGGCTCCACCAAACATGTATAATGCAAACATATTGAAAAAAATATGATTGAATCCACCATGCAAAAACATGTAAGTTATGAGTTGAGCCAGACTAAATTTATCGGAGAGCCAATAATGCATTCCCAAAATATCTGTTAAATCGACATTTAAACCCCAACGTTCAAAAAAATTTGGTAATACAAGTGTGGCTAACCACATGATTAGATTGATGGCAATCAGATTTTTTGTAATTGGTGGTATTGAATTCAGGAAAGAGGGTTTATAATTATTCATTTTCTATTGGTAAAAGTTGATACTAATTAAATACTAAATTATAGGGGTGTTTTTTTATAACTGTTTTTTTAGCAAAGTGCTATAAATAAAGCTTTCTACGCTGCAAAAGTACTCAAAAATGTATCAAAAACATGTTTTCTAACATATTTTTTGAATTAATGCAAAATAAAATGATTTTTTTTTACAAAAATGCTTGCATATTATATACAAACAATTACATTTGCAGTATCAAAGTATCTAGTTTTATTGTTTCTAATAAAAAAAATCAAAATCTTATGAACAAAGCAGAATTAATCAGTGCCATTGCTGTAGAAGCAGGTCTTACCAAAGTGGATGCAAAAAAAGCTCTTGAAGCAGTTGTAAAAAGTGTATCTGACGCTCTAATTGCAGGTGATAAAGTTAGCTTAGTTGGTTTCGGTACTTTCTCTGTTGTAGAACGTGCAGCTCGTCCGGGTATCAATCCAGCAACAAAACAAGCTATTTCTATTGCTGCTAAAAAAGTAGCTAAATTCAAAGCCGGAGCTGAATTGTCAGCATCTATTAATTAAATTAAGGCGCATTGACTCATTTTAAAAAAGGAATCTGGAAACATGTTCCTTTTTTTTGTTTTGCAAATTTAAAGTTGAATAATAAATTTATTAATTAAATTTGGTTATTCATAAGCAATTAATAAATAGCACTCTAGAATTCAGTATATTTAGTCTTAATCCTTTTGTCTTCAGTCTACTGTCTTGATTCTTTTGTCTAATGTCTTTTGTCTTGATTCTTGACTCTATCTGTCTATTTTAGTAACAAATTGAGTTTGCAATTTTCTCAGCAACTAATTTCCCTTTTAATTCTTCTACTAACTTCAACGCCAGATCAACCGCTACCCCTGCACCTTGTGCTGTAATTATTGTTCCCGATTTTACAACTTTATTTTCGGATAAAGTGGCACCAGATAATTGATTTTCAAAGCCGGGATAACAGATTGCCTCTTTTCCTTCCAGTAATCCTAATTTGCCTAAAATTGAAGGTGCAGCGCATATTGCAGCTATGTTTTTTCCTTGATTGAAGTGGCTAATTATCAAATTTTTTAATCCTAGATGTTCATCTAAATTTTTAGTTCCGGGCATTCCTCCGGGTAAAAACAACAAATCTGACTTACTAAAATCTACATCGTCGAATAAATAATCTGCAACAATTTTAATTCCGTGTGCACCGCAAACCTCTTTATTCGCTGTAATTGAAATAGTGTTTACTTCAATGTCGGCACGACGTAAAATATCGATTGGAGTGATGGCTTCAATTTCCTCAAAACCATTTGCCAGAAATACTGATACTTGCATAAGAATTATTTTAATTTGAATATCCGTATGGATAATAAATTTTTACTATGTGAGAAGATTTTGAAAAAAATAAATCTTTAAATGATATGTTGTGTTAATTGTTAAATAGTAAGATGACAGAGCTACGCTCCTTTTTTATTACTATGAATTATATTCTACAAAGATATCAGGGCTAACGCCCCTATTAAAGATATTATGCAGCGTATGGTACATTCCGACTTGACGGAAGCTGTGATATCTATGTAGAACAATGATTGAAAAATTGATATTAAGCAGCGTAGCTGTGATATCTATGTAGAACAATAATTGCAAAATTGATATTAAGCAGCGTAGCTGTGATTTCTATGTAGAACAATTATTGCAAAGTTGATATTAAGCAGCGTAGCTGTGATATCTATGTAGAACAATTATTGCAAAGTTGATATTAAGCAGCGTAGCTGTGATATCTAT
>Ga0247841_10008643_pt1 | contig 14573 bp, 14 predicted proteins | sample LaCruzMarch2015__2_FD_192410 | JGI IMG/M metagenome (GOLD analysis project Ga0247841, IMG submission 192410) | Freshwater microbial communities from meromictic Lake La Cruz, Castile-La Mancha, Spain - LaCruzMarch2015_18m | ecosystem: Environmental > Aquatic > Freshwater > Lake | place: Spain...
CTTATATAAGTGATAATATTTTAAAGGTAATAAGTCAAATCGCAGTGGGGTTTATTGTAACAAAATCCACAAAAAACCGTCTTAATAATAACCGAGCAGAAAATAACGAAAAATATGATACTCACAACACTATTTATAATTTCATTAATCTCTCTTTTTACAAGACGAATGGCTAGCCGTAAAAATAGCTAATAAACTTTTATTACATAAACGAAAAACCCCTTAAATCGGGGTTTTTAGTTTACTGAAGTGTGGCCCCTCAGCCAGATATTTAACAGCAAAAAATAAACATAATACATGTGGCCCCAACCAGATTTGAACTGGTGTTACTTGCTTGAGAAGCAAATGTCCTAGACCAGGCTAGACGATGGGGCCAAGTTTCTTTATTTTTTTATATTTTAGCACAAAAATTATGATTTGTCTAAACTTATACACTTGCGGGTCGTATAGAGACACGGTAAAATAAAGAAATATATATGTTCAATAAAGAATTGCTTAAAAATTATATTTATCCTGTAGCCACCTTGGCAGGTAGTATTATTGGAGTTGGAATTTTTTCTTTACCATATGTGGCGATGAAATCCGGCATCTGGTTAATGCTCGGATATTTTTTATTCCTGATTTTTTTAATAGTAATCATTCATTTAATTTTTACTGAAATAAGTTTAAAAACCCCTGATTTTAAAAGATTTCCGGGATTTGTTGGGCATCATTTAGGAAAATATGCCGAGGCGTGGGCCTTGATATCAATAATTTTTGGCGCTTTTGGAGTTTTGCTTGCTTATTTAATAATTGGAAGCGAATTTTTAACGGGCATATTGCAACCGTATTTTGGCGGAGGAACAATTATTTACGTAATTCTTTATTTTATTGCCGTAAGCGTTGTTATCGGTTTTGGAATAAAGACAGTTTCTAAAGTTGAATTTTGGGCATTAATTTTACTGATTTTTTCTTTAATAATTATATTTATTAAAGGATTCTCTCAAATAAAATTCGGTAATATTTTTTTACCCGCTCTAACAAGCCTGCCTGCGCAAGCAGGGGATTGGAAAAATCTGTTTTTACCTTATGGAGCAATTATGTTTGCTTTGTGGGGCACGGGTTTGATTCCTGAGGTTGAAGAAATGTTACGCGGCAAAAAAAAGTTAGTAAAAAAAATTGTTATAATTTCTACTTTAATTCCGGCAGTCATTTATGTTTTATTTACATTTTTAATTTTAGGAATAACAGGAAGCCAAACAACCGAAAGCGCCCTCACCGGCCTTAAAAGCTTTTTGGGAAATAGTGCATTTATAATTGCTCTTTTTGCCGGAGTTATAACAACTTTTACAGCTTTTATAGCTCAGGGGCTAACCTTAAAAAAGGTTTTAATTTACGATATGGGCATTAAGGGCAGACAAGCATTTATTATTACCTGCTTTACGCCTTTAGTTCTTTTTCTACTGGGCTTAAAATCATTTATTCCCTTGTTGTCTTTTGTCGGCGGAGTTTTACTTGGAGTTGACGGTATTCTAATTTTATTGATGTACAAAAAAATAGGTGGTAAAAAAATAATAATTTATCCTTTGTCGTTTGTTTTTTTATTGGGTATTATTTATGAAATAGTATATTTTATCAAGTAAATATAAAAATTATTTTTATGTTTTTTCAAATCATAATTTTCGTAATTTCATTATTTGTGTTGTCTTGGCTAAGTTCGCACTTGGTTAAAACATTAGTTGATATAGCAAAATATCTGCATTGGAGGGAATTTATAATTGCATTTTTTGTGATGGCTTTTGCCGCGTCTCTGCCAAACCTATTTGTTGATTTGAACGCTGCTTTACACGGCCTTCCTGAAATTGCTTTTGGAGATATTTTGGGAGGAAATTTGGTTGATTTGACCTTGGTTACAGCTATAGCCGTGTTTTTTACAAAAAAAATACTGCCAGCCGACAGCAGGATGGTTCAGGGAAGCACGCTTTTTACCATTTTAATCGCAATATTACCCTTATTTATGGTTTGGGACGGAAATTTAAGCAGAGGCGACGGATTTATTTTAATACTGTCATTTGTTGCCTATAGTTATTGGTTATTTTCTAAGGAAGAAAGATTCAAAAAGTTTTACAAAAAAAATAAAAAAGAGCCCAATATATTCATGAAGGGTAAATTTGGATTTTGGCTGAATATGGGAAAAGCAGTTTTACTTTTGACACTTCTTTTGTTGGCTTCTTTTGGGGTTGTGAACTCAGCACAGTTTTTTTCAGATAAATTGGGTATTTCACTTTCTTTAGTTGGAATTTTAATTGTGGGTTTGGGAAATTGTTTTCCGGAAATATATTTTTCTATAATTTCCGCAAAAAAAGGAGAGGGTTGGATGGTTTTAGGAGATTTAATGGGGTCTGTTATTATCTGCGCAACATTAGTTTTAGGAATTATTGCGCTGGTTGCCCCCTTTGAGATAAAAGATTTTTCTCCATTTATTATTGCGAGAATTTTTACGCTTGTCGCCGCTTTATTTTTTCTTGTTGTTGTAAAAACCGGGCAAAAAATTACAAAAAAGGAAGGGTTGCTTTTATTGGTATTTATATAACGTTTCTTCTCACGGAAATTTTTTTACCCCGTTAAATAAATTGGGTTTTAGTTCATTAATGGGATAATTAAGATAAAAATGCTTTTTTCTAAATATACAAATATAGATATTAATGATGTTTTTGATATTTTAAAAACTCAAGAACAGGGCCTCTCACAAAAAGAGGCGATGTTAAGGCAAAAAGAGTCCGGTTTAAATGAAATCAAAGCGAAAAATGTAAATGCCGGTGATATTTTGGCAAGGCAGTTTAAGTCGCCGTTTTTTTATCTTCTTTTTGCAGCTGCTGTAATAGCTTTTTTGATAGGTGAAAAGGTGGATGGTTTGGCGGTTTCAGCCTTTGTTATAACTAATGTTGCAATAGGATTTTTCCAGGAGTTTAGAGCAGAAAAAGCGGTTTTTCTTTTGAAAAAGTTTATTCCGCAAAAAGTTAAGGTATTGCGTGACGACGTTCAGGAATTTATAGAAAAAAAAGATTTGGTGCCCGGCGACATTGTTCTGCTTGAAGCGGGCGACATATCTCCGGCTGATTTAAGGGTTATAAAAGCGCACAATTTTTTAATCGACGAGTCTGTTTTAACAGGAGAGTCGGTTCCGGTCTCAAAACATTCGGGTATGCTTGAAAAAGAAGAAAAAGAGGTTTTTAGGGCAAAAAATGTGCTTTTTACGGGAACTTCAGTGATATCTGGCAAGGCTGAAGCCGTGGTAGTAGCCACCGGTAAAAATACTTTTTTTGGAGATATTGTAAAAATAGTTACGGGTGAAAGTAAAAAAAGCGCTTACGAGAAAAACATTCTTTATTTTTGCAAGCTGATTTTAAGGATTGTTCTCGTAACGATTATTTTAATTTTTTTGGCGAACATAATACTGAAGGGGCTGAGCGATTTTATGCAACTTTTATTATTTTCCGTAGCCCTAATAGTAAGCATTTTGCCGGAAGCCTTGCCTGCCGTGGTGACATTTGCCTTGTCACAGGGAAGCTTGAAAATGGCGAAAAATCATGTTGTCGTAAAAAGATTATCGGCTATTGAGGATTTAGGAAATATCGATATTTTGTGTGCCGACAAAACGGGAACATTAACTCAAAATAAGCTTTCTCTGGAAAAAATTGTTACCTCGGACAAGAAAAAGTGCCTTTTATATGGGATTTTAAGTTCCGGAGAAAACAATAAAGTAAAAAAAGTTTTAAATCCCTTTGACTCGGCAATTTTAAAAAGATCTTCCGATGAAATATACAGGGACGCAAGAAAATTCAGAATTATTTCTGAACTTCCGTTTGATTCGTTTAGACTGAGGTCAAGCGTACTGGTGGAAAGCAAACCTGCTTCCGCTAAAAATTTTACCAGGCCAGAAGAAAAATTTTTAATTGTGAAAGGAGCTCCAGAAAGCGTTCTGAAAAGTTGCGTAAAGTTTAGCGGTAATTTTGACAGGGCAGAGTTAAAAGAGGATACAGCGAGAGAGGGGCTTGAGGGAAAAAGAGTTCTGGTAATCGCATATAAAAAATTGCCGGCAAGCCATAACGCCGCAGCCTTGGGCGTGGGAGATGAAAAAGGGTTAACCTTTTTGGGATATTTTGTTTTTGAAGATCCATTAAAATCTACGGCGGAAGAGGCAATAAAATTATCAAAAAAACTGGGGATTGATATTAAAATCATTACTGGCGATTCAAAAGAGGTGGCCGGGTATGTGGCCAAAAAAACGGGACTGATTCAAAGCATTGATAATGTTATTTCAGGAGCGCAACTGGAAAAAATGTCAGCAGAAGACTTTGAAGATGCTTGCGAAAAAGAGTCAGTTTTTGCAAGAATTTCTCCAGAATTAAAACATAAAATAATAAAAATCCTTGAGAGAAGACACGACGTCGGATTTATGGGTGAAGGGGTTAATGATGCTCCCGCCTTAAAAACAGCAAACGTGGGAATTGCAGTGCTTGAGGCTTCTGACATAGCAAGAGAGGCGTCAGATGTTGTACTTCTAAGAAAAGATTTAAGGGTTATTGTAAACGGTATTAAAGACGGAAGGGCCATCTTTTTAAACATTAATAAATATATAAAGTGCGCATTGGCAAGTAATTTTGGTAATTTTTATTCGATTGCCGTAATTTCTTTATTTATAAAATTTTTACCGATGTTGCCCGTACAAATTTTACTTGGAAATCTTTTGTCTGATTTTCCTTTAATTTCTATTGCCACAGACTCAATTGATATTGAAGAATTAAAAAAGCCAAAACTCTACCAGCTAAACATGGTTTTACCGTTGATAATATCTTTAGCCCTTGTCAGTACAGTATTTGATTTTATTTTTTTCAGCGTTTTTTTCAGCCAGCCCGCCGGAGTTATACAAACACTATGGTTTATTGAAAGCATATTAACTGAAATTTTATTAATATTTATAATCAGAACCCGCCATCAGTTTTGGAAAGCAAAAAGACCCAGTTTTTGGCTTTTTCTATTTACCATATTAGATGGGATATTCATAATTACCTTGCCGTTTTTGAAAATTGGGCAGGATTGGTTTCATTTTGTTCCGCTCCCGATTTTACCGCTTTTAACGGTATTTATGCTTGTTGGAGCATACTTTATTGTCAGCGAGTTTGTAAAGCTGGTCTACTTTAAGCATTGGAGATTAAATTTGCCAGCGAAAGAAATTTAGTTTAAAGTTAACTATAAACATTTATAAATGGATTTAACAATAATACTTTTAATTATAATTGCAGTCGGAGTGGTAGCCGCGATTTTTTTCTTTGCCCGCCGGAGCCCGCAGGGCGAAGGCGGGGCGGGGAAGAGTACAGATTTCTTGCTTTTGCAACAACAAATTGGCCAGATTGCGCAGGCGGTTGATTCAAAGCTTTCTGAATCAAATAAAAATGCCCAAGAGCAATTTAGGCATTCAGCTGACATTATAAGAAATGTTACAGAAAAGCTGACAAGATTAGACGAAACCAATAAACAGGTTGTAGGTTTTGCAGACCAATTAAAATCGCTTCAAGATATTTTAAAAAACCCGAAACAGAGGGGGATTTTAGGAGAGTATTATTTGGAAACCGTTTTAAAAAATGTTTTGCCTCCAAGTTCCTTTCAAATGCAATACGCGTTTTCAAATGGGGAAATAGTTGATGCAGTTGTGTTTGTAGATAAAAGAATAATTCCGATTGACTCAAAATTTTCCTTAGATAATTATAACAGAATGTTGCAGACAAATGATCCTTTAGAAAAAAAGAGGTTGGAAACTGCTTTTGTAAACGACTTAAAATTAAGGATTGAGGAAACCTCAAAATACGTAAGACCAGAAGAAAAGACAATGGATTTTGCGTTTATGTTTATTCCGTCTGAAGCTGTTTACTATGATTTGCTTATAAACAAAGTGGGAGTAATTGCCGAAGACACAAATAATCTTATTTATTACGCCGGAAAGAAAAAGGTTGTTGTAGTTTCGCCAACTTCATTTTTAGCTTATTTACAGACGGTTTTGCAGGGATTAAGAAATCAAAAAATTTCAGAGCAAGCGCAAACAATTATTAAAGAAGTGGAAAGATTGGGAAAGCATTTATTCACATATTCAGAATATATGAAGCGTTTGGGCCAACACTTGGATTCAACTGTGGGCAGTTATAATAAAGCCGGTAAAGAGTTGCAGAAAATAGATAAAGATGTGGTAAAACTTACTGCGGGGGAGGCAAAGATAGAAATTGAGGAGGTGGAGCGTCCGACGCTTGACGAATGACGCTTTTTTTGCTAAACTACTCTTATACTAAACAAAAACACTATGTTGGCAGTAATTAAAACTGGAGGCAAACAATATCTTGTTAAGCCCGGTGATAAAATTAAAATTGAAAAAATAGACAAAAACGAAGGGGAACAGATTGTTTTCTCAGAAGTTTTTTTGGTAGAAAACGATAAAAAAGTACAGATAGGTGCTCCGATAGTTAGTGGAGCAAAGGTTGAAGCAAAAATTTTGAAACAAGCCAAGAGAGAAAAAGTTATTATTTTTAAATATAAATCAAAGAAAAGATACAGCAGAAAAATCGGACATAGACAGCCCTATACAGAAGTAGAAATTATAGAAATAAAAAATTAAAATTAAGCGCCACGGCGGCGCTTTTTTTTGCGAAACAGAAAGAACAAAATTACTGAACCCGCAATTGCCCCGCCTATAAGATAGGCGGGATTTTTTGTATTAAATAAACCGGCCACAGAGCCCATCAAAGATGCGCCGGTTTTACTTATATCAAAGAAGGGTGTGTTTTTTGTGTCGGCTACACCGCCACTATTAGCATCTGGTTTATTTGGGTCAGTATTACCCAGAACTTCTTGTTTATCGTTCAGGCCATCATTGTCGCTATCAGGATTTAAGGGGTTGGTGCCGTATTTTTGTATTTCTTCTAAGTTAGTTAATCCGTCGCCGTCTGCATCAGGATCTTTGTTATCACCTATGTCATTATTGTTTGTATCATGCCATTCGGTCTTATCGGTCGGAAAAGCATCAATTTTATCATTAACTTTATCTCCGTCGGTGTCAGCCATTAAAGGATTTGTGCCTTTAATTTTTTCTTCTTCATTTGTGAGCCCATCTCCGTCAGTATCAGGGTCTTTTGAATCTCCAATGCCATCTTTATCAGTATCTAAATCAATAAAGACAGTTTTTTTAATTGTTTGGTTATTTTCGATACTATCGTCTGCCGGGTTGAGGCCAATAATTTTGACCTCAATATTATATGTGCCCGCCTTGGCTTTCCAGTCAATAAAAACATCATCGTAGGTATTGGGCTTTAAGGAAATTGGCTGCGTACCTGCCATTTCTTTTCCGTTATTTAAAAAAACAACATAGCCGGAAACGTCATTATCTCCAGAATTGAAAACCCGGGCATAGACTTTAATTAGATCGCCGTCGAATAGGGCAGTTTTAGAAAAAGTAATATCTTTTTCATCAACAGAAATATCCGTTTTGGCAAAAGACGATTTTGGGCCAGCCCAAAAAAACAAAAAAATTGTGAAAAATAAAACCGCAATTTTTATTTTTTTCATTATTGTATTTTACCATTGACATTCTTTTTTACAAGAGTAGAATTAGAAAAAATGTGTCCGAAAGTTCTTTTCCAATCATCAGCAAGCAAAAGAAGGAGCGTTATGAAAACCATACAAAGCTTTATGGAGATGCTCAGGGGCCAGTGGAGCAAAGATAAATTCTTGACGGTCAGCCTCGATCCAAGACCCGATAGAATGCCTCCCTCGTGTACCGATCCGCTGAAATTCAATCTTGCCGTTGCGGCCGCAATCGGAGATTCGGTTTGTTGTTTTCAACTGGATCCCCATTTCTACTACCAGTACGGTTGTCGCGCATGGGAAATAGTGCGAGATACCGTAGAGTTCATCAAGAATCAATTTCCTGAGGTGCCGGTAATCATTGATGCCAAAATGGCCAGCACTCAAGACGGACTTAGGTGCGCTGCACGCCTGATATTTGACGAAGTCGGCGCACAAGCTGTGACAGTGGATCCTTTCATGGGCAGAGAAGCATTGATGCCTTTTTTGAGATTGAGAAACAGGGGCGTAATAGTCCTTTGCCGAACCTCAAATCCTGGAGCAGATGAGTTTCAGGATGTTATTGTGGAAGGCAGAAAGCTTTACAGGCATATTGCCTGGCGAGTTTCCCAATATTGGAATGACTATGGCAACTGCGCCCTGCTTATTGGTGCCAATTATCCTGCCGAATTGCGGGACGTCAGAGAAACAATCACACAGGCGGACCGGCCTGTCACATCGCCCATTTTCATCCCGGGAGTAGGTTTTCAAGGAAGTGGAAATTTTCGGCAGGACATTAAGGACGCGGTTCAAAACGGCCAAAACACCGATGGAAACGGATTTTCCATTATTTGTTCTAGAACCGTTCTGTACGCCTCCGTCGGCCCTGATTTTTCCAGCGCCTCCCGCGTTAAAGTTGAGGAAGCAAATAGATATGTTAACGAGTATCGCGTACGTTCGTCTGCGAACACTTTAGCATAGCTATGGCTTTCGAGCGAGTCAAGGTTAGTTTTACCCTTGGGTAAAACTAACATGGGACCCCTCTGGTCCCTTTTTTTATTTAATTTTACGTAAAGGGGTTTGACAATATCGTGGATTAAACTACTATAAACTAGCAATCTGTACATTAGCTCTTTTATAGGATGACTTCCGAATGAAAAAACAGCAATTTACCAATGATCTTGGAGTTTTTAATGAAGGTTTTGCCGTTGTTGAAAGACAAGGTGAGTGGTTTCATATTTCAACATCCGGCGAGCCGGCGTATACGGAACGTTACGCTTATGCCGAAAATTTCCAGGGAGGAGTTGCCTGGGTTAAAGAAAAAAGTGGAAGGTGGAAAATTATAGACAAAGATGGCAAAGAAACGAAAAGCAGGTAAGCTTTATCTAAAATTAATGGTGAAGCTTTTTTTATTTTAAAAATAAAGTAATATGATAAACATGGATAAAGAAATAGGGTGGCTTTTAAAAGAGAAATATCTTGGAAAGCTAACCGAACAATTTAAAAAAGACGTTGAACGGCTTAAAAAAGGGGAGCCTGTGGGTTATGTAATCGGGTTTGCAGAGTTTTTAGGTTGTAAAATTGATTTGTCAAAAAATCCGTTAATTCCCAGGCCCGAAACAGAATTTTGGGTGGGTAAAGTAATTGAAAAATTGAAAATTGTAAATTCATTGAAAATTGTAAATTGTAAATTGAAAATTCGCTGTCTTGATATATTCGCCGGGTCGGGATGTATTGGTATCGCAGTTTTAGTTCACGTGCCCAATTTATTGCTTGCCCATCGAAGCCTTGGCGAAGTTGGGTGCGACTTTACTGATATAGATGAAAATAATTTATCGCAGATAAAAGTTAATTGTAAAATTAACGGTATTGATTCTAAAAAATATAGAGTAATTCAATCGGACGTTTTTTTAAACATAATCGGCAAGTACGACTATATTTTTGCCAATCCGCCGTATATTCCAACAAAGAATAAAAATAAAATTCAAAGGTCAGTTTTAAAATACGAACCCGGTAAGGCTTTATTTGGGGGAGCAGACGGGCTTTTTTACGTAAAAAAGCTTTTAAAAGATGCAAAAAGCCATTTAAACCCAGAAGGCAGAATTTATATGGAATTTGATCCTCCTCAAAAAAAGGAGCTAGAAAAGCTGATTAAAAAATACAGTTATAAAAGCTATAAATTTTATCGAGACCAATATGGCAGATGTCGCTGGGTTATGATAAAATAAAAGAGGCATAAACCCCGTTAGAAGTCGAACGGGGAGAGTGAAAACATTAATCGAGAGGTTTTAAAGACTTCTAACGGAGTGAACGGAAAGCCACTATTATTATCGCCAAATTCGCTAAATTTATATTTGGAATGCCCTCATTGCTTTTGGCTAGATAAAAATTTAGGGATTAAAAGGCCACCGCCTTATCCTTATGCTTTAAATTCTGCGGTTGACGCCCTGTTAAAAGAGGAGTTTGACACTTATCGGGCAAAAAATATTCCCCACCCTTTGTTGGCGGAAAACAACATTAAAGCCCATTTGTTTTCTAATCAAAAGTTATTGAACCAGTGGCGTAATAATTTTGCCGGAATAAGATATTTTGACCCACAGTTAGAAGCCACCCTTTTTGGCGCAGTAGACGATATTTTAGAATTTTCAGACGGAAAATTGGCGGCGTTGGATTATAAATCAACCGGTAGCACGGCAGCTAATGTTTACGACAGGTTTCAATTGCAATTAGACACATACACATTTTTGCTGGAAAAAAACGGCTATCAGACGCCAAGAAAAGGATACCTAGCATTTTATATTGTTGATAAGAGTAGGGGATTTATTGATCGTTTGCCTTTTCGCAAAGAAGTTTTGGAAATAGAAACTAACCCCTCCGATATTTATGAGATTTTTAAAGACGCCGTTGGGGTTTTAAGGCAAAGCAATCCGCCCCCTCACAGCCAGGATTGTTTATTTAATAAATGGTTAAAAGGCGCGGTAACGTACATCAAATAGTTTTTTGCCGTTCGCAATCTTGACACGGTTGTATAAATTTGTTAAGATACTTAATATATAAGTATCTTAACTATTATATGAAAAGCAGAAAAAAAATAATGGAGGAGATAATGGTAGACTTCCAGGCCGTGGGGAACAAACTACAGGCTAAGGTTTTACAATCAGAACACGATAATTTAGTTACCTTTTCTCAGTGGTTTGTTTTGGCTATTGTAGAACAGCATTGCGACATAGGCATTAAAGAATTATCAAAAATGCTTGGCAACTCCTCCAGCGCAACTACACAATTGGTAGATGGTCTGGTGGATAAAGGGTATGTGGAAAGAAATGACGATCCAAAAGACAGGCGTGCATTGCAGCTAAAGCTTTCTGTTAAAGGAAAGAAATATATTATTGAAAAGAAAAAGAAGCACATGAAAAATATTGTAAAATTGTTCGATGTTTTCAGTAATAGGGAATTGGTTGTTCTGCTCAAACTCCATAAAAAAATAATTTTTGCCTGTTCTAACGATATTAAACTATAATACTAATATAATTAAAACATAATTAGACTATGAAGTTTTCTAAATTTTTTACAAAGAAATTTTATACAAAGAAAAAGGTAATCTGGGGAATTATAATCTTATTGGTTATAGCCGGAGCATCATATTTTATTTTTGGCAACAAAAAAACAAACGGTTCTATCCAAACGGATTTTGTTTCAAAGCAAAATTTGGAAGAAACGGTTTTGGCAACCGGCCAGGTGGTTTCTGGTACTGACCTTGATTTAAGCTTTCAGGCTGGTGGAATAGTAAGACGGGTTTCTGTAAAAGAAGGAGACAAGGTTTTTGCCGGCCAGGTTTTAGCATCTCTTGATCAATCCAGCGCTCTGGCAGTTTTGACAACCGCTAAAGGGTCCCTGGCGCAGGCGCAAGCAAATTATGAAATACTTTTAGCGGGAGCAGCTCCTGAAGATATTTATGTTTATCAAGATGCCGTAGCTTCAGCCCAACATGATTTAAGTGGCTCTTATATCTCTGCACTTAATACTTTAACTGATGCATACGTAAAAATTTATAACGCTTATTCAGCAGTTTTAACGATACAAAACAATTATTTTGGCGCATCGGATCAAGAAGGTTTGAAGGTTCAAGATAGTAGGGCAGATATAAGTAGCAAAATGCAGGTCGCTAAAGATTATTTGGACGTTGCGCAAAAAAGCAAAACAAGCGGAGATATTGGTTTATCTATCTCTCAAATGTCTTCATCTTTAAACGGTATTTATATAAGCCTGAGCGTTGTTCGTGACCAGTGCGATCAGGGAGTCTATTTTTCAAGAGTAACCGCTACGGATAAAGCTTTGATAGACACGCAAAAAGGATATATTAACACCGCCTTAACAAATGTTACAACTTCTAAGCAAAGTATAGCCTCTTACGAAATAGCTCTTCAAAAGGCGCAACATCAACTAGATCTAAAAAAAGCTCCGCCCCAGTCAGCAGATATAGATTTGGCAAAAGCTCAAATACTTTCAGCGCAAGGACAAGTAGATTCAGCAACTGCAACATTGAATAATTTAGTCATAATTGCTCCTCTTGGCGGTACAATTACAGAAGTGGATGCAAAAGTCGGCGAGCAAGCTACCGCAATGACAAAGGCTATAGTTTTACAAGACGTAGGAAGCCTCCATGCGGAAGCAAATGTCAGCGAAGCCAGTATTGCCTCGCTTCAAGCAGGGCAAACAATTGATTACACATTAGACGCGCTAGGCCCGGATCAGCATTTTTTGGGTAAGGTTTTGACTATAAACCCGGCCTCTACGGTAATTTCGGGCGTTGTTGATTATAAGATTAAGGGCAGTTTAGAAAATGTTCCGGGGGTAAAGCCGGGAATGACGGTAAACATGACAATTCTGGTTGCAAAGAAAGACAGTGTTTTAGCTGTGCCATCAACCTCCGTAATAAATAAAAATAATAAGAAATACGTTAGAGTTATCGACGACCAAAATAAACTGACGTTTCACGAGGTTGAGGTGCAAACAGGATTGGAAGCAGACGGGGGACTGATTGAAATTATTTCCGGGCTGAACGAGGGGCAGATGATTGTGACATATATGAAACCTTAGTATATAATTTTAAACTATAAAAAAATGGCACTAATAGAAGTAGAGAACCTGAAAAAAAATTACGTTAACGAAGATGTTGTAACGCACGTATTGCACAACGTGAATTTTGTTATTGATGAAGGAGAATTTGTTGCTATTATGGGGCCTTCGGGTTCGGGAAAATCAACTTTAATGCATATATTAAGTTTTTTGGACCGGCCTACTTCGGGGGTTTATAAGTTTGAAGGCAAGGATATTAAAAATTTTGATGATAATTATTTAGCTGTTTTAAGAAATGAAAGGGTTGGTTTTGTTTTTCAGTCGTTTAATTTACTTGCAAGAACAACTGTTTTAGATAATGTAAAATTGCCTTTAATTTACAGTAAAAAAAAGGATTATGATAAGTTAGCGGAAAACGCTTTAGAATCGGTGGGGCTTTCGCATCGTCTGCATTATTTCACAAACCAAATTTCCGGCGGTGAAAAACAGCGCGTGGCAATTGCAAGGGCCTTGGTAAATAATCCGGCGGTGATTTTTGCCGATGAGCCGACAGGAAACCTGGACTCAAAATCCGGAAACATTGTAATGCATATTTTACAAAAGCTAAATGAAAAAGGCCATACAATAATTTTAGTAACTCATGAAACGGATACAGCAAACCACGCAAAAAGAATCATTAGGATTAAAGATGGCGAAATAATTTTTGATGTAAAAGTTAGCCACCGAACAATTGCAGCCGAGGACAAAGATTTAGTTAAATAGATTTATTATGAAAAAAGAAAATCAAAAATCTCAAATAATTATTTATAAAACTGATGACGGGCAGACAAGGGTTGAAGCCCGCTTTGAAAACGAAACGGTTTGGCTTACACAGAACGCTTTGGCAGAACTTTTTCAAACAACAAAGCAGAATATCGGTCAACACATAAAAAATATCGTTGAAGATAACGAACTTAAAATAGATTCAGTTGTAAAGGATTTCTTTACAACTGCCATAGACGGTAAAAAATATAATACAAAATATTATAATCTAGATATAATTATTTCTATTGGCTATCGCGTTAAAAGTTCTATCGCCACTGCATTCCGTCAATGGGCGACGATGCGTTTACGAGAATATATTGTTAAGGGATTTGTGATGGACGATGAAAGATTAAAAAATCCGGATTTGCCGTTTGATTATTTTGAAGAATTAACTCGCCGTATTTCAGATATTCGTACGTCTGAAAAAAGATTTTATAGAAAAATTACAGATATTTATGCTACCAGTGTTGACTATGATCCAACAGATGAAAAAAGTATTTTGTTTTTTAAAACAGTGCAAAATAAGGTTCATTATGCAGTTACGGGAAGCACGGCGGCAGAAATAATTGTCAGTCGGGTAGATAGTGGTAAACCCAATGTCGGTCTGACAAATTTTAGAGGTAAAAAGCCAACAAAAGATGAAATATTGATTGCAAAAAATTATTTGAATGAGCGAGAGTTTCTCATTTTAAATAATCTTGTTGAGCAGTATCTCGTATTTGCCGAAGGACAGGCAATGCAAAGAATTCCAATGTATATGAAAGATTGGATAGATAAGCTCCACGGATTTTTGTATATTAACAATAAAGATATTTTGAAAGATGCAGGAAAAATTTCACACGAGTTGGCAAAAGAAATAGCGGAAAAAGAATATGACAAGTATTACAAAAAAAGTTTAAAGACGCCAAGCAAAGCAGACAAAGATTTTGACGCATTTGCGGAGAAAGCGGTAAAACTTGCAGACAAAAAAAGAAGAAAAGTTTGATGAAACAGTTTTTTGTAAAAAAAGAGCCCCGTGACACGATACCGAAGTATTGTAATCACAGGGCAGAAAGCTAGTTCTGACATCAACGACGGGTGATATGCCATCCGATCATGCT
>Ga0247841_10008644_pt1 | contig 14572 bp, 7 predicted proteins | sample LaCruzMarch2015__2_FD_192410 | JGI IMG/M metagenome (GOLD analysis project Ga0247841, IMG submission 192410) | Freshwater microbial communities from meromictic Lake La Cruz, Castile-La Mancha, Spain - LaCruzMarch2015_18m | ecosystem: Environmental > Aquatic > Freshwater > Lake | place: Spain...
TGAAGAACCGGCCAGCCCTTTCAGGAAAATCCTGGGCGTGGATTGGTTCTTCAGCACATCAACCATTTGCAGCACCTGCGGGGTAGCGGCGTATAATCTTATAAGTTCCTCTGTTTTCAAGCTTCTTATTACCCGAACAGTTCCGCAAATGTATTATTTTTGCCCGAGGCTTTGACGATTTCTACCTGATGAAAATATTCAAATTTGGCGGAGGCATTCTCCATTCAGCTGCAGCGGTGAAAAAAATACCCGAAATTATAGGCATGTTCCCCGGTGAACCGCTCGTTATTGTCGTTTCCGCCTTTGGTAAAACCACCAATGCTTTCGAAGAGTTAATTTCGGCCCGTTTTAACGGCGATAGAGAAACCCGTGATATCATCGGGAAAATCAGGGAATATCATGCTGAAATTATGAAAGGTATCTTTCAATCATCCGTTGATCCTGTTTATTCTGAAACCCGGGTTATATGGGATGATTTAAATAAAACTATCCGGCGTGACTCTCCCAAATCATTTTCTGAGTTCTACGACCAGGTGATCTGTTATGGTGAATTACTTTCCAGTAAGATAGTGAGCCATACGCTTGCCGTTGCCGGGTTAGATAATACCTGGGTTGATGTGCGCCGCATCCTGAAAACCGATTCGGCTTTCCGGGAAGCCGCGGTCGACTGGGCAGCCAGCCAGGCTAATGCTGACCGGGAAATCCGGCCATTACTGGAAAAGAACGGCGGTAAAATTCCGCTGATCGTAACACAGGGTTTCATCGGCTCCGATCAGCAGGGCCGCAGCACTTCACTGGGCCGCGAAGGTTCCGATTACACGGCTTCGATCTTTGCCAGCCTGCTCGATGCTTCTGAAGTGATCGTCTGGAAAGATGTGCCCGGCATCCTGAATGCCGATCCCAGGCATTTCCGCCCAACAATCAAACTCGATCAGATCTCTTACGCTGAAGCAACTGAACTGGCCTATTACGGAGCTAAGGTCATCCATCCGAAAACCGTCAAACCGTTACAGAATAAGGGAATTCCCCTGCAAGTCAGATCATTTGTTGATCCGCTGACACCCGGTACGCTTATCCATGCCGGTGCGGAACCTGAATCCCCGATCCCCAGCTTTATCTTTAAAACCGACCAGGTTCTCATGTCGGTATCAACAAGGGATCTTTCGTTCATCAACGAGAAAGTTTTCAATGACGTCTTCGCCCTGCTTTCAAGCTTTTCGATCCATATGAACATTATTCAGAACTCTGCCCTGACCCTGTCGTTCTGTATCGATAATCATCCAAATATTAAAGATTTGATAGCAGGGCTTCAGGAAAATTACTCAGTCAGGTATAACCAGGGACTGGAACTTATCACTATCAGACATTTCAATGAAAAGGCCGCAGATCTTGTTTTACAGGGCAAACAAGTCCTCCTGGAACAGCATAACCGGACAGTAGTGCAATATGTAGTCAGGTAGGCTCGGAAATTCAGGCAAATCTTCCTACTTTTGCACCCTCAAACAATAACAATTTATCTGAACATGAAAGAAGCAATCGTAATACTAGCCGGGGGAGGTCCTGCGCCAGGCATTAACACCGTAATCAGCGCCATCGCAAAAGTATTTCTGAAAGACGGCTACCGGGTTATTGGAATGCATGAAGGTTATAAGACAATATTTACTCCGAATCCCAAAGTGCAGGATATCGATTTTGAACTGGCCGATAAGATAAAAAACCAGGGTGGTTCGGCACTGCTCATGAGCCGTCATAAACCGAAGGACGATGAATTCAACACTGATTTTTTTGTAACTAATAATGTTAAATTGCTCGTTACCATTGGTGGTGATGATACGGCTTCTACTGCAAACCGTATCTCCAGATATCTCACCGGTCACCAGGTTAAAGTCCAGAATATCCATGTGCCCAAGACCATCGATAATGACCTGCCTTTGCCGGAAGGACAACCCACTTTCGGTTACCAGTCAGCAAAAGAGGAAGGTGTCCGTATCGCTTCTACAATATATGAAGATGCACGCACCAGTGGCAACTGGTTCGTGATCTCGGCCATGGGCAGGGAAGCCGGCCACCTGGCCTTTGGAATCGGCGGCGCCTGCCATCTTCCCATGATCATCATCCCTGAGATGTTCAATAAAACATCAATTTCCTTCGATAAGATCACGCGGATGATCATCTCATCAATCATAAAAAGAAAGATACTCGGGATCAGTTATGGCGTGGCTATTATCAGCGAGGGCGTATTTCATTTTATGACCGATGAAGAAATTGAATCCACCGATATCAATTTCACCTTCGACGATCATGGACATCCAGAACTGGGGAATGTCAGCAAGTCCCATATCTTTAACCTGTTACTACAGCGAAGGCTTAAAGAACTGAATATCTCTGTGAAAAGCCGCCCTGAAGAGCTGGGTTATGAATTGCGTTGCGTCACCCCTTCTGCTTTCGACCTGATGTACTGTTCCCTGCTGGGAATTGGCGTCAAGAAATTATACGATGAAGGATTGACCGCTTGTATGGTTACTTCTGACCCGAAAGGCGATATCCATCCTCTTTTCCTGAAAGATGTTGCCGATGAAAAGGGTAAGGTGAAACCCAGGATGGTTAACATCAACTCCCAGAAAGTAATGATGGTTTACAACCATAATATGCAGTTTATCACCGAAAACGATTACGAAGCTGCCAGGAATTACATTCCCGATCCTGAAAATTACGATTTCAATAAGATCCTGAACTGGTAAGGGATCACTCTGCCAGAATTATTTCTCTAGCCTTTTTGGCAAATTCTTCCGTTGCATCAAGGATCATCTGCTCATCCGAAGGGTAAACCGCCTTCTTCGCTTTCAGTAATTCCTGTGTTGTATCCCCTGCCGCACCCGGATCTCCCTGAAGTATCGCATAGGCATTTGAAAAGACCGATTCTACTTTTATCGGTATCCGGTTCACAATCTGACCCGTCTGCTTATCAAGATATTCGAGGCTCCCGCTAAGCTGTGCCTTCTTGAGCTGGCGCGATTCCCGGATAAGGCATTTGATGGTATCGACAACTTTTTTACCCTGGTACAAATCGCGTTCTTCCTGGTATTCCAGCTCCCTGATCTGGTCAGGTCCGATTTCAAGGTCATCCAGGATAACACGCAGCGCAAAAGCGAATGAATTATCTGCCATGGCCGGTTTAACCTGGCCGTATCTTGCTTTTTTAAATTCCCAGATGATGACGGATAATTGATCGATCATGGATGTGCTTATCATCTTATGTGTACGGTTATGCATTTCAAACTCCATATTCGTTGCCCCTTTCAGGATAGCTTTGCGGATGAGTTTGTCGAGGCTTTTATGGGAATTATTCAATCCGGCCACTTTCATTAATTCAACGTAGGCCTGCCGGGCAGCTTCCGGTTTTTCGGATTGCAAAAGCTTTTCCCCGTGAGCATAAAGAAATGCGGTGGCTTTGTGTTTGGATTCTTTCAAACTCATCTGATAGTCAATAAATACAATGCCAGTTTCTTGGATAGTTTTTCCCGGCAGCTTCATGATCATTATTTGCCTGTTCTCCAATTTAATATAAGTCTGAAAAACTTCATACCAGATATCGGGTTGTCCGCTTGTCATCAGGGTTTTTATATAATCATCATCGATTTTGTTTGCCTGATAATAGTTTTCTTTCAGGGCATCCAGGTCTTTGGTGCGGCCCGGGTACTGTTGGATCTTGCCTGCAATTTGGCTGATTGCCTCATCATATTGCTTCGTTGTCTGACTGAATCCCGGATGGCACGCAATGCCCGACGCCAAAACAAACACTAAAAGGTATTTTATATTAATCATGGTCAAATAATTTTATCATTATAATCCATAAAAAACTAACTTTGAATACCGAATTACGGTAAACAAGTGCTTTGCACCAAATTTTGTGCAAAACTATTACAAAGTCAAATTATTTTTCATCCATGTCACAATTCCTGGTCCGGTTTATTTTACGATATAGGCTCGTCAACCTTATTGTTATCCTGTCACTGACAGCTATAATGGGTTTTCTGGCCAATGGTCTTAAAATATCTTATGATTTTAACCAAATGCTTCCATATTCTGATACGGCAAGTATCGATTACCAGCATTTCAAAGAAGTTTTTGGAGAGGATGGATCGGTTATATTTATCGGTATCAAGAGCGATGAGTTATTTTCCCTTAAAGAATTTAACGATTGGTGGGACCTTACCTACTCAATCAAAGCCATGGAAGGTGTAGAAGAAGTAGTTTCACTGGCAAGGATCTATCAATTGGAGAAGGATGACAGTTTGCGAAAACTTAATTTCGACCTGGTCTTCCGGAACAAACCGAGAAGCCAGGCCGAACTTGACAGTTTAAAGGATGTGGTTTTATCAATCCCGTTTTACCAGGGTTTTCTGATTAACAGAGAGACCGGCGCCACTATGATGATGGTCACGCTAAGCAAAGATCAGCTGAAGAATAAAAATAAGGTCAGGCTGGTTAGCGATATTGTTGATCTCACGGATAAATTCGGGGAGAATCATGATATTAAGGTCCATTATTCCGGTCTGCCCTATATCAGGATAAAAGTCGCGGAAAAATTGCAAAAAGAACAGGTCATTTTTGTTGTTGCCGCATTGATCCTTACTGTATTGATCCTGCTTGTCTTCTTTCGTTCATTCAAGATCGCACTTTTTACGCTTGTTATCGTTTTGATAAATGTAGCCTGGATTCTCGGGCTAAATGTTCTGCTGGGCTACAAAGTGACGATACTCACCGCGATCATTCCGCCTTTGCTCATTGTAATTGTGGTGGAAAACTGCATCTTCATGCTCACCAAGTTCCATCACGAATTCAGAATACATGGCAATAAGGTCAAAGCGCTTTCACGTATGATCCAGCGTCTGGGAAGCACTAACCTGCTCACCAATGCAGCAACAGCTGCGGGTTTCGCCACTTTCATCATAACAGGCAACAAGATCCTGATTGAATTCGGAATCCTGGCTTCTATCAGTATCATGGTCGCGTATGTTCTCAGTTTGATGCTTGTACCTATCATCTTCAGTTATCTTGCTGCTCCGCAATCCCGGCATATCCGTCACCTGGAGACCGGCCTAGTCCTTCATATCATTAACTGGGTGGTCAGAATCGTGGAACGAAAAAGAACCCTGATTTATACCATTGCCATTCTGCTGGTTATGATAGGTATTACCGGGGTTACCCGGCTAAAGTCAGCGGGGAAAATTGTAGATGATATTGCCCGGCGGGATCCGATCTACCGCGACCTGGCTTTCATCGAAGAGAATTTCAAAGGTGTTATGCCATTCGAGATATCCATAGATACAGAGAAAAAAAGAGGGGTGATGAAATTTGCAACTATTGAAAAGATTGACCAATTGCAGCATTTACTCACAGAATACCCGGAAATTTCCAAATCTCTATCTGTCACCGATGTGGTCAAATTCGCCCGCCAGGCATTTTACAACGGGGATACGAGCTATTACGGCTTGCCTAATACCCAGGATCTGAACTTCATGCTAAGATATCTGCCAAAAATGGAAAAGGGTAAACGCACGATATTAAATTCATTCCTCGATACAAATATGCAGGTCACCCGTGTTACGTCACAATTAGCTAACATCTACACCAGTGATATACAAAGAATTAAGGATGATATAAGGCCCCGGATCGATTCCATTTTCCCGCCATCTGATTATAAGGTAATCCTCACGGGAACAAGCATTGTTTACCTGGAAGGATCCAAATATCTGACGAAACACCTGGCAATGAGTCTCATCCTGGCCATTATCCTGATCTCGGCGCTAATGGCCATGCTTTTCAGTTCAGCCAGGATGATCATTATCTCACTCATCCCTAACCTGATCCCGCTTATCATGACGGCCGGTATGATGGGTTTTCTTGGTATCAATATTAAACCGTCCACCATCCTTATCTTCAGCATTGCTTTAGGTATTTCTGTGGATAATGCCATTCAGTATTTGTCGCGGTACAGGCTTTACCTGATGTTTAATAACTGGAAAATCAAACCCTCGGTTATTTCCGCTTTAAAGGAGACCGGGTTCAGCATGATTTATTCCTCGAGCGTGTTGTTTTTTGGTTTTGCCATTTTTATCTTTTCCTCCTTTGGCGGAACTTCAGCCCTGGGATACCTGATCTCCTTTACACTGCTGATGGCGTTGCTTTGCAACCTTTTTATTCTGCCATCCTTTCTCTTAAGTCTTGATAAACATCTTACCACCAGGAAGTTCAAGGAACCCCTTCTCGACTATTTTGATGAGGAAATTGACATTGAAATGGAAGAGCTGAAAATTGAAAATAAGGACCAAAAAGAAAAAAACATATAAATTTATGAAAGGAATTATCCTCGCCGGGGGATCGGGAACAAGGCTTTATCCAATTACAATGGCCATCAGCAAACAACTGATGCCGATTTACGATAAACCCATGATCTATTACCCTTTATCGGTGCTTATGCAGGCGAATATCAGGGAAATACTGATCATTTCCACCCCGCATGACCTCCCTCACTTTGAAAAATTGCTGGGCGACGGGAGCCATATCGGTTGCCGTTTCAGCTACGCGGAGCAAGCTATTCCCAATGGCCTGGCACAGGCTTTTGTCATAGGAGAAAAATTCATCGGGCATGACAAGGTCGCGCTGATCCTGGGTGATAATATTTTTTACGGGACGGGTTTACAAAAACTGCTGCTCGAAAATAATGACCCGGAAGGCGGGGTTGTCTTTGCTTATCATGTTTCAGACCCGGAAAGGTATGGTGTGGTTGAGTTCAATGATAAAAAACAAGCCATTTCGATAGAAGAAAAACCAAAACAGCCCAAATCCAATTTTGCAGTACCAGGTTTATATTTTTATGACAATACGGTGGTTGAAGTGGCAAAAAATATGACACCCAGCGCCAGAGGCGAATATGAGATCACCGATGTGAATAAATGGTATCTTGAAAAAGGAAGGCTTAAAGTTGGTATTCTTGACCGGGGAACAGCCTGGCTGGATACGGGCACTTTCAGCTCGTTGCTCCAGGCCTCCCAGTATGTCGAAGTAATCGAGCAACGGCAGGGGTTAAAAATTGGTTGTATTGAAGAAATGGCCTACCAGATGGGCTTCATCGATGCAGGCCAGTTGGTGCAGGTTGCCGAACCCTTGCTAAAAAGCGGTTATGGCCAGTATTTGCTCGGCCTTATAGAAAGAAAATAGCAACCAGTATAATTTCGCGCCAGAAATGCATACAGCTGAAGATCTTTTGCAATCTGTCAATGAGGCACTTGACAGGGAAAACTTTCACCGGGAGCCACGTGAGCTTTATGAACCCATCACCTATATTATTTCTCTTGGCGGGAAGCGTATCCGTCCGGTGATGCTGCTGATGGCCGTCGATATGTATGGAGGAGACCTTCAACTAGCGATGCCGGCTGCTCTTGGAATTGAAATCTTCCATAATTTCTCACTGGTCCATGATGATATTATGGACCGTGCACCACTTCGCCGTGGCAAACCAACAGTTCATGAAAAATGGAATGCCAACACTGCCATTCTTTCCGGCGATACCATGCTCGTCAAAGCTTATGAACAATTTCTTAAATTGCCAGAACCTCTTATCAAACAGGTGCTTACTGTTTTCAACCATACCGCTACGGGGGTTTGCGAAGGACAGCAATTGGACATGAACTTCGAAGAAAGGGTTGATGTTTCCATCACGGAATATTTGGAGATGATCAGGTTGAAAACCGCAGTGCTGATAGGGGCGGCATTAAAACTGGGAAGCATTGCTGCCGGTGCACCTGAAGAAGACCAGCAGCAGCTTTTCGACTTTGGTATTCACACCGGGCTTCTTTTTCAATTACGTGACGATTTGCTCGACACTTATGGAGATGCCGCAGTCTTTGGCAAAAAACTATATGGGGATATAATCGCGAATAAAAAAACTTTTTTATTTCTGAAAGCTATGGAGTTTACTTCCGGAAAGGAGCGGAGAAAACTGGCTGAACTTTACGCTAACCCTTCCATAGCTCCTGAAATCAAAGTTAAAAAAGTGATGGATTATTTTGATGATGCCGATGTGAAAAAGCAGACTGAATATAAGATACAGGAACATTACGAACTGGCCCGGGAAGCTTTTATGGCCTTGAAAGTAGCTGAGGAAAATAAAAAACCTCTTAAAAATTATACGCAACAATTGATGGAAAGGAACTTTTAACAATATTTCAATTGACAGGTGTACGCATTTCCTGAAGATCTTCCAACTCAAGATTCAATTTTTCCCAATTCACTATTTCAGCATCCAGGTTTTTTTGCATGGCTGTATATTTTTGATAAACCTGGTTGATGTCTTCCCCCTTTTCCAGTTTTGACGGATCGGTAAGCCTTTCATTCAATTTAGTGATAGTATTTTCAAGGATGTGAATTTCGTTTTCGCACTTTTCAATCTGGCCTGACACCTTTCTGATATCACGTTCCAACTGCTTTTTTCTTTCATAGCTCTGTTTATTATCAGAAACATCAGTTATTGGGTTTCCAGAAGCAGATCTCGCATTATTAACCTCCAATTCTTTGAGTGACCTGATCCTTCGCGATTCCAGGAAATCGTAGATATCACCGATGTATTCCCTGATCTTTCTGTCCTTGAATTCAAAAACTTTATTGGTCAATCCCTGTAGAAAATCACGGTCGTGTGAAACCAGGATAAGGGTTCCTTCATATTGTATCAGGGCATTCTTAAGGATATCTTTCGACTGCATATCGAGATGATTGGTAGGCTCATCAAGGACCAGAAGGTTTGCCGGGGTAAGCAATAATTTTGCCAGGGCAAGCCGTGCCTTTTCTCCTCCCGAGAGCACTTTCACCTTCTTATCGATCTCATCTTCACCAAATAAGAAACCGCCTAATAGCGCGCGGATCTTCGACCTGACATCCCCTACCGCTACCCTGTCAATGGTATCGAAAATCGTTAGCTCAGGATCGAGCATTTCGGCAGGATTTTGGGCGTAATAACCCATCAGTACATTATAACCGATTCGCAATTTGCCATCATATTCCAGTGCTCCTATGATAACCTTAGCCAGCGTGGTTTTCCCTTCACCATTCCGTCCGACGAATGCGATCCGGTCGCCTTTAATAGCCGCAAAGCTGTTTTTATCGAGGACCAGCTTGCTTCCATAGCTTTTAGAAAGGTCTTCAGCTTCAATAACAACCTTACCGGAAGCAGGCGCAAGAGGAAACCTGAAGTGAATGGAAGACGTATCCTGCTTATCGATTTCAATTTCTTCCATCTTCTCCAGCATTTTGATTCTTGACTGGACCTGCCTCGATTTGGTATTTTTATAACGGAACCGTTCGATAAACCGCTCTATCTGCCTGACCTGCTGCTGCTGGTTGTTAAAAGCAGCCATCTGGCCTTCAAGCCGGGTTTCACGTTGACGGACATATTCTGAATAGGATGCTTTATACTCATAAATTTTACCCATTTCAATTTCGATGGTGCGGGTGGTCACATTATCAAGAAAAGCACGGTCGTGCGATACGAGCATAACGGCTCCCGGATAATCTGTCAGAAACCCTTCCAGCCATTGAATGGCTTCGATATCAAGATGGTTGGTCGGTTCGTCGAGCAGAACCAGGTCAGGCCTTTTGAGCAGTATCTTGGCAATCTCAACACGCATCTGCCACCCCTGGCTGAACTGGTTCAATGGCCGGTTGAATTCTTCCCTGCGAAAACCCAGCCCGGTCAATACTTTTTCCACATCTTCAGCCATTGTATGTCCGCCAAGAATCCGGTGCTTTTCGTTAAGTTCGGATAATTTGTCGACTAAACGGTGATATGATTTTGAATCGTAATCATCTCTTGTGGTGATCTCATGAGAAAAATCATGAATTTTCTGCTCCAAATCGCGGATTTCCCGGAAAGCAGTCATAGCCTCTTCCATCACCGGTTTGGTATTGTGAAGATGAATTTCCTGCGGCAGGTAGCCAAGTGTTTTATCGTTGGGAATCACCACCTCTCCTTCATCCGGGATATGAAGCCCCATGATAATCCTCAACAGGGTTGTTTTCCCGCTGCCATTTTTACCGGCCAGCCCGATACGGTCTTTCTGATTAATAATAAAACTGACATTCCTGAATAAAGGACTGCCACCAAACTGAACTGTGATATTTTGGACTGAAAACATGAATAAACCGGTCAGAGGGCAAAAGTAGCGAATTTTGTCGTTACCTCTGAATGGTCAATATGCGGGTAGTAACACCGGATTCCGTTTCTGCCCGTATTAAGTATAAACCACTGGTATAATGGTTTGTGTTGAGTTCAAGCTGCCTGCCCGTCGTGATCTGGTCGAAAATCTGCTGGCCTGAAGCATTGTAAATCGTTACACGCTTTAGGATATTTGACGTAGAAATGTACACATGGTCATTTGCAGGGTTTGGATACAGGCTGAAATTTTCTGAGGAAGCCTCGTAGTTCTCGGTGATATCTGTCCAGAGGACGCATTCCTCATTCGAAAAGGCACTTTCACACTGATCGGTTTCACTATTATATACAGCATTTACCATGTAACAGTAATACGAGCCCATTATCAGACTACTTTCCGGATCAATATATTCCATTCCATAAGATGAGCCATGCAGCTCATATTCTCCACCATTTACACTCCGAAAAATATTAAAGCCTGAAAATTCTCTTGAATCATCACCCTCATTGATTCCTGCTTTCATCATACTGTTTTCCGAATGCTGCCAAATTAAACGGATTCCCTCATAAAAGTCGGGATCAACCGTAAGATTCTCCGGACCTGCACAGGCACGGTAGATATGGACATTATCCACATACCAGCCCTGGATATTAAGTGAGTTAACACCCTTAGCCTGGAACCTGACCTTGAACACCATGTTCATAGCCAATGCCTTGATGTTGATATGCTCGCTGGTCCAGTTAAAGCTACCGTCAATATTGCTATACCCGGCTACTGTACTCCATATCCGTGAGTTCCAGTTCCATACCTGTACGTTTAACATCTCTTCTCCTTTCGGCTGGAATGCATCCAATTTCAGGTCAAAGTCCAACCAGATATTACCTTCGGTCAAACCTTCAGCGCACAGTGGGTAGCTCTCCAGGGAGATTTCATAGTTGGTCTGGATCGGATCCCAGGTGAACTCTGCCGCAGGTGCCGGGTTACCAGCCTGGCTATTGATCATCCAATTGGCTCCGTCAGCGACCCAGTTATTTGGATCAAAGCTGCCCAGCGCCCATGTTTCCATAAATTCCAGTTCAAAGCAAAAATCTACTGTCACACCTGCCGGGCCTTCTTCCATAGATTCGCCGGTTTCACCCGGCAGGCCATAAAGTGCGAGATCGTATAATCCGGTAATGGTGTAAGAATAAATACCTGGTTGCAGATTTTCTTCAACATAATACTGAGGATCCCATCCACCAGCATGAATGATATAATCCACAAAAATTTCGTCACGATAAATATTATAACCAAGGAGGTTGACCGGTAAATCTGTTCCGGGAGGGTCCCAGAATAGGATAGCCGCATTATCCGGGGCTATTCCCGTCAGATTTTGTGGGGGAAAAAGATAATTGGATTCAAAAGTGCAGTAATCTTTTGATGATAGTCCACTTGAATACCGGGCGGCTACACTTGCCGTATAAGTCTGCCCATAAGCTAACGGCGCGAAATCCCAATTGGTTTCTGTCGTAGAACCAACAAAGACATTATTCAGGAAAACCGAGAAATCAAGGTATCCGGCAGCAGGAGCCGGGCTCTGTATCACGATATTATCGATAGCCCAGCCTGAAGCAAATTCGCCCGCATCGTCTGCGTGGAAGGCAAACCAGAGCTGTGCTGGTCCTGTTTCACCGCTGAAGGCGCCCAGGTCAAGTTCCAGATCCGTCCAGCTGGTCGCCGGCATCACCTGGTATAAGACTTCCCAGGTGGCACCTTCATCAACCGAGTATTCCACAAAGGCTAACTGGCCATAGAGTCCGTCATAGAAACTGTTGAACGTCATCGAAAAATTTTCACTTTCACGCAAGTCTACAGGTGGTGTGATCAAATAGTCGCAGCACCCGTTACAATCCGATCCGGCAAAACCGTCATTGTACACCGCGTAGAAACTGTCCCATGCGGGGACAATCCAACCGGAAGTGCTTCCACTTTCCGTCCGAATCCATGCTGTCGTATCGCAGTGGGTCAGGTTCTGCCAGCCGGGAGGCGGGAATACCGGATCTTCGAAATCCTCTTTCAATACGGTTCTCAATGGTTCACACCAGGTCGCTTCAAGTGACACGGGATCCACATCCAGGCATGCAGGGGGATATTTCTTCTCGCTCAGCATGATATTGAAAACCTTATCGGTGTTTATTGATGTATTTTCAATCTTGTAGGTATCGTAACCGATTTTGAATAAAGTGATGTCATAGCGGCCTTTCCAAACCATGTCAAATGAGATTGTGCCACTTGCAGGAGTAACTGCAAAATAGGTTTTATATGGGTACTCAAGTCCCTGTAAGGTTACTTCCACATCGACCGGTTCCAGCCCTGTGGTCAGGGATGTATTGACCGATACCTGGCAATCCATAAGGTGACCGACAATATTAGAAATTATATAGTCGGAATATACGCCGCTGGTATATAGAACCTTTACGCCATATGCATACCAGCCTGGTGTAAATGCTTCCCATGCGTATTCATTATAATAAAGATTAAGCGTGTTCGTCAATTCATTTAAAGTTCCAGCGGCAGGAGAACCATCCGGGTCAAAACCGGAATAGCGGGCTACACGGTAATTAATCACGTTGCGGTTGCTCATGCCTTCTCCTTCAGGGCCATTAACCCATGCCCGGATCATGAAATCCTGAAAGGGGGAGAGACTCCAGTCATTAGCCAGGAATTTGCTGTAGCTTTTAAAATAGGTCGGATTGTCGGAATCAATTCCGATCGGGGCTGCAAAGGGTGCATTACCAGACTGGAACATGGCCAGGTAGAAACTTCCGTCGTAAATAACAGCATTGAGGCAGTCTAAGGAAACCCACCCGGAATTGTTGACTATAATACTATTTGAATCCAGCAAAGTACCCGGAAGGCCGTCGGCACCGTCGTCGTCAAATACGGCCACACCAAAACCGGTCCCCAGGAATGGGCCGGGGAAGCTGCCATCACCGACATAGAACTTGCCGCCGATCACCGTGGCAGGATATCCAGAAGGGGTGAATTTCACCGCATTCCAGCTACCGGCATGCGCATAGACGAAAAAGTCGTCAGCTTCACCATCGTCCATGATGATCTCATAAGGTCCATTAGGCAGAGCCCAAGTTACCTGGCACCAGCTGTCGTTGGCCATAACTTCTGTATGGACAAAGCCCGGGGGATAATTCATATCCCACATTCCAACATTTAAGGGGGTAATCTGGTCCTGAAGAACGGAGGTATCTTCTACCGTAACAGTCATGTAGCCAAGTTTTTCAAAGATCACATCATAGTTTCCCTCATCAACATAAAGGTTATATTCGCCATTTTCACCGGTCGTGGCCTGGAAAGGACCTGCTGTGACTATGACACCGTTCAAAGGTTCTTCATTGTCTTTGTCATAAACTATACCGGCAAACCTGGCAGGTAAGTATACATACATCGTGTTGTCGATAACATATTCTTCGTTATTAAGATCGTTAGATTCCAGTAACAGAACCTGTATATATGGTCCTGGCGTATATTCCCTGGAATCATAAGTAATAGTGATGACCTGCGACCCACCTTCAGGCACAGTACCGGATGCAGGCTGCACATCTGATATAAAATCAGAAGGCAGATAGAATGATACCGCCAGTTCATTATGCAGGTAAGATGTATTGAATGCAACCTGTAACCCAATTCCCGGGGTTGACGACTGCAGGCCGATCGTACAGCTATTCAAAGTTACACCGGCTGAAAAATTATCATACATCACCATGATCTTGCCATTCTTGCATATTATAACCTCAGCATTGATATATTTATCGGCCTGATTAAAATATTCATAATTTTTAAACTGGATAATCAGTTTATCGGAGATGGTCTGGTAAAACACCTGGCTGCTCCCAGTCCTGAAATTCAGGTCATCCCACATCCAGGCAATGAAATCAATATAAAAAGAGTTGTTTGTTGGGATCTCGGTGTTGCCAAGTGTGATATAACCTGGAGAAAAACCGATACATCCGTTGGAGTTAACCCAAAACTGTGTTTTGTTTTCTCCATAGAAATAGAAGTCGAAGTCAATATCAAAAGGGCCAACAATATTATCGTCAGAAAGACCATAAATCGGAATACCTGTTGTAGAAATGTCAGTAAAATTAAATGTCGGTCCACCTGGTTCATCGCTGTCAATCCAGATATAACCAAAATCATCTGGTCCTCCGGCACCCAAAATGATCGGATAACCTGTCCCGTCATATCTTTCATCACCTTTAAGAATAATAGCACATTGGGTTTCCGGGGGAGTGCCAGGCTTGTTTTTTTCTATATTGGGATCGTTCAACAGGTTGAGGGCGGCAAATTCAGGGAAAGTATAGGCG
>Ga0247841_10008645_pt1 | contig 14571 bp, 14 predicted proteins | sample LaCruzMarch2015__2_FD_192410 | JGI IMG/M metagenome (GOLD analysis project Ga0247841, IMG submission 192410) | Freshwater microbial communities from meromictic Lake La Cruz, Castile-La Mancha, Spain - LaCruzMarch2015_18m | ecosystem: Environmental > Aquatic > Freshwater > Lake | place: Spain...
ACAGTTTGGAAGCATATCATCTGTTAAAGGAAATCGAGGGGCAATTTGTTGCTTTTGAAGTAATCAGAGGCAGTATGGAGGCTCTGTTTATCAATATTACCGGACATGCCATCCGTGACGAGGAATAAAGGAGAGACAAGATGAATACATTGGTGATTTTGACAACCCGCAACATCAAATTATACCTGCGAGATCGGTTAAGCGTGTTCTTCTCCTTCCTTTCTGCACTTATCATCATCTTATTGTATGCCTTATTTCTGAGAAGCAATCTGGTAGCAGGGGTCATTTCCGAAGCTGGCGCAGTAAAATGCACTTCCTGGCTTGTTGATAGCTGGCTGATGGCAGGACTTATCGTGGTGAATTCGATCACTGTTTCACTTGGGGTTTTGGGATTAATGATCACTGACAAAACAGGTAATCGGCTCAGGAGCTTTTTGATAGCACCGATAAACCGCTTTACAATCGTATCTGGATATGTGGTCTCAGCTTGGATAATCGGCTCTCTTATGACGATTCTGACCTTCATACTGGGAGAAATCTACATTGTAATAAATGGAGGTGAGCTACTCTCTATAGTCGGTGTGCTACAGATAATCGGGCTGATATTCCTCAATGTGTTTTCCAGCACGAGTATTATCTTCTGCATTGTAGCACTGATAAAAACTGAAGGAGCTTTTCAAACTTTTTCGACCATCCTCGGCACAATCATAGGTTTTGTTACAGGTATATATATACCGATTGGTGTGTTGTCTGCTCCTATTCAGTCTATCACCAAACTGATCCCGGTTACTTATGGAGTAACTCTCACGAGACAGGTCTTTATGCATGAACCGATTTCCAACATGTTTGCAGGAGCTCCTCAAACCGCCATAACAGGATTTGAAAAGTATTTCGGCTCACGAGTTTTCATAGGTGACTATCAATGTCCGCCGTTCCTGATGGTCATGATACTACTATTTACAGGACTTGCCTTTTTAGCCCTGTCTGTGATAATCGTTAATAGGAAAAAGTGATTGTGCATTAACGTATCAATATGTTATTGACTGTGATTGATTAGAAGGTTTCTCAGTCAAATGGTGAACTTGAATACAGCCAAAATGATAATTTTGGTATGTAATAAACTTATAGACTATCCATATTTCAATTAGCAAGAGATAAGATGACATTGATAAGAGATTCTGGATCAATACCTGGATGGCTTGTCTGAGTGACCAGAATGGTATCTACAACACCTATTCCGAGTGATTGCACGTAGTGTAAATCAATTTCATAGGGATACTGTACATTCTTTGTATCAACGATAATGAAACTTAGCAACTGAGAGTTACAAAATTCACAATCAGGATTCAGCGTGTAAAGGAGTTTCGATATAATATCCCTGAAACTCAAATTGTATTGCTCAGGATCTGTATATGTGTTGGGGATGAATACTTTTAAACAATCCTGTTTTGCTATGGCCTGTGATACACCCACCGGTAGAAGGTTTACTAATAAACTGGAGAAAAAACTACCCATCGGATAAACTATTAAATCTGCTTTACTGATTAGGTTCTTAATATTGTTTTCTATTTCAACCGTTTCAGGCTCAATGTCTGTAATGGACTTGCTCAAGAAAATCTTATCAACTGGTGATGAAATTGATTTGCAAGTCTTTCCTGTTAAGTTGTGTTGTCCGACAATGATTTCGCCATCCTGTAAGTGCGATATTAAGTGCAGATTGGCTTTTACTATTGGTTTAACTATTCCTCTGACTTCGACCAGCCTTTCAAAGAGAAACAGAGCCGGCTCAATGTCACAGTTATTGTTTAGATATCCCCCCACCAAGATTAGATTGCCGATGTTGGCTCCACGTAAATCAAAATCAGGTGGCATGGCATTGTAAAAGAACCTGAGATGATTACAAATCAAAGACTGCATCGGTCCTTTGATGTGACTTATCAGCTCCTCTTCACCGGCAATCATTTGATTAAGTGTTAATATCAAAACCTGTTTGTCAGCATCGGTGGGGAACCTGTAGGCAAAAAGATTGTATACTTCTGGATTACCGGAAATCAATTGGTCAGCTAGCGCCATCAAGCGATTCCGAATATCACCAACGGCAATCATATTAAATGCTTTGCGCAGGACGGCAGAACTACCACCGGAATCGAATGGGGTAATCAGATGGATGGAGTTGTGAGTATAATGTATAAGATATTTAGACACTTGCTTTAGGGCATTGCCACCACTAAAGAAAAGGATGCTTGGTCCGAGATTGGGGGAACGATGGCACTTCTCAACCTTGTTTAGGTCAGGAATTTGTTGGTTGCGTATAATTCTAACATTCATTAGGTGTCATTTTACCTGCAATAATTAACTTTAACTGTTCAATGATTTCCTGAAAGTCCACTCCGCCGGTAATCTCAAAAACCAGACAGTTATCCAGGACATCCAGATAGCTCTCTTCATCAAAAGGTTTGTCCTCAACTCCGGGTAAATAAAACAATCCAGGAGATTTCATAAATGATGGCAGCAAATCTCTACGCTTGTGCAGGTCAACTTGTGTGACAATGGGATCAGATTTAGTCCAATTCCAGTTTAAAATCACCAATCCAAACATACCGGAGGAAATATGAAATCTGTTAGAACCATATATATCTTCGATGATTACATCGTATTTATTTTCCAGTTTGCGCAGTTCTTCATCAGGCATTTTGAGAAGTGTTTCTTTTTCACTACTGCTGATGTAAGAGTGAAGCAGGGGATTGTTTAAGATTGTACCAGGATTGATACGAGGATACTTTACCAAACCATACATTTGCAGACCTATTCCGGTTTTGTTTATCATCAATCTGTCATTGCTCACAAAATCAAATCCAGCTCCCAATAAGTGAAGAGCCAAAGTAGACTTCCCCATACCGGCAAAACCACATAAAGCAAGTCCTTTATCTCCCAATCTTACACCGGCAGCATGCAAAAGCAGCGATTCGTGTCTTAGCATCCATTGAATGTAACGGTTATTAACAAAGTTAATTACCTGATTGGAGTTTTGCTCGCAGGGACCTACTGCAAGATGGAATTTGTCGTTAAAAGCAAATAACATGCCAGTCAATCGTTTTCGGACAATGCGAAAACCGTCAATATCAGCATACTCTTCCTTGATGCGAGCTTTTCCAGGATCAGGTTCTTTCTCTGTATAATCAATTCCCCAATCCAGTACATCTGATTCATAACAATGTACGATTATATCCGGTTTTCCGTTTGTGCTCAGGAATTCATGGAAATATTTGGTAAGAGTGTTCCCAAGTTTCTTTTGGTTCATGCGGATTTCTACGATTAAATGATTTAACCGTACTTGTATCCGCCATGGATATGGAACAGAGAAGTATTCAATAATTGTGTTACGCATATTTACATTTCTCCAGGACATAGCCTACATACATATCTGCAGCATCTTTATCCGTGGTTTCTGTCAAACCGCGAAAACCGCCAAAAGCCGAGACTTCAAATACTTTAGGTCCTTCATCGGTCTCGACAACATCCACAGATGTAAAATCAAGCTTAAACAAATCCTGGGCTTTCCAGGCTAAGTCAATTACATCCTGGCTGGGGAGATATTTCTCATATCGACCACCATTTCGGGTTGTTGTATTCCAGGATTTACCATCTCCGACCCGGGCGTAAGTGGAGATGTATTCGCCACCCAGAAATACGACACCCAAGTCTTTTCCCGGGATATTGACTTTTTTCTGGATATAAATAATTTTATTACCTGCTTCCTTGTAATCAAAAATACGCTCTTTCAAATCCGGGTCCTGATTAGAAACTAACACCATACCCCTGGCTTTGGTCGAATACAAGGGTTTTAGTATGGCTTCTCCAAAGCGTAATACGGTTGTTAGCGCATAATCCACTGATTCAGTTAGAACTGTCGGCGGCATGGGAATATTCCCTCGGAGTAACTTTAGTGTACAGCTTACTCTACTGTAAGAAGACATTATGGCAGCAGGATGCGAAAATACCCTCAATCCACTGTCTGCAAGGTAGCTGAGGATTTCCAATCTGTCCATCCGGTCGGGGCTGTATTGCGAGCCGATTTTCTTGATAATCAGTGCATCAAGACAAGCTAAATCACAATCCTGATATACTATAGAGTTACTTTCAGAATCGAAATGTACCTGCGCAAAATCTATTAACAAACGGTATCCTGTTCTTTTTTCCACGGAATCAGCCAGTTTTTCTGAAGACCAGGCTCCCGGTATGCCTACCACGCCGACTTTAATCATTGCATCTCCTAACATTCTATTTGTTTTACTATATCCATCAATAGCAGATAACATCATCGCCTACCATATATCCTGTCCAGTCTTTTTCCGAGTAATCCCTGAGTTTATCAAGTAAATAAATAGCTCTGTTAAACATATCTTGAGCAAAAACATCATTAAGAATAAACCTGGTAGAGGTAATCAATGACCTGACAAGTCCCAGAGTAAGCCTGACTTCAAATGTGGTATCTGAATGTTGTTTGGCAAAAAGCTGGGCAAACCGATAAAACTGTATGTTTGTAATATTCATTCTTTCCCTCAAGTCATCATCAAACACCGGCATTCGATAATTCGAGATCAGAAACACTGACACATCCTGGACATAATCCGATAAGCTGGAACGATGTAAATCTATCAGATGCAAACAGTTATTTGTAGTATTATAGATGATGTTATCATTATTAAAATCACCATGAATCATTACCGAAAATGGTGCTAGCATGTTCTTTTCCATTTTTTCCGCATGATTTACCAGACTATCAAGTGTTTTATGACTAAGAGTCCCGATTTTCTTGTTTCCGGTCTTGAATTCGGGATGTACTTTCAATATGTCTGGCAGTCTTTTTTTTAACTGAGGAATAAACTGTGCTGAAATCGGTACCGCTTTTTTAGTGCTATCCCACACGAACCGCATTGTTTCCATCAAAAGATTATTTGCCTTTGATAGTATATCCAAGTCAGCACCTATCAGGATTTCCTGGTAGTTAGAGCCTTGTAAAAACTCCATAAGAATCATGGCGTTCTTGTCTAATTGTTTAAACTCGAGAACTCTGGGAGCCAGACCGGGAATAATCTCTTGCCAGCGATCAAGCTTGGCTTTTTCCTCTTCTAATTTATGGAGTTTTCCTTCTTTAAAAATCACTTCATCCCAGTTTGAGTCCGGTTGATTGGTGACTACTTTTTCAATAATGCAGCCTGAGCGTGTCTCTCCACCTATTTTATGCAGACGAAAACTGTCTTCATCCAGGGAATCTCTGAGTGAGAGATACTGGGAGATTTTGAGTTTTGTTCCGATACTGGCAGAAATAATAGCTTCGCCGATATTTAGGAGGGAATCTCCGATTCTTTCCAGATAGCGAAAGATAAACATGGCTGTCAGTAAATCCTGGCTACTCACTTTGTGGTTTTTTAGCTCAGGTAAGATCAAATCGAAATCCCGCTTATAAATAGCATCCAGTAGAATTTCTGCCTCAGTGATTGTCAGCGCTTTTTTTACATCATAAGTTATCAAGGCATCCACAATGTTATCTATAGCGGAAAATATGACTTTAAAATAATCATTGTAATCATAGCGTCTGATAAATGCGGGGTGATTAAAGAAATCAAGCTGCTTGACGATATTTTCGCAGAAATCCCCGATTCTTTCCAGGTTTGTGGCAATGGTATTCAGGGCAATCATTGAATCAATAAGTGTCTTTTCTGTATCTTCCGAGTTAATGATCAGTTTGTAACTCTTTCTGGTAATCAGATTACGCAGATTATCAGCATAATCACCACTATTCATCAATCGTGAAAGGGAAAAATTCTCAGGGTCTTCAATGCATTTGACAGTCTCTTCCACTTGTTTGCGGATTTCCAGTGTCAGGAACTTGAAGTTCTCTATCAGGTCAGGCGAAATTATCATATCTGAAGCGGGATTATTCTTTTGTCTCAATAATCAGGGGTGCCTGGTCCAAGTACTTCAGGTTCTTCTCTTTCCAGGTCATTTTTAGGGTTATTTTACCTTTTCCGTCCTTATTGGAAGCTTTGATTTCTACGTTCAAGATGCCTTTGGGGTGCAGACTGATTTCATCATCTTCATTGCGAAACTCGATTTTACCGGAGGAAAATCCGGCACCTAATTCCGCCAGATACTTTAATATCGTCTGGCAATCCTGAACGGATTTGTACTTAAATTCAGATTCTCTGGTCATAGTAATCTCCATATTTTCATTTAGATAGATTATGGTTCTGAGATTATGGCTGGGGATTGAGCAGTCGCGCTTTGTACTCAAGGATAATACTCTTTTTATCAAATTGACCATAAACAAGGCTTTTTTGGATTGCAGGATCTTCCCAGGCTGGCTGATATCCAATTTCCCGTTTTGCTTTTTCCGGTTCCTGCTTATCAAGCTCCTTGATTTTTTCGCTCATATGGGTATCATCACCCATAAAAACAAGCAAAGAGCGTTTTTTCTTTGTCAGTGTCTGATTTTTCTTGATGACTGTTTGTATCAGAAACTCGGAAAATTCTCTGGATTGCGGATTCCAGACCTCATATCCGTCCACATCGTAATCTGCCAGCAAGATGGGCCAAAATTGCTCCGGATGAGGAATCACGATACCACATCCCAGAGCACGAGTTTCCTCGATTACTTCCTGTGTTTCGTAAAAATAGGTCAGAACAAATTTGCTTTTTACTATTTCTTTTACTGTTTTGAGGAAGATGATAGCCCGATTGACCAGATGTGGTTCGTAAAATTCTTTTAATTCCTGAAACCAAGCTGGGATTAACTTATTTTTTATGGATTGCTCCGGTATATCTGAGAAATTGCGGTCTATCAGCATTTTCAGTTTTGCAGAACTGACTTGGACAAAATCCAGGGTTTCTTTATCCAGTTCTGTTATTGCAACAGCTTCAGCGATTCTGTCCTTGAACGTCGGATTGGTTAGAGTCTCCAGAAAATCAAAGAATTGCGAAGCTCTGTATTTGTAAGTATGAGATAGCATTGACTTAAAAGTATGGGCATGCTCCAGACGGTTACTGTCAAAATGAAAAAGAAGCTGGACTTTGCGGTTAAATTCTTTGGAATAGCTGTCAACCTCAACCCCGCTATAACTGTCCCAGCTTACCAGGTCATTATGTTGGGTTGGGATGATAATTTCATCCAGAACGCTGGGAAACATAGCATTAATCCGTGTACTGAGCAAATCATTGGGTACGATTTCAGGATGCCAGTGCAAAGCCATCATATATTTCTCCCGCTCCAAGATAAAAGGAGGGTTGATTATCTGACTTATAGCTTGCTCTGATAATTGAGTTGAGACTAAGCGTGTAAGTGTTTCGTTGTCCCAATCCGTGATCTCATTCATAGTGTGTAAATATTCTACTCTATTCAATATAGTAACCTTCTCGCGTTTTAACTAAGACAATGGTAATATGATAATTTACTTTGCCGACGATGTTTACCAAGAGTAGATACGCAACAGGAAGCACTTTGTTTATCTTTCAAAGTGCTTCCACACGATTCTTTGGAGTCAGCAAAGTACATATTCCGGATTAACTTTATTTCCTGCGGTGATGTTTGGGCTCTCCTTCTTCAAGAGTCTCTGTTTCAAAAGCTTCTGCTGTTTCTGCATTTTCGGGTTCTACTTCTTCAATTGCCTTTGCTTCCTGTACCGCGTGTTCTTCATTATTGATAGTTTCATCATCTTCGATACAGGCTTCTTCGATTTCTTCATCAGAGATAGGTTCTTCAGCAGAGATGGCAAACTCTTGGTTCATTTCTTCCAGAAGAGCTTCTTCTTTTTTCCAGGAAAACTTGATTTCAAATTTTTCCTTGTCTTTTTTTGAAGTAGCTTCGACTTCCATAAATATCAAACCTGCAGGTTTCAGGATAAAATCCCCGTGGCTGGTGGTAAGATTGACTACGCCACTTTTGAAGGCTTCCACCAAATCTTCCAGATAGGTGATGATTCCTTCAGCATCGATGACTTTTTCGAATTCAAACTCTCTTTTCATAATATCTCCTTTGCTTATATTGTATTCCCTTTGGGGTGCTTAAATATTGGGACAGTAACACTATCAAAACCTATGTAATTAAAGATAGAATAATCGGATATGGGGTTATGTCAAATCAATATTCCTTAACAAATCTACCTGACATCCTTGACAATTAGTAACATAGGAGATATGCCATACCAGGTAAGTTATGGAGCGCAAAAGTTGAAAGCAATTACTGGTTGTTTTGTCTATACCTTTCCAGCAATCTTTTCCTAATTTTATCCCTGCGTTCCTGTCTTCGATCACTAAAATCGTCTCCTATGTTGTCACCGCTTGCTGAAAGGCTATCTGCCATAAAGGCTCTGATTCTGTCTCTGCGTACATCTTGCCGTTTAACCATTTGTTGCTTTACATGTTCACGTTCCAAACGGCGTTGGAAGAATTGCTTTGCCTGGGCAGTGGTCATCTGTTTCCGCATCTCTATCAGGCTTTCGCCCAAGGTTCTCTCCATGACAGAACGGGATTTCAATAGTTTTGACAAGGCTGTCTTGGCATTTGTTGCATCAAATTTATCTGCCATAAGAGTTTGGTTAAACTGCTTTCTATCTGCCTGGAACTGTTCTATTATGGGTTTGTTTTTGCTTAGACTCTGCTTTAGATAGCTTTCTACCCATCCACTCTCTTTTGGGGAGGTCAGCTTCGGCGTGGTATCTATAGCTTGATTATTTTTACCAAAGGCTTGGAAGGGCGCTTTACCAAAAGCAGTTATATAGAGAAATATACCCAATACAGCCAGATTGAAAGTTAACGACACTACCATGATGATTATTGACCAGTTCGTCTTCATGGTGTTACCCCCTCAGTAGTAAAGACCTCTATCAGACTACTTTCTCTCAAGCTGAAAAGATCAGGGGTGGCTGCCGCTTTTGCAAAGGTTGTATTGAATATCTTGATACTTATCAGCGAACCGAAATAAAAGCTTACAAGTATTGCCATAGTAGCCTGAATAGCTTTCCATCTTTGCTTGACTACCAACCCATGTCGGCTCTTTTCCATTTGATGTACGCTGTCTAAGATTCTGTAATGAACCTGGGGTGGCAATTTGTCTGATGGGATTGCCGCCAGAGCAGTCTTGATGGCGTTGTATTCATCAATCTTGTTTTGACATTCTGAGCATTGCCGTTCAGAAGAGCATGCTGCCAACCAATCACGGATTTCTTTAGCACGTTGTCCGGTAAGTTCGCCGTTTACCAGCGGCAACAATTCTTTGCTATACTTTTTACACGGCATGACCACCTCTCTTCAGCGCACTCTTTGCTTGCCGTAGTCTTTTATCTGTTTTTAAAAACATAATTGCCTCCACTATCCTTAACGAGGTGTTTTCGGAGTAAGTTCTTTGCCCTAACTAAAAGTGAGTCCACAGTTTTTATACTGACTCCCAGCGTAGAGCTTATCTCCCTATATGACATATTATCGTAGTACTGCAGGTGAATTACGGTGGACAGCTTAACCGGCAAGGCAGCAATTGCTGCATTTATTGCGCTATAATCTGCGGACTCAGCTTGATAGCGTTTCCCAGATATGTTTTGAAAAGCTTCCGGAGGTTTCAGGACATAGCGTCGCCTCTGCTTTTGCCAGGTAATCGACATATTATGCGCCATTCTGTATAGGTAAGCAAGAGCGGTTTTTTCATCAATCCTGGCGATACGTGCATAAAATGCAATAAATACGTTCTGCACTATATCCTGTGCATCATCATCCACATCCACAAATCTGAGGACATAGTTGTATATTCGGTTCTCATTCTCTGTAAGAAAACTGTCAAATCTGTCAGGTTGCATTTTTTCCCATATCTATATATACAATCAAATCCTGCCTTCTCCTTTGATAGTATCTTTAACATCATCCACAATATGTATTGCCAAAAACGAAGAAAGGAACTCAGTTCCCTTCTTCATTATAAATCAACCAGAACGTTGGCTTAGTTTTTTAGTTCTCCGTTTGAGATATCTGATCGGTATGTAGTTCCGTTTATATCGATGTTGCCTTGTCCATTGCCTATAGTAATATCTATATCACGGTCGATGACACTTTCATTATATGCGGTGCCATTTGTAAAGGTAATTTCTGCATGCAAGTGCCCTGTAATGTGACCGCTGATGGCATTGGCGATGTTGGGATTCTCTCCTCTGGGCACAGTTAAATCCTGAATGGTCAACAGCAATGTATGGTCTGATGTCCTTATTCTGTTCCAGTAGGTGAGGGTATCAACTGCAGCACGGCTGTAATCCCCGTTTACAGTGACGATGTTTTGATTGGCATTGGTAACAGTCCAATGTGCCGTCAACTGATTCAATTGTTGAGATAAGCGACGTGTTATGTGCCTGCCGGTACCCTGAACGACATTAAACTGAATTGTCCTGGCTGTATCTGCGCCAACTACATAATGTTGTTGAAATTCATCCGCTTCATTCAAATATTGCAATGTGTAATCCCTTGCAAAGAAGGCGTAGGGAATCAATCCGGCTGTCCCTCTTTCTCGTTCAATATGAATTGCCCATATACCCGTTGACCCATTATAAGTTTTTTGAATATTAAAATATGTATCGGGGTACTTGCTTTTCATGTTGTTCAATCCATCAGCAGTAGCAAACAAACATACGTCGGCAATCTGATCTACAGTCCCACCAGTCTGGTAGGCAATATCGCTGGCGATTACTTCGGCAGCATCACGGTTAGCGGTAGGATTGGAGGTGTCGTTTGGCGCAGTAGTCTTTCCACATGCTGTGATAAACAGCAACCCGACAACACCTAAGACCATACATACATGTAAGAATCTCTTTGAAGTTCTCATTGTATCTCCTTTATTTGTCTTCTATACTCTATACTTTCGTACTCGCCAAACTCCCTGATGTTTTTTCTCCCAATTCTCATTTTTTCCTGAATGAAGTCATTACAACTTTTTAAGTGATTCTCATTTGCAAGTTTCACCGAAACTTAGCAATGTAACTTGGCGAATCAGTAACCAATGCCATTATTGTTTCTTAAAAGCTCTTGTAGTAATGACAGATTTTTCGCTATTACATTTCAGGGATTACCCGATATACCTATGTCCCCCGAGCTTGTTCAAATTCCTTAGTTCTCTCAATATCCCTTTCCTGACCTTGGTTCCGATCTTAGGTGCTTTATCTTTGTCAATAATCACATAGACGTGTTTCCTTAAATCTATCGCTTCAATTGATGCCAATGCTTCCAGATAGATATAGACCCACTGCCTGGACTTGCCTATGGCTTGTGCAATGGCCCTGATGCCTGTGTATCTGCCTTTTTCGATGATCTCCATTAGTTCATAGGCAGCAGTGACATTGAGCGACCACTTTAAGGTATTGGTGCCGTTATTTGTGGTATATCTCTTAACCCGAACATAGATGCCACCCTCGCTGTCAGAGATGCGTTTGATCTGCTTGTTTGTTGTTAGTTCGATGAGCATTGGAGCTATTGTATCAGCTGTGATTCCTGTCAGACTCGATGCAGAATCAGCAGAGAACGGTCTATTGTACTGACTGACAAAGTTGGTTATGATCTCGATGTCTGACATAATACCATCCTGCTAATATCCTGAATTAACACTATGATTGAGGTCGATATCTTTACTCTGGACTGGCTGATGGCTCTGGTTTGCCTTGGAGTCTGGAACTCTATCTATTGCATTGTTTGTATCCTGTTCTATGCTATAGAGTATCTTCATGGCTTTTCTCAGGTTTCCGCAGGCATGGGAATCTACATAGTCGATTAGGTTCTGGTCAGTATCTATATCCGAGATTTCTTTAATTAGATTGGTGATGTCTTTTTTGATTACCGGTTGAAACTCATAGAACACATTACAGCGGTCGAAGTAATACTCGTTTATCTGGAGAAGTTTATCTTTGGCATTCTGCATCCCGACCAAGATAATGATGGTGAGTGTCTCATCTACTATATCTCGGATTGCACCTAAGAGTTGAGGATGCTTGAAGGCATAGTCTATTTCATCGATTACGATAACAAGATCAGCCTGGTCTTCCAAGATATCAAGACAGCGTTTAAACAGATTATTGGCGGTTCCATACGGCAAATGATGCCCCAGGTTGAAGCGTTTGTAGAGTGCGAGTAATAACTGCTGAGCGAATGATTTGGGCGTCGTGGTGGCTTCCAGTCTGAGATAAAGATACCCTTTACTGAAAGCCATGCGACTGGCATAGGTGGTCTTGCCCAGTCCGGGCTTGCCATACAGCAGTCCCAAGCCTACCATCTCCAGCTTTGGTCGGTTGAGCAGATATTCAATACATTGATCGGCTGCGACTACATTCTGAGTCCTGACTAATTTTCCCTGTTTCATGTTGCCACCTCACATGATGATTCCTATTCTTCTTAGATGCTCTTCCCTGGTCAGAACTCTGGGTTTGATAGGCTCATCGTCATCATCTTGGGTAGATTGAGTGATAGGCTTGGGATTGAGGTTTCCACCGGTTTCTTTGAACTCTTTATCTACGTCAGCAAGTATCTGCCACTCTGCCTCTGAAAGTGTTTCATTCTGGTTATTTGTATTTTGGTTGTCATTCTTGTGTAAGTGGTTAAGTTCAATTCTTTGGCTTTGATTATGGTTTTGTCCTGTTTGACTTTCCAATTCTTGTACCCGTTTGTCCTCCTGCTCTTCTTTTAGTCTTTGCTTCTCTGACAATGGCATCATGGATGGATGTCTGGGCTGATTACGCATTGCTGCATGCTGCATCTCCTCAAATAGTTCATCAGGACTCTTGGGTGGTGCTTCCAGCATGGGTGGACTGGAGAACAGTGACTTGTCACTCTTGTTTTCAATAGCTTTGTTATGTGCATTGATACTTTCCAACCAGGGCTTCAAAATACTATCCACTGACTTTTGAGTATGCAAGACTAGCCGTTTGGTTTTGTTCTGATTATCCCGTCTCAGCTTCTTGATCTCAGTGTATTCCTTATTGAGTTCTTTATGCGAGACTGCTTTATCCATAGAGACTTCAATGAAGGCATGCTGTGTTCGTCTTAGAGGAGCCTGGCAGACAAATACGTCATGTTTATCATAGACCACTATCCATCTGGCATCACTGAAGTCATATCTGATGATACAGGGCTGTCCAACATAGTCGATGAGCTTCTGATGCCAGTAAATCATCTTATTGAGCCGGATACCTTCGCTGCGGATGTTTTTACGTTCCATAGCCATCATCAGGAAGTTGAGCTTGGAGACTTCGATTTGTCGCTCTTCCGGTATCCTGGCAGAACTGAATACTTCATAGGGTGTCTTTCTCTTGAGTGAGCCATGCGGTGTCTCTCCATAACAATATCTCACATAGAAGGCTATCATCTGCATGGTCTCCTCTATGGTCGGCGGTGTTCCGGTATAGAGCTTCTTTGCCCATTTCTCATTTCGCATCAGAGTAGCAGGTTTATCAGCTATGCATGCACCTCTGAAAGTGGAGATAAAGCGTTCAAACTGCTCTTGGAAGGTTTTGAAGAACCGCTCGATGATCTTGGCTTTGGCATTATAGCTCTCTGCGAACTTCACACCGATATCAAGCCGGGGGAAGATACCTCCCAATTCTTTATCGAGGTCATGATCTTCCCACTTCTCTTGAAAGAGCTTTGATCGGAAGGCTTTGCCATTATCCAGATAGACATACTCTGGTAATACTGCCATGGTGCCACTGTTATTGTCTGCTATCTGACCACAATGAATAAAGGCATTTCTGAAGGCTGTGAGGATATGCTGGCTATCCTCGGTAAAGGCAAGTGATGCACCTACCGGATATCTGCTTGCCCAGTCCATCACCATTATCATGGTCATGCGCTGCGCTCTACCGGTGATTGGATTAAAGATATCAAAGGAGAGGGTATGACCATCTGCCACCCAGACCTGTCCGACTTTCAAGCTGCTGTCATCTCTGCGAATGGACTTGATGATTCTCTCAGATACATACTTACTGCCATCCCGGGCTTGATGCCACTCTGCAGGATGGGTCTCTGCCCATTCCTCACACCAGCGTCTCAGGGTTCTTTCATTGGTAGTGGAGTCTATGGCACCAACTCCTGCCATCTGCTTGAGATTGACGATAGCGGAGCCGATCTTGATGCGATTGGGACTGAGCAGCTTGTTGAGCAGATACTGCTGTTCATGAAAAGTGATCTTCCGTTCTTTTCTGGTGCTTTTACTCTTATGGATCAGTGCATACATATCGAACTTAGTATCAAAGTAAATATTGAGCCAATCTCTGAGTGCCCGTTCTTGTCGTGGTCCTTTCAACTTTCTGAGTTCAGGCACCATCCTGCCGGCATTGTAGTCTGTGGTTATGCGTTTCCAGGCAGCGAGTCTGGATTGGGCTCCGTCTAAGCGTCTGATCGCCTCCTGACAGAAGCGAGCTGCGATTTGAGCTTCCTCCGTATGGAGCAGCTTTACCTCTTCTACAGGAGTCATGTCTATATAGTCAGGTGAGAGATCAATTACTACATCAGTATCTTTAGCCTCATGGATCTTCTGCACCATCTTTTCAA
>Ga0247841_10008648_pt1 | contig 14568 bp, 17 predicted proteins | sample LaCruzMarch2015__2_FD_192410 | JGI IMG/M metagenome (GOLD analysis project Ga0247841, IMG submission 192410) | Freshwater microbial communities from meromictic Lake La Cruz, Castile-La Mancha, Spain - LaCruzMarch2015_18m | ecosystem: Environmental > Aquatic > Freshwater > Lake | place: Spain...
TGCAGATTTTTCCCCTTCATACCCCTTAGAGGTATGATAAAGGAGTCTCTCTTGAATATAAAGAACAATTTTGGGACCCGCTGTGGATAATGATGGATAACTCCTTCGGAGTTACCCACATTCTCCACAGCACTGCTACTAAAAGATTCACTAAAAACATATTATACGAGGCAGTTTATTATGAAAAAGCAATATTTTATTCTTTTATCTCTAGTTATATCAATATGTTGCGTAACTGCAAAATATGGCTTTGCTGCAACTGTAGGAAATTCACTCGATTTGGATTTACCTCAGAGATCAGCTGTGTTGCGGCAGGACATAGTGGAAAGCACCCTGGATGAATATGAGCAAACAGTTAAAGTCAAGGGGTCATTTGATGTAGAATTTGTGTTTGATAAAAATTTGCATGTGACTCAAGAATTGAAAGGGGCTGAGATGAAAGGCCAGTGGCAGATGGCAAAACTTGGAATAACTATTTTAAATAGAATAGAGCCATATGTTAAAATTGGCACATCTAATTTAGAAGTAAAATGGAAACATAATGCAGAAGAGATAGAAGTGGATGCTGATAGTGGCTTTGCTTGGGGATACGGATTAAAGGCTAATATACTGGAATTCCAGGGTATCAGGCTGACAGGAGATGCTCAATACAGGACTACTGAGCCTGATGTAAAAGAAGCTACATTTAATAAGATTGACGCAAAAGATAATGGGGCGAAGTTTAAGGTGGATGAGTGGCAGGTAAGCCTTCTTTTGAGTAAAAAGTTTGAGATCCCATTGAAATTGCGGAGTATTTATACGGTACCTTATGCTGGTTTAAGTTATGCTGATTCAAATGTGGATGTAAGTTTTTATAATGTCAATAATCCAACGGCTGACTACACTCTTTTTGACGCAAATAATAAAAAAATTTACGGTTTTGTATTTGGGTGCGATATTATACCTAGCTTAAGCAGTGCTTTTAGTTACAGCATAGAACTCAGGCTTGTGGATGAGGTTGCGCTGAGCCTAGGCGGTACGATGAAGTTTTAAGGAGATACGAGAATGAGAAAAAATATCGTAATGACGATAATTTTTTCATTATTTTTTGCAGGCACTTCTTTTGCGTTGACTGTGGGCGGCCAGGCTGAAATGAGCGTGCCTGAGGCGTCTTTTTTTTCAAAGCAAGGAGCTGTGGAAGATACGCTGGATTCTTATGAATCAGAAGTGAGTATGAAGGCAAGTTTTGATGTAGAATTTATATCAGAGAAAAAGCTTGAGACGTCTTTTGAGACCACAAATGCAAAAATAGAAGGCCATAATGCGAATTTAAAATTTTCAATGAATTATTCAAATGTATTAGAACCTTATGTGAAAATAGGAACTTCTGATCTAAGGGTAAAGTGGGAGCAGAATGGGTATGATGTTGTAGTTGATGCAAAGCCAGGTTTTGCATTAGGAGGAGGCATAAAAGCTAAATTATGGGAATTTGCTTCCACGGGAATAAAATTGACTGCGGACGCACAATATAAAGATACTCAGCTGGATTTTGATACAGCTAAAGTGGGCGGCTCAACATCTTTTGCTTCTGCTACCGACGAGTCATTTAATATAAGAGAGTGGCAGATAAGCTTATTAGCCAGTAAGAAATATATATTTCCTATGGGAAAGCAAGATCGTTATGCCGTACCATATATGGGCCTTACATTTTCAGATTCAGATGTTAATGTGCATTTTACGCAGAGCGGGACAGCATTAATGTATTCTACTTATAATGCAGGAGACAAGAATACAGCAGGTATTGTTTTAGGATGCGATATAATGCCAAGTCTATTGAGCTGGTATTTGTTTAGCTTTGAATTAAGACTTATTAATGAGACAGCTTTTACATTGTCAGGCACAATGAAGTTTTAGCAATATTATTTTTATAAAATTCGCATTCGCGAATTTTGCTTGCCATAAGGCCTATCTGTTATATATAATATTAAATTAATATAAAAGGTTGAGATTAAGGTTTAGGTTGAGGGAGCAATATGGGGGTTTTTGCCAAGAATCAGATGTTTTTTACAGTGCTTATGGCGTGGTTTGTAGCTCAGACCATAAAGGTTGCCGTAGGTGTTATGCGCGAAAAGAAGTTTAATTTCAGGTGGTTTGTTGGAGCAGGAGGCATGCCTAGCTCTCATGCATCTACTGTATCATCTCTTGCTACAGCAGTAGGGCTTACATATGGTTTTACGTCTCCATTTTTTGCAATTGTGTTTTTCTTTGCATTCATAACAATGTTTGATGCTCAAGGGGTGAGGCGCCAGAGCGGGCATCAGGCAGAAGCCCTTAATAAGATCATAGAGGATATATATTTAAATAAAGGCATTCAACAGGAAAGGCTTAAAGAATTATTGGGGCATACCCCTATACAGGTATTTATAGGCGCTGCCATAGGAATTTTAATAGCCCTTTTTTGTTATAGATAAAAAAACAAAGGTCCTTCGCCCCGATAAATCTGGGCTCAGGATCAAATTTGTTTCACAAATTTGGTCCCTCGCGACACAGAGTCAATACAGGGTCGCTCGGGATCAATTTTTGCTTCGCAAAAATTGGGAGGATATAGTGAATAAAATATTGGCTGTGGTTGGGATAGGGATTGTTGTGGCTGGATTATTAGTTTTAGCTATATTTGGCATGAAGAATTTAGGTAATAGTATAGATACAAAGCCCACAGATGTACTTATCAAAGACGGCAAACTGGATGAAGCAAGGGCCAGCATAGATCAGATAGCAGAGAAGAATCCTGACGCGAAATCCATTGGAAAAATGTATTTTACTCTAGCTGGTTCTTATGAAAGTAAAAATGATATGGTAAAGGCGCGGGACATATACCAGCTTATCCTGAAAAAATATCAGAATGTAGAGAATATATCAGAGGTCCAGGATAAGGCAGGCAAGCTTAACATAGCTATTCTTTTTTCCAAGGCCATAACTAATAAAGACGCGCTTTATGAAGTGGAACCTGGCGATACGCTTATAAATATTGCAAAAAAATTCAGCACAACAGTCGATCTTATAAAAATTGCAAATTCTCTAAATAGCGAAAATATAAGAGCCGGGGCGAAATTGAAAATTTCAAAAGCAAAGTACAAAATATTGGTTGATAAATCTCAGAATATATTAACGCTCCTTAGCGATAATGATATTGTGAAAGTTTACCGTATTTCAACGGGAGAAAATAACTGTACTCCTGTGGGAAATTTTAAGATAGTCAATAAAATTATAGACCCTGCATGGTATACAGAAAAGGCAATAGTGTCTGCGGAAAGCCCTGATAATGTGCTTGGTTCAAGATGGATGGGGTTTAACCTGGCAGGTTATGGCATTCATGGCACAACTTCTCCAGAAAAGATAGGACAACAGGCTACAAAGGGATGCGTGAGGATGATCAATGCTGAAGTAGAAGAGCTTTACAAAATAATTCCTATTGGCACAGAAGTTACGATAGTGGATTAAAAGAAGGTTTATCTATCCGCCTTCGCTCTTAGGAGATACATTTAAGTTATTTATGATGAGCTATGGCGGATTTCGCCCATAAACGTAAGAAAATAAGGGGGCTACATGTCCAGCATAGTGTTGGATTTTGAAAGACCTATATTAGAATTGGAGCGCAAGATAAACGAGCTAAAATCTCTTGCTCTAGACGGCAGTATTGACCTTGAAGAAGAGATCAAGACTCTTGAGGCAAGGCTTGAGAAATTGAAAAAAGAAGTGTTTGAGTTACTTACTCCGTGGCAAAGGGTCCAGATAGCCAGGCATCCCAAAAGGCCGTATACTATGGATTATATAAATATGGCAATGATGGATTTTGTTGAGGTGCATGGCGACAGGATGTTCAGCGATGACAAAGCCATGATAGGAGGTTTTGCCAAGATTGACGGGGAAAAGGTGCTTGTATTGGGGCATCAAAAAGGAAGGGATACAAAAGAGAATATTTTGAGAAGTTTTGGCAGTGCGCATCCTGAAGGGTATCGAAAGGCAATGAGAATAATGAAGCTTGCTAATAAATTTGATATACCGATAGTTACTTTTATTGATACCCCAGGCGCATATCCCGGAATAGGCGCGGAAGAACGCGGGCAGGCAAATTCAATCGCTTATAATTTAAGAGAGATGATGCTTTTAAAAGTTCCTATCATTGTTGTTGTAATAGGAGAAGGCGGCAGTGGAGGGGCACTTGGGATAGGCGTAGGCGATAGAGTTTACGTAATGGAGAATGCATATTATTCTGTAATATCTCCTGAAGGATGCGCTGCGATACTCTGGAAAGACAGGTTGAAAGCGCCTGAGGCAGCAGAGGTATTAAAGCTTACCGCAAAAGATTTATTGAGTTTAGGCCTTATAGACGAAGAAATTCCGGAGCCGCTTGGCGGGGCCCACCGCGACCCTGAAAAAGCAGCCCAGAATATAAAAAAGGTTATAAAGAAAGCCTTAAAAGAATTAAAGATAATTCCTAAAGACGAACTTCTCAAACTCCGCTACGAAAAATTCAGAAAAATGGGGAATTCAGTTAGTTCTTAATAAAATTTTTTGCTATTTTATATTTACGTTTCAAGCAAGGTAAATCTCTTTTATAGTATAACCATGGCAGAAGTTTAATAGAATCTTTTTTACAAAATCTCAAACTCCATAATTTTATAGTTCTTTCTTTTTGTTTCCAGCCAGATAGACTTCCTTTAATGCTCAAGAAAAACCCTAATTTATTACGTATCCATGTTAAATGCGATTTACTGGAAGAACGTAATGTAATATATAATCTATTGTAATTATAGGTCCTTCCTTTATATCTGTTATGAGAATCTTTATATCTAAATATTGATCCGTCACCGTCTATGTGCCCTCTAATAAAATCTGAAAAATATTTATCAGGTATTTCTAATAAACCTATTTTATAAGTCTTATCTGTAGATAAACCTATTTTTAATAGCCATTTGTAAAAACCAGTATTTGAAAATTGTATTTTATAAGATTGTTTTTTAGCATATTGTCCAAAAGGATTTAGTGTGATTTTATACATTCGCCCGCCACAGAAACAATGGCAGGCTCAGTATTCCGCCCAAGGAACCCCGAGCTTTAGCCCGGGTGGGCTCCATTTTCTAAACCCAAACATTTCCTGAAAGTTTTTATTAACTGGAGATCGGAAGAAGTAAAAATAATATGCCTTTTATCTTTGGAAAGAGATCCGTCAGTTGTTATTAACCCTACAATATAGGCAAGAACAGGAGACCTTTTGATAGGCATTTTTGGTGCCGGGGGTGGGAGTTGAACCCACACGAGGGGTTACCTCACACGATTTTGAGTCGTGCGCGTCAGCCAATTCCGCCACCCCGGCATTATTTATAGATTAAATATAGCATAGTAATGTTTCTTTTGTCAATTCATCTATTATTATAAGGCTAAAAAAGAGAATATTTTGATACTTTATGTGCCAAGTTTTGGTATATTTTTGGAACATGAGAGTACTTTTATTATTTATAGCATAAGATTTATTGATTTGCTATAATTAAATCATGATAAATATGAAAAAGATTAAAGATATTGCATGGCCGCATAGCTTTAGAGAAAAATATGTCATTTTTGGGATTTTTATATTTGCTTTTATAGTCCGGATTTTATACCTGTATCAAATAAAAAACAACCCTTTTTTTGATTGCCTGCAGCTGGATTCTTTGTATTATGATACGTGGGCAAGAAAGCTGCTTAAGATTGGCTGGGTAGACAGCGGTATCTTTTGCGGCAGTCCGCTTTACCTTTATTTTCTTGCAACAGCTTACAAGATTTTTGGGCATAATCTTTTTTTAACAGCGCTGATTCAGCATATCGCAGGCGCTTTCAGCTGCGTGATTATATATTTAATCGGGGAAAAGATATTTAATAGGGCAGTGGGAATTATCGCTGCCTTGATAATGTCAGTATACGGCATATTTATTTTTCATGAAGGCATATTGTCGCCTGATTCGCTAGCTTTATTTTTAATCAGTTTAGCGGCTCTAGTGTTGTTATATGCTGCGGGAAAGCCTGATTTTAAAACTTTCTTTTTTTCAGGATTATTATGGGGTTTATCGGTTTTTATACGCGCAAATATTCTACCGCTGGTTATTTTAGTTTGGATTTTTGCGGTATTTAAAGAGAAGAAGAAAGCGGTTGTATTTATTTTAGCCTTTATTTTAGGGATAGCTGCTATTATTGCGCCGGTAACCATTAAAAATTTTCTGATAACCAGGGAATTTGTCCTGGTTTCGTATCAAGGCGGTGAAAATTTTTATATTGGCAATAATCCTGAGGCAGACGGCCGTAATAAACAGCCTTTATTTGTCAATCCAACCCCTTTCCGCGAGCATGAAGATTTCAGGCGAGAGGCGAGCAGGCTTACCGGACATGACCTTAGCTATTTACAATCATCCGAGTTTTGGTTTGAAGAAGGGTTTAAATTTATCAGGGCTCAGCCTCTAGAGTTTTTAAAGTTATTATTTAAGAAAAGCTATTATTTCTTTTTCAGCAGGTATGAAGCGCCAGATAATGACAGCAGCATCTATTTTTTTAAAAGATATTCTGGTTTACTTAAGATGCTGGATTTTGGTTTTATTGCTCCTTTGTATTTAATAGGGATGGTGTTAGCTCTTAAGGATTTTAGAAAACTGTCTCTTATATACCTTATTACTTTGTCTTATTCGATATCTATCATTATCTTTTTTGTTATCTCGCGATACCGCCTGCCTGTAGTTCAGTTTTTTATATTATTTGCGTCTTATGGAATATATTGGGCATTTGATCAGGCAAGAAAAAGAAGATACATGCATTTATTTTTCTATGCGGTTATTGCCGGGGCATTATTCTTTCCTGTAAACAAAGAGCTTATAAGCCCTGATTTTTCTCAGGATTATATTTCTCTTGGGAATGTTTATTTTGAGAAAGGGCAATATGATAATTCTTTAGAGGCTTATAGAAAGAGCATTTACCTGAATTATAAACATGCACCTTCTGCCTATAGCGGCATGGGTAATATATTTTACGCTAAAAAATTATATAATCAGGCATTGTTTATGTACAATAAAGCGTTATTATTGAATCCAGATTGCGCAGAATATTATTTTAATATCGGGGCTGTGTGCTATAAGCAAGGGTTATGGGATAAGGCTTTGTTTAACTTTAGGCGGGCAATAGAGTTGAATGCTTCATATTCAGAAGCGCATTATAACCTAGGCATGGTTTATTATAAAAAAAGATTGCCTGAAAAAGCTATTCGTGAGTTTAAGGAAGCTATTAAAATAGACCATAATTATATAAAAGCTCATCATGTTCTTGATCTTATAAGCAAAGAGAAGCGATAAACACATAATTACTAACTTTACAAATAGTGCCAGGAACGAATTGTAAAGTTATCTATATATTTCTGGCCAGAAGGATGATATAATTATAGAAAATCCGCTTTATGAGAACTTTAGCAAGACAATAGAAAGGATGATCGATAGGCAATTTGGGATTTATGTATAGCAGGGTGTCTCCAATAAGGCGTCCCATATTCTACTAAAATTTGTTACTCAGATTATGGCAAAGGTTAAAAAAGAATTCATATTAAAAGCAGTTTTATTAGCAGCATCTGTGCCATTCCTCTTAAATTTCATAGCGTATAGTTCAGGACTGTCCGAAACACATAACCTCAAAGCACCCTTTTTAGAAAACAACAGAGAATATATTAATAAATTGTTAACTAAGAATAAAGAAGTAATAGAAAACGAACGGAATCAATCAATCTCAGATATAGTATCCAAGATGTATAGGCTATATACTGTTTTTAAAGAAACATTAACCCCGCTTCTTCAAGATCAAGATATAAGCATAAATAGAATAAGGGAATTATTAAAGCCTAAAGAAGGCGAGATTTATACTATTGTTAGTGAAATAAAGAAAATAAAGATGAAATTTGCATTACTTGATAGCAGAGAAGATAGGGGGTTAAAAGAATATTTATTATTTAGTGAGAATGATTCACCTGATAGTAGTCTGTGTTTTATTATCAATGGTTGTTTAAAATTTGCACTACAAGACTTGGGAATACCTTGTTTAGAGCAACCTATTGTATCAAGGGAAGAAAAACCGCATACGATGCATGTGTATATAAAAGTAATTGGAGGAAGTGCAGGATTTATTGCAATGGATGGAGCGTCTGGGCAATTCTTTCCTGAGCATTCAAGACACATTGTAGTTGAATCAGCTGAACGGTATAACCAGAAAATTAAAAAAGCTATTTATAAATGGGCTTCTCTTCAAGCGGGTGAGAAACTTAGAATAAAGCAAGAACGGTATAGAGATACTTTTATTCAATTTAGACTGGGCGAGGTATTAAAGATATTACAAGCTGCAGAACTTGTTTCTTAGAACTAGTGAAACTAGGGACACTAATAGGATAAATAATATCTATTTTTCAGGATCGAATTTACTTCACAATGACTAGCTTAAAGTCGAAGGTCCCTCAGCACCTACAATGCCCCTGTTCGTCGCATTGCTTAACGGTGCTTCAGGATCAAATCCGCCTTCGGCGGATTTGGTGCGGAAGGAGGGAGTTTATTTAGGGGTTTTCGCGTAACCCTAAATAGTATGGCAGATTAAGGTGTAAGTTGTTGATTTTATAGGAATTACCACTTCTTTCTAGATCTTACCAGAGTTAGCTGTGTCTTACCAGTTTTATCCCTCAGTTCCTACAATATTACTACAATAATTTTGAGGATATACAAGATGAATTATTACCTTGCATATTTCGCATAAGGTAGTAATATACATTAATGAACCACAACGGTGTGGTGATGAGAAAAAAGTTAATATATACGGTAAAATAAGGCAGGTTTGGGCTATTCGTAAATAGCTTTGACCTGTTTTTTATTAGAGAAAAGTTTTGTGAAATTCGCATTTATCTTATTGTTAATTGTTTTAATTATTATTCTTGGTTTTAATATATCTACATTGAGAAAAGAATTACGAAGTGCTATGGAGTATTCCAAATTCATAGAAGAAAGCAATGAAGAATTACACAGAAAATTAATTCGTCTAAGCGAAGTGAATAGCGAAAAAGAAAAACTATTAAATGAAGTAGACCAAATCATAGAAGAATTCGATAGAAAAGTTCCCTTTGCGACTATGGAGAAAAATATTCCTAAACGGATTTGGAATGATATAAAACCGATTATTAATAGAATTCAGGTTTTTCAAGAGGCAAGAGGAAAAGGACTTTTACAAAGCGATTCTCAATAATAATTAATACTATTAAATAAGAGGATAGTGGCAAGATGAGTTATAAAGAAGGAATAGGAAAAAAATTATTTGTTTTACTGTGCGTTGTTACAATTTTAATATTAGCATTTATACTTATTAAATTTTACAAAAAAGATGGACCATCTAAGAAGTATTACAAAAGCGGCGAGCTGTTATATGAGGCAACTTACAAAAATGGCGAGTTTGATGGCCCCTTTAAGAGGTATTACAAAAGCGGCCAGCTTTTGTTTGAAGCAACTTACAGAGATGGCAAGGCAGAAGGAGTCACCAAGGCATATTATGAAAGCGGCCAGTTGAAAGAAGAAAAGTCATATAGCTATGGACAGGAAAATGGACCAATCAAAGGATATTATGAAAATGGCAAGTTGCAACTCGAAGGGATTCTCAAAAACAGTAAGCCAGATGGATATTATAAGACGTATTACGATAATGGTCAGTTAGAAGAAGAAGGATATTATCAAGACGGTGACGCAGAAGGAATCGCTAAAACTTATTACAAAAACGGACAGTTACAAGAAGAAACTGCTTACAAAAATGGAAAAATAGATGGAATGGCTAAGAAGTATTACGATAATGGAAATTTACAAGTCGAGGCATATTCCAAAAATGGAAAAGCAAATGGAATAGCTAAGAAGTATTATGATAATGGAAATTTACAAGAGGAAATGACTTTTGAAAATGCAGTATTGCAAGGTTCTCATAAAGTATATTACAAAAATGGGCAGCTGAAGGAAGAAACGACTTATAAGGATGGCAAATTTGATGGACCATATAACCGATATTATGAAAGTGGTCATTTGCTTTTTGAAGGAACTCTTAAATATGGAAAACCAGAAGGTTCGTATAAGAAGTATTATGAAAATGGCAAACTACAAGAAGAAGGGATTTACAAAGACGGCAAGCTTGAGAAAAGAAAGGGCTATAAGCTATAAAAAGAAGCAAATTAGAGTTTTTCAATATTGTTCGTGACAAAAAAGGAGGGAAAATGAAAATGCCTAATGTAATAAAAACCAGCGTGTGCATTATCGTGTGCATATCGATGGTAGGGTGCGCAACGATGTTTCATGGCTCTACTCAGACAGTAACTATGAGAAGCAATCACGACGATACTAAGTTTTATGTAAATGAGGCGTATGTAGGAAAGGGCAGTGCCGTAACGGTATTTCAGAAAAATAAGAATTATATGCTTAGAGCCAGTAGGGATGGATATGAAGATGTTATGATACCCGCATCAAAATCATTTGATGCTACTACGTTATTGGGGGTTTTAATTGATTTTGGGATAATTACAATCCTTGTTGTTGATGGAATAGGCACAGGTGCTTGGCAACAATTTGACCAGACAACTTATGTTATAGATCCAGAAGTTGCTAAATCAAAATAAATAAATCTTAGAAACGGTTTTTAAATACCAATCAGAAACTCCCGCCCTTTAGGGCGAGGAGGTTCATTTATGCTGGTTACTATAATTGTGACCAGCATTTTTTTATTGACTTAACCGTATAAAGTCTATATACTTATTAACAAGTATATAGATATTCTACGGAGGCCAAATGCAGAACAAAACGCAGAAAATCATAAGCTATTTTAAGAGCCATGGCGGGGTAGTTCGTTTTTCTTCAATCCTGAAAGCAGGCTTTCACCCTGATTCGCTTCGTGCCATTGAAAAAGAAGGAAAGATAGAAAAGGTTGTAAGGGGTATTTATAAGCTAACCAATCAAGATATTGGTTCTTATCCTGATATCATCATAGCGTCTCTGCAAGCGCCAAAGGGTGTCATTTGCCTTCTTTCAGCTCTTGCTTTTTATGAGGCAACAAACGAGATTCCTCGTTATGTAGATATGGCAATTCCTCCGAGAGCTCATGCGAATAGAATTAAATATCCGCCGGTAAAATTTTACCGTTTTGCTTCGAAGACATGGAAATCAGGAATTGAAGAGCGTGAAATCAGTGGTTATAAAATCAGGATTTATAGCCTTGCCAAGACTATTGCGGACTGTTTTAAATTCCGTAACAAAATTGGCATGGATGTCGCTCGCGAGGCCCTCAAAACAGCTGTTACGGAAAAGAATATAAAGCCGAAAGAAATCATGCAGTATGCCAAGATTTGCCGTGTTGACAAGATAGTTAAACCAATACTGGAAGCCATGCTATGAAAAAGGATATCAAGAACATAAAGGCTTCTATAAAGGCCCGGCTCCAGAATAAAGCAAAGGAAACTAATCGCCCATTCTCGGAAATCCTTCAATATTATAGTATGGAAAGATTTCTTTATAGGTTTAGCCGTTCCAAATACGCGGATAAGTTTATTTTAAAGGGTGCGCTTATGTTTACTGTGTGGCAGGTTCCGGAGAGGCGAACAACGCTCGATATAGACTTTTTGGCGCGGTATGACAATAAAGTGACAGATATTGAGATGGTTATGAAGGACATTTGCAATATGTCGGTAGAATCGGATGGACTTATATTTGATTCAAAGACAGTTAATGGCAAAAAGATAAAAGAAGACGCAGATTATGAGGGCGTGCGTGTAAAGTTCATGGGATTCCTGGAGCGCTCACGCATTCCTATGCAAATTGATGTAGGTTTTGGAGATATAATTTATCCAAAACCAAAGATTATTGACTACCCTGTTATATTAGATTTTCCAAAACCTCATCTTAAAGGGTATCCAGCAGAAAGCGTAGTCAGTGAAAAATTTGAAGCTATGGTTAAACTTGGCCTTTTAAACAGCCGGATGAAGGATTTTTATGATATCTGGCTTATGATGCGCCAGTTTGATTTTAATGGATTAGAGCTTGCGGAGGCATTAAAAAGAACCTTTGAGCATCGCAAAACTGATTTCCCAAAAGCAAAACCATTATTCTCTGAGGAAATCTATGATGAAAAATCTGATCGTCAGACACTATGGAAAGCATTCCTAATTAAAAATGACATCAAACACGCTCCAGAAAAATTAGCTACGACGGCAAGAGCAATAGAAGAATTTCTCATTAAACCGCTTGATGCGATTAATAAAAAAATAGAGTTTAAAGAAGAATGGAAAGCACCTGGGCTGTGGAAATAAAAGATGCGAAAGAAATAGGATAAAGAGAGATAACTCAATGGGTGAAAAAATTACAAGAGGGGGAAATAAAATAGTTAGCATTATTTCTAATGTTATAGAAAAGTTTATTAGGGATTGGCAGGAATCTCCTTTTGAATATAATACTGAAATTGATATTCAGGCAGAAATTTATTCTCGATTAGTTAGGCAGTTAAAGTTAAATAAAGAACTTATAGTGAAGCTAAAGTACGACTATATCAAATTACAAACTTACAAAGGCAAGATGCTGTCTTACAGAAGAGTTTCCTGTGAATATCCAACTTATTATAAAAGCAAAAGAAAAAAATGTTGTTACCCAGATATTATTATTTACCGCAACGCAAAGAATCCACCTCCTGATAACAAAGAAGGAATAAATTTTCCAATGCTTTTGGTATGCGAAATCAAATACGAAACCGAATCTGGCGGTGATTTTAAGATCGAAAATAGACAGGCAGATGTTAAAAAATTGAAATACTTACTTAAACAGAGGAAAGATACAACGATAAATGGAACAGAATACGCCTTATTTCTAAATTTCATAAGGAAAACAAAGATATCTAATAAAAAATTTATCATATCACTGAAAAGAGGACAAGTTAAGAGATATGATATAAAGCCATTCTCCAGTAGGGGGTAATATGAAAAAGTATTTGGTTCTTGTAGCAATGACTTTGATATTTTCTGGATGTGTTACGACTTCGTCTAACAAGTTTGACCCAGAAGCAGTCTTGGATAGGGTGGCGAAAGAAAAGCAAGAATGTCGCGATATGTTTTATAGAGTTTATAAAAGCGACTTATCACAATGGGTTGGGAAAAGCATACAAGAAGTAGAAGATAAATTTATGTTTGAGGGCTATTTTTTAGGGACTAGGAGTTTGGATATTTATGGTAATGGCTGGGAAAGTTTTGCCCCTCCAGATAACGACTTATTTTACGAATCAGCAAGATTAACTTTTTACTTTAAAGGCGGTAAAGTTTATAACGTTGTAAAAGAATAAAGCAATATATAGTATTTTATTATGCCGGAACAGAATTGGAACGAACGCAGGGCTAGAAAAGAATATGTTGATGAGCTTCTTAGCGCTTCCAAATGGGTGCCTATTGTTCTATTTGCGATAGGTAAGGAGCATAATCGTGTTTCTGTGGAAGAATATCCTACCAAGACAGGCCCGGTTTACTAGGTGTTTTTTAACGATAAAAGAGCGCTTGCGGCTTTAGAAGGTGTGGGGCCTCAAAATGTTTTACAACAGGTGTAGCGTTATGCGCGGGGATTTCAAAACAGCCCTTTTAATTTTGAAGAATATCATTTCAGAGTAAACGGTGACTGTTTTTCTGGATGAAAATAGGTTGCCATTTTCAATTTTACTAAAAGCAGATATTTCAGAAATATAAAGTTTAAATGGCCAATATATTTGAAGATTGCGTCGAAAGAATATTTTATTGCTGGGTGGATCATGATTTATTTATAGCCAATCATAATTATACAATAGGTTCCTTCACTTCTTCTAATTTTGATCCTGCGAAGAATGATGATCATGTAATGTTCATTCCAAATGAGAATTTTAGCCAAGTTATTAGTCCATTTCAGATGAGGCTATTAAATAATTATATGGCCGAATATAATTTAGAATTAAGTAGAAGGCAATATTTTAAACATTATCCAAGTAGGTTAGTAGCAATATTTTTATTTGATTCAGAATCAGAAGCCAATGTATACAGAGATAGAAATTTTGATCATGTTGGCAAGAGGATTCTTAGAAAAGCCAAAACTGTGAATAGATATGTATATTCTAAACATGATTCTTCTTGGGTAGATTTTTTTCGTTTATGGGGAACAAAGGATAAAGAGACTATTAATAATAGTTGTAAATGCTACTGGCAAGGGATAGCAGTTAAAGACTGCGAACTACTGCATTGCGGAAGTAAATGGTCTCAAGGTGCTATTTTTGAAATACTTTATTATGGCAGAATTGATTTTATAAAATGATAAAGTTTTCATAGATGGCCTTAGAGTCGAAAAGAAAAATATTTCTTTCAGAAACAATAAAAAAGACAAATTATAGGGACTGGAAGACACATCATATACCCCTATACTCTGAAAATCCATCTTTTTCCTCAAAAGCCATCTTAAATCCACAGGCGGAATCATAAGCACTTCTTTTCTAATATCAGGTATCTTATCTTGA
>Ga0247841_10008649_pt1 | contig 14568 bp, 6 predicted proteins | sample LaCruzMarch2015__2_FD_192410 | JGI IMG/M metagenome (GOLD analysis project Ga0247841, IMG submission 192410) | Freshwater microbial communities from meromictic Lake La Cruz, Castile-La Mancha, Spain - LaCruzMarch2015_18m | ecosystem: Environmental > Aquatic > Freshwater > Lake | place: Spain...
CCGACTCCTGCGCGCACGCCTCGCACCGGCGCTGAATGCCAAACCCTTGGGTCAGGGACGCGACCGGACGGGCCGGCGGGGGCCGGGCCGGGCCGGGGCGGTCGCCAACGCGGGTGGCCAGTCGCTGCCAGAGCGGATTGACCTGCGCCGCCGACACCGCCTGACCGGCCGACCGGCCGCGGTGGTCGGCGGGCGCGACCGACTTTGGCGCAACGGCAACCTGGCCGGCGACGGCCTTCATGGCCGCAATTCCGGCTCTGGCCCGTCGGCGGCCGGGGCCGCCTTCGCTGCCTGTCTCACGCTCATTGGTCTTGCCTCCTTCGCCATCGGCCACCTTGGGGGGCAACCGGGTGTCTCAGTCGCGTGAACCGCTCGTTTGCCGGACCGGTCAATGCGCCTCACACCGGTCAACCCTCCCGTAGCACGACGAATGCCAGGATGGGGCAGTCACTCGGCCAGTCCGCGGCGGTCTCCGGATGCAGTTCAGTCACATCGATCCCCACGGCCGCGGGGCCGAGGCGGGGGATCAGGTCCTCCTTGATGACGGCCTCGGCCAGCCCCGCCGGGACCCGGTTGTCGCCTGGTTTGACCGCGAACCAGATACCCGCGGGCAAGGCGTTCGGGCCAAGTGCTGCGATTGATCCGCCGAAGACCTTGCCGGATTTCGGGCAAACCGTCAGGTCCCCGAGCCGGGTGGAGTCCGGCCCCAGCACCAGACCGCCGATGTCCGGCTTGCGGATCATCTCGAAGATCCGATCCAGGTTGCCCAGCAACCGGTGTGCCTGGAGGCAGACCGCGAGCGGTCTCACGAGGGTGATGACCGGGCAGTTTCCCGGGAGGTCACTGCTGGCGGTCACCTTGGGATCGAGGTCGTCGTAACCCAGGAGCCCGGCGATGGCGAGCGCGCGTTGACGAATCAGGGCGTCCCCCGCCGGGCCCGCGTCCGCGCGCCGGAAGTTCCAGACCTGGGCCGGCGGGCAGTCCAGTGCCGCCGCCGTCCAAGTCGTCAGGACCATCACCGAGTCCGTCCCAACGACGAATTGCTCGTCGTCGCCCGAGAAGTTCAGGGTCCCGAGCGGTCTTATGACCAGTTCAACTACATGGGTCATCGGCGGGACCCAACCATCGATTCCGGGCAGCCCCGCCAGGTTGCCGTCCGCCAGCAGTCCGTCGATATCCTTGTTGTGCAGCGGCGTCAGCCAATAGACCCGGTGGCAACTGGTCTCCACCCGCACCGGGACCGTCATCAGCAGGATGGCCCCATCCTGCCGGGCGCTGCCGAACAGGTCGGGCACCCGCTCCAGGGCGACATAATCGGGCGCCGCGGTCAGCCCGGACTCGGGCCGTACCACGTCGACCAGGGACTCCAGGCGCTCCAGGGCCAGCGCCTCACTTTCAGCGACGGCCAGCCCGGCGCTTGCGATGACACCGCCGACGATGGGGCCGGCCGTCGCGCCCACGTCCTGGCGCCAGGTGGCGCGGACCTGCGTCTGGGGCGTGAGCAGGCTCTGGACCCCGGCCGCGAACTCCACGACCTGGAGAAAGTCGGGTTTCAGCCGCTCAAGGGTCGCCGTCGCGTTGGCCGCCATGGCCCGCTGAACCTTGTCGACCTGCTCCGCATGCTCCAGGGTGACCTGGTAGAGGGCGTAACCGCGGGTCGCCACCGGGGCGGCCGGGGTGTCGTCCCGGCAGGTCTTGTCGCGCCGCCGGTGGAACAGCACCCAGTCCAGGGTGCCGAGCACGGTGAGCCCGTCGGTATTGGGCAGCGGCGGCGGGAAGAGCGCGGCGGCCTTCAGGTCCGCGAAGCGGGTACCGCCCAGCGCGGTGCCGATCGCCCGAATGGCGCGGATGGCGCGCTCGTGCGCCGGGTGGGCGGGCTGCACCACCGCGGCATTGACGGTCTGCCAGGCGCGCCACAGTTGGCGATCCTGAACTTTGGTGGCCGCTGCCGCGCCGACATTGGTGTTGATGTTCATGGCGCGCGCGAGGTCCAAAGCCTCCGCCCTGGTCTGCCCCGCGCTGCGGCCGGTCGGCATCCGCAGGGCGACGGTGCCGCGCACCTCGGCGGTGTCGGCCGCGGTCCATTCCCGCTGCACCTGGACCTCGGCCACCAGCGGCCCCAGGGCCGCGGGTGATTTCAGTTCGATCAGGTAGGTCGCCCCCAACGCCGTGGGGGACCTGAGGATGCTGACCGCCTCCGAGAGGTGCAGGCTCACCACCTCCGAGACCTTACCCACGCGCTCGCTGGTCCCCACCTGCATGGTGATCGCGACCTCACCGGCGAGCTCGCCGTCCACCTGGATGGTCTCGGACCCGGCGCCCCGCGCCATGACCTTGTCCACCCGCAGGTCCCCGGTGAAGGTGGCGCGCAGCAGCAGGCGGCTGCTGCCCAGCGTCTCGGCCTTGGTCGGCCGGGTCGCCGCGACCTTCTCCGGACGCACCACCAGCAGATAGACCTCTCCGGTCGCCCGCGTCTGGGCGCCGCGGGCAAGCCCGGTGGGGTCCTGCGCCAGGGCCAGCGACACCCACAGTGAGGAGCGCAGCCCCGTGACCCGCTCCCGCTCGCCGATCCAGTAACGCCGCGGGTCCATGGTGTAGAGGGTGTCATTGAGCCGCACGCCCTCGGTCTCGATACCCACGGCGCCGGACAGCTCGGCCTTGGGGGTCGCCGCGGGGTCGGCGGTCTCGGTCGCCGGGGTATCGCGCAGCAGGTGGAGGTTGGCCTGCGCGTCTGCCGCGGCCACGTTGGCGACGGTCGTGGCCGCCGCGGTCTTGACCGGCTCCAGTTCAAAGGTGTCGGTGAGGCCCGCGTAGTGGAAGGCGAGGCCCCGGCCGGGGATCGCCTCGCCGCGCCCCACGCCCTGATAGTGGTAGGTCTCGCCCGTCCGCTCGAAGACCGCGGGGTCGAGCTGGTTGGCCAGGGTCGCCTTGGTCTGCCCCTTGCCCGCGTCCAGCAGAGCCAATTTGGATTGCTCCAACCGGTCGCCCAGGGCGGCGGAGACCGCGAGCGCGGTGAAGTTGTCCGGGATCAGGTTGACGCGCATCTCGTAATAGCGTCCGGTCTCATCACGGCCGGGGGCGACGCGCCCGTTGGGCACCAGGATATCGACCCGCGGTCTGCGCTCCGGGTGATCCAGCCCCTCCAGGAGCGAGATCCGCTCCATGTGCTGGGCCTCCTCCAGTGCATGGGGCACGAAGTCCGGGCGCACGATGCAGAAGCGCAGTTCCAGCCCCTCGCCCAAGAGTCGGCGCACCTGGGCGTTGACCGAGAGGCTGTCGCCCGGGACCACCGGGAGATAACCGGCGCTCGGCAGCTCGACCAGGCCCCAATGGATGAGTTGACGCTCCTGGGGCAGGAGGGTGAACACCGCCTGCGCCGTCTTGAGCCGGTCCTGGAAGCGGGTGAGTTCGGCCAGGTCCGGCTTGGCGGCCAAGATCGACTTGCGGGTCTCGGCCGTCAGGGCGGCAAGGCCTGCCGTGGTCTCTTTATAGAAGGCCGCGATCCGCTCCACCTGATCCACCGCCTCCGCCATCAGGGCCTTGGCCTGACTGCAGGGGTCGTCCGTCGCCCCGCCGCCGGCCGGGATGCCGCTCACGCTGTCCCGGAGCTGGCACTGGAACTGGAGGACCTGGGCCATGAAGACGGCCCAGGGGCGCATGGCCAACTGCCACTGCCAGTAGCGCTTGGGCGGGGTCTCCATGCGCTCGCGCCGCGCCGTCCACTGGTCCACGAAGCGGCTCACGGTGCCCTCGCGCACCAGGATGCCGAGCGGGACCTCGCCCGCGCCGGACCCCACCGCGCCCCCGCACCACAGGGCGGCGCGCAGGCGCTCGGCGGAGATCGGTTCGCCGAGCCCCAGGGCCTCGTCCGCAAACCAGGCACTGGCGAGCCGTGAGCGCAGATGGACACCGGTCAGGGCGAGCGCCGCGGCGGTCGGCAGCGGGGTGGACAGGGTCAGCGGACGTGCCCGCAGGACCACGCCCTCGACCTTGTAGGGTCGGTCGGTCGTGGTGACGCAGGCCTGCTCGCACAGGGCGCCGTAGACGTCCTCCTCCCCGCACAGGGCCTCGGCGAAGCCGATGGTCACCAGGTACCAGGACCGCTCGGGGACCACTGTCGCGGTGCCGACGGCCGTCTTGGCGCAGGGATTGAAAGCGGCGCTCCCGGCGGCCGTCGCCGCCCCGGTCGCCGCCAGGCCGCGCGAGGCCTCGATCAGGGCGGAAACGGACAGGGCATAGTCCTGGGGCAGCAGCAGCACCCGGCCGGCCGGATCAATGGCAAGCCCCGGCAGGACCTGGAGCTGGTCCCCGCCGATGAGGCGCAGTTCCAGGCCATGCACGACGCCGGCCCCGCCGGCCTGGTTGCCCAGCGCCGTCAACTGGCGCAGGTAGCGCTGCTCGGACTCCAGGTCCTGGGCACGCAGGAACTTGCCGTCGAAATAGTTGAGCCGGGTGAGTGGGGTCGCGGCCGGGATCAGGTTGATGCCGTCGGCGCCGGTGATCAGCACCAGGGGGCGCGTGGAGTTAGTGGGCACGGCCATGGTCAGCTCCCCTTCTGCATGTGGACAAAGTCACGCCCGGCGGGCGCCGGCGGGTCGCCGACGGCGCCCGCAAAGGGCTCCAGGTCAGCCCCCAGGAGCGGGGTTGGACCCGTACCCCGTGCGACCAAGCGCAAGAGCTCGCCGGTGACCTTGGTCGACAGCGACAGGGTGACGGAGCGGTCCGATGGCTCGAAGAGGGCATCGGACACCTTGTGGACCTTCCAGCCGAACCCGGCGGTGAAACCCGAGACGGTGAAGGCCGCGGGTTTGACGCTGTCCGGGTGCAGGTCGGCGGTTACCTGTAAGCGCACCTGCTGGCCGTCGAAGATGACTTGTCGCGGGTCGGCCTGGGGTCCGCCCGGCGTGGCCGGCGCCGACGCTGCCGCCACGCTGGTGGCGGATTCCGGGCCGGACGGGGCGGTGGGTGTGGTACAGCAGAAGAAGGCCGCCGCCGCCAGTTCCTGGATGGTACGGGTCGCCAGATGGGAGGGGCGGGGGGCGTAGTTCGGGGTCCCGGACCTCAGGTGCAGCGCCTCGCCGGACCGGGTCAGGGTCAGTCCCTCCAGGTTCGCCAGCACCAGGCCGGCAGCGTCCGGACCGGGGAAGAGCAGCCAGTCCTCGCCGGCGGCGCTCTTGGGGGGGGTGAGCTCCGCCGTGTCCCAGGCGGCGCAATCGCGCAGCCGCTCCAAGGCCAGGGCCAGGCGCTCCGGCCGGGGTTTGGCGAGCAGGTCGTCGCGCGCCTTGAGGATGGCGGCGTCCTCCTCTGCGGCCGGCTTGCCGTCGGCGTCCTCGGTGCGGGCGGCCGCCAGCCCCAGGAGCAGGCGCACCCGGTGATAGGGTGGGACCGGGGGCGCCGGGGCCAACCCGGGCAGCAGCCGGATCTCCACCGTCTCGAAGACCCGGGAATAGGCGGTATCGCGTCCGGACCCGTCGCACGGCTCCATCAGGGCCGGTACCTGGCGGCTCAGACAGGCGCGGTGGCGGATCGTGCAATGGGCCTCGAAGGGCGTGGTGCCGTCCGCCCCGGCCAGACGCACACGCTCTTGCTCCGGGAGCGCGGCGAGCCAGGCCGGCAGGCTCAGGCACAGGTCCTCGTCCAGGTGCAGCTCCCGCCCGGCCGGGTCCAGGGCCAGGCCACGGGTCACGCGGATTTCGTCGTGTTCGGGGTCCACGACCACCGCCAGGCCCCACAGGACCCCCTCACCGTGCAGCCAGGCGTTGTGCAGCCTGGACTTGCCCCGGTGATAGGCCTGCTCGGTGTCGAAGTCCTCGACCCCGAGGAGCATGCCGAAGTGGTAATTCAGCGCGTAGAAGGGGCTGACCGGCAGCAGGGCGTCGGCGGCGCAACCGGCCTGGTCAGCGGTAACGCCAGCGCAGTTTGCCAGGGTGGGGGTGTCGGCCATGGGGACTCCTTAAGGTGGGTTCGTGGTGATCGCGGCTCCCGTGGGCGCCGTCCTAGGCGTCGCCGCGCAACGCGGAAAAGACGATGCGTCCCGCGGCCCCGGCGGCGAACTCGGCGGCGGCCGTGCGGCCGGCGAGTTCGGCGGCGTAGAGGTCGCGGGCCGCCTGCTCCTTGCCCAGTGCAATCAGGTCGTGCACCAGCGTTTCCTCGGCCGTGCCCAGGGTCGTCTCCAGGGTGCCGGTCGGGGTCCCCGCCAGGTCGGTCAGGCTGGTCCTGGCGTCCAGGTAGTCGGCCAGGTCCGCCCAGATCGCGTCCGGTATCGCCGCCTCCCATTCGCTCAACAGGGTACGCTCGCTCGGCGGATAGGCCGTGTCCGCCGCAGTCTTCGTGGCGGCCCTGGTGACCAGGTCCGCCTCGGCCGCGGCCAAGGCGCCGGGCGCCCCGGCCCCGGCCGCCTCCTTGACCTGCGCCAGATCGCGTTTGCGTTGGGCCTGCTCCAGCGCCCATTGCGCCTCGTCCAGCGCCTTCTCGTGACCGGCCGCCGTCTCCCGCTCCGTGGTCAGACTGGCCGGGGTGGGCGTGTTGAGCCGGGTCTTCTGGGGCTCGGTGAGCAGCGTCTTGCGGGCCGGGTCGGCGAGCCGGGTCAGTGCACCCTGGGCGCGATCCAGTCGCTGTTTGGCGCCGCTGACATAGGACTCCAGCGCGCCGAGGGCGGCGGCATAGGCGGTCCGGGGCACCAGGAGCCGGTCCTCGGTGTTGCCGGTGGCCAGGACCTGGGCCTGGATCAGGTCGGCGAGGGACTTGCGGTCAGCCGCGGCACCCGCGATGCGCTCGCGGGCGAGGTCCCGGCGCTCCGTGGCCCGCTGTAGCAGGGGGGCCGGGATGTCCTGTTCCGCCGCGCTCTGGGCCGCGGCGGTGAGGGTCGAGCCGAGCAGGTCGGTCGCGTCCTGGTCCAAGGTGTGCAGGGGCGGTTGGTGCAGGGCGGCGACCAGGGCCGCCACCCGCGTCGCCTCCAGGTCGGCGGCATTCCACTCGGCCTGGGCGCGCAGCCGGGCGGTCTCGGTGGAGCGCAGGGTGAGCGCCGCGCGGTCCAGCCGGGCGCGGGCGCGGGCCAGTTGCTGCTCCTGCGCGAGGATGCCCGCCTCCGCCGCCCGTTGGGCGATGGTGGCCGTGTCGAGCTGCCGCAGGAGCGGGGTCGCGTCCGCGGTGGTGGGGACGGCCGCCAGCGCGGTGCGGATGCGCTGACCGTCGGACCTGGCGTTGGCGAGTGCCTGGGTGGCGTCGGCCAGGCGGGTGACGGCGCTGCTCACGGCGGCCTGCGCGGCGGTCGCGTCGGCACGGGCAGCGGCGGTCCGGGCCTGCCAGGCGGTCAGGTTGGCATGCGCGAGGTCCTTGAGGGTGGTTGGGTCGGCCATGGTGATGGGCTCCTGGGTCGCGTGGTTGGGCGTTCGGTTGCAGTGGCTGGGTTGGGTCAGAGGGTGAGTCCCAGGGGCAGGCCCGGGAAGGCGCGCCCCGCCTTGTCGTACTCGCGCCGCATGGCGCGCACCAGATGCTCGCGGCCGATCGGGGTGCCGTCGGCCGCGGCCAGGAAGGCCGCCGCCACCGCGGCGTTGCGGATCAGCCCGCCGACGACCGGGTACAGGGCCGCCAGCTCGTAGAGGTTGACCTCGGGCGCCAGCGGGGCGGCGGCCGGGATGTGGGCGCGCCAGATCGCCTCCCGGCTCTCCCGGTCCGGCTCCTCGAACTCGATGGCGAACTCCAGTCGGCGGCTGAAGGCGGCATCGATGTTCTGGCGCAGGTTGGTGGCGAGCACGGCCAGTCCGTCGAAGCGCTCCAGGCGCTGCAGCAGATAGGCGGTCTCCAGGTTGGCGTAGCGGTCGTGGGCGTCGGAGACCTCGGTGCGGCGCCCGAAGAGCGCGTCCGCCTCGTCGAAGAAGAGCACGGCCTGGGCGCGCTCGGCGCTGTCGAAGACCGCCGCCAGGTTCTTCTCGGTCTCGCCGATCCACTTGGACATGACCCGCGACAGATCCACCACCAGGAGATCGGTGCTCAGTGCGCTCGCCATCGCCTCCGCGGACAGGGTCTTGCCGGTCCCGGGCGGGCCGCTGAAGAGCAGGCGCACCCCGCGCACCCCGGCCCGGCCGGGCAGGAAGCCCCAGTCGTCCAACACCCGGGACTGGAGCCTGAGTCGATCCACCGCCTCGCGCAGTTGCTCGCGGCGATCGGGGGGCAGCACCAGGTCGGACCAGGTGGCGGTCGGGCGCAGGAGTTTGACCGCGCTGCTGAGGTTGAGCCCGGCCCGGGCGCGCAGACTGTTCGCCAGGTCGTCGGGGGTTGGCGCCGCGGCCCCGGCGTCCTGCAGGGCCTTCAGGTCGCGCGCGACCTGGGCGGCCACCGGGGGCTCCACCGGGAAGCGGGCGGCCAGCTCCGCGGCGTCCGCGGACAGGGCCGGCAGGGCCGCCTGCCACATCGAGCGCCGGGCCGCCGCGCTCAGGGCCGGGACCGGGACCCCGATCAGGGGCAGGTCCGGACGGGCCGGCGCGGACCCCGGGCGGGCGCACAGGACCAGGGTGTCGGGGAAGTCCGGGAGCAGGGTCGGCGGCACGCCGGCCGGGTCGGGCTCCCGGGCGGACTCCAGCACCCGCACCACCGGCACGGCCCCGCGCACCAGCGCGTGCGCCTGGGCGAGCCGCTGGAGGTCCGCATCCGCCCCGGCCGGCAGCAGCAGACCGAAGGGCTCCCGTCCGGCGGACCGCACCAGGGCGCAGCCGCGCCAGTGCAGGGTCTCGTCCGCGTCGCCGCAGACCATGAGGGTGCAGGGGGTGCGGGCCGCCAGGGTGGCGGCCGCGCGCCGGCTCGGGGGCTGCGCCAGCCATTCGGCCAGGCACGCCAGGGGGACGCCCGGGTCCGGCCGCACGTCGAAGCGCTCCAGGCGCGCCGGGGTCGTGTCCAGTCCCAGCAGGCAGGACCACAGGCCTTCCCCGAGACCGATCGAGCGCTCGCCGAAGGGGCCCTCCCCGAGGAGCCGCAGCACCCCGTGGCGGACCAGGGGACCGGTCTCCAGCGCCGCGCGCAGGTCGAGCCGCTGCGCCTCGGCGGGGAACAGGAGCTGGGCGGCCAGCCCCACCGGGAGCCAGGGCTCACCCCGGGGGTGCAGGGCGCGCAGCACCGAGGCGTAGCCCTCGTGCTGCTCGGGCAGCCCGGCGAGCAGGATCAAGTCCACCACCCGGTCGTCCGCGGGGGTGTGCAGCCCCAGTGCCAGGGCCAGGCGGTCGATGGGGTGGGGACCGTCAGCCGCCGGGCGCGTCAGGGCCGAGCCCGCGAACCAGGCCAGGTCCTGGCCCTGCGCCACGGCGGCGAAGGACGACTCCAGGAAGGCCTGACCCGCGGCCAGGGGACCGGCGCCGCCGGTACCCGGCAGGAGCGTCTCCAGCAGGGCGGCCAGCCGCCCCGCCAGGATGCCGGTCTCGCGCGTCATCCGCTCGGCTGCGCTACTCATAGCTGAACCTCACCACCGTGCCCAGCCAGGGGAGCCAATCCAGATTGAGATCCAGCCGGGCGCGGCGCAGTTGCGTGGACAGGCAGGCGAGCGCGAAGCGCACCTCGATCCAGCCCGGGTCCGCCAGGATCACGGCGGGTCGGCGGCAGACCCGGGCAAGGACCGCCTCCGGGTGTTCCGTGTCGGCCTCCAGGACCCGGTGCAGGCAGCGCACGACCCGGGCGCGCAGTTCGGCGATGGCGTAGCACTCCGGACCGCTCGCCGCGGGGCCCTGCCGCGACGGCGGGCGGGTGCCCGGGGCCAGCCCGGCGAAGGCCAGCGCCGCCGGGTCGTCCGCCGTCACCGGGGCCAGTGCCTGGGCCAGGTGGTGCAGGGTCCAGCGCAGGGTCCGCCCGGGGGGCAGGGGCGCCTGCGGGTCCAGCAGGCCCGCCGGCTCCAGAACGTTGAGCAGGAGCAGCAGACCGCCCCAATCGGTGCGGCCCTCCCGTCGCAGGACCAGCGGGGAAGCGGGCTGCCGGACCGACTCGCGGTTCGCCTCCCGATCCGGCGCGGTCGCGGTCCGGGGGACATCCCCTGCGGCCGGCCCGGTCGGCGGCGTCGGGGTGGCTTGGTGCGGAGCCGTCGCGGGCGCGCGCTCGGGGACCACGGACCCCGGGTCCGGCGGGCGGGCGGCCCCGGCGGGGCCGGTCCCGGGCACGGTCTGGTCGATGTCGCCGGGCCGATCGGCCGTCTCGCGCCATGGGTCCGGGCCGCTCGGGGGCCGGGCAGCGGCCGGCTTTCCGGGCGCGCGCCGTTCTCCCGGCCGATCCTCGGAGGCGACCGCGGGCGTCGCGGCGTCGTCTGCCGCGGGTCCGCGCGAATCGCGGCCGACCGGCCCGGGGTCGGGTCCGGAGCCCCGTGGGTCCGCGGCTGCGGGTGTGGGCGCCGGGTCCGCGGTCGGCCGCGGCCGATCGGCCGCCGCGGGTGAGCCGGGTGAGTCCGGCCCTTGGACCCTGGGGGTCGCGGGCCGCTCCGATCGCCCCGGATCGGCGGATGCCGCATCCAGCAGGTCTTGGACCAGGCCATCGACCTGGCGGCCGGCCCCCGGGAGTCCCCGGCGGCCCAGGGCCGGGTCGGCGGCGAGCAGGATCAGCACGGCGAGCGCGCGGGCGTTGCCGGGTGCCGCGACCTCGCGCAGGGCCAGCAGGGGTGAGTCGTCCCAGGTGGCCGTTGCAGTTGGGCCGACCGGCGCCTCCGCGTGGGTAAGGGCCGTCGGCGCCGCGGTCGCGCCTGGGGCCGTCGCCGGGACAGCCCCGTCGGGCGGAGCGGGCCGGTCCAGGAGCGCCCGCGGTGCCGCGTGGGCGTCCAGGGCGGCGGCTGCCAGCAGGGTCCAGGAGGGCAGATCGAGCCGGCGGGCAAACGGGCTCAGGGCGCCCTGCGCGGCGAGCCCCAGCAGGACCGGTACCACCGCGTCCGGGGCGAAGGCCAGGCCCCGCACCAGCTCGGCGGCGCCGTCCGCGGGGGCCAGGTCCCCGGCGGCCCGCCACAGGCCCAGCCGGCGCCAGGCCCAGGCGCGGCCCAGATCGCCGCGGGCGACACCCAGGGCGCAATCGATCCAGGCGTGCATCCGCGACCCATAGCGGACCGCCTGCTCAGGTCCGTCCCGGGCCAGGGTCTGCGTCAGGGCGGCGGCGATCGCCTGCGCCCAGTCCGCCGCCAGGGCCGCGTCGCCGCGTACGCCGCGCAGCCGCACCGGGACCCGCAGTTGGCGGATACAGATCTCCTCCTCGGGGCGGGCGCCGGCCTGCTCCAGGGCCGCCGTCAGGGCCTCCTCCAGCAGCAGCGACTGGACCGCGGTGAGGCGCGCCCGCAGGCCGTCGGCCGCCCGGGCCGGCAGTCGGTAGTGCGTGTGCATCCGCTTTATCGTCACGTTTTCCACTGTAATGAACCGCTCCTTACCCCACCCGCGTATCCAACCCAACCCGCGCCCCGTCGGTGCGGGTCCCGGGTGCGGGTTGGCCCAGGAGGCCGCCGCGGCCCAGGGTACCGGCACCGATCCGCAGCGGCTCCCAGCCGCTCCCGCGGCCGATGACCGCGCTCAGCCCCACATGCAGCCCGCGCCCCACCCGGCTGCCGGCGGTCACGGTGCAGAGGTCGTAGAGGGTGTGCGCCGGGCGGTGGACCTCAAGGACCCGGGCGGCCAGGGCCAGGGTCTCCTCCGACAGCAGGGCGGGCAGCATGACGGTGAAGCGGTGGGCGTGGGTCTCGAAGGCGTCCGCCGCGGACCCCGCCCCCAGGGGCGTCTGCGCGCTGGTCCCCACCTGTCCGCCGACCCGCATCCCGGCCCCCAGGACGGCCCGGGAGCCGCGCGCCGTCGGCTCACCGATCACGGCCCCGCCGCGCATGCGATAACGCTCGATGATGATGGGTTCCACCCCGGTGACGAGATGCAGAAAGCGCTTGAGCCCGCGGATGGTCCCGCGGTAGCGGAACAGTTCTATGACCTCGGCGATCAGGGCCCGCCGCACCGCGGCCGACCAGCGCTCGTCCAGCACCAGACCGAAGAAGTCGGCGAGCCAGGGGAGCGCCTCGTCCGGGGCCGAGCGCGGGTCCAGGAGGGCGTGACGCAGCCGGGCGCGGGCGTCCAGGTCGCCGGTGAGCCCGGCCAGGGGGGCGAGGAAGCGGCCCAGGAAGCGCTCGGCGTCCGCGTCCGCGCCGAGCACCCGCGGCAGCCGCCGGAGCAGGTCATGGGCCGGATACCCGGCGCGCAAGGCCCGCACCCGGGGGCTGTTGCGGCCGTTCCCGGAGAGTTCCAGGATGACCCAGAGATAGCGCCCGCGGCGGTCCGTGGTCGGCGTCTCGTAGGTGGCGAAGGCATCATTTGGCGCACGCCGCGCCCAGGGCAGTTCCAGGCCCTCGGCGCGCCGGTGCAGACGGCTGGCCGCGGTGCCGGGGTCCGGCACCCACACCTGGGCCGGCAAGGGCGGGGACAGCGCGTCGTGTGGGGGTGCCGGCGGGGTGCCCGGGTCGCGCAGGTTGACCGGTGCCAGGCGCGGGACCAGCGGGACCTCGGGCAGTTCGTCCGCGGCGATGCAGTAGACCCGCAGGTCCGTCTCCCGGGGGATGCAGGCGTCCACGAAGAGCCGGCCCCACTGGGTCTGGAAGTCGCCGCTGTCGAGCCGGAAGCCGACCACCTGCCCGGTGCGGCGGTAGGTGCGACGCGCCGCCACGGCATAGCGCAGGCCGCGGGCGCTCCAGAAGGCGATGCGCTGGTCAGGCGTGGCGACGATACCCAGCCCGTCGTAGCCGGGGGCCGCGAGCCCGGGCAGTTCTTCAAAGCCGACCGCGCCCAGGCGCAGCCGCAGGAACAGCTCCCCCGGCCGGCGGGCCACGGCCAGGACCGCACCCTCGTCCCCGCCCGCGGCGTCTGGATCGGGGTTCTGGTCGCCCTGGCCGGTTACGTTCGGGTTGTAGAAGGCGATGTCGGTCGCCCAGGGGACGGCGCGGTCCCGCTGGGGCGCCGCGAGTTCAAGCGCTCGGGCGGCGGCACTGCCGGCCGCGCTCAGCAGCACGCAGGCCCCGGCGGGGCTGACCGCGAGCCGGACCGGGGCCTGGACCCCGGCCGGCAGTTCCAGCGGCCTCGGGGTCCCGCGCGCGGTCATGCGGTAGAGCGCCAGGGGCGACTCGGTGACCACCAGGACCTCGCGACCCTGGCCGCTCGGGTCCGTCGCGAGATCCAGCGGACGGCCGGGGAAGACCGCCCGGCGCAGGATACGCCGGCCGCGCCGCTCACCCTGGCCCTCGAGGACCAGCAAGGTGCGGGAGCCGTGAGCCGCGATGAAGAGCCGGTCCTCGGCGTCCACCGCGAGTCCGCGCGGGGCGGCCAGGGGCAGGGCGGCCTGCCCTGGCGCGAAGTCGCCAAAGGTCTGCGCGACGGCGGCGAAGAGCGGGGTGGGGGCCGGCCCGGGCTGGGCGGGGCGCAGCGCGTCCTGGGCGGCCCAGGGCAGGCGCTCCACGCTGCCCGCGTCCGGCCGGCTGTGGTAGAGCCGGCACTGCCCGTCGAAGGCGAGACCGGCCCCGCGCGGCGGCGCCGCGCCCGGCACCTGGCCCCCCTCCGGCACGTCCTCCCAGGCGAGTTGGACGGCGCCCGCGACCAGGGCGCAGTCGGCGAAGGATGCCCGCACCCATTGATCCGCGCCGCGCACCAGCGCGAAGCCGGGGTCCAGGGCCGCGGCGGCGGGCAGGATGGCCATCAGCAGCGCTCCCGCTCGATGGGCAGCGGCACCGGCACTGGCACTTCCGGCGTTTCGGGCCCACCCGGCCGCTGCGGCGTGCCGCCGGGCGCCGGCGTCAAGGCCGTCCGCGGGGGCGGCAGGGGCAGGTCCGCGACCACCAGGATATCGGTCAGCCAGGGGACCTCATAGGGTTCCAGCACGACCGTGGGCACCGTGGCGGACCACAGGCCGGTCTTGGGGTCGCGACCGGCCAGGGCCAGTCCCTCCAGGTATTCCACCCCCTCGACCTGGAGCGCCGCCGCCTCCAACTCGGGCCCGTGCACGCGCCGACCGAGCGGCCAGCCCTCGCCGGTGGGGCCGTAGGGGGGCAGGGGGGCCAGGTATTGGCGCAGCAACAACTCCACCCAGCGGCGTACGGCCTCGATCCCGTAGCCGGGTTTGACCGCCAGGGCGACCGAGATCGCGACCTGATGGTAGGTAGGCGGGACGACATAGAGCTCGGTGGTCACGAGCCGACGCTCGTCGAGCCAGGCGCAGACCTGCGCCACGAGATACTGATCCGGCAGCGGGGCCTCCGGTTGCCGGGGGTCCTCGGTCGGCCACACCACCACCGTGACCACCCCGGCCCGCCCCGGGGTCAGGCTGGGGGCATGGAAACGGGGCAGACACTCGGCGCGGCCCACCCCGGCGCCCGGGGTGGCCAGGGCCAGCTCGCGGAAGTCGCCGGCGGTGACCGCCCGGTCGCGGCGGCGCAGTTCGCCGGGGATGCGCTCCAGGGCGCGCTCGATGGGCTCGGGGTCAGCGCCGCCGCGGGTGCGCAGTGGATTGTCCACCTTGAGTCCGTCCAGCAGGACCTTGGAGAGGCTCCCGGGCGGCAGGTTGCCGCGGGTGCCGCCGCCGTAGCGGTACTCC
>Ga0247841_10008650_pt1 | contig 14567 bp, 12 predicted proteins | sample LaCruzMarch2015__2_FD_192410 | JGI IMG/M metagenome (GOLD analysis project Ga0247841, IMG submission 192410) | Freshwater microbial communities from meromictic Lake La Cruz, Castile-La Mancha, Spain - LaCruzMarch2015_18m | ecosystem: Environmental > Aquatic > Freshwater > Lake | place: Spain...
AATGCCTTGGTGGAGATCGACGGAGAAGAAGTCCCGGGGATGGACGGGAGTGCTTTGGAGTTCACGAAAGTGCTGATGGCGGCCGGTCTTGAGGAACAGAAGGCGGAACGGCGGTTTTTGACGATCAAAGAGCCTGTCTATATCGACCAGGGCGATCAGTCGATCGTGATCTTACCTTCCGATTCATTCTCGATCTCCTACATGCTCAATTACCGGGATGCGGACCTTCTGGACCAGTATCTGTCGCTTCCGATCATGCCGGAGATCTTTGAGCGGGAGCTGGCGCCGGCTCGTACCTTTTGCCTTAAAAAGGAAGCGGAGCTTTTACTGGCCCAAGGATTCGGAAAAGGTGCGAACCCTTCCAACACGCTTATTTTTGAAAAGAACAAACCCCTCCAGAACGCTCTGCGGTTTGAAAACGAAGCCTGTCGCCACAAGATGATGGATATCCTGGGGGATCTGTTTTTGTGCGGAAAATTCATTCGCGGACATGTGATCGCTTCCCGGAGCGGCCACGCCCTTAACGTTGAACTCGTGAGGAAATTAATGATGACCACTCCATCCGAACCCAAACCGTTTTCCAAAACATTGAACGTGGAAGAGATCCAAAAGATCCTTCCGCACCGGTATCCCTTTCTTTTTGTGGACCGGATCGAGAATTTTGAACCGGGGATCCGTGCGACGGGTTTCAAGCAGGTCACCATGAACGATTATTTTTTCCAGGGGCATTTCCCGGGACATCCTGTGATGCCGGGGGTACTGATCGTGGAAGCCATGGCACAAGTAGGCGGGGTCGTCATGCTGGGTGAGCCCGAAAATCGTGGGAAGATCGCTTACTTCATGAGCGTTGATGAAGTGAAATGGCGCAGTCCGGTCCTTCCGGGGGACACGCTCCGCATGGAGGTTGAGGTCCTCAAGAAACGTTCCAAGTTCGGTCAATGTGCCGGCAAAGCTTACGTGGGAGACAAACTTGTATGCGAAGCGGATGTGAAATTCGCAGTGGTGGATGCGTGAAGATCCACCCGACGGCGATCGTCCATCCGGACGCCGTCCTTGGCGAAGGAGTTGAGATCGGGCCGTGGGCTATCATTGAAGGAACCGTGAAGATCGGGGCGCGTACGAAAGTCGGGCCGCGTGTAACGATCGAAGGACACACCACGATCGGAGAAGATAACGAGATCTTCACCGGTGCGATAGTCGGCAGTCTTACGCAGGACAAAAAAGCCGATGGGGGCGTGAGTTACCTCAGGATCGGCGACCGCAACACGATCCGCGAATACGCGACCTTGAATCCCGGAACCTTGAACGGTACCGAGACCGTGATCGGGAACGACAATCTCCTGATGGCCTATGCGCATGTGGCGCATGATTGTATTATCCAAAACGGCGCGACGCTCGCCAATAACGCGACGCTCGCGGGCCACGTGATCGTGGAGGACAAGGCGATCATCGGGGGACTCTCCGCAGTTCATCAATTTGTCCGGATCGGAAAATTATCGATCACAGGGGGTTGTTCCAAGGTCGTGCAGGATATCCCGCCTTTTATGATGGTCGACGGCCATCCGGCACATGCCTTCGGGATCAATTCTGTGGGTCTGGATCGTGCGGAATATTCCAAGGAAGAAAAATCGGCCATCAAAAAAGCCTTCAAGATCATCTTCAAGTCGGGTCTTATCTTGAAAAACGTCATCAAACAGATTCAACAAGATATCCCCCCAAGTCCCTCCATTCAGACGATCCTTTCATTTCTGGAGAAGTCCGAACGCGGGATCTGCGGTTAAAAGGCGCATTTAAAATTCTGCTTTAAAGGATCCTATCATGAAGACCATCGGTATTATCGCAGGGAACGGGCGTTTTCCCATCCTGGTGGCCGAAGAGGCCAAACGGGCGGGGTACCGGGTCGTGACCTGCGCCATTGAACAGGAAGCCGAACCCGCCCTGGAAAAACTTTCGGATGCTTTTTCATGGGTCAAGGTGGGCGAGCTTAAAAAGCTTTCAAAATTCCTGAAAGATGAGGGCGCTCACGAAGCCATTATGGCCGGCAAGATCGAGAAAGTGCGTTTTTTCAAAGAAAACGTGCGTCTCGACCTCGATATGATGTCGGTCCTTGTAAAGCTGAAGGACCACAAAGATGATTCCCTCCTTGGCGGTATTGCGGATTACCTTTTTAAAAAAGGTATCGTGCTTCAGGACTCAACCTGCCTCCTCAAAGATATGATGCCGGGGACGGGTCTGCTCGGGAAAAAGAAGCCCTCCAAGTCGGTCATGGATAATATCGATTTCGGTTTTGAAATGGCGCAGAAACTTTCTGGTGCGGATATCGGGCAGACAGTGGTTGTGAAGAACAAAGCCGTACTCGCAGTCGAGGCCATCGAAGGGACGGATGAAGCGATACGTCGCGGCGGAGCGCTCGGACGCGGCAAAATTATCGTGGTTAAAATTGCCAAGCCGGACCAGGACATGCGTTTTGATGTGCCGGCGGTCGGACTCAAGACTCTGGAGGTGCTCATTGAAATGCATGCCGAGGCCTTCGCTTTCGAGGCGCACAAGACCCTTTTCATCGGTAAAGATATTTTCGTGGAAAAAGCCAACCGCGCCGGCATCGTTCTTTACGGCGTAAGCGACCGGCCCTAAAAATATGAGCGGCGAAAAAACAAAACCCACCGTTGGACTTCAGCGTGAGATCCAAGAGCTTAGTGTGCTCTATGAGATCACCCGGCACATGACGGCTCCGTTCCCTCTAGAAGAGCGTATGAGGAAAGCTTTGGATGTTCTTCATGAAAAAATGGGTATGCACCGCGGGACGCTGACGCTTCTGGATGCCGAAGGGGAAAACCTCACGATCGAGATCGCCCATGGTCTTGACGATCAGGCTAAAAAGAAAGGGAGCTATAAGGTTGGCGAAGGCATTACGGGTAAGGTGGTGGAGGCGGGAGAGCCGATCGCGGTGCCCAACATCGGGGAGGAACCGCTTTTTCTTAACCGTACCGGCGCGCGGAAGGATTTCCGCCGCAACCGGATCGCTTTTATCTGTGTTCCCATCAAGATCGACCAGGAGACTATTGGGGCGCTTAGCGTGGACCGTCTTTTTGAAGGGAATGTCTCTCTGGATGAGGACTTGAGACTTTTAACCATTATCAGTTCCATCCTTGCGCAGACCGTTGCCAATTACCGGCTTCGCGAAAAAGAAAAAGTAAAACTTCAGTTCGAAAATGTTGAGCTGAAGCGCGAACTTGCCAAAAAATTCCATCCGGCCAACATTATCGGTAAAAGCAAACGTATGGAAGAAATTTATGAAGCCATCGATATGGTAAGCCGGACACGCTCGACCGTGCTCCTGCGAGGAGAAACAGGGACCGGGAAAGAACTGGTGGCGCATGCGATCCATTACGGAAGTCATCGCGCCAAGGGCCCGTTCGTGAAAGTCTCCTGCGCGGCCTTGCCGGAAACACTGCTTGAAAGCGAGCTTTTCGGATATGAAAAGGGCGCTTTTACCGGGGCGGCGGCAAAGAAACTGGGGCGTTTTGAGATGGCGGATCGGGGGACGCTTTTTTTAGATGAGATCGGGGATATTTCAGCCTCGATGCAAGTCAAGCTCCTACGGGTGCTTCAGGAGAAAGAATTTGAACGCGTGGGCGGGACTCAAACAATTCGTGTGGATGTGCGGGTCATAGCGGCCACGAACCGCGACCTTGAAAAGGCGGTCCAGGAAAAGCAGTTCCGTGAAGACCTCTATTACCGTCTTAATGTAGTTCCGATCCTTTTGCCTTCCTTGCGGGAAAGGCGGGAAGATATTCCGCTTCTCGTCGCGCATTTTTTGAAAAAGGCGAGTCTTGAAAACAGCAAAAAAATCAAGTATGTTTCCGACGAAGCCATGGAGTACCTGATGGGTTATTTCTGGCCCGGCAATATCCGGGAGCTCGAGAATGCGATCGAGAGGGCCGTGATCCATTGCAAGTCCGATACACTCGAAGTTGATCTTTTCCCGATACCGGGACCCAAAGGCCACCCCGTCATAATTCAAATTAAGCCTCACGATTCCCCTGATGAGGAGCAGAAAAGCAATGATACCCCAGGAGATCTTTCCGGTGCTGTTGAGAAGCTCGAAAAGAAGTTGATCCAGGAGGCTCTCCGCTCCAACGCCGGGAATCAGCGTAAAACGGCCAAGACGCTTGGTGTTACCGAACGCATTCTTGGATATAAGATCAAGAGGTATGGCCTGTCTTGCCCTCGTTAAAAATTCAAAGGTGGGCAGGACTGGTCCTGAATGCCTTTAATTTTTTAATTAATGAGAAGCAGGGCCTGAAGTAGAGGGTTCCTACAAAATTGTAGGAAGCTGCCTTGGGGCGACAATTTTGTGATATTCTAGATCAGTAGAGTAAATTCCTCGAGGTGAAATAACTGAGAAATTGGCATAGAAATTGCTTATATCAGGCAAGAAGTTTCTGTATGCCTTCATGAAAAGAGACGAATTAACAAGCCATTTAATCAAAAAGGGGGATGTTATGAGCGAAGATAATGCTTGTCATTGCAATTGTGAAAAAGTGGATGTGACAAAGATCTTTGGAAGTAATGTTTTTAACGATCGGACAATGAAGGAGCGTCTTCCGAAGGAGACCTATAAAGCTCTCAGGAAAACGATCCAGCAAGGGCTTCCTCTTTCGCCTGATGTCGCCAATGTAGTCGCGAATGCGATGAAGGATTGGGCGATCGAAAAGGGTGCGACCCATTACACGCATTGGTTTCAGCCGCTCACGGGCCGAACCGCGGAAAAACATGATTCTTTTATTTCTCCGACCGACGATGGCAGCGTGATCATGGAATTTTCCGGAAAACAGTTGGCCCAGGGGGAGCCGGATGCGTCGTCGTTCCCGAGCGGGGGTCTGCGCTCCACATTCGAAGCGCGTGGTTATACGGCCTGGGATTGCACCTCTCCCGCGTTCCTTAAAGAGGATGCTTCTGGAAATGTGACGCTTGCTATTCCGACGGCTTTTTGTTCCTACACGAGCGAAGCGCTCGATAAGAAGACGCCGCTTCTCCGCTCTATGGAAGCGGTCTCCAAACAGGCAGTGCGCGTTCTGAAAGCGCTCGGCAACAAGACTTCCAGGCGCGTGACCTCCACAGTGGGTCCGGAGCAGGAATACTTCCTGATCGATAAGGCTTTTTATGAAAAACGTCTCGATCTGATCGTTTCCGGAAGAACGCTTTTCGGCGCTCCCTCGCCGAAAGGGCAGGAACTTGAGGACCAGTATTTTGGAGCGATCAAAGACCGGATTTCCTCGTTCATGAAAGATCTTGATATCGAACTCTGGAAAATGGGGATCTCCTCAAAAACTAAGCACAACGAAGTTGCGCCTGCGCAATATGAAATGGCGCCGATCTTTTCCACGACCAATATCGCGGCCGACCACAACCAGCTTGTGATGGAAACGATGCAGAAAGTAGCGCTCCGTCATGACCTCGTGTGCCTTCTCCATGAGAAGCCGTTCGCGGGCGTGAACGGTTCCGGGAAACATAATAACTGGTCGCTTTCGACCGATGACGGACAGAATCTTCTGGAACCCGGAAGAACTCCTTCGGAAAACGAGCAGTTCCTGATTTTTGTAAGCGCTCTACTCATGGCGGTGGATCGTCATGCCGACAAACTTCGGGCAAGTTGCGGCAATCCCGGCAACGACCTTCGGCTTGGCGCGAATGAAGCGCCTCCGGCCATTATCTCGATCTTTATGGGAGACGAACTGACGGATATCCTGGAAGGTATCGCCAAGGGCAAAAAGGTCGAGTCCCGGGGCCAGAGTTTCCTTCATATCGGGGTCGATGCCTTGCCACCACTCCCGAAGGACAATACCGATCGCAATCGCACCTCGCCTTTTGCGTTCACGGGTAATAAGTTTGAGTTCCGCATGGTCGGCTCTTCGGCGTCCATTTCGGGCCCGAATATTGTGATCAATACCATTGTCGCGGAAGCCTTGGATGAGATCGCAACACGTCTTGAGAAAGCTGGAAAGAACAGCCTCGACAAGGAAGCGACCGCGATCGTCCGGGATGCAGTAAAAAAGCACGGGCGCGTTATTTTCAATGGGAACAATTATTCGGATGAGTGGGTTGCCGAGGCCCAGAAACGCGGTCTGCCGAACATCAAGACCGGTATTGATGCACTAGCGACCATGGCGACGCCTCAGGCAGAAAAGCTCTTTGATAAATATCATGTGCTGAGCCCTAAAGAGCTCCATTCCCGCTATGAGATCTACCTCGAGACTTATGTGAAGCATGTAAATATCGAGGCGCAGGCGTCCGTCCAGATGGTCAAGCGTCTTTTTCTCCCCGCGGGGATAAAGTTCGCTGCCGATCTCGCAGGGTCCATTGGCGCTCTAAAATCCGTTTCAGCGCCGGTCACGGTTCAGAAGGGATTGCTCGCAACTGTGAGCGGCCTTTTGTCGGGGGCTTCGGAAAAGCTCGCCGTACTTGAGACCGCGATCGAGAAGGCGCATCACGTAGCCGATGTGGTTAAGCGAGCTGAAGCATTTCGTGACAAGGTAGTTGTGGCAATGAGCGCCCTTCGCAAGGACATTGATGCCCTTGAAGGCGTGACTCCTACGGAAATTTGGCCCGTGCCGACGTACGCGGAGATGCTCTTCAAGCTTTAAAAGCACAGATTTGTAATAGAAGAAAAACAAGCGGGCTTCCTCATCCCCTGAGGGAGCCCGCTTTTTATTTTGGCGCCTGATCCTCAAGTCTTCTCTAAAGAATACTCCGCTTGATTCTCTCGCAATAATTCTTCGCCTTACGTTCAAGTTGGCATGCCTTTTGCACTCTCTATGATGGTTCTGGAATACAGGCAGTCTTTTATGAACGTAGAAGTACAAAAATGTGCAACAAATCTGTAGTGGGGTACAAATTTGAAATGGAGGATCAAATGATGAAAAAATTAAATAGGTGGTTCTTCGGGGTGACAGGATTTCTTATCCTCATGGGGATCTCAAAGCTGGCGCTGGAGGAGGACGTGGTCACGCCGGTCATTAACACGGGCGACACGGCTTGGGTGTTGTTGTCCGCGGCGTTCGTGTTTCTGATGACGCCCGGTCTGGCCTTTTTCTACGGGGGCCTGGTCCGGAAAAAGAACATGCTTTCCGTGTTGATGCAATGCTTCATGCTCATGTGCATTATCACGCTTCAATGGGTGATCTTCGGCTACAGTCTTTCGTTCGGGCCGGACATTAAAGGGATGATCGGGAGCTTGGGTTGGGCGGGTCTACACGGCGTCGGGCTCGAACCTTTTTCGGATTATTCGGCGACGGTCCCGCATCAAGCCTTCATGATCTACCAAGCGATGTTCGCTATTATCACGCCGGGTCTGATCCTGGGGGCTTTTGCGGAGCGCATGAAATTTTCAGCGTTCGTCGTTTTCTCGCTTCTTTGGGCCACATTCGTTTATGACCCCGTTTGCCATTGGGTGTGGGGCGTGGGTGGATTCCTCCGGAATTCTGGGGCACTGGATTTTGCAGGAGGCACGGTTGTCCACATCAATGCCGGTATTGCGGCTTTGGTCTGCGCGCTCGTGTTGGGTAAGAGAAAAGGTTATCCCAGTCATATGTCGCCTCCCCACAATCTCCCATTCGCCGTTCTCGGCGCCGGACTTTTGTGGTTCGGCTGGTTTGGATTTAACGGCGGGAGTGCCCTCGGTGCCAATGGTCTTGCCACGAGTGCGCTTGTGGTAACCCATATTGCCGCTGCGGCCGCGGGTCTGACCTGGTCCTTGCTGGAATGGAAGATAAGCTCCAAACCTACCATGCTCGGCATGATCACGGGCGCGGTTGCCGGTCTTGTTGCCATTACGCCTGCCGCGGGATTTGTGGGACCCATCGACGCGATCTGGATCGGCGCCGGAGTTTCGGTGATCTGTTATTTCTTTGTGGCTGTGGTTAAAACAAAATTCGGATATGACGATTCGCTGGATGCTTTCGGCGTGCACGGCATCGGCGGGATCTGGGGGGCTTTGGCCACGGGGCTTTGGGCCACCAAGGCGGTCAACCCGGCCGGGAATAACGGTCTCTTTTATGGGAACCCGGGGCTGTTCCTTGTTCAGTTGAAAGCTGTGGTCGTTACCATTGTTTATTCATTCATCGTCTCATTTGTCCTTTTGAAGATCGTGGACGTCGTGATAGGTCTGCGTGTTTCCGAGGACGAAGAGCGCATCGGGCTGGACCTCACGCAGCATCGTGAATCCGGCTACACCATCTTAGATTAATTAAAAGGAGGCGTGTCATGAAATACATCATCGCAGTGATTCAGCCGGACCGGGTGGACGAAGTCCTCCGGATCCTTGAAGAAAAGGAGATTCATCTTGTGACCGTGACCAATGTCCTGGGCCGCGGTCGTCAAAAAGGGATCTCGGAGGTCTACCGGGGTCACAAGGAAGGGGGCCGGCTTCTCAAGAAGGTGAAACTCGAAATCGCGGTTAACGAAGCTTTCGTAAAGCCGACGGTTGATGCGGTCAAGGAAGGCGCGCGGACGGGACATGTAGGGGACGGAAAGATCTTTGTCCTCGACCTTAAAGAGTGTTTCCGTATCCGTACGGGTGAAATCGGCGAAATCGCGATCGGGTAATTTCCGTAAGGTGTAAGGCGTGCGGGATTTTTACTCCGTATACCTCATGGAAATAGCCCCCGTGGGGTCCACGCACGGAGTTGGCATAGCTCTTGCATCCTAGTCAATGTCAGGTCTGTTTCTGTTCTCAGCTCAGAATAGAAAGTTTTTTTGCTATCCAAAAGTCTACAAAAATGTAGGACGAATTCGTCGGAAACGTGATTTATCGACAAAAAGGGAGGCATTTGATGCGAAAAAAAGACAAGTATTTTTTGGGGAGTGCGATTTTTTTTATACTCCTGGGTCTGTCCCAAACAGCCTGGGCTGCAGGCCCGGAGGCTCCGGCTATCAGTGGCGGGGACACCGCATGGATCCTTGTTTCTGCGGCTTTGGTTTTCTTGATGACGCCCGGGCTGGCATTCTTCTACGGTGGTTTGGTTCGCAGGAAGAATATGCTTTCGGTCCTGATGCAGTGCTTTATTTTAATCTGCATCATCACGCTTCAGTGGGTACTTTTCGGTTATAGCTTAGCGTTCGGTCCTGATGTCAAAAGTCTGATCGGCAACCTGAGCTGGGCGGGGCTCCAGGGCGTGAGTTTGGACCCTTTTGTGGTTTATTCGGCTACGATCCCGCATCAGCTTTTTATGATCTATCAGGCGATGTTCGCCATTATTACGCCGGGTCTGATCCTGGGGGCTTTCGCGGAACGTATGAAATTTTCAGCGTTTTGCGTTTTTTCGCTCCTTTGGGCGACACTGGTTTATGATCCCGTTTGCCACTGGGTGTGGGGCGTGGGCGGTTTCTTGAGGAACATGGGGGTTCTCGATTTTGCCGGAGGGATCGTGGTCCATATCAATGCCGGCATTGCGGCTTTGGTGTGTGCGCTCGTACTCGGGAAAAGAAAAGGCTATCCCAGTCATATGTCGCCTCCCCACAATCTTCCTTTCGCGGTACTTGGCGCGGGACTTTTGTGGTTTGGCTGGTTCGGATTTAATGGGGGGAGCGCTCTTGGCGCTAATCGGTTAGCGGTGAGCGCCATGGTTGTTTCTCATGTCGCCGGGGCAGCTGCCGGATTGACCTGGGCGCTATTGGAATGGAAGTTCAATTCCAAGCCTACGATGCTTGGCATGATCACCGGGGCTGTCGCAGGACTTGCGACGATCACTCCGGCGGCAGGTTTTGTGGGGCCGATCGATGCAATATGGATAGGAGTTTTGGCTTCGCTTATCTGCTTCTTTTGTGTGGCGGTGGTTAAGGCCAAGTTCAGTTACGATGATTCGTTGGATGCTTTCGGTGTGCACGGAGTTGGTGGGGTCGTAGGGACTTTGGCCACAGGGCTTTGGGCGACGAAAGCCGTCAATCCGGCCGGAAATAATGGTTTTTTTTACGGAAATCCCGGGCTTTTTTTGATTCAACTGAAAGCCGTGGTTATTACTGTTGTCTACTCTTTCGTCGTTTCTTGGGTCCTTTTGAAGATCGTGGATGCTTTCATAGGTCTGCGCGTTTCCGAGGACGAAGAACGTATCGGGCTTGATCTCACGCAGCATCGTGAGTCGGGCTACACCATGTTGGATTAGAGGACTTGCCCCGTTAGAGTCTTAAGCGGCTCAAAACGGGGATTTTGAAAAAAACATAAACTTTGAAACAGGGTCTTGCGAAAAAGATCAAGACTCTAACGGGGGGACAAACTATGCGCTACATCGTTGCGATCATTCAGCCGGACCGCCTGGACGAAGTGCTCCAGATCCTTGAAGAGAAGGAAATTCATCTCGTTACAGTGACCAATGTTCTTGGCCGCGGCCGTCAGAAGGGGATCTCGGAAGTTTACCGAGGCCATAAGGAAGGCGGACGGCTTCTCAAAAAAATAAAACTCGAGATCGCCGTTAATGAAGAATTCGTGAAAGCGACGGTCGATGCGATCATCACAGGAGCCCGGACCCATCACATCGGGGATGGGAAGATCTTCGTCCTTGATCTCAAGGAGTGCTTCCGTATCCGCACCGGCGAGACCGGTAAAATAGCGATTGGATAATGCTGGAAAACGGATATTAACCGTTCTCTTAGGATCAATTTTTGAGTCTATTTTCCTCCAACCCCAAAATCGCCTCCCCTGGTGATTGTCCCAACCTTTCTTGAAATGGTTGGTTGGGACAACCCTAACTTCATTGTTGATTTTAAAAATCAATGATAGCCAGGGTGAGAAATACTTCCTTTCGCGGGGCCGGGGCTTTTATTTTGTTTCCCTGTATTTTTAGCGGCAGATCATTCCCGGAAATTACAAAATTGTAGTATTTTTTGATACTTCCTCAAAATAAAATTCTTCATGCTAGTGCGATTTTTCTCTCATTTGGCATGATATATGCAGCATTCCTATCAGGTTCATTAACGGTCGATAAAAATTCAAAATTTGAATCAAATAGGAAATTTTATATTTGGAACACGAAAGTTTTCTAAAAAAAGGAAAGCTCCCTGAAGCGATCCACGAGTTGGAGAGGCAGATGATCGAGGAGGCCATGGCGCGTTCCGGGGGGAATCAGCGCGTGGCCTCTGAGATCCTGGGGATCACAGAGCGGATGTTGGGGTACCGTTTGAAACATTACGGGTTGAAGTTCCAAGGATAGCAATCAGCATTTAAAAACAACAAAGCCTGCCTGACGGCAGCAAGGGGGGAAGTGATGGAAAAAATGTTAAGAGGTTTGTTAGGGATTTTTTTGATAGGGATGTTTCTTGTCCCGGGGGCTGTGTTTGCCGAAACGACGGGTGAGGTTGCGGCACTCAAAGCGCAGATCGAGGCGCTCAGCCGGAAGCTGGAGGCCATGGACAGCAAGATGATGACGCTGGAAAAACCCGCACCGGGCGCGCAGGCGGTCTATATCCCGTCGGCACCGGATGAGAAGAAAGGGCTTCTTCGCGCCATGGAGGATATCCATATGGGGGGCTATGTGGAAACCCAATTCCAGAACAAGGTCGGCGAACCACAACAGAACGGGAATGTGGGGCGTTCGCTCACGGATAAGGCTGCCGACACTTTCTCCATGAATGCGGCCAAGCTCTGGTTCGAGAAACTCGCGAACCCTGAAGGTGGCGCCGGGTTCCGCATCGATATGATGATGGGAAGCGATGTGCGCTACTACTTTAACAATTTCCAAAGGATAATCTCGGGGTTTCGAACGGCGGGAGCAGCAACACGGCTTTTGCTTTCGAACAAGCCTATGTACAGTTCATTGCTCCGCTTGGATTTTGGGCGAATAGCAATATCTTGCCACATACGATCGATGTCAAGGCTGGGCGTATGGTCACTTTGGCCGGGAATGAAGTGATCGAAGGACCGAACAATTGGAATATCAGCCGCTCGGTGTCGTTCGGTTACGCGATCCCATTTACGCATACCGGAGTGCGTGCGAGCTACAAGCTCTTTAACGATTATCTGACCGTCTATCACGGCATCAATAACGGTTGGGACAACGATATTGACAACAACTCGTACAAAACGTTCGAAAACGCGTTCAGTTTCAGCCCTCTGAAGGACGTCACGTGGACTACGGCGACCTATTTTGGGCCTGAGAATAACGCGGCAAGCGGCGGGAAGCGCTTTCTTGTGACCAACGTAGCGAGCTGGGCAGCGACGAAAAAGCTTTCGTTTGCCGGTGAATTTGACATGGGGAACCAGCCGCGTGTGGATATTGCCATGGACGACAATTTTCACACCGCCCAGTGGTTCGACTATGCTGCGTATGCCAAATACCAGTTCACGGAAAAATTGGCTGCAGCCTACCGTTTCGAGTATTTTGATGACAGCAACCGTTACCGCAATTGGACCGGCGTTGGGAATGCGGGGGCCGCAAGGGATCTTGCCAACACGCTGACGCTTGAATACAAGCTCTATGAAAATATGATCGCCAGGGCGGAGTACCGGATCGATTACGCCAATGCAGGCGACGGCAATGTGTTCGGTGGAAAGAATCAGCAAAATACGCTAGGAGGACAGCTAAGTTATCTGTTCTAAAGGGAAGTTTTGTGCCGTGTTTTTTAAATTTTAAAGGGTACACGGCACAGTCCCAATGCTTATCAATTTCTGCTTTGTGGAAATTGGGGCAGTCCAAGTCACCATTATTGAGAAAAATAAAGACTTGGACAGCACTGCGGACCTATTCAAATTTAAGAAACGCAGTATTAGAGTCAAAATCATTATAAAGCGTTCATAGGGGGTATAGGCTTCGGTATGTCTATACGACCGCTTTAATAGAAAATGTTTTCCCGGCCCAAAATCGCCTCCCCTGGTGATTGTCCCAACCTTTTTTGAAATGGTTGGTTGGGACAACCCTAACTTCATTATTGATTTTTTAAATCAATGATAGTCAGGGTGAGAAGTGCCCCTTCTCAGGGCCGGGACTTTTCTCAATATTTAGCGGTTTAGGGCCCCGGATTTACGATCATCCGCAGCGCTGGACAGTTGCCGGAACCTGAAGTATTCTATGTGCCGAAATGAAGGCATTCTGACAGTCCCAATACCTATCAATTTTTGATTTTCGGAAATTGGGGCTGTCCAATCATCCCGTCGAATTAACGGGAGGATTGGGACAGCACGGAAGCCCACGGATTCACTTACCCTAGGTAAAACCATGAAAAAAGCAATACTAGCGCTCGAGGATGGTGTGTGGTTCGAAGGCGAAGGTTTTGGCGCCGACGGTGAGACATTTGGGGAAGTGGTTTTCAATACGGGGCTGAGCGGCTATCAAGAGATCCTGACCGACCCCTCCTATAAAGGTCAGATGGTTTGCATGACCTACCCGCATATCGGTAATTACGGCATCAACTCCGCCGATGTCGAATCTTCAAGGCCTTGGGTCGAGGGTTTTATCATCAAGGAACTGAGTCCGGTTGCGAGCAATTATCGCTCCGAGATGACGCTCGATCAATACCTCAAAAAATACAATATCCTCGGCATCCAGGGGATCGATACCCGCAAGCTTGTAAAACACCTGAGGACCGTAGGCGCGAAGAAAGCAGTTATCTCCACATTGGAACTGGATCCCGGAAAGCTTATTAAAAAGGCCAAAAAGTCCCCGAGCATTGTCGGCGTGGATCTCGTCAAGGAAGTGGCTTGCCAAAAAGCTTATGTTTTTGAAGAAGTGATGCCCGCGGAATTCGCGTGGGGTGAGCAGAAGAAAAAGAAATTCAAAGTCGTGGCCGTGGACAGCGGTACCAAATGGAACATCTTGAGGAAACTCAACCAGCACGGGTTCAATGTTCAAGTTGTTCCCGCGACCGCGACCGCTGAAGAGATCCTGGCTTACCAGCCGGATGGGGTCTTTCTTGCGAACGGTCCCGGTGATCCTTCCGCGGTGAAGTATCTGGTAGAAACAGTCCGCAAACTTATCGGAAAGAAACCCATGTTCGGGATCTGCCTCGGGCATCAGATGATCGGGCAGGCGCTCGGCGGAAAGACCTCGAAGCTCAAATTCGGGCATCACGGCAATAACCAGCCGGTCATGGACCTTAAGACCGGCAAGATCGAGATCACTTCTCAGAATCATAACTTTGTGGTGAATATCGATACGCTTCCGAAAGGGGATGTCGAGATCACTCACATCAATTTAAACGATAAGACGCTCGAGGGATTGCAGCACAAGAAGTATCCGCTTTTCAGTGTGCAATATCACCCCGAGAATGCCCCGGGTCCTCACGACAGTGATTATCTCTTCACAAGATTTTATGAAATGATCGAAAAGAACCAGAAAAATGCCTAAAAGAACAGACATCAAAAAGATCCTCATCATCGGGTCCGGGCCGATCATCATCGGCCAGGCCTGCGAATTCGATTATTCGGGCGCGCAAGCCGTGAAGGCCCTGAAAGAAGAAGGCTACAAGGTTACTCTTATCAATTCGAATCCCGCGACCATCATGACCGATCCGGATCTCGCGGACGCGACCTACATTGAACCGCTTACGGTGGAATTTCTCGAAAAGGTCATTATCAA
>Ga0247841_10008651_pt1 | contig 14567 bp, 10 predicted proteins | sample LaCruzMarch2015__2_FD_192410 | JGI IMG/M metagenome (GOLD analysis project Ga0247841, IMG submission 192410) | Freshwater microbial communities from meromictic Lake La Cruz, Castile-La Mancha, Spain - LaCruzMarch2015_18m | ecosystem: Environmental > Aquatic > Freshwater > Lake | place: Spain...
TTCTACGAAGCGCAGCGGCTTGCCATCCGACATTTGCAGCAACCCGCCGAACCTGGAGTTCATCGGCACGCCGGCCTTGAGCAATGTGCCGTTGACCACTATGCTGCAGACCGTGCCGATGCCTACCTTGCCCTCCGGTACAATCAAATCACCTATCTTCTCACCCGGCCGGCCGGAAACTACCAGGCTGCTCACACAAAGGTGTGATGAGATGACCGGTTTCATCAGGCGCAGGACTTTTTGCAGGTCCTGTTTCCGGACCATCGATATGTTCACCGGCACCAACCCGCTGCGTTTTTCCAGGTTGAAAGTGGTGCGGAAGGCCAGCAGCTCGATGCGAGAGATGGCAAAGCCGACTTTGTCCTTGACCATGCCATGCTTGAGCTCCTTGAGTCCCAGGCTGGTGATGACCCGGCCGTCCCGCCGGCCGACCAAATTGGTCAGGCCCTGCTCGTCCATCAGCTTGAGGTGGTAGCGGATGGCCCGTTCGCCCAGGTCAATGCCCAGTTCCCTGAGGGCGCGCGCGATGACAATCGACCCCGCCGGTTCAGCCGAATTGGCCAGAACCTTGAGGATGGAATATATCTTTCTCTCTACGTCCTGCGTTTCAAAAGTCATTTTAATATGGATTACGGAAACCTATTGCCATACAATATCAGGAAAATGGAGGGATGTCAATGTCCGCGCCGGGATGTCAGGGTAGTTGAGGGGGGCTTGACTATGGATTGTTTTTATCATAATATACCGTGAAATAGTGCTGCAATAACTCTACTTGAGGTACAGGAGGTTTATATGACGAGGAACTCCAGGGGGTTATATTTAGGTCTGTTGTTGGTTGTCGCACTGCTTCTTCCTGCCGCTGGCTGTATCACGTTGACCATACCAACTGTGCAAAAGCCTTCCGGTAACCAGGCCATCCCATCCGGCCCATCAGCACCGCAGCCGACCGCGCCGACACCGCCCGCGCCTCCGACGCTGCCCGCACCGCCTACACCGCCTGCTAATCAATTAGGGCCCACTGCCCCAACCCCCCCGAAAGTGCCGCCCAATCAGTCCGGGATCGGTGCACTGCAGGACAACCCTCCCGCACCAGCGGCACTAACCAACTGGACCGGTACCTGGCAGTGTGGGCAATACAAAATGTACTTAACCCAGATAGGCAGTCAGGTGACCGGGTGGTATGACAATCAAAACGGGGACATTGAAGGCTTTGCTGCGGGAAGTACCCTTGTCGGCACCTGGTATGACGCTCAAGCAGGTTCGAGGGATATACAGTTGGCTATGTCAGCCAATGGCAATTCATTCACCGGCCACTATCGCACCGCCGCTTCAGGAAACTGGATCAGTAACTGGTCGTGTACAAGGATAAGTTCTGCAATACCACCGGCTAAGCCGTCAGCCCTGGGTCCACCTCCCGTAGCTCCGACCACTAACTGGACTGGTTCCTGGCTTTGCGGACAATGGGGAAGGGTGACTCTCAGTCAGTCCGGTGATCAGGTAACAGGGTCTTACACCTATGATAATGGCAAGCTGACGGGTTATGCGGCGGGAAATACCCTGGTAGGTACCTGGTCTGAGGCACCGACATACAACCCGCCGAATGATGCCGGAGATGTGCAGTTCAACCTGTCAGCAGATGGCAATTCCTTCACCGGCCACTGGCGGTACGGCTCAGCAGGGGATTGGAAACCCTGGAATGGTGAAAGGGACCACTAAAGTGAGTTGCCACAGGGTCAGAACTTACGTTATATCGCGGGGAAGCTATTCATAGTTGTTGTTAAAGGGGAGAATTGTGATGAAAACGCGGTTGATTCTGCTGGTAGTAATATCTTTACTGTTGGTATCTTGTGTCAAAATCGTCAGTACAGCGCCATCGGACAATGACCCTGATAAAGCGCCGGATGTTACGAGGGGTTTGGCGCAAAAACCCGAGGATTTGCAGTCGCTGCCCAGCGTACAGTCCGGAAGCCAGTCCGGAAGTTTGTCAGGGTTCAGCAAACCATCCCTACCGCCGGGTACACCGGTTTCCCCAGCCATGGGCCAGTTCAATCTATCCGGCCAGGGCGGCAGTCAGTCTCCGAATATGGGGGAACTGCAAGGCGGAAGCCAGGGTGGAGGTTCGGGAGGAGGCCTGCCACAAAGCGGCGGGTCAACCGGGACTATGAGCGGCTTCAAGGCGCCGCCGTCCAATTCGCCGACGCTGCCGGCAGGTGCACCCGTTGAAAAGTTGCCGTTTTTCGAAAAGGAATTGTATGCCGATACCCAGACTGTAAATGTGGGCGAAGCTGTTTTCCTGGGATGGATAGCTGTAAATGCCGGTGAATATAAGCTTGAGCAGGACGGCAAGGTAGTCCAAACCGTCCCGCGGGACAGGATCGGCACCTTCGTTACCCCCGGTGTGCCCGGCATAATAAAGTACACTCTCACCGCGAAAAATTCCGGCGGCTCTGTTTCCCTGAGCGTAGAGGTAAATGTGTTATCCCCGGGTCAGCGGGCGGCCTTTGACAGGAGTAAAAGGTGCCGGACGTTTATGGTGTACCCGACAATAATCAACAAAGGTGAACCTGTTTATGTTTACTGGAACGTGCTGGACGCGCAGAACGTGTTTTTAGATAACAATTTTACCGGGAACTCTTCGCGCGAACCCGACGTGCGCGATCGAATGCAACAGACATACGGTGTGGAGCAATACTGGCCCTACCAGGATACAGACTTCAGGTTGACGCACGGAAGCGGGCCGTACTCATCAAGTACCTACTGGACCAATGCCTGCTATGTTGATATACGGTAGAGCGATGACCGGGAAGACAGGTCGGGCAACTTCTATTGTCCACAGCTGATATCCAGGAAGCAGACGCCTTTGTGGACTGCGGGGTCGGCCAGTATATGCGCGTAAAGGCCGTTAGAGTTGTGCGTAACATCTATGAGATGAATGACCTCCGCGGATTCAGCTACCTCCGGCATCAGTTGCGTCAGCACATTGGCGCCGTCGCCGAAAAAGTCCTCATTGAATTTTGAACCTGTATCAGAGGGATAGACAGGCAGGTACATAATGCCCGCTTCCACCAGGTCCTGGAAGAAGTGCGTGCCGTAGGAAACCTCCGGGACATGACCCTTGTCTTCCCGCGCCATCTCCACCAGCACCGATGTGTTATCGATGTCTGCATAGCCCACATTGACACCCAGGCTGATGTTGCTGCTGCCCCAGCGGCCGGGGCCCATCATGATAATTTTCCCCTCAATGATAGCGGGATGACGGTTTATCCTGCCGACAATCCGTCCCAGCGATCTCTTGACCTCTTCTGCCTCTATGGCTGCGTATTTTCCGGGATCGATATATAGGATATATTTAATGTTATGCACTGCGCCGCCGCTAATGAACCGGCTGGATGTGAAGAGAATCTTTTCATCGGGTATCTTATCGGGGAATTCGACGTGGCCGGCCGTGCCCGGCAACCTGAGCGAGCGGCATTGCAGCAGGTTGATCTTGACGATGCCTTCAGCATCGATACGCGCCGTGAATTCAGTGTCCACCGGCTGCTGGTATGCCTCCTCGAGGCGGCTGAGCATGGCGTCCATGTACTTGATGAAAGGTGTTTTATTGATAAAATTATTGAAGGTCAGCACCAGTTGGCCGGCCTTCCCGCGCGGGCAGGCGCTGACCATCTCCTGCGTATAGCCGTCCACTACCAGTGAGGCTAATAAATTGAGGTCGGGGTAATCGCAATCCGCCAGCAGGCCGTCGATGGGGACCGATTCAAAGCTGTTGCTGCTGATGTCCAGCACATCGGCCGTATGTTGTGAATATTTAATGATCTTGCTGCCGGCTTCGGGCCTGAGTTGCGGGTGACTGACGGCCACGATGCGGGTGTAATCACCGCCCACACGGTTAACGGCGTGCGTGCCCAATCCGAATACCAGGCGGATCATGCCCCTGTTGGCATCAATGCGGCTGCTCCAGGCATAGAGGTTACGGGAGAAGGCTACCCCTGCCAGGGGCGGGAAGAAATATTCCTTGTAGGGCATACCGGAGACCCGCTGTACCAGGATGGCCATCTGCTCGTCGTTTTCACCAAGTCCCTGCTTGTGCCGGTAGGATAGCGCGTCGGGGTTGATAGCGCTGGCATAGACCAGCTTCACCGCGTGCAGGAAAGCCTTCAGGCGCTGCTCGGGATTTCCCTGGTTGGCGCAGAACTCGCTGCGGTACTTGCCGGCGAAGGCGTTGCCGAAGCGGTCCTCCAGCAGGCTGCTGGAGCGGACGATAATGGGCGCCTGGCCGAAGTAATCCAGCATATCGCGGAATTGCTCCATAATGTCATCGGGGAATTGTCCTTCCAGGAAGCGGCGCTCAACCTCGTCGAACTCCTCGTGGGTTATCTGTGAATCGCGGGTGAGCTGCATGCGCAACTGGAAGAGGTTATTCTTCACCAGGAAGGTGAAAAAGACATCCGAGCCGATGTAAAAGGAGTCATGCGTCTCAAGTATCTGCGCGAAATCATACTTGCCCTGCCCTGTCTGCAGGATGCGCCGTGAAAGCAGCATGCCGGCCGCCTTGCCGCCGATGCGCCCGGTGCCGATTAACCTGTTGCGTATAGCAACCAGGTCGTCAATAGTGAAGTACTCACCGGCCAGCTTGTTGAAGGAAGGATGGTCGCCGATCATCATGCGCACCAGTTCATGTTTGAGGGAGTCTATCTCCGGTGAATAGGCCTCCTTTTCCCCGGCCGTGGCGCGGTGTTGCAACAGGCGGTCGTAGACCACTTCCCAGGGCGCCATGGAGGTGATGGATGAAGTCAGGGGTTGTTTGAGTGCGCTGGACGATACGGCGGCGGCATCCCCGCTGATGGAAACAGGCGTCCAGCCGCTCTCGGAAACCTGGTGAGGCAGGAACATCTGCGACGAGTAACGGTTCCAGACCTTGATGGGATGGATATACATGGAGTTTTTCACGTGGTAAACATCAATAAGTATCTGCGTGGTATCGCGGATGCGTGCCATGGCTGTGTGCAGGTGTTTGCCGCGCGTAAGCCCGAAATAGGCCACCGGTCCCAGTTCAAATATAAAAGGGCAGGTGACCTGGAAGAAGTTGGCTAATTGCTCATCGGTGGCCCAGGTGGTAGCCAGCACCGAGAGGTTATCGAAGATAAAGCGAGCGTTGCGGTCGCTTTTTTCGATAACAGTGTGTACCTCGCCGGCGAACTGGTCGAAACCCGGGGCAGGATCGATTTTATGCACATTGATACCGGGTAAATCCGGGAGCAGCGGCTTATGCCTGGCGAAGCGGAAATAGATACACTCAAGCCGGCTGTCTGTGGCTTTGCGGGCAAATTTCTCCGCGAAGAAAGCATAGTCGGCCATGTCGTCCACCTGCCAGACTATGTTATCGCCGGATATAAGGCCCTGCAAAAGGTTATCGAGGTCAGGTATGCCTGTACTGAGTTCCATTTGCTTATGCTTTCCCGGTGTTTTGTGCCTGATGAATATGTTGCATACCAAACTCCAGTTTATATTAGTCTTGTCTCATTAGATGCGACTGTATTAAACAGGCGGGCATTTACAATTCATACAACCGTCCCCGCAGTCGCTGGTCCTGACGCGGATGGCGTTTTCGACCGGCAGCACGAAGATCATGCCGTCGCCTTCCCTGCCGGTACGTGCCGCCAGGCAGATTTTATCCAGTGCCGGCTGGCATTCCTCATCGGCCAGCACAATCTCTATTTTGACCTTGGGCAGGAAATCAACGCGGTACTCCCCGGCCCGCCATTGCAGCGCAATCCCCTTTTGCCTGCCGCGCCCGCTGACATGGGTCATAGTCATGCCCAGTATGCCTATAGAAACCAGTGCATCTTTGACGGCATCGAGTTTTTCCGGCCTGATAATAGCTTCTATTTTTTTCATTATGATACACCTCCATAAGCATTTTCGCCATGTTGGGAGATATCAAGGCCTACAGACTCCTCCTCCTCTTTTACACGCAGGCCCATCGTTGCTTTAAGTGCTTTGGCCAGCAGCCATGAGACTATAAAGGCATAGGCCATGGTGGCCGCGATGGCCCCGATCTGTATGAGGACCTGTTTCCAGTTGCCGTCGATGAGCCCGGAAGCTGATGCATTAACGGCTGTAGTGGCGAAGATGCCGGTGGCCAGGGCGCCCCACGTGCCGCCCATACCGTGGCAGGCGAAGACGTCCAGTGATTCGTCAACGCCGGATGACTTCGCCCTCCAGACCATCATGTAGTACGAGATTACTGAACCGATAGCCCCTATGGGGATGGCCGCCCATACCGGCACGTACCCTGCGGCAGGAGTAATAGCCACCAGTCCCACCACCGCGCCGGTGGCGGCGCCCAGAACCGAGGGACGGCGGTGTATCCACCCAAGCGCCATCCATGTGAATCCGGCCGCTGCCGCAGAGGTGTTGGTGGTGATGAAGGCATTGGCGGCCAGTCCGCCGGCGGTAAGTGCGCTGCCGGCATTGAAGCCGAACCAGCCGAACCAGAGCAGGGCAGCGCCCAGCACGACATAGGGTATGTTGTTCGGTTCCATTGTTTCACCCTCTTTGAAGCCCATGCGCGGACCCAGTACCAGCGCCAGTGCCAGGGCGGAGACGCCGGCATTCACGTGCACCACCGTGCCTCCGGCGAAATCGAGCGCGCCTAACTGTGCCAGCCACCCGCCGTTGCCCCAGACCCAGTGTGCAATGGGGCAATAGACAAGCGTAAACCAGAGAGCCGCAAAGGCCAGCAGGGCGCCGAACTTGATGCGCTCGACCACAGCGCCCGTCCAGAGCGCCACCGTGATGATGGCAAAAGTGGCCTGGAAAGCCACGAAAGCCAGGTGCGGTACAGTTACAGCATATACGGTGGAGGGGTCCTGTCCGACACCGGCCAGGCCGAACCATGAAAGGTTCCCAATTAATCCTTTAATATCCGGGCCGAAGGCCAGGGTGTAGCCGTAGAGGACCCATAGCACCGATACCATGCAGAGTATGCCAAAGCTCATCATGATGGTGGAAAGCAGGTTTTTCCTCCTGACCATCCCGCCGTAAAAGAAAGCCAGGGCGGGCGTCATCAATAGCACCAGCGCGGTGGATGTAAGTAACCATGCGGTATCTCCCGAATTCATAATGCACCTCCTTGAATCTTAGATAGGATAATTCTAAGCGGCGCCTGTTTCAGGGTTATTACGGCGGTGTTAAGATTGTGTTACCGCATAAATCAGGCGCCGGGACGGGAATCCTTGAATTTGCAGCCGATATTCCTGACGGTTTCAATGAACGGCAACCACAATTTTTTTGACAGCCCCTTATTGTATTGCTATAATACGGCAACTGGCTTCCATAAGCCGTAAAGATAAATATATGGCATTTACGACGCAGGACGTAGAGAAAAAGACCTTTAGCATCCTCAAGGTGCTGGCAAACTCGCCGGAACCCCAGGGTTCGATAGTCATCGCGAGGAAGCTTCGGGAACTTGGTGTTGACCTTGGTCAGAGGGCAGTGCGCTATCACCTGAAGCTGACCGATGAAAATGGGTTGACCTACCTGGCGGGCAGGCGCGATGGCAGGCAGATTACGCCGCTCGGGCTCAAGGAGCTTAAACAGGGGATGGTCAAGGAAAAGGTGGGGCTCTCCATTACAAGGATAGATCAATTGGCGGTGCTTACTACATTCGATGCTGATAAGCAGGCCGGGCTGGTGCCGGTGAACGTATCATTTATACGCAAGCAAGATTTCCAGATGGCGCTGCAGATTATGGCGCCTGTCTTCTCGGCTCATCTCTGCGCAAGCGGACTGGTCATGGAGGCCAGCAGCGGTGAAAAAATCGGCGATATTATTGTCCCCGGGGACACGGCTGCCCTGGTCACCGTGTGCAGCATTGTAGTTAATGGCGCGTTGCTGAGGGCCTGCGTCCCCGTGAATGCCAGGTTTGGAGGGTTGCTGCAGATGCATGGCCACAAACCCTGGAGATTTGTGGATTTAATACATTACGCCGGATGCTCACTTGACCCGGCCGAGGTCTTTATCAAGGCTAAGATGACTTCAGTCGGACAGGTTGTGAAAAGTGGAAAAGGTAGCCTGCTGGCGAATTTCCACGAGATACCGTCAATTTGCCGTTCGGCAGCAGTGGAGATATCCACGAAGCTTAATAAAGCCGGACTGAACGGTATATTCGTTGTTGGAGGCGTCGGTGAACCTGTCTGCGAGATAACGGTTGAATCTAACCGTGCTGGTATGGTGGTGTTAGGAGGCCTCAATCCTTTGGCCGCCGTCCAGGAAGCAGGCATAGAAGTGGAATCATATGCAATGAGCAGCTTGATCGAATATAAAAATCTTGTTCCGTTTAAGGACCTTTTGCAACGAAAACGCTTTGAATTTCACGGGAGCCCTAAAAAACGTGAGTAATAGTAAGATTAAAATCAATATCTTCTGCTGTTCAACCAGTTTTGATCCGGCCGAGCTTGCCCGGGACAGTAACGGGAACGGGGATGAACTGAGGATCATTCCACTACCGTGTTCCGGTAAGATTGACATCCTCTATTTAACCAAGGCCTTTGAAACAGGTGCCGACGGCGTGGCCGTGATAACCTGTAAGAAGGGTGAATGCCAATTCTTGGAAGGTAACCTTCGGGCTGAGAAAAGGGTGGCAGCGGTGGATGCGCTGCTTGAGGAGATCGGCATAGGTAAAGGGAGGATGGTCATAATGCAGATGGGTGACGGCGGCATTGCACAGATCAAGAAAGATGTGGAGGATTTCCACAGGAGAATAAAGGACTCACCGCGCAAGGCGTATGCTGGCGATGAATTGGAGCTGGACAAAGAGTAAAACACCCGCATTATTTCTGTTGATAAGGATGATATTATGAAACCTGATAGCGCGCTGGCCAATAAGATAGACGGCAAAGAGTTTATTGTTACAGCAGAATACTTGCCGCGCAGCGGCGCGGGTACGCAAATAGTTGAAGACTGCGCCCGTATATTTAAAAACGGTCCCGTGGCAGTGAATGTAGCCGATAACCATCACGGCGTGGCCATGTCAAGCCTTGCAGCATCGGTCATCTTGAGCCGGGCCGGTATTGAGCCGGTTTACCAGGTGGTTACACGCGACAGGAATCGCATCGCTCTTCAGTCCGACCTGATAGGAGCAGCCTCGCTGGGCATAAAAAACGTGTTGTGCCTTTCCGGCTATCACCAGGCGCTGATAGGCTGCCCTGAATCTGCCAACGTCTTCGACATAGATTCAATCCAGCTTATTGCAACAGTAAAAAAAATGTCCGATGAGGGTTTGCTGCTGGACGGAACTAAAATCGAGGGCCCTTTTTCCATGCTGGCAGGGGCGGCCGCCAACCCCTTCCTTAAACCGCTCGAACTGAATATCATCCGCCTCAAGAAAAAGGTCAAGGCCGGGGCATGCTTCCTCCAAACGCAGGCTGTGTTTGACGTCGCAGAATTCAAACGGTGGCTTGAGATGGCCCGCGGCGAAGGTATCACTGAAAAAGCCGCCATCTTAGCGGGTGTATTGCCTCTGACCGGCGCGGCTGAAGCGAAGAAATTGAATGAAACCTTCACGGATTTCAGCATTCCGGCTGAAGTGATCTCGTGCCTGGAATCAGCCGGAAATGAAGAGGCGCAGCGAAAAGAAGGGCTGGCTATCTGCGCCGGGATAATGAAACAGCTTAACGGTTTGCCGGGCCTGCGCGGGATACACATATTTTCGGGAGGTAACGAAACGGTTGTGCCTTCGATTATTTCGCTGGTTACTTAAATAAGGTAAATACCTATGCCGGATAAATATCATATCAAAACTCAACCCATCCCCCCGCGGCGTCCGCGTGTCGGCAAAGTCGGTGTGGTGGATTGGCGCGAAGATTGCGCACGCTGCCATAACTGCGTGAAGAAAGCCTGTGTTTTCGACCGCTACCGGGAAGAGACGTCTTACATCCGCGGGCTTCGCGAGACGGACGCCGTTTTCTTCCAGTGCATGGGCTGCTTCTCCTGTGTGCAGCAATGTACCAAGGGGCTGCTGGCGCTGTCGGCCAACCCGGTTTATGAACGGCTTGGCAATTCATACTGGACGCCCCAAATAATTGAAACGACCTGGGCGCAGGCGGAATCAGCCAAGATACCGGTTTCCGGTGCGGGATACAGGGGGCGGTTTTCCGGCCCGGGCTTCGATTCGATGTGGACCGATATGTCGGAGATTGTGCGCCCTACCCGCGACGGGATACACGGGCGCGAATATATCAGCACGGCCGTGGATATCGGCAGGAAACCTGCCCTGCTCTACTTCGATTCAGGCGACCCTGCCAGCGGACTACCGCCGCTGGTGGATATACCGATGCCTATGATCATCGATATGCTGCCCCACGGCTACCGGCTTCCCAATCTCCTGCCCATCATCAAGATGGTTGCGGTGCAGACAGGTATCATTGCCATTATTGATTGGAAAGACTGGCAACTGGCCGGCAATGACCTTGATCAATGCCTGCCTAACCTGGCCGTTTATCTCAGTACTTCCGCACCCGTACCCGGCCGTGAATTACTTATGAAGATGAGATTGGTCGAGATCAGTGGCAATGGAGAAGTGGAAGGGCGTATAAGGGAGCTTAAGAAATTAAACCCTGATATCGTGGTAGCGGTCCGGGTAGAAATGGACTCCGGCGGTATTGAACGCGCAGTCGCTTATGCCCGCCAACCGTTTACCGAGGTTTTGCACCTGGTAGCCGATGAAAACGGCAACGAGATCGGGGAAAAGGACCCGGGTTTTATCAAGGACATGGTGCGCTCCGTGCACAACTCCCTGGTGCAAAGCGGGATAAGGAACGAGGTAACACTGATGGCGGGTGGCGGCATAGCCCTGCCCGAGCATATGGCCAAGCAGATCATCTGCGGAGCTGACCTGGTAACCATCAACCTGCCGTTACTGATAGCCCTGGAGTGCACTCTTTGCCGTGACTGTAATGACGGGCAGGCCTGCCCGGCCAAGATCGGGGAGATCGATATTAAGTACGGCGTCGGGCGCATGACGAACCTGATTGCAGCCTGGCACGACCAGTTGATCGAGGTTATGGGCGCCATGGGCATACGCGAGGTCCGCCGCCTGCGCGGTGAAGTAGGCAGGGCCTTATTCTTTGAAGATCTTGAGGAGGCGACTTTTGGCAAGCTCTTTGGTTCCAGAAAAAATAAATAGAACGGATCTGCCGGAGAGCACGCTCGAGACTATTGTACCGCAGGCGGAGGTTCTGCGCGTAATTAAACCGGCCCCGCCGCGCTACCGCAATGAGATCGCGAAATATATTATCAGGCGCAGCGATGATTGCAAGTTGTGCGGCAAATGCGCCGAGGTATGCCCGCAGGGCGTTCACGTACTCAAGCCGGGCTATAAGTACTTTGCCGCCCCGCACCAGAATGTGTGTATCGGCCCAGCCTGTAAAGACACGGGCCATTATTGTGTGGATTTATGCCCCAACAAGGCGCTGCGCATGGTGGAAAATCCCATGATGAAGGTGCTGGGCGATTACCGCTGGACACCCGACCTGATTTTAGCCACCTGGAAGATGGCCGAGACCGGGGCTCCTCCCCCGGAGGAGTATGGTTACGAATATGATTGCGGCAATTCGGGTGGGGGCTTTGACCGTATCAGGTTTAAATTTCCCGCCAGCCCGCCGGTCGAATTGAAGCCGGAGGATATCGATACCAGCCTTGAGCTCAACCGACGGGGCGACGGGTGGCCGCAGGTTACAATCGATGTACCCTGGTATGGCGGCGGCATGTCGTTCGGGTCGGTGAGCAACGTAACCCAGCTGTCCAAGGCTAGCGCCGCCGTGGCCTTCAACACTTTTACCTGTACCGGGGAGGGCGGTTACATGGAGCGGCTGAGGCCTTACGACGACCACACCATTACCCAGGTTGCCACGGGGTTATTTGGCGTGCGGGAGGAGACTATCCAGCGCGTGCGCATTGTGGAGTTCAAATATGCCCAGGGCGCTAAGCCGGGCCTGGGAGGCCACCTGCTGGCGGATAAGGTCACGCCATCGGTGGCCAAGATGAGGGAAACGGTCACAGGTATCTCGTTGTTTTCACCTTTCCCCTTCCACAGCGTTTACTCTATCGAAGACCATAAGAAACATATGGACTGGATAAAGCATATCAACCGGCATGCGCTGGTCTCGGCCAAGGTTTCGACCCCGTCGGATGTTGACATGGTAGCCGTCGGTAGCTATTCAGCCGGTGCGCACATCGTCCACCTGGACGGCGGTTACGGCGGCACCGGCGCGGCGCCGGACATAGCCAAGAAGAACATCGCCATGCCCATTGAATATGCCATTATCAAGGTACACGATTTCCTGACGCGTGAAGGGGTACGTGACAGGGTGACGCTGATAGCCAGCGGCGGTTTGAGGAATGCCCATGATATAGCCAAGGCCATCGCCCTGGGTGCGGATGGCGTAGTTGTGGGAACAGGCGAACTTGTCGCGCTGGGGTGCCTGCGCTGCGCACGCTGTGAAAGTGGGCGCGGCTGCCCGCGAGGCATTGCCACCACGGACCCGGAACTGCAGAAGCAGTTCGGCGTCGAATGGGGGGCACAGCGGGTGATTAACCTTTACAACGCCTGGCGTATCGAGCTGGTAGAGATACTGCGAAGGTTCGGCATGCGCAGGGTCAGCGAGTTGCGGGGCCGCACGGACCTCCTTATGCACCTCGATTACAACAACGATAAGGAGCAGGCCGGATGAGCCGCGAAACGATAGAACTGCTGCTGGATTCCAGGAAAAGGCTGGCGGGTGAGCTGTGGCCGGCTACAACTGAGAGGAAGATTGAGGAAGAGGGCGGCTGTGGCGTTGTCGGATTCTGCTGCTCCGAGCCGGTGGCGGCCAGGCACATCTATGAGCCGTCACGGCAGATGCATAACCGCGGCAATGGCAAGGGCGGCGGCATTGCCGCGCTCGGTTTTATCCCTGAGCAACTGGGCGTTAGCCGCCAGGTGCTGGAAGACTGCTATATGATACATGTGGCATTCCTTGATACGGGGATAAGGCCTCAACTGGAGGCTAAATATATCACATCCAGTTTTGATGTCCAAGCTACGCAGCGGCTTGAAACCGTGGATGACTGGAAGGCTATTGATGGGCTGGAAGCCAGGCCTCCCGACGTTTACCGCTATTTTGTGCGGGTGAAAGCCGATGTCCTCGGCTCGTTTGTAAAGGGTAACAGGCTCAGCGGGCTGACCGTGGATCAGGCAGTGGCCGAGTTCGTCAACCAGAACAGTATCCGGCTTAACCAGGAATATTATGCTTCACTCGGTGAACAGAAGGCCTTCGTCATGTCTGAAGGGAAAAACATCATGATACTCAAGGTGGTCGGGTACGCGGAGGCCATCGTAAAGTACTATAAGATCGAGGAGCTGTGCGCGCATGTATGGATTGCCCACCAGCGCTTCCCCACCAAGGGCCGCGTGTGGCACCCGGGAGGCGCCCATCCTTTTGGCGGTATCAACGCCGCCTTGGTGCACAACGGCGACTTCGCCAATTACCACTCGGTGTGCGAATACCTGGCCGAGCGGCATATCTTTCCTCAGTTCCTCACCGATACCGAGGTTGCCAGTTTGATGTTCGACCTGCTGGAACGTACCTACCGTTACCCGCTGGAATATATTATCGAGGCGCTGGCGCCAACATCGGAGCTGGATTTCGACCGCCTGCCGAAGGACAAGCAGGCGCTTTATCGGGTGGTGCAGGCTTCCCATATACACGGGTCGCCCGACGGACCCTGGTTCTTTATTATCGCGCGCTCACTGCCGGAGAACAGGGCCTTCCAGCTCATGGGTATCACCGATACGGCCATGCTGCGCCCGCAGGTATTCGCCTTCAGCGATGGAGAAGTGCAGATTGGATTAATAGCCTCTGAAAAACAGGCCATCGATGCGACGCTGCAGAGCTTGCATGCCGATGACAGCAGGATTTGCCCGGTTGCTGACCGTTACTGGAACGCCAGGGGTGGCAGCCATACCGACGGAGGCGCCTTTATCTTTGACCTGGCACCTGAAAAGTTCGGCAGCCTGCGCATAACCTGTACCGATAAGTTCGGCACTCCCGTTCCACTGCCGTCGGGAGGAGAGGCCTGTGATTTTACCACTGCTGTACCGGAAGTTGAAGGCAATATAAGGGACGGTCTCAAACAGAGCTTTGATAAGAAAAGCGCGGTTGCTATTTTTGAGTACTTGTCCCGCGGGATCCCAAACTGGTCTTTCGGAGAAATCCGGGCGGCCTTAGCTTGCATAATTGAGTTTGCGGGGGAGCCAAAGAACAGTTCACTGGCTATCGAAGCCCTTACGCTGCTCAATGACCGCAGGTACCCGGTGGGTACGAAGAAACGCAACCATATCCTCTACCTGGTGCGCGGTGCTGTAAATGACCTGTTCAGGGGCCTTCCCAAGTTGAATTGTAGGGAACCTGTGGAGGGTGGGTACCGGCTGATAGACCACCAGACACGCGGCCTGCTGCGGCCGCCTCATAACAATGAAACTACGCTGGTCATAGATGCACAGGGCTTTGACCCGGAAGGTGAAG
>Ga0247841_10008652_pt1 | contig 14566 bp, 13 predicted proteins | sample LaCruzMarch2015__2_FD_192410 | JGI IMG/M metagenome (GOLD analysis project Ga0247841, IMG submission 192410) | Freshwater microbial communities from meromictic Lake La Cruz, Castile-La Mancha, Spain - LaCruzMarch2015_18m | ecosystem: Environmental > Aquatic > Freshwater > Lake | place: Spain...
CGCCGGCAGATACCAACGCGCCCGCGCCGGTCATCGTCGCGCCGGCGGACACCAATGCCGCCGAACGTGCTGCCATGCTGCTGCCGTGACCCCTCCGAAGCTCAGATATTATGGCCACGAAGACACGAAGATGAGATTAACATCGAACATTGAACATCGAACATTGAACATCGAACGGCAGGCACAACACCACGCTCATGCAGCTCGTGGCTGCTTTGTAAATTCTCGCGCCGCGCGAGAATTTAGAAGCCACGAAGTTGCTGCCCGGTATTCGCTATTCAGTAATCGGTATTCGGTGGTAGCACGGCGGGAACTTATAGCAAACTCTGCAACGCCACAACGCCGCACCATAAATATTTTTGTTGCGAAAGAAAATAACATTGGTTGTTGTGCAGCTGCGGCATACTGCGCTTTGACACTCAACAATGTCAATGCTGTCGCTGCTTCTTCTTCGTGTCTTCGTGCCTTCGTGGCAAATTCATCTGCTGCTGCCATGAATCGTAAATTGTAAATTGTACCGCCATGCCCATGATTCGCACTTTCAACGTGAGTTGCCCGGACTGCAAGTCGATATTGGTGATCAATCGTGACACCGGCGCGGTGCTGGAAGTGCGCAAGCCGCTGGTAGACGACCCGAGTGACAATCGCCTGAACGACGCGCTGCGCGCGCATGAAAAGCACAGTGCCAAGCTGCAGGGCCTGTTCTCCGCGAGTCTGGCGGATGTCAGCAAGCGCGAGCAGGAACGCAAAGAGCTGTTCGAGCAATCGCTGCAAAAGGCGCGCGCGTCGGATGAGACTGAGGAAATGCCGCTGCGCGACATCGACCTCGACTAAGGTAAAGTTTATTGGTGCTTTTCCGCGCGACGCGGAAAAGTATGTGGCCAAGCCGCACGGCGTGGATGCCGCGGCCAGCACATGCTGCTTGCTTGGAGTCCCGCTAACGGCGCAGGCGCGTCAACTGTAGCTGCGTCTGTCGTAGAAGCGGCGGCTCGCTGCTTTCTTTGCGCTGCGGTTGGCAATCGGAAAACGCGGCGAGCCGCCGCGTCTACTTTCGGAGACATCCGTTTGTGTGCAGTTGCATTTTGCTTAAATTTACGCGCATGCGTCAACGGCAGGATTACCTGTCACTTGTCAGAGGTTGCATGATCGCTGCCAGCGGCGCAGCGCCGTTGCGCACAGCAGCGCCAGCAGCCCGCCGGCCGGCTCCGGCAGCGAACTTACCACCCACCAGCGGGTGGTGGCGCCATTGCCACTCGCGTCGCGTGCCACCACCTGCAGCCAATTGGTGCCTTCGTCGAACGCGATCATTCTGGCGTAGAGCGGCCCGCCCGCAGTCGTCTGCGCATTGATCTGCACGGCCACGACCGCCTGCTGGTCATCGACGCGCACGCTGACCGTTTCCAGCGCGGTCGTGACCGTCGCACCGGCCGGCGGCGTGATGAACAGAATGCCCGGCGGCAAAGGGTCGGGCGGCGGCGTGGGCGCGGGCAGCGGCGCCAGATGCGCAAAGGCGAAGATGCAGAAACTGGGCGACAGCGTCTCCGTGATCGTGAACTCGTTCATGCCCGCCATCCATTCCGACGCCACGTAGGCGCGCAGCTTGGGATACGCAAGTGTGGCGGGGTAGAGATTGGTCCAGAACGTTTCGTAGTGCGTGCCATAATTATCGCCGGTGTTCGACTTGGCAAAGGGGCCGTAGATATGGTAGCCGGGCGGGATATTGGTGCGGCCGTTAAGGATGAGTTCGCGATGCAGGAAAAACTCGGGTGGCGCGCTGCCGACGCCGGTGATCCACGAGCGGCCCAGCGGATTGCAACCCAGCACGTAATTGCAGTCGTGCTGCACGGCGTTGAGATAGATGGCATTGCCGCTCAAGGCAAAGCCCTTGCACAAGTCCCAGATGTAGCCATGGCCGCCGGTGCCGCCGCCAAAGCGGATCTGGGTGTAGGGATTGCGGGCGCAACGGTAACTGTTGTTGGCGTTCACCCACGCGACGGCATCGCTGGCGCGCGCAAGCCAGTATGCGCGGCAGGCCGACTTCGCCGCCGCATCGGTCGCGGGCAGGGTGCATTGCGCGTAGGAAAATGACGCGCGCACGCCGGTCGCGAGGAAATCCTGCTGATAGGCCGTGGCGCCCGTGGTGCAAAACAGTTCGGCGGCCGCATCGGCTTGGTCGGCGCCGGTCGCGGCGTGCGCCACGGCATAGGCATAGGCCCGCTGGGCGGCGTCGAGCGCCTGTTGCGCGCGGGCCGCGTCATAGGGCAGGATGCTGCGCGCCAATTGCGCCGCCGCGCACGATCTCCCTGTGATTGTGATCCTGAAAAGCGAGCACCGCGACGTGCTGAAGATTTACCCTGTGTGCCTTCGCGCGGATGCTCCTCGCCGATTTCATGTCCTCCCTGCCCGAACTCCGCAGCTTTTCGCCATAGCAACGCCCGCGCTCGACTCTCTATGCGACATCGCGGTGCGGGCCTGTTCTTGCGGATTCGCCGGCAATACAGTATACTTTTATATGAAAATGAAAGTGATTACTCCGCCACCAAGGCATGCGGACTTGAATAAACAGCCGTTGAGGACGTTGAAGCCATCATGAATACTGCATCACACGCCATGACTGCATGGCACGCTGGTTCGTGTGTGCTTGGCACGCTGGTTGCCGCCTGCGCGCTGAATCTGACGGCCGCCATGGTCGTCAACGAGATTGTTTACAAAGACAACGCCGCCTATTACGACAGCGGTGACTGGGTGGAATTGTTCAACAGCAGCGCCGACCCAACCAATATCGGCGGCTGGGTCTTGATGGACAGCGGCGGCCATGCCTACACCAATCCGCCGGGCACGACCGTGCCGGCATATGGCTATGTGGTGGTGTATGGCAGCGCGAAATTTCCGGTTGCGTATCCGGGCGTCATCAATCGGGTCGGGCCGTCCAACATCAGCTTGGGCAGCAATGACGAGGTCATTATTATCACATCCACCGGCGCGCTTGAAGACGAAGTGAAGTATGAATGCGGCAGTGATGGCTGGCCGTATGCCTACGGCACGGGCCGGTCGATTGCGCTGCTGCAGCCCTATCAAAGCAACCGGGAAGCGGCGTACTGGCAGGCGAGCCCGGCCTTGGGCGGGTCGCCCGGCGCGATGAATCCCGGGGCCATCGGCATGCGCGTCACCGAGCACAATCGCACGCCGGACGGGCCGACCAGCAGCCAGCAAGTGAATGTCGCGATCCAGGCGAAAGATGCTTTTTTCAGCATCACGTCCGTGATCGCCAACGTTGACTGGGGCGGCGGCTATCAGCCGCAGCCAATGACCGCGCTGCCGGGCGACCAGTATTCGATCACCTTGCCGCCGACGAACAGCGGCCGGCTGGTGCGCTATTTTTTTACGCTGCGGAACAACGCCGGCCAGCGCTATGATGCGTGGTGGAACAGCACCAACGAGCCGTACCTCTACCTGGTTGACGACGCGCCGGATTACAGCGGGTTTGTCATCAATGAAATCATGTACAATTCCTCAAATCTGTGGCTGGGTGGCGGCTATGAATACATTGAAATATACAACACGCGCACCAGTGCGGTGGACATCAGCTATTGGCAGTTCCGCGACTCGTCTGAAAAATTCCGCCTGCCGGCGGCGGTGAGCGTGCCGGCAGGCGGCTACATCGTGCTGGCGGACGACACACAGGCCGTCTTGGGCGTCTACGGCCCGTGGCCGACCAATGCGCTGCTGTTCAGCCTGCCGGAACTCGGTTTGGCAAACAGCGGTGAAGTGGTCAAATGGCAGGATGCCAACGGGATCAACCTGAACCAGTTGACCTATGATGATGCGCCGCCGTGGCCCACGCAGCCCGACGGCCATGGCCCTTCGCTCGAACTGATCGATCCGTCGCTGGACAATCAATTGCCGCAATCATGGGCGGCGGCCACGCAATTCGGCACGCCCGGCTACCGCAATTCCGTCACGCCGGAACCGTGCGGCATGCTCATCGGCGGACTGGTGGCCTGGTGCGTCGCGCGGCGCTGGCGGCAGCCATGACCCCGGCCTGACCCGCGTCCGCGCATTTATCCCGCACACCGCCCGTTTTTCCGCATACGCCCATGGATCGCCGCCACAGCCTGCTCCACTTCGTCGTACTGCTGACCGTCGTCAGCGTGGGGATTCTTGCCTTGATGTTGATGCGCACCTCATCCCTGACCGGCCCGTTCACCCTCGAACCATCCGAGCAATGGATCGTGCGGCAGGAACAGCCGGGCGAGATCGTCGCCCAGCAGACCGCCGGCCGGCGCGCCGTGATCAACGCCGTCACTGTCCACACCTTTAACGACGCCGATGTGATTGGCATGAACCTGGCCGCGAATCTCGCGGAAGGCACAATGGTGACCGCCGGCACGCCGGTGATGGAACTGCTGTCGCTGACCGACCAAGCCACGGAAAAGATGCTGGTGGCGCGCGTGCGGCGGCTGACCGAGCAGGTCACGCAGTTGCGCGTCGGCGAGGGCCCGGCCAAGGTCGAGGAGGCGCAAGCCGGCCTCGCGCTGGCCGTGACCAACCTGGCGAGTTACGCGCCAATGATTGCGCGGCGGCGCGCGCTGGTGGACCAAGGCGCGCTGTCGTACGACGAACTGCAGCAGATGGAAGTCGAATTTTTCAAACGCCAAATGGATGTGAATGTGGCGCGCACGGCCATGGGCGTGCGCCAGTCGCAGATGGGGCCGAGCGTCATTGCCGCGGCGGACGCGGAACTGGAGGAGTCGGTGCGCGAACTCGAACTGGTGCGCGCGCGCCTGGCGGCCCGCTGGCTGGTCACGCCCGTGTCCGGGTGCCTGACGCGCTACAGCGGCAACCCCGGCATTCTGCTGCGGGTCATGAACGTGCATGACCTGCTGGCGCGCATCGTCGTGCCGATCATGTATATTGACCGGGTCAAGCCCGGCGACCAGGTCCAACTGATCTTCAGCGGGGTGGCCATGCAGGCCATCACCTCGGTCATTGACCGGGTCGAGGCCAGCTACGACCCCGTCCTTGGCCAATCCCTGGTCTATCTGCTGGTGCCGGTGAACAACCGCGACGACCGGTTGCAGGTGGCCATGAGCGGCCAGGCGGTGCTGCGCGCGGCCAGGATAAACCCCTTGGCCATGGTGTGGCAACGGCTCAACATGGCGGGCTTCGGCCGCGCGCGGGTGCGGAGCGCAGAGCCATGAGCGGGGCAACCTTTGGGCGTTACGAGTTGAAATACTTCCTGCCCTTTGACAAGATCAATGAATTGATCCAGTGGTCCACGCCCTATCTCGTGCCGGACATCCATGCCCAGCCGGGCAGCAACGCGCGCCCGCATTATCTGGTCCAGTCCGTCTATTTTGATACGACGACGCTGCGACTGTACAAGGAAAAACTTGACGGGATCAGAAATCGCAGCAAATTTCGCGTGCGCAGCTATGACGCGGTGCCCGGGCCGGATGCGCCGGTCTTTGTGGAGATCAAGAACCGGCGCGACACGCAAGTGATCAAGGAACGGGTCGCCCTGCCGCTGGCCCAGGTCGCGGACGTGCTGTTCAACGGCCTGCGCCTGGATGACCTGGCGCTCAACAGTTACCAGCGCAAACCGCTTGAGCGTTTTCTGTATTGCTACCAGACTGCGGAGTTGGCGCCCGTGGTGACGGTTCTCTACGACCGGATGCCATTCACCTGCCGCGAGGACAAGCAAGTGCGGCTGACGATTGACACGAACCTGTATTATTGCGACCAGCGCGGCGCAGCCGTACTGTTCGCCCCGCGCGTCAAAGCGCCGGTGCCCTTGCCGGGCGCAATATTGGAGTTGAAATTCGACCGGCTGATGCCGCTCTGGATGCGCGAACTGGTGCGCCGCTTTGACATTCGCCAGCAGTCCATTTCCAAATACTGTTACTGCGTCGACGCGGCCGTGTTCAACACTTTCGAGAAGATCGAGCATGCCGACCACTGACCCGATGCTGATGCAGTGGACGAATTTCGCGTTCAATCCCACGACCTGGATTGATATCACGATCAATTTCCTGGTCGCGCTGCTGTATGCCGCCATCGTCAGCTTTATCTACCGCCAATGCCGCGGCCTGCACACCAACCGCTCGTTCATTCAAACGCTCTACATGCTGACCCTGGTCATCGCCCTGGTGATGATGGTGATCATGGGCGTGCGCGGGACGGCGGCGGTCGCGGTCGCCTTTGGCCTGATGGGCGCGCTGTCGATCATCCGCTTCCGCACCGTGGTCAAGGACAATCGCGATACGGCCTTCGTCTTTCTGGCCGTCGGCGTCGGCATGGCGGCCGGCACGGGCATGTGGTGGATCGGCTTCATCGGCCTGGGCATGATCGGCATGGTGCTGCTGATCGCCGAGATCACCCCGTGGGGCCGCAGCCGCCAGCGCGTCATTGCCAAGATCACCATCCGCCCCACGTCTGGCGAGGGCGGTGGCGATCCCGCACCGAACCTGAGCGGCGCCCTCGCCCAGCTCGGCAACAACATTCAGATGATGCACGTCCGCACCATGCGTTTCGGCGAGCAAATGGAAATCACCTATGCCCTGACGCTCAACCCGCATGTCGAGCCGCCGTATGTCGCGCAGCAGCTATTGAAGCTCAACGGGGTGGATGGCGTGAATCTTTTCAATCCCGACGAAGTGGAAGAGCCGTAAGATAGTGTGGCGGAGAGACAGGGATTCGAACCCTGGATACCCTGCACAACTGCCTTATGAACCTGCCGGCTGGCACGTGGCGCGCACAGTAAACCGGGGCGTTGCCTCAGATGCGTAACCACATGGTGTGCAAGCAAGTGCGCCACTACGTTGACGCGCATGCGCCGCTGGCGGAACTAACCAAGTCAGCGGGCAGCAATTTAGGGAAACTATGCGTGCGGCTCTTGGTACGACGAGCTATCCAGCTCGTCAAAGCACCACAGGGCAGGTTAGTGCGCCAGCCGTATCTGCGCTAACACAATAAAAAAAGGCCAGTAAATGGCCCTGTAAATCCCGGAATATGACGGTTTGTTGTTGGTGTTGCTCCCCCGATCCCGCCAGCAGCGGGATCGGGGGAGCAAAAACTGCTTATTTCCGGCGCGCGGCCAGCATGGCGAGAACGCCAATGCCAGCCAGCATCATTGTCGCCGGCTCGGGTATGGCCTTGATCACCGCGTTGCCAAAGGGGGCAGCATCTGTGATCCAGACATCCACCCCTTTTATTTGCAGGCCCCACTGAACATGGCGGGTCGGGTCATTGATGGTGGCCAGATTAATCGAGAAATTACCGGTTGAGGTGATGGCAACCGATTGATCCACAAATGAACTGTAGTCCGGCGCAAAGTCCTTGATGAACGCGACGAGCGTATGGCTGTTCGACAGGGTAAAACTCGTAACCGAGCCAGCAAAAACGATCGTTGCGCCGTTGTACAGTCCGGTCGCCGGCTCAGCATACACGTTGCCTTCCATGATCTTGTTGCCGTTCGTCGCGCCTGGGACAATAGTGTACCAATAAGCGGCGATGTCGTTGATATTGTTGGGAGAGCAGGTGACGGTCGCGCCGCCGTCTGAATACACGGCGCACAGATCGGCCACGCCCCAACCACTGCCCCACTGAAATACCCCGCCAAGATCGAGGACATTCATGTAGCCATTCCACATGGCTGCCCCATCAATGGTGAAACTCACGGCAGCGGTGGCAACGCCAGCCATGACGGTTAAGACAGCCGCTGCAATCAAAGAGGTGATTCGCATACTTCTCTCCTATAGCACTAAGTTAAGTTAATTTTAGTACACCCCATAAAACCCATGTGGTGCAACCGTTTGCACAACTGTAGCATAACCGCGCCGTTTTGTCAAGGGCTTGCGCCTGGCTTGCGAAAAATCGCGCGAAAATTCAGAAATATATGAGCATCGTCAAACTTCCGGAGTGTACAGTTGCCGCTGGAATGTGGCCGCGGCGCTCGCCGCGGATGCTGCCGCTGCACCAGCCTTCCATTCATCCACCATTCCAGCCTTCCAGTTCCGGAAGTTGTGGCCACGGCGCTCGCCGTGGATTCTGTCTCCGCCGCACCGGCGTACCGACCACTAATCACTGATCACTGGCTTGCCGTGGCGGTGGGCGTCATACCCAAAGAAGCGCACCCGGCGAGGGACCCGGTTATACCAGCCGGCGTGTGCGCCACGCGGCCAATGCGGGGCAGAAATACGCGTTCAGGGTGGCATATGCGGCCGGCGTCATGTGCAAGCCGTCGTCAATGTAAAACGGCGCGACCGGCTGGTTGGCCGGGCACAGCACCTCGTTCAGCTCAAGATACAGATCGCCGGCCGGCTGCTGGGCGCGGACCGCGGCGTTGATCGCGTCGATCACATCCCAGCGGCCCAGTTTCTGCGGCGCCTTGATGATGCTGAAATAGGCGCACGGCAGGGTGGGATTGTGGTGGCGCATGATCGCCCGGCAGCACGCGTGATTGGCAATGATCCCGGCGGCGGACACGTCTTGGTTCAGATCATTGCTGCCGCAATAGATGCCGACGGCATCGGGCTGTTCCTCGATGAGCACGGTGGCCAGGTGTTCAACCCAATAGGCCGTGAGCGTGCCGCCCACCGCGCGATTGACGACGTGTGCGCCGGGCAGCAATGCGGCGGTGGCAGACCATTGTTCCATGATGGAACTGCCAACCAGAAGCACGCGGCGGCGCGGCGTTGCCATTGAGATAGTGGAGTGCGTCATTGATACCTTGCCATATCAGAATTGTCCAAACAGGTTGCCTTCGTCATAACCGAAATCCCTCTTGCATCTCCCTTTTCTAAAGGGAGACCATCAGCGCCTGCGCAAGCGCCCCGTCCCCCTCTCCGCAAAATCCCTCCCCGCCAAGCAGGGGCACTCCCTTTACGAAAAGGAGATAGGGGTTGGGGGTCGCAGCCGTCCCCCTTTGGAAAAGGGGGTTGGGGGATTTCTTGCGATTTTGCCGTAGTGGTCAAAGGTAAAGAAGCGTTGGAAGCACAACACTAATATAAGGGCGTCAGGTGGCCAGCAAATGCACGACCAAGGCTGCGCCTTTTTTCAAGGTGCGCACGCCCACGGGAAAAAAGACCAGGCCGTCAGCCATGCAGAATGAACTAATATGCGCTGAACTATGATATTCGACGGGCACAACCGTGCCGGTATTTGTAAAGGTGACCGGGATAGCTTCACGGCGCTCCGTGTTCTTGCGCTGCAGGCGCGCACCCAAGACGGCCTTGATCACGGGCGGCTGGTAGTCGTGGCCCATCAATTTGTACAGAAATGGTTTGAGCAACAGCTCGAAGACGGCGAAGGTGGAAACCGGATTGCCGGGCAGGCCGCAGCAGAATTTCCCGCTGGCGTGCGTGCCGAAAATCACGGGTTTGCCGGGCTTCATCGCCACGGTTTCACACACAAGCGTGAAGCCCAGCGTCTTGAGAATGCCGGGCACAAGATCCAGGTCACCGACCGAGACACCGCCGCAAATCAACAGCAGATCGCTGGCGCGCAGGGCAGTGCGAATGCGCGCGGCAATTTCATTTTCGGCATCTTTCACAATGCCATAATGGCGGGGCACGCCGCCGACGGCGGCGACCTGGGCCATCAATTGATGACTGTTGCTGTCGCGGATGGCCGCCCCGCGAATGGCATGGCTGGGCGGCACCAATTCCGAACCGGTCGCGAGAATGCCGACACGCGCGCGCCGGTAGACGCGCGGCCGGGTGCAGCCCAGCATTGCGAGCGTGGCGATGTGCGGGGCTTTGAGCAAGGTGCCTGCGCGCAGGACGACCGCGCCTTTGCGGATGTCCTCGCCGGCCCGGCAGATGTGCGCGGCGGTGGCGCGGCCGGTAAACCGGATGGTGTGGTCATCGAGGACGCGGACGAATTCGCGCATGATGACGCAATCGGCGCCGGCCGGAACCATTGCGCCGGTCATGATCTTGGCGCATTGGCCGGGCCCGATGCGGCGCACGGCCGGCAGCGCGCCGGCGTGGATCGTGGCGATGACGCGCAACGCATTGTGCAGGTCAGCGCGGCGGCAGGCATAGCCGTCCATGGCGGATTTGTCAAAGGGTGGCATGTTGGTGCCGGCCAGAACATCCCACGCCAGCACGCGCTGCAACGCGGTGCGCAGCGTGACGTGCTCAGTACCGAGTGTGACCGCGGCCTGGCGGATGCGCGCCAAGGCGCAGTCAAAGGAGATCATGGGCGGGTTCATGCAATAATTGTAGCAATTCCCGCGACAAAGCACCGGTTGCCCGTACGCCACGCGCTCCGTGCGTTGACGCGCATGCGCCACATGGCGGGACTGCGGATGCTGAGTTTTAGGTGGAAAAGTTTTAGGTTGCAGAGAGAGCGGTATTCGGTGCCGCTGCTGCATCGATCACCGCGTGCGGAAGATTGCTCGCTACGCTCCCGAATCTTCCGCACGCGAACAACGGTGAACCCTGTCATTTCTAAATAACGTAATCCCTGTCATTTCTATTTGCTTGCAACAAGCCGCTCCCCGGCGGTTGACACGCACCATCGAATTAGCATACAATGCGTGCCATGAATTCGGGCACGGCCCACTATCCGTTTGCGACGATACAACCGGTGCATTTTCCGGGTCAACCGCGATGGTTTTTAACGGAAATGGTATGACCACCAAGTCCACATCCTCTACCATGACATACCCGCCAGACTCATCTTCCAAGCCGCTCGTTCTAAGAGAGCAGGACATCGAAGACGCCTTCATCGCAAAGCTGCGCAGTCTCAAGTACACCTATCGCCCCGACATTCGCGACCGCGCCGCCGAGCAGTTCCTGCCTGTCTATCGCTTTGCCAATCTCGATAACACGCCCGATGCCTACCTTGACGACTTCGCCGATCGCTTTCTTCTGAAATGCACCCTCGGCCGCATGATCAGCCGCTACACGGTGCTCATCCAGAGCGAGCAGAAACTCCTCTTGATGCGCCCCTACCAGATCTACGCCGTCCAGGCCATCGTCGACTGTATCGAGCAGAACAACGGCAACGGCTACATCTGGCACACCACCGGCAGCGGCAAGACGCTCACCTCCTTCAAGGCATCAATCAAAAGGAAATCGAAGCCGGCTACCGCCGCTTCAGAAACGAGCGCCACGCCGCCGAACTCGCCGCCGTCGCGCAGAAGCACGGCCTGGCCCCCGACCGGCTCCAGCCCTTCGTGGACGATATTCTTCAGCGCATGGTCTTCGACGGTGAGCAACTCGCCGAATTGCTGGAACCCCTCGGCCTGGCGTGGAAAGCCCGCCGCGATGCCGAACTCGCGCTCATGGCGGACCTCGTGCCCTTGTTGAAGAAGCGCGCCGCCGCCCGCAGCGACAAACTCGACGCTCTCAAAATCCACAAGAAGGGGCTCATGCAGCAACTGTTCCCATGCTCTGCGGCGGAGGTTGGGGCATGAGCTATGATCCGGCCTTGCATCACCGGCGTTCGATCCGGCTGAAGGGGCATGATTATGCCGGGGGCGGAGTGTATTTTGTTACGCTTTGCGCGCATCGGGAGCTGGTGGCGGCAACGGGCGGAAAGCCGTTTGCGGGGGCGCTGCGCGCGCTGATGGAAGAGCGGTTGCGGATTACGGCGGAAAAATGTCCGCAGATGAGCTGGGGCGAATGGGTGATTATGCCGGATCATTTTCATGCCTTGATCCGCATGCAAGAAGGGCCGTTGCGTTTGGGGGATGTGATCGGCGGATTTAAGGCGGCGGTGGCGCGGGAATGGAATGGGGCGCGGGATGGGGCGGCGCAAAGGGCGACACAGGTGTCGCCCGTACGGCGGCGTAGGGGCGAGGCCTGCCTCGCCCCTCTCGCCCGCCCCGCCGCCGCCCCCCGGATGTGGCATCGCAATTATTATGAAATGATTGTGCGATCGGCGGAGGCGGCGCGGAAAATCGCCGAATATATCCGCATGAATCCGTGGCGGTGTGTGCAGGAATTGGGTGGCGGCTTGCGGGGCATTGGGAATCCGGCGCTGTGGAGCGGGGAGAAGCTCGGGGTGCTGTGCAGCCGGGCGACACAAAGGGCGACACAGGTGTCGCCCGTACCGCCCGAGGCGGATGTCTATTTCGGCGGCTGGCATTCCCCGAAAGAGAAGGAGATGCTGGAATGGCTGCTAAAAGAGGGCCGGCGGGTGATTGCCTGCCCGGCATGGGGGATTGAGGATTCCGCGTTTGCGCCGGGAGTCCGAAACGCGCTTGAGGAAAACCGGATGCTGATTCTGGAAATGCGGGATGTTTCCGGGAATCTGGCGGCGGCGGAAGCGCGCAACCGGTTTGTCATCCAGCATGCCGATGCGCTTTTTACGCCCCATGTCGCACCGGGTGGAATGCTGGATCGGCTGTTGAAAGAACAATCGAAGGTGAATCTATCATGACTGACCAAACACAAAAGCAACTGGGCAAGACCATTTGGGCCATCGCCGACCAACTGCGCGGGGCGATGAACGCGGACGACTTCCGCGACTACATGCTGGCCTTCCTTTTCCTGCGCTACCTCTCGGACAACTACGAGGTTGCGGCGAAGAAGGAGCTGGGCCGGGACTATCCCGCCATCCCCGGCGACGTGGTGGACTTTGAGAAGCAGATGCGGCGCAAGGTTCACTATGTGATCAAGCCGGATCATCTCCGGGCCAACATCGCCAACCTCGCGCGCAGCCAGAGTGGCGACCTGCTCGACACCCTGCGCGACGGCTTCAAGTACATCGAAAACGAATCGTTCGAGAGCACCTTCCAGGGCCTCTTTTCCGAGATCAACCTTGGTTCCGACAAGCTCGGCAAGACTCACGCCGGCAAGAACAAGACGCTGTGCGACATCATCAAGGAGATCGCCAAGGGTCTCGCCGACTTATCCACCAACATCGACGCCCTCGGTGACGCCTACGAATATCAGATCGGCCAGTTTGCCGCCGGCTCGGGCAAGAAGGCCGGCGAGTTCTATACCCCGCAGCAGATTTCGACGATCCTCTCGCGCATCGTCACCCTCGACAGTCAGGCACCCGAGACGGGCCCCGCAAAGCATCTTGGCAGTGTCTTTGACTTCGCCTGCGGTTCCGGCTCGCTGCTCCTCAATGTGCGCAAGCAATTGAAGAAACCAGCCAAGATGCCCAAGTTCGATGCCGTGGTCGCCAATCCGCCCTTAAGTTACCGCTGGGAGCCCAAGGGCGACATGGGCGACGACGTGCGTTTCAAGAACCACGGCCTGGCCCCGAAATCCGCCGCCGACTTCGCCTTCCTGCTGCACGGCTTCCACTACCTCAAGGATCAGGGCGTCATGGCCATCATCCTGCCGCATGGCGTGCTCTTCCGCGGCGGCGCCGAGGAGAAGATCCGCACGAAATTGCACAAGGACGGCCACATTGATACCGTCATCGGCCTGCCCGCGAACCTGTTCTACTCCACGGGCATTCCGGTCTGCATCCTGGTCCTGAAGAAGTGCAAAAAGCCCGACGACGTGCTTTTTATCAACGCCGCCGAGCACTTTGAGAAGGGCAAACGCCAGAACGTGCTCGCCGAGGAGCACATCGACAAGATCGTCGCCACCTACCAGAACCGCCGCGAAGAACCCCGCTACTCCAAGCGCGTCTCGATGGAACGCATCGCCGAGGAAGGCTACAACCTCAACATCGCCCGCTACATCAGCACGGCGGTGCAGGAACCGGAGATCGACTTGGCGGCGAGCCATCGTGAATTGGTGGATGTCCAGGCTGCCATCCAGAAGGCGACGACCAAACACAACGAATTCTTGAAAGAGCTGGGCCTGCCTTTACTGCCCTCGCCCAAGTGAGTCAAGGCTTCTAAGACACGCCATACTAAAAGGAGTTTCTATGCACCGTCTGCGCGTTTTTGTCTGCTCGAACACCCACTGGGATCGCGAATGGCACACACCCTTCAGCGTTTTCCAGATGCGCTTGCTGAAATTGTTTGACCAACTTATTGCGCTGCTGTTGCGCGACCCCGCCTATCGTTGCTACAACTTCGACGGGCAGACGATCGTGCTCGAAGACTTTCTTGATTTCCGCCCGGAAATGGCGGACACGCTGCGCGCGCTGGTCGCCCAAGGCCGCATTACGGTCGGGCCATGGTATGTCCTGCCGGACGAATTCATCGCCGGCGACGAGGCGCTGGTGCGCAATCTGCTGCTGGGCACCCGGCAGGCCGGCGCGTTCGGCGCATGTTCACGCATCGGCTATCTGCCGGACATGTTCGGCCACATCGCACAAATGCCGCAGCTGCTGCGCGGCTTCGGCATTGACAACGCCATTCTGTGGCGCGGCATTTCGGACGCCAGCCTGCCCAATGAGTTTGTCTGGCAAGCGCCCGACGGCAGTCGCGTGCTGACCCATCGCATCAACGAGCGCGTCGGGTATGGCATCGGCTGGTTTGGCCAATGGCCGATCCATTCGGCGTTGGGCATCAAACTTGACCCGGCCGTGTTCAAGCAGCCGGCCGCCAAAGCCGAATGGTTTGTCAAACTTGTCGAGCACATCGCCGCGACGGCCACGACCGAGGTGGTGTATTACCCGCACGGCACGGACCACACGATGCCGG
>Ga0247841_10008654_pt1 | contig 14564 bp, 13 predicted proteins | sample LaCruzMarch2015__2_FD_192410 | JGI IMG/M metagenome (GOLD analysis project Ga0247841, IMG submission 192410) | Freshwater microbial communities from meromictic Lake La Cruz, Castile-La Mancha, Spain - LaCruzMarch2015_18m | ecosystem: Environmental > Aquatic > Freshwater > Lake | place: Spain...
TTTAGTTGATGGTAATAGGATACCAAAATAAAGCAATGAAATATACTACAAAGATACAATATTCTCCAAATCCCTTATCCTATCTATATTTAAGCTTCTTCATTCTCATTTTTTTGCAACGTTAAAAATTTGAAGATTACTTTACCTAGTTTCAATCTTCCAATCCTTATGCGTGGGGTTATTGACGTCTTACTTGTATTATCTCTGCAAGTATGCTAACCGCAATTTCAGCAGGCGTTTCTGAGCCTATATCTAATCCAATAGGAGCGTGAACTTCTGCAAGTCTTTGATCGTCAACACCTTTTTGTCGAAGGTTGCTGAATAATTGCTGAATTTTTGCTTTGCTTCCGATCATGCCAATATATCGAGTTTTTATTCCACACGCCCATTCTAAAACTTGCTCATCACAAGCGTGACCTCTTGTTATTATAACAATGAATGAGTTGTCATCTATTTCCATTTTTTCAAAAGCATCCTTGAAATTCAATGCTATAATTTTATGTGCTTCTGGGAAACGCTCAAGATTTGCGTATTCTTCTCTGTCGTCAATGACAATAACCTTGAAATCGGTCATCACTGCCATTTTGCTCAAATAAAATCCTATGTGTCCTGCACCAAATATATAAACTTTTTCGGAAGCTACGATTGGTTCAATAAACACGCTAATTTTCCCTCCGCAGATGGAATCATTTTCATTCAAGTCAAAACTTACGAGTCTTGGAGAATTCTCTTTAATAACTTCTTTAGCTATGTGGTATATTTCTGCCTCAATACCTCCACCGCCAACAGTTCCAATTATATTCCCATCGAGTAAAACAAGCATCTTGGAACCGATTGGGGCAGGTGTTGATCCCTGTTTTGATACTATGGTAGCTAAAGAAGCACGCTCACCACGTTGCAATATTTCTGTAATAGCTTTGTATATATCTTCCATATTATTCTTCCATTTTATTGATAAGTAATCGTTAAAAAATGCCATTTTGACATAGTATTTCAACGTTTTTCACAACCCCCTAACCCCCTTTTTTAAGCTAATCTTTACCCACAAATTATAGATATTGTGGAAACCAAGTCTTTTCCCTCTTTAGCTAAAGCTAATCTTTACCCACAAATATGTGGATATTGTGAGAATAAGTCCTTTCCCCCTTTCAAAAGGGGGATAAAGGGGGATTTAAAGGGCTTATCTATAAATTTTAAGCTATAAAACTATTATTCGTTCTAAAATCCCCCCTTCCCCCCTTTTCAAGTGGGGATTGCAAATCCTTTATCCACAAGGGTTTATAGACTTGTGGGTAAAGAAAAGTTTTTTAAGGGGGAATGTTGACACGACTCGATTTATTCCCCCTTAAAAAAGGGGGTTAGGGGTTGTTTTTAGAACGTTTATGTATTTTTTAACGATTACTGATAAGTGCTAAATTGCTGAAAAGGTACAGTAATACCATTCTCTTTTAGTAATTTTTCTATGGCATAGTTTAGATCGCTGATAGTTTTTGTGCGAATTTTTGGGTCTGGTTGTGCTATCCATACCGATAACTCAAGATTTAATCCATAATCACCAAATGCTCTGAATATAACGGATGGTGCAGGATCATCAAGAACACCTTCATACTCTGTTGCCGATTGCATTAGAAGTTTCGATACAAATTCCACGTCAGATTTATAATCTACTCTTACTGGAATCAGAATACGGATCTTTGGGTCTATTACTGACCAGTTAGTTACCGTTCCCTCAATAAACTTGGAGTTTGGTACTATCAATGTGGCATTATCAGGCGTCATCAATGTTGTAGAACGTATATTTATGGCAGTCACTTTACCGACTATGTTATCTACGGTAACGTAATCGCCAACGTTGACGTGCCGTTCAAACAAAAGTATTATTCCAGAAATAAAGTTAGACGTGATGTTTTGTAGACCAAATGCAATTCCAACACCTACAACGCCAACTCCCACTGTAAGGCTTGTCAATTGGATACCTACCGAATTAAGTCCGATTAAGATACCTACAATCATCATTGCATAATGTGTAAGTCGTAGTATGGTAAACTTCCCACTATCTGTCAATTTGAGGTGTGGTAGTATACGTTTTCTGAGAAACCTCCGAACAATCTTTGAGATCAAAAAGAAAGCGATTATGAATATAATAAGCTCTATTATCGTTAAGATCGTGATCTCTGTCTTGCCGACATTAAATAGTCTGTTTTCAAAGATATGTCGGAAAGTTCCTAGAATATCTCTTTCTATGACAGTTTCCTCACTTGTGATTTTACTACTATCAACTTGAAAAAATGGCATTTGTTTAGAATCTCCTAAAAATAGTGTAGAAAATTTGGCTCCTAAATAACTGTTAATAAATTATACTTGGCACTTTCATTCTTTCTCTCGCCAGAAATACAATGTAGCAGTGAGAGCAATTCCGATAAGATAAATGCCCAGAGTTCCCGGCACGAAATAGGGATAGATCATTAAAGCTAATCCGATAATCATAGGTCGGAAAAGTGTGTTTTTCTTACCATAACTAAATGCAACGAATCCAATTCCGCCGAAAAGAATATAACCAATTATTCTGACCGGATCAAACAAGTTAGCCGGCAGCAAATTGCTGTTTGCCAAAATCATTTTTTTATTGACCTCCTCCGACATTACAATTTCTATTCCTCCATTAAATCCCAAAGAACCACATTTTACTACTTCACCAACGGCACTAATTAAAATCTGACAGCTTTCGCTGCCTACTTCATAAACCCGAAACAATGACATTTTATAAAGTATAGATAGAGAAAAAGTAGGTTGGATTGAGGAACGAAATCCAACTTTCAATTAAACATGGAAGTTATTTAATTCGCAGTCCTAAACACTGAGACACAGAGGCACGGAGAGAACCTAGAAAGTATGAAGGATGAAATTGTAATACTCGTTTCTTCTTTTTCATCCATCATCCTTCCACCTTCATCTTTTTTTCTCCGTGCCTCAGTGTCTCCGTGTTTTGTAACTGAAAAAGTCATATACTCATTACTCATTACTTTTAGTTGTACCCTGTTTGGGTTCTGCCTTTTCATCAAAGCGGAATGCAAGCGATACTGTTCCGCTATCATAGTCCGTATGCAAAACGTAACCACTCTTTTGGAAAACACGTACCATGCCAGTATTTGACGCAATAACCGTAGCTTTGAATCCACGTATACCTTGTTCTCGAGCAAGACGGGTAAGGAATCTGAGTTGATAAGTTCCAATACCCCTTCGCTGGTACTCATCCGCTACCGAGAAAGCCACTTCAGCCATGTTTTCGTTATAGTCCAGCATCCAGTGTGCGGCGGCGATGATTGGTGATGTATCCGATGAATCCAGAGTGCCGACTATACCAAGGTTTTGCCGATAGTCCACCGCAACCAACTCTTGAGCAAGATCGTGTGGAAATGCTTTCCGAATTTGGAAGAATCTCATATACACAGATCGTTCTGATAGACGGTAAAGGTATTCTTGGAATAGCCTTTCATCACTGGCTTTAATGGGACGGAAGAATACTTCCATATCACCGAAGCGTTCAGTATGCTCAAGTTCCACAGGATAGATCGCACCTTCTGGAATAATTTGATCCTCGAATATGTATTTTCTAGTCTTTGTTTCAGTAAGTAACTGCTCACGAAATTTTGGATGTGCAACCTGTATCATTGCAATAGCTCTTTCTCGAAGGCTTTTTCCATGCAGGTAAGCGACGCCATATTCAGTAACGACGTAATGCACGTCTCCTCTAGTGGTTACGACTCCAGCCCCTTCGGAAAGATGCGGAACAATTCGTGAGATCGTACCGTTTTCAGCAGTTGATGGGAGTGCGATAATGGGTTTTCCTTGATGTGCAAGAGCGGCTCCACGAATGAAATCCGCCTGACCACCTATTCCGCTGTATATTCGATACCCCAGTGAGTCTGCGCATACCTGACCAGTTACGTCAACCTCAAGGGCTGTGTTTATTGCAACCATCTTATCATTTTTGGCTATGTTTAACGGTGAAGAATTATAATCTACTGGATGGAACTCAAAGATTGGGTTATTATCAACGTAATCGTAAAGACGGCGAGTACCTATGCAAAATGTTGCCATTACTTTACCCGGATGAAAGGTCTTTTTTGAATTATTTACAACACCCGATTCAATCAAATCAATCAAGCTATCGGAGAATAACTCAGTATGAATACCAAGGTCTTTTTTGTCACCAAGACCATAAAGGACAGCATTTGGGATATTTCCAATTCCTATTTGCAGAGTTGATCCATTTTCAATAAGTCGTGTAATATGCCTTGCAATAGTCATAGCAATACTATCAGGCTCAACGGATGGAACTTCCAGAAGTGGCTCATCATATTCAACTATTGCATCAATTTCTTCAACGTGGATGAAACTATTGCCAAGAGTACGAGGCATCTTTGGATTTATCTGAGCTATGACCAGACCCGCACAATCTACCGCCGCCTTGACTGCCTCTACTGATACGCCAAGAGAACAGAACCCATAGTTGTCGGGCGGGGTGACTTGAATTAACGCAACGTCTAAAGGCATACGCCCGCTTCTTAGCAAAGAGGGTATCTGAGAGAGAAAGATAGGCGTATAATCAGCAAGACCTTCAGATACAGCAGACCTCACACCGGGTCCAACAAAAAAGGAATTATGTCTGAAATTACGGTCATAAGCCTTTTGAGCATGCGGGGCAGACCCAACAGTCAGCATGTGGACAATCTCTATGTCATTTAACTGCCTTTCAGTACCTCCAAGCTTTACGAGTTCATCTAATAGATGCTGAGGCTCACCGCACCCCGGACCCAAAAAGACACGATTGCCACTGCGGATTTTTAACAGAGCTTCTCTTGCAATCATAAGTTTTTCGGAGTAGTACTTTCTCCAATTTCTAATCATTGGCATTTATTATTATTCCCCCTTTATATGCAATAGTATGTTAGATGGTACTATTACTGTGGTTTTGAGCTACTTTCACCACTTTGGCTTAGGTATTTATTAAAGATTGCGCGCTGAAGCAATAATTCAAACAAGCAAATATCCCGTTTTCTTTATCTCCCAAGCCAGAGGGTCTTCATCAATGAATCTTTCAGGACGAAATGGAACAGGTTCTATTCGGGTGTCAATATCATAAGATAACTTCATTAAGCGGACACGCTCATCAAAGCGGTTATAAGCAAAATCAGGTGAAATAATCGCAATGTCAATATCACTCCATTCATGTTCAGTTCCTTTTGCATAGGATCCGAAAAGATAGGCTGATTTAATTTTTATACCTTGTTTCCCTAATTTTGCGAGGAATTTCTGTGCAAGTTCTAATGCTAAAGCATTGATTTCAGCCATTTGTGTATCTCCTCTATTTTATTCAACCAACCTTTTGCAAATTCTTTAGTGCATTTCTTTTTAAAACTCCCATCTTCATCAGAATATCTTGATTCAATATTGAATGCTGTAATTTCTATAAATGCATCTCTTTGTCTCTGATCCAATTGAGTGTCCAATACTTCTGCCAATTTCAAAAGATTATGTGTAAAAGGCGGTTGTTGCTTCGTTTTATCAACATAAATAGCTTTTAGAATTTTCTCAATCGCAAGATGACCAAAGAAAAGGGCGTAAGAATAGCTTTTGGCATTAAAAATTTGCCAAGCCACTTTTAATGCTTCGTCAGATTCAACTACCCAATAATTTTTTACTTTTTCTGCGTCCATACCTTACTACCTTACAATCTTCGGCGTTGACAGATCATAAACAGTTGTCTCTTTTTCAACTTTAACAATATAGAAAGGCACATCACCAAGCTTATTAAATATCCTACCTGCTAACTCCTCATCATTTGTTGAGTTTCCGACTACACGACCATGATAAAGTGCAATAAACTGACCTTCATAACGCCTTAATAATTGATTAAATCTTCGTCGAAAAACCTCTTCTTCCGAAGCTAATGGATCGTTTGCCAATATATTTGCTAGTTTTGGAACTCCCATTTTTCTACCTCTATTCGTATTACTGATACGACTTTTTCAGTTAGTTGGGGAACAGTCGGAATTCATGAAAAAACACGGAGACACAGAGGCACGGAGAGAACTTAAAAAGGATGAAATTGTAATACCTGTTTCTTCTTTTTCATCCATCATCCTTCCGCCTTCATTTTTTTCTCCGTGCCTCTGTGTCTCCGTGTTTAACTTCTTTTTATTTCTATAAGTGAAAAACTCGTATTATTTATGAATCGTATCCTGCTACTCCATCGAGAGAGTATCTGGCTTCCCTATGGCGATTGCTTTTACATGGCACGATAATAACAGACTGGAACCATCTGCTGGCGTTGCAATATCATCCAATCGATCAACCTTAACCTCTACCTGCTTACCTGCACCGGCACGGATCGCTTTTTCTTTCGCTAATTTTTTAGCTGTATTAATTGCATATTTGGATGCACCCGTTAAATCAGGGAAGTCAATTTTCTCCTCTGGTGTATGAACAGTATAGCATACCAGTCCAGCGGCTGAATATATTGGATCTATGAGAATTTCCACCGTTTCAATAATACTACCGGTAATGGCGCCGATGGCGTTTGCTACTTCTGCATGTTCTGGTACTATAAGTTCAGCGCCAAGCTGAGAAGCTACTGATGGAAAATATGCGTTGACTGGCGCTCCGATTGCTATTATTGGTATCTTTATAGATGGCTTGAGTTCTAATTCTGGAAGTATAGATTTTCCTAATACTTTCTCAAGCAAAATTGAGCATGTTTTGGAATTAAAATCCGCGGAAACGTTAAATTCCTCTGATATTATTTTTGATAATATTTCAGTGGATAATTTATCTATCACCTTACTTTTTACAGCTACGATAAAGTCATCATAAGCTATTTCAGAGTGCCGTGCGTAGATTTCAACAGCGATCTGCGCCGCTTCCCTATTCCAAACGGAGTACGTGCCTTCGGCGTGTAAAATATCCGTTGGAGTAAGACCGATCCTGCCAAGAATACCATGTTCCTCTAATCCAACGGTATTTAATAGTGCTGGATGCAGGAGATCAAGTTTTATAGCCAATGAGTAAGATGAGCTTGGTTTATTATCTCCAAGTGCTTCACAGATAGCTTTTTCATTTTCATTCAGCGAATAATTGTCTGTATCTTTTAGTTTAATAAGAAAATCCGTCGGACCTACGAGGTAAGTGGTCCATTCCCTTAGTGCAAGCCGTTTCAATTCAGCAATCATTTCAGGATAATGTGCAGAAGCCAGAGAAAGAGGAGTTACTCTCTTGGGTGTTATAACGACTTTTCCACCACGATCAATAGTGATATGGCTGTCACCGCCAAGACCTGAAGTCTGTATATCGGCGGCTCTTATACTTGTACGCCATCCACCGACAATTGCGCCATCAGGTTTCACATTCGGAATACCATTTCTGATTATGGCAATGTCCGTAGTTGTTCCACCCATATCTACAACAATTCCTGTATCAACACCCGAAAGATAGCTTCCACCTGTTATACTTGCGGCAGGTCCTGAAAGTATAGTCTCAACAGGGCGTTCCATTGCAAGCTCATCATTGACAATGTGACCATCGCCCTTGACGACCATCAATGGCGCAGTGATCCCTCTTTGGTTAAGCACATTTTTAATCGAAGTCAGCAATTCCCGAATGACTGGCACCAAACGAGCATTAAAAGCAACTGTTATAGCCCTTCTGATGGAATTAAGGTTACTGGTTAGATCGTGTCCGCATATAACGGGCATACCTGTCAACTCTTTTACCATGTTCCGTGCGATTATCTCATGTTGCGGATTTCGGACTCCACCGTAAGCAGATATACCATAAGCATCTACTTTATCTTTAGTTTCCAGAATAGCTTTTCTGAGAGATTCTAAGTCTAAAGGTTTCATCTCTCGCCCTTGTATATCATGTCCGCCCGTGATTAGCCTGACTTCCTTTATGGGGAATGTGTCTCCAAGTCCATAGTCATATAATGTGTCTTTGTCGTAACCGATACCTATCAGACATGCTCTTGCGCCTTTACCCTCGACTATGGAGTTTGTTGCCAGAGTTGTAGATGCAGACACTAATTTTATGTGTGATGGGTCTATTTTTCCAAGATTATCTATGGAATTAGCAATTCCGACAGTCAGATCGTATCTTGTAGTCAGGGCTTTCGCCTTTGCTATAATTTTACCAGAATCAAAATCTATAATCACAGAATCAGTATAAGTTCCACCTGTATCAATACCTAAACCTAATCGCATAAGAATGTTTAACCTCCTGATACTCATATAAGAAAAAATAAATTCAAAAGACAGAGATAATGGTATCAGAAACATAGTAGATTGTCAATTCTCACAAAAACGTAAATTCACCCTTGACAATGTTGCGATTTTTAATTATACTTAATTCAGGATGTTGGGAACTTGATGCTTTCATAGAGTTACCATCATCTGGAACTGGGAATTCTAAGGGCGGGTAGCTCAGTTGGTTAGAGCGCCGGCCTTACAAGCCGGAGGTCATAGGTTCGATCCCTGTTCCGCCTACCATTTATATTTTGCGGAGCTGTAGTGCAGTTGGTTTAACACGTCGGCCTGTCAAGCCGAAGACCGCGGGTTCAAGTCCCGTCAGCTCCGCCATTTTTTTATCTTTTTTCGGATACCCCTCCAATGACACAAAACATTCAATCTAATTAATAAATTGCTTTTGTCACTTGACTTTCACAGGTGTTGCTGTTACTGTATCTATTAATATTTTATCCGCTAGTTCACGCTAATCTTCACGAATAGTATAATAAGGTAGAAAAGTATGGAAGTGGCTATTGAGAAGCAAATTTATTCCAAAAAGTCTCAAGCTATAAATGCCAAACCTTTTCTGAAATGGGCTGGCGGTAAAACCCAAATTCTATCTGAACTCGAATTAAGGCTTCCTTTACATATAAAAAAGTCTGGTATTATTGATAAATACGTTGAACCATTTATCGGCGGTGGGGCTTTTTTCTTTTTGCTTAAAAGAAATTATCAGATTAAAAAATCATACCTCGTTGACGTAAATAAAGAACTGATTATTGGTTATAAAGTAATCCAAAAAGACCCATTAAAGCTAATTGAAAAACTAAGAATTCTCGAAGATAAATTCTTAATATTACCTTCTGAAAAGAGAAAAAATCTTTTCTATGAGATAAGAACGTTATATAATAATCAGATACCCGATTTCGATTATGAAAATTATAATAATGACTGGAGCGAAAGAGGGGCGCTTCTGATTTTTCTTAATAAGACCTGTTTTAATGGTCTATTTCGTCAGAACGGCAAGGGCGAATTTAACGTCCCTTATGGGAATTACGAAAACCCTAACATCTGCGACGAAATAAATATTATTGAGGTTAGCAAAGCATTAAAAAAAACAGAGATCATTCAGGCAGATTTTGAGATTTCAGGCAAATTCATCAAAGAAAATACTTTCGTTTACCTCGATCCTCCGTATCGCCCATTGAATAAAACTTCCAGCTTTACAAGCTATGCAAAAGAGGATTTTAACGATAACGATCAAAAGCGATTGGCGGATTTTGTCAAACTTATGAGTAATAAAGGTGCATATTTAATTCTTTCAAATTCTGATCCTAAGAACCAAAATACCGAAGATAATTTTTTTGATACACTTTATTCAGATTTTAATATTGATAGAGTTTTTGCAAGCAGGATGATAAACTGTAATGGTAACAAACGAGGAAAAATCAAAGAGATAATAGTTACTAACTACTTCGTGGCTTAGTTATAGATAAGAGGTGAAACTAAATGGGAAAAGGATCAGCTAATATTCCAGTAGAAAAGCTGGATGATTATAGATGGCGCATTCCTAAAAGCTATATGAAAGGGATGCTCGTTGATGGTCTTGTCTATGCAGATGAGGTTCTTCTGAAAACAATAAAAGCTGATCAAGCACTTCAACAAGTGGCAAATGCGGCACATCTACCCGGTATCGTAAAAAATTCTATGGCTATGCCCGATATTCATTGGGGTTATGGTCTGCCGATCGGAGGGGTTGTCGCAACTGACCCTGAGAATGGCGGAATAATATCACCCGGTGGAGTCGGAAGCGATATAAACTGCGGTGTCAGGCTTGTTCGGACAAACCTTAAAGTTAAAGATGTCCAGAATAAAATGAAAGACCTTATATCCGCATTATTCAGTAAAATTCCATGTGGCGTTGGTGAAGAAGGAACTATCGTATTGTCTCAAAAGGAAGAAAGAGATGCCCTGATTAACGGCTCTAAATGGGCTGTTGAAAATGGTTACGGATGGAGTCAGGATGTTGAACACACAGAGGAACATGGATGCCTTGCTGGTGCAAATCCCGATATTATGAGCAAGAGAGCATTTGAGCGTGGTAAAAAACAACTCGGAACGCTTGGTTCTGGAAATCACTTCATCGAAGTCCAAAAAGTAGATCAAATATTTGACAAACAGACTGCCGAAATATTCGGTCTTGAGGAAGATCAGATTACGATAATGATCCATTCAGGCTCCAGAGGTCTTGGTTATCAAGTCTGTGATGATTATCTGCATGGATGGGATACCGTTATACAAAAATATGGGTATAATATACCGGATAGACAATTAGCTTGCGCTCCAGTGAATTCTCCAGAGGGAAAAGAATATTTATCTGCAATGGCGTGTGCCGCGAATTACGCATGGGCAAACAGGCAATGTCTTATGCACTGGACGAGAGAAGTTTTTATTAAATTCTTCGGCATGAAAGCGAATGAGCTTGGTTTGGAACTTGTTTACGACGTTGCACACAATATCGCTAAATTCGAGGAACATGATGTAGAAGGCAAAATCCGCAAGTTATGCGTGCATAGGAAAGGCGCTACAAGGGCGTTTCCACCAGAACACAAGGATGTTCCAGAAAAATATAGATCATCAGGTCAGCCTGTGATCATACCCGGTGACATGGGTTCTGGCTCTTACGTGCTTGTTGGTACAAAGAAAGCGATGGCTGAGACTTTTGGCAGTACCTGTCACGGAGCCGGGAGAGTCATGAGCAGGACTGCGGCAATTAAGGCTACTAGCAAGCGAAGAATTGATAAAGAGCTTGAGGAGAAAGGCATTTATGTTAAAGCCAGAGGTAGAGAAACTCTTGGTGAAGAAGCTCCTGAAGCCTACAAAAATGTGGACGAAGTTGTAAGCGTGGTTCATCAGGCAGGTATATCGCTTCGTGTTGCTAGGATGAAACCGCTTAGTGTTATGAAGGGGTGAGTAGTGATCAGTAATCAGTGATCGGTTGGGAAAAGCCTTGTGAATAAACGATTCTGATAACTGAAAACTAATAGTTATTTATAATCCTGAAGTGAGGTGAGGTTCTCATGTTAGACTTGAAATTTGTCAGAGATAACGTTGAAAAAGTAAAAGAAATGCTTCATAATCGTAACCTTTCGGATTCGGTTGGACTCATAGATGAATTGGTGTTGCTTGATGATGAAAGAAAGGCTATTCTTCCAGAGATAGAGCAACTGAGACACAAAAGGAACGAGGAGTCTAAGGAGATAGCAAATCTAAAAAAAGACGGAAAAGACGCTAACGATCTAGTTGAGGAACTTCGTGAAGTAAGAAACAAGATTCAGCAGATGGAAGAGACTTTGAGTTCCTGCGAAAAGAGGATAAACGACATAATTCTCATAATCCCTAATATGCCTCACTCTAGCGTGCCGATCGGTGATGATCCTAGTAAGAACGTGGTAGTGAAAACTTGGGGAGAGATTCCTACATTTGATTTTGAGCCTGCGCCTCATTGGGAGATCGCTGAAGCACTCGGTATAATTGAGTTTGATCGTGCTACAAGACTTGCAGGAGGCAACTTTGTATTGTATAAAGGGCTTGGGGCTAAACTTGAGCGTGCATTGATAAACTTTATGCTCGATCTGCACACAGATACTCATGGATATATTGAGATATCTCCACCATTTATGGCTAATAGAACAACTATGATGGGCAGTGGTCAACTTCCTAAGTTTGAAGGCGATATGTATAAGTGCGATACCGGGATTGATGCTAAAGATGATATGTTCCTCATCCCAACCGCTGAAGTACAACTTGCAAGCTATCATGCCGGTGAAATACTTGATGGTAGCCTTTTTCCATTGAAATACACAGCCTACACACCATGCTTTAGACGAGAGGCAGGAACTTATGGGCGTGATACTCGTGGGCTTGTGCGTATACATCAGTTTGACAAAGTTGAGATGTTTAAGTTTACAAAACCAGAAGATTCTTATGCTGAACTTGAGAGTATGGTTAGTGATGCAGAAGAAGTCATGCAACTTTTAAAACTGCCATATCGTGTATCAAGCCTTTGCACTGTTGATATTAGCGCCGCATCAGCAAAGACTTACGATATTGAAGTCTGGATGCCCGGATTAAACAGGTTTCAGGAAGTATCTTCGTGTAGTAACTGTGTGGACTATCAGGCGAGAAGATCAAATACCAGATTCCGTCGAGAGCCTAATAAACCTGTCGAGTTTGCTCACATGCTGAATGGATCAGGTGTGGCGATGCCAAGAACGGTAATCGCTATCCTTGAGAATTTACAGCAGAAAGACGGTAGCGTGATCATCCCCGAAGTACTCAGACCATATATGAAGGGTATAGAAAAGATAGGTTAATCATGGCAGAATTTACACATCCATATACAAGATTTGCTTCCGCTTATGACGAGATGATGGAAAACGTGGATTACGTCAGATGGGCGGATTACGTTGATCGGTTGTTTGCTCTTTACAATTATCGCCCTAAAAGATTGCTAAACATCGCCTGCGGAACAGGATCAGTTGACGTTCTACTTTCTCGTAGAGGTTATGAAATGTCTGGAATAGACCTTGCCCTTGAAATGTTGATATGGGCAAAAGAGAAGGCAAGACGTCAAGGCTTACATTTGAATCTCTGGCAACAAGATATGAGACAATTGACTGTCGCCAAACCTTTTGATGCTGTTCTGTGTCTGTATGATAGTATCAATTACATGGCTACGGAAGAGGATTTGAAAACTGTTTTTGTGAAAGTGTTTAACGCCCTTGTTCCGCACGGTATGTTTATCTTCGACGTTACTTCGGAACATAATATTGTTAAGCACTTCCACAGGCAAACATTTGCAGAGAACTGTGATACTTTTTCGTATATCTGGAAAAACGTATATCTTTACAGGGAGAAAATATGTAAAACTGTACTGACTTTTTTTCTGAAAGAAGATGGCTATTATCAGAAATATGATGAGCTTCACGTACAAAAGATATTCTCCGTAGATCAGGTAAAGACACTTCTTGAACAGGCAGGTTTTAAACTGCTTAGTTCATTTGATGCTTTCTCCTTCAATAAATGGGGAAGGTCATCGGAACGAATAAATTTTACTGCGGTTAAAAAAACATGAAGAATATATTTCAAAAATTGTTATCTGAAATGAGTAGAGCAGACTGGAATTCAATCTATAGTTCAACGGATGCTTGGGAAGCAGAACTGGTAAGGTCTGCTATGATAAACGAGGGTGTTTCTGCCACTGTAAAGTCAAACGAATACGTTGTTGATGCGTCTGGAAAGAAAAGGCGCAGTTATACGGTATTCGTACCAGAATCAAGCCTTGCTGAAGCCCAACTTGTCTTAGAAAGAGCATTGATAATAATATCCAACAAGGAGAAGATTATTCAGGAACAAGAAAAAATTGAATCTCAGATAGCACAGGGAAAAGATAAAGATGAGGTTAAGGAAGAAGAAGTTCCAAAACCAAAACCATCTGGTGAACCTGTAGTTATTGCAGAAAAGCAAGCTGTGGGTCAAATAATATATTACGATATAAATGACGTCTACGAATTAAGGCTTGACTTTGATTTTTATAAGAACTCACATTTTATGAATGCGGAAGAATGGGACGAGTTTACCAATTTCAGCGCTCAAAGACAGGAGTTTTTTATCTTGCTTAAAGAGAAATACCCAAAACTAGCTGAATTGATTAAGGAGCATAAGAAACGTGCTGATTTCCTTAAACTCATAGAGTATTCTTATGGTAAAAGTCAGCCCCCAAAGACGAAGCATCAGTAAATAAGGTGAACGGATAGTCCACAATCCAAAAGGTATAATTACAAAATTTGTATCGATGGCGAAGTCTCAAAATTTTGCACGACCTTTACTTTCCACTTCATTAACTGTCTGCAAACATATAATCGTAAAGGATTAATCAACCGCCATATTGCTAAAAATGGACGCTATCTTGAATATATATGGGTGCGTAATAAAGATAATGTAGATTTAGGTAAGGTTACTGATTGGCCTGGAGCCGATTTTGTTCCATCTGTTAATGAAAATGAGAGATGGGATAATCCTGATCCGTCATATAATCTGAGTTGGATGCCTTTAATCTACTATGAAAAGTTGTCAAGAACAGTGCCAGGCGGTTAGAAATTCCTCAACGTAAATTCTATTCTGATTCTATTCTATCTAAAAGTATACGGTCAAAAAGATAAAAGCAAAAGGATAGACTCATCCTGTAAGGTTTTTACACCACATTAAAAACCACAAAGA
>Ga0247841_10008655_pt1 | contig 14564 bp, 12 predicted proteins | sample LaCruzMarch2015__2_FD_192410 | JGI IMG/M metagenome (GOLD analysis project Ga0247841, IMG submission 192410) | Freshwater microbial communities from meromictic Lake La Cruz, Castile-La Mancha, Spain - LaCruzMarch2015_18m | ecosystem: Environmental > Aquatic > Freshwater > Lake | place: Spain...
GGACGTGACGAGCGGACCGGCCACCGTGATCGAGGCCATCGCCGCCGGACGCCGTGCGGCGATCGCGATCGATCAGTACCTTGGCGGAGACGGGATTCTCGTTCGCGATCCGCGGTCGGAGGTACAGTCGCAGTATGACGAGGACCTCTACGCGAAGGAGCGGGCGCGAGCTGTCCCGGCGTTGTCTCCGCCGGCAACCCGGGCGACCTCGTTTGCCGAGGTGCGCGGGTGTCTCGCCTGCGACCAGGCGATCGAGGAAGCACGGCGCTGTCTGCACTGCGATCGGATGCAGGAGGAAGAAGAGGGGATACCTGCGGTGCGCGCCATGAGCGCCTCGTGACGTACCGCCCGCGTTGCGGGCGGTGCCGAGAGGTGTGTCCGTTCGTGGCAGGCGAACGGGTTGAACGGTAGGACCAGGATCTGGAGGCGGAAGTGGAACGGATTACGGTGAAGATCGACGGCCGGGAGATCGTGGCGAGCCCCGGGAAGACGATCCTCGATGTGGCCACGGAGAACGGGATTCGCATCCCCACGCTGTGTCATCTCGACGGACTGTCCGACGTGGGGGCTTGTCGCCTGTGCATCGTCGATGTGCGCGGCCAGTTGGTGACAGCGTGCACGACGCGGGTCACGGACAAGATGGAAGTGCTCACCGCGACGGAGACGGTGCGCGCTTATCGGCGCACGATCCTCGAGCTCCTGTTCGCGGAGGGAAACCACGTGTGCTCGTTCTGCGTCTCCAACGGGGGCTGCGAGCTGCAGGATCTGGCGTGCGAGCTCGAGATGCATTCGGTGCGCGTCCCCTACGCGTACCCGCGCTATCGCGTCGACGCAACGCATCCTCGCTTTCTCGTCGACCGCGACCGCTGCGTGCTGTGCGGCCGCTGCGTCCGCGCCTGCGGCGAGGTCGAGGGCGCGCGCACGTGGGACTTCGCAGAGCGCGGCAGCCACGTGAGAGTGATCACCGACCTCGATGTCGATTGGGGGGAGGCGGCCTCCTGCACGAGCTGTGGCAAGTGCGTGGAGGTGTGTCCCACGGGCGCCATCGTGCGAAAGGGCGAGAGCAACGCCGAGATGAGGAAGAAGCCGGAGGTCGTCGCGCACCTCACGGAGAGGAGAACGCATGGCTAAGGTCCGCGTCGCGACGATGTGGTTCAGCGGCTGCGCCGGATGCCACATGTCGTTGCTCGACATCGATGAGGGTCTCATTGACCTCGCGGGGAAGATTGACCTCCGCAACAGCCCGCTCACCGACCTCAAGGTGTTCCCCGACGATGGCGTCGACGTGACGTTGATCGAGGGGGCCATCGGGAACGAGGAGCATCTGCACCTCGCGCGCACAGCGCGCATGAAGTCGAAGATCATCATCGCTCTTGGAGACTGCGCGGTGACCGGCAACGTGCCCGCGATGCGCAACGGCCTTGATCCGAACGGCATGATCGAGGGCATCTACGGAAGCGCAGTCACGTCGAACGGAGCGCTTCCCTACGAGGTTGTTCCCGCTCTGCTCGGCCGCGTTCGTCCCCTGGCCGAGGTCATTCCGGTGGACTACTACCTTCACGGATGCCCGCCGCCGCCCGGAGTGATCGCCAAGGCGATCCTCGCGCTCGTCGACGGGAAGACGCCGGAACTCGCCGGCCCAGACCTCAAGTTCGGATAGTCGGAAGGAATGGAGAGATGGAAAGGCAGATTCACATTGAGCCAGTGACTCGCATTGAGGGTCACGCCAAGATCACCGTGTTCCTCGACCCGGCGGGCGAGGTTCGCGACGCGCAATTCCACGTGACCGAGCTCCGCGGGTTCGAGCAGTTCTGCGTTGGGCGAACCCTGTGGGAGATGCCGGGCCTGACGGCCCGGATCTGCGGGATCTGCCCGGTGAGCCACATCCTGGCCTCGGCGAAGGCCTGCGATGCGATTCTCGCTGTCCAGATCCCAAAAACAGCGGAGCTCCTGCGCCGGTTGATGAACCTTGGGCAGATGGTGCAATCGCACGCCCTCAGCTTCTTCTACCTGTCGGCGCCCGACTTCCTCCTCGGATGGGACACCGACCCGGCGACGCGCAACGTCGTCGGACTTGTCGCGGCGAATCCCGAGCTGGCGCGGAAGGGGATTCGGCTGCGATCGTTCGGACAAGAGATGATCGATCGCCTCGGCGGCAAGCGCGTCCACCCCGCGTGGGCGGTCCCGGGCGGCGTGAACCAAGCTCTGTCCGCCGAGGATCGAGCCTGGATGCTCGAACGCCTACCCGAGGCCCTGGCGACGATCCAGGAGACGCTCGCCCTCTTCAAGGGCGCGTTTGGCAGCGCGCAGGAGCGAGGCGTGCTGAGCGAGTATCCGAGTCTCTACATGGGACTCGTGAGGCCCGACGGCGCGTGGGAACACTACGCCGGAGTCCTGCGCCTGGTCGACGCCAAGGGGAAGGTCGTCGTCCGCGGCCACGACCCATCCCGCTACGCCGACATCATCAAGGAAGCCTCGGAGCCGTGGACGTACCTCAAGTTCCCGTACTTCGAGCCGAAAGGCTATCCGGGCGGAATGTACCGCGTCGGCCCTCTCGGGCGCATCAACGCGTGCGACCGCTTCAGCACGCCGCTCGCCCAAGCCGAGTTGGAGGAGTTCCGCGAGTCGTCGGGTGGCCGGTCGGGACGCGTGTTCGACTACCACTACGCACGCTTGATCGAGATCCTCGCCTCACTGGAAGAGATCGGCGAACTCCTAGCTGACGATCGCATCTTGTCGACCGACATCCGAGCCGAGGCGGGAGTGAACGCACGTGAGGGCGTCGGCGTTCACGAGGCTCCTCGCGGGACGCTCATCCACCACTACTGGGTTGACCGCAACGGCATCATCGAGAAACTCAACCTCATCGTGTCCACGGGCCACAACAACCTCGCGATGAATCGAGCCGTCCGCGAGATTGCCAAGACCTACATCAAGAAGGGAAAGGCGAGCGAGGGGATCCTGAACCGCATCGAGGGGGGGATTCGCGCCTACGACCCTTGCTTGTCCTGCTCGGTCCACGCGGTGGGACGGATGCCGCTGCGCGTCGAGATCGTGAACGCGCAGGGCGAGGTGGAGACCACGCTCTCGCGGGACTAGACGTCCGAGCGGAGGAGCACGATGGATCTTGTCGTGGGGATCGGGAACGAGTTGCGCAGCGATGATGGCGTGGGGATTCGCGTCGTTGCATCGCTCTCTCCGAGGCTGGGCGTCGAGACCGCCGTGGTGCACCAACTGACGCCCGACCTCGTCGATCTTCTTGGCCGCGCCGAACGCGTCCTGTTCGTGGACGCCCACGCGACCGAGCGTTGCCTTCGGCTCGCGCGACTGAACGAGGACGGAGCGCCGCCGGCGGTCGGCCACGCCCTGGCGCCGGAGACCTTGCTCGCGTGGACCCGAGCGGCGTGTGGCCGAGCTCCCGAGGGCTGGGCGCTCACCGTGCCAGCGCAGTCGTTCGCCATGGGCGAAGACCTCAGCCCGGAGACCGAACGCGCAATGCCGACGGCGCAGCGCGCCGCGCTCGAATGGCTCGACCGACGCGCGGTCGCCCACGAGAAAGACTAGGAGGACGTGTGAAAGAGCTGTTGGAGAAGTACCCCCCGTCCATGGAGTCGCTGCTCGACATCTTGCACGAGCTGCAGGCGGCGGAGCCGCGACACTACTTGACGCCCGACGCGCTTCGCGCCGTCGCTGTGTACCTGAACGTTCCCCTGTCCGAGGTCGTCAGCACGGCGACGTTCTACTCCATGTACAGCCTCGTCCCACGGGGAAGGCACATCGTGCGCATCTGCGAGTCCCCACCCTGCCAGCTTGTTGGAGCAGACTCCCTTCTCGATCTCCTGGCCGCGCACCTCCGCGTTGCGGTGGGCGAGACGACCGAGGACGGGGTGTTCACGCTGGAGACCACAAGCTGCCTTGGCGTCTGCGGTGTCGCTCCGGCGATGATGGTGGACGACGAGCTCTACGGCAATCTGACGAAAGAGAAACTGATCGGCGTGATCGCCGACGTGAGGAGGAGCGATGCTGCGAGCTAGGGGGCACGTGCTCATCGCCGTCAACGAAGAGGCGCTGCTTGCCGGCGCGCGCGACGTCGAGCGCGCCCTCGGCGACCTGCTCGCGGAAGAGGGGCTGGCCGACGAGATTCGCGTCATCGAGACCGGAGACGTAGGCGTGACCGGGCGCGGCGTCGTGCTCGTCGTCCATCCTGACGGCGTGCGCTACGGCAACGTTCGAGTCGCCGACATCGCCGAGATCGTCCGCGAGCACCTGCTCAAGGGACGTCCCGTCGAGCGGCTTCGCCTCCCGCTCACCCCAACGCGTGCCACGGGCCTCGTCCGCCAGGCGCGCATCGTGCTCGAGAACTGCGGTCGCATCGACCCGGAGAGCCTTGATGAAGCCATTGCGACCAGCGCGTACGAGGCGATGGCCAAGATCCTCGAGACGAAGATCGCGCCGGCCGACGTGATCGCAGAAGTGAAGCGTTCGGGGCTGCGTGGGCGCGGCGGCGCGGGGTTCCCGACCGGCGTAAAGTGGTCGTTCACTGCGCCCGGCGACGTCAAGTACATCGTCTGCAACGCCGACGAGGGGGAGCCCGGCACCTTCAAGGACCGACTCATCCTCGAAGGCGACCCACACCGCCTCCTCGAAGGCATGATGATCGCCGGATACGCCGTGGGCGCATCGAAAGGCTACATCTACGTCCGCGGCGAGTACGGGCTGTCCATTCGGCGCCTCCAGAGGGCCATCGACGACGCGCGCCGCGCCGGGATCCTCGGCAAGCGCGTCCTTGAGTCGACATTCTCCTTCGACATCGAGATCAAGAAGGGAGCCGGCGCCTACGTGTGCGGCGAGGAGACCTCGCTCATCGAATCGATCGAGGGCAAGCGTGGCTACCCGCGCATCAAGCCCCCCTACCCCGGCGCCGTCGGCCTGTGGAAGAAGCCCACCGTGGTCAACAATGTGGAGACCCTCGCCAACGTGCCGCCGATTCTCCTGCGGGGAGCGGACTGGTTCCGCGACTTCGGCACGGCGGGGAGCCCGGGGACGAAGGTGTATACCATCCTCGGGCACGTGCGGAACCCCGGCCTGATCGAGGTCGAGATGGGGACTCCGCTGAGGACAATCCTCGACGAGTACGGCGGCGGCGTGCGCGACGGCAAGCGCTTCAAGGCCGCCCTCTTGGGCGGCGCGGCCGGCGCCGTGATCAGCGAGCGCGGGCTCGACGTACCGATGGACTTCGACGGCCCGAAGGAGTACGCCGCCGTCCTCGGCTCGGGTGCAATTCTCGTCATCGACGAAGAGGCCTCCGTCGTCGACCTCCTGCACGGCATCCTCCGCTTCTTCCGGCACGAGTCGTGCGGCCAGTGTGCGCCGTGCCGCAGCGGAACGGCCGTCCTCGTCGAGCTCTCGGAGAGAATCCGGTCCGGCCGCGGCACCGCCGACGATCTTGAACGCCTCGTGCACGTGGCGAAAGCGATGCACGCGACGTCTCTCTGCCCGCTCGGCCAGTCGCCGATTCTGCCCATCCAGACGGCCGTGGACTCGTTCCGCGAGGAGTTCGAGGCCTGCATGGCGAAACCCTGCGGCGCTAGAGCGTAGGTTCCTCCGCGCGACCATCCGCGGCGACGAGAGATTCCTTTCGCCGACTGCACCAGCCGCGTTCTCTCTTTCGCAGCGACGCGTGACCCATCGAGGGTCCGGTTCTTGCAGCGCAGACTCCCCCTGAGTACAAAGGAAGGCGGAGAACCCGGGAGGCACGGTGGCACGTCGCGTACACATGGAACCCTCAAGAACGTTGACCGAGTTCCGGCTCCTGCCGGGCCTCACAACGAGCGAGACCTCCATCGACAGGGTCACGCTGGCCAGCCCGCTCGTTCTTCGCCCGGACGGCGGCGCCGTCCTCCTCAAGACCCCGGTCCTCGCGGCGGCCATGCAGTCCGTGTCCGGTCCGCGGATGGGCATCGAGTTGGCCAAGCTGGGAGGCGCAGCCGTCATCTTCTCCTCGCAAGCGACAGAGGGTGAGGCCGCCATGGTGGCGAAGATCAAGGCCCACAAGGCGGGCTTCGTCGAGCCGCGAACCATCCGTCCGGAGACGCTGCTGCGCGAGGTCGACGCTCTCCGTCGGCGGGAGGGGTTCTCGACGTTCCCCGTCGTCGACGATGACGGTCGTCTTCTCGGTCTGATCACTCGCCGGGACTACGACGCGCGCATTCACGCCGATGTGCAAGCCAAGGAACGGATGGTTCCGCGTGCGCAGCTCGATGTCGGCATGGGGATCACTGATCTCGGGGAGGCGAACGAACTCCTCATCGAGGGCCACCGCTCGGTGCTCCCGATCGTGGATTCCGAGGATCGGCTCTTGTCGCTTGTCTTCCGCAAGGATATCGAAGACCACCTCGACAACCCCGACCAGGTCGTCGACGAAAGGAAGCGACTCCTCACCGTGGCCGCGATCAACACCCACGACTACCACGAACGAGTCCCGGCGCTCGTCGAAGCGGGAGTCGACGTCTTGGTCATCGACTCCTCGGACGGACACTCCGTCTTCCAGGGGGAAACTCTCGAGTGGGTTCGGCGCCGTGCTCCAGGCCTTCCCATCGTGGGCGGGAACGTCATCACCGGTGAAGGATTCGACTACCTCGTCGCGTCTGGCGCGGGGGCAGTCAAAGTGGGGATGGGCGGAGGGTCGATCTGCATCACCCAGGAGCAGAAGGGCACCGGCCGCGGCCTCGCCACGGCGGTCATGAAGGTCGTCGAGGCGCGGGATCGCCACCGCGCGCGAACCGGAATCCACGTTCCCGTCATCGCGGACGGAGGCATCGTGAACTCCAAGGACGTCATCATCGCCCTCGCCCTCGGTGCGGACGCCGTGATGATGGGGCGCTTCTTCGCGCGCATGGAGGAGTCGCCCACGGAGACCGTGCGGATCAACGACCGGGTGATGAAGCCCTACTGGGGCGAAGGGTCGGCGCGGGCGCGCGAGTGGAGCCCGGCTCGCTACCGGCAAGCCGCCTTCGTGGAGGGCGTGGAAGGGTTCGTCGAGTACGCCGGGAAGCTGCGCGAGAACGTGGCCCTTCTTGTGAGCAAGGTGAAGGCGGCGGTCGCGTCGTGCGGCTGCGCGACGATTGCCGAGTTGCACGCAAACGCGGAATTGGAACTGGTGTCCGCACTTTCCATCCGCGAGGGCAAGGTTCACGATATCCTCCAGCTTGGAGCGGAGGCCGATTCGCTCTCTAGCTGGAGCACGTAGGAGGCGCGATGCGTGAGATCTCGCCGCTCGACGGTCGGTACGCCGGCGTGGTGGGTCACCTCGGTGAGTACTTCTCGGAGCACGCCCTGATGCAGGCCCGCTGCGAGGTGGAGATTTTCTACCTCCTCGCCCTCGACGAGGCGAAGCTCCTGCCGCGCCTGTCGAAGGACGAGAGAGCCCGCGTGAAGTGCGCAATCGGCCAGCTGTCGGACGAGGAGTTCGCGCGCATCAAGACGATCGAGAAGACGACCCAGCACGACGTGAAGGCCTGCGAGCTCTTCTTGCGCGAGAAGCTCGGGCTTGCCCATCCCAATCTCATTCACTTCGGACTCACCTCCGAAGACGTCACGAATCTTGCCTACGGACTTCTCTTCTCGCGCTACCGCGATCGCGAGCAGATCCCGCAACTGCGCAAGCTGATCGATCTCCTCGCGACCTATGCCGAACGATGGGCCGATGCGCTCTTCCCGGCCCGCACCCACGGCCAACCGGCGTCGCCCACCACCTTTGGAAAGGAGCTGGCCGTCTTCCTTTCCCGTTTGGTGCGGCAAGCGCGCGCCCTCGAGCGGTTCCGCTTCCGCGGCAAGTTCTCCGGCGCGACCGGCACGCACGCAGCCCTCGCGACCGCCTTCCCCGCCGTCGACTGGATCGCATTCTCGGAGCACCTCGTCAAGAGCCTCGGCCTCGAGCCGATTGCCTGCTCAACCCAGATCGATGACGGAGACGGCCTCGCCGAGTACTTCGGCATCGTCGCCCGGATCCACGGGATCCTCCTTGACCTCGATCTTGATTTGTGGGAGTACATCTCGCGAGGCGACCTCACTCAGGCCGTCGTCGAGGGCGAGGTGGGCTCCTCGACCATGCCGCACAAGGTGAACCCGATCCACTTCGAGAACAGCGAAGGCAACCTGGCGGTCTCCACCGCCATGCTCCACGCGCTGTCCGCCAAGTTGACGCACTCGCGGATGCAGCGCGACCTTTCGGGCTCCTCCGTCAAACGCACGATCGGTGTCGCCCTGGCCCACGGATACCTCGCCATCGAGCAGACCCTGACCGGCCTTCGCCGAATCGGCCTCGACGAGCGTGCCCTGCGCGAGCGCGTCGACGCCCAGCCCGAGACCCTGACGGAGGCCTACCAAACGATCCTCCGCGTTGCAGGCCTGGACGACCCCTATGAGAAGCTGCGCGAACACTCGAGAGGCCGAAGTCTTCGCCTCGAAGACCTCCACCACTGGGTCGAGGGACTCGACGTCGATGCGGCGACCCAGCGGCGGCTCCTCGAACTCCGCCCCTCCAACTACGTCGGCCTCTCGGCCGAGCTGTGCCGGCGTGTCGTAGCCGACGCTCGTTCGTGGTTGGTCACGTAGGTGGCCGACCGCGCTGTGGTCTGACCGCGTCGTCGCGGACGCACGTTCGTGGCTGGCCACGTGAGTCAACAAGCCACGCTATGGCTCGCGGGTGGACAAGCAGTCGCGCGTCTCGTCACCGCAGTCTTGGTGCCCCCCTTCCGGAGACTCGCGACGTGGATCGGGGACAGGCATCACCTTCCCGCGCCCCACGAGTTCCGCGCTCTGCTGTGACGAACATCACATCCGCATCCGCCGGGCGTCACACTCATCACAGAAGGCAGGGGCTACTTTCTGGTCAGTCTTGTTGGCCGTCCAGCAGGCTGTCTGTCGCATGACGCGAGAAGGGAGTGGTGCGATTGAACAAGCGAATCGAGCATTGGGGAAAGAAGCTAGGAGTGGGCTCGCTGCTTACGTTCTCCGTCCTGCTCCTCGCGACGGGCGCAGCGTGGGCCGAGGAACCGTGCGTGAAGTCTCCCGACCTGTGGTTCCCCGCCCCCGGCGTAGTTCTCTCCGGCGGTGCAACTTCCATCCAGGAGACGTCGGGCGACGTCTGCGAGGGTGGGAAGGTCACGATCACGGTGACCATCGACAACCTCAGCTGCGGTGACGCAGGCCCGTTCGACGTGTCGGTCCATTGGGACGATCCGTCGCACCCGATCGCCGCGCGGCGCGTCGACGAACTGCCTGGCTGCGAGTTCGTGAAGCTGACGTTCACGTGGGACACCGACGGAATCCCTCCGGGTACTCACCACATCATCGTGTCGGTCGACGATGGGGAGACCGTGACGGAACTAAACGAGACGAACAACGTTCAGGAGTTCGAAGTCCTCGTCCGCCCGAACGAGCCGCTGGTGGAGGTGACGAAGACCTTCGTCGACATCGACGGCCCGCCGGTCGATCCGGGTGACACCGTTCGATATGACGTTGAGATCGTCAACGTGGGCTGCGCCGACCTCAAGAACGTCGCCGGACACGAGTACACGGACACGTTGTCGACCGCCGTCACGGCGACCGGCTTCGTGCAGGCGGGGAGCGGATCCATCGCCGTGAGTGGAAACGAGATCGTCTGGGACGGCGGGATTCCGGCCGGCGGTTCGGTTCGTCTGACCTACAAGGCCACGATCGGCGCTGACGTCGTGCCGGATACCCAGATCTGCAACCAAGGGTTCGCGCACTGGGATGCAAGCGGAGACGGGACGCCCGACGCCAGCGAGCCGAGCGACGACCCTTCGACGCCGGCCGACGACGATCCGACCTGCTTCATCGTGGAGAAGCCCGCCGAGCCGCTTCCCCTCACCGGCACGATTGATGCACCCAGTCTGACCGAGTGGGGCATGATCGTGCTCTCTGTCTTGTTCGCGGGGGCGTTCATGTGGCGTCTGCGCGGTCGACGGACGCGGGCTGCAGGGAGCAGGGCATGAGCGTTCGCCTCATCGGTCGGCGATTCCAGTGGCCTCGCGTCGCCACGTCCGTTGTGGGAGCCGGCGCCGTGCTCGGTCTCCTCATCGCGCTCCTTGGCAGCGAACGTGCGACGTGGGCCATTCGCCGCGTCTTCGCCGTGGCGACCAGCGCCCTCCTCAACGCGCTCGGCAACGCCACCGTTGTCCGTGACGCAGACATTCTGTCAAGCAACTTCGGGATCTCCGTCGTCACCGCATGCACGGGACTGTTCGTCACCGGGCTCTTCCTGGCCGCCGTGGTCGCGTTTCCCGCGTCCTGGCGAGCCAAGCTGGCCGGAGCGGGCATCGGCCTTGTTGCGCTGTTCGCGGTGAACGTCGTCCGCCTCGCATCGCTCTACTACGTTGGGATGTACTGGCGTTCGGCCCTCGAGCCGATCCACCAACTCGTCTGGCAATCGCTCGTCATCGCTTTCGCGGTCTCGCTTTGGCTCCTGTGGGCCGGGCGGGTCTCGAAGCCATCCGGGAGGGCCGCATGACCATGAGAGGCTGCTCCCGTCTGGTCGGACGTTTCGCGCTGGTCTTCGTAGCCGCCGTCGCGGTCCTCGCCGTCGCGTGGGGCGCAGTGGCGCCACGATACGGCGCCGCGGTGGCGGCGGCCGCGCAGCCGCTATTTCGCGCCGTCGAACACCCGAACGTCACGGTGCTGAGCGCGGAAGCCGACGAGGTGTGGGCCTTCCGGCGCGTCGGGGAAGACCGCGTCGCGCCGTTCATGTTCTTTGACCGATACGCGTTCTTCGCCGTGGTTCCGCTCCTCGCCCTGTTCCTCGCGACGCCAAGCCTCCGCTGGGGGCGCCGCGTGGCGTTGGCGACGGGCGGCGTCACCGCGCTGTTCGTCCTCCACGTCCTCTACGTGGTTGTCTCCGTCGAGCTGTCGTACGGCGCCGCCGGGCTCGCCGCGGGAGGCGCGCGGGAGGCCGCCCAACTGGCGGTCCGCCTGCTGTGGGAGGCGTCGCCCATCGTCATCTGGCTGGCCTTCACGATCGGGGCATGGAGACGCGCGTTCACGGCGCCGCGAACCTCCGCGCAAGGCAACGTCCTGCGGGCCGAGCGAGCCGCAGGGACCGAGGGAGCCATCGCTTGGACACCCAGGGAAGGAAGGACCAAATGAAACGAACAAGATGCGCCATTCCCGTGGTCGCGCTTCTCCTCGCGTCCCTTTGGGCGGCCACTGCCGCAGGAACGGAGGCGGAGCTCTACTTCTCCGCCGACAAGAACGGGGAGACCCGGGTGACGAAGATTCAGGAGGGGCAGAGTGTCTGGATTGTCGTCAGCGATCCGGATGAGGACATCGATTGCGACGTCCGCGACAAGGTGTGGACGGACATCAAGGTCATCGACGCCAAGACGGGCGCGCACATCGTGTGGAAGAGCTACAAGACCCAGGCCGGCGACGCCGACGGAGACAAGTTTGGCGCGACAGGCTACGCTCCGTACAAGGGCCACTGGCCCAGCGCGTCGGCAGGATGGCTCGGCGCCGACTACCTCGAGGAGACCAATCGATCGACGGGCCTCTTCGTGAGCGCGCGACCCTTCCAGATCGGAACTCGCGTGGACTACTCTCACGATGGGCGCGACTACGCTCACATCGTCGGCCCCGTCGACGGCCGCGGACCCGGCCCCGTTGAGCCGACCGACTTCCAGTGGGGCGGCTACCTTTACGCCGACACCGCAGCGGACCCGGGGGACGAAGGCGATGACCGCGTCTGGGTAAGCGCCAAGACCGCTCCGTCGCCTCCGGCCGCCGGCAAGGCGGTCCCGCTATTCGTGGATGCGCGCGACTCGTTCATCCCTGGAGGCGACGCGTACCTGCCGAACGGGAACTCCAACGCCAGCATCAACGACTACATGCTCGGCCGATTCGAGAATATGGACACGATCATCGGGTTGTACGTCGATCAGAACGATCCCAGCGACGTGGCCCTGGCGCGCGCCAAGATCCTCGACACGGAAGCAGAGATCGCTTGGTCGCGTGAGGTGTACCCCGACGGAAACGAGGCGGCGACGGTGACAATCACCGACCCGGATGAGAACCTTCATCCGGGCAAGGCCGAGATGGTGCCCGTATTCATCCTCGTGAACCCGGGATCGTGGAACTGGGCCGATGCCGAGCCGACGAGCGCGTCGGACTTCTGGGCCATCAACCGCTATGGCGGCGTTGTCAATCTCGACGGAACGCCGGCCGACCAAGCGCTCTTGTGGTGCAACGTCTACGACAGCGGACTCACCATCGACGACGTCGACCTCCGGGCTGACGGGAGCCGTCAGCCGAACGTCGACGGGACGTACTACGTCCACTATCCAACGGAAGCTGACAAGATGCCCGTGTCGTTCGCCACGGCGACGACGCGCGGCGTCACCCGCATCATGTTCTACGCCACCGAAACGGGGGCGAATACCGGCATCTTCGAGTTCCGAATCAACAGCATTCTCCGTGACCTCGGGTTTGACGAGCTGTTTGTGCGCGATGTCCTTGTCGCGTACTACATCGACCCGAACGATCAGGACGACTTCAAGCTCGCGACGGCCTACATCGAGGAGCGAAACCACAGCACCCTTCGCTTCACGGACTACGTGCGCAATAGCCAAGACGTCTTCTGGATCGGCCGCGACCCGGTGTACGTCGAGGTCGTGGACGCGAACGCGAACGTCGAGGCGTGCTGCCCGGAACAGGTTGTCGTCCAAGTCTGCGATCCTCATGAAATCGACGATACTGAATGGCTCATCCTCGACGAGCTGTCGAGCAACTCGCCCGTCTTCTTCTCGAACTCCGGACTTCCCCTGTCGCCCGTGTGGGACGCGCTCGGAATCGGCGATCCGGGACAGGATGGCGGCTACTCCCTGCAACTCGACAACTGGGACCTCGAAGCGTTCAACGAGGATTCGATCTACGCGCGGTACAACGACGTGGTCTACGCCGAAGAGGCGCTGGCCGGATTGAGCGATCAGGACACCACGACGTCGTTCCCGCCGGCCATCGCGTCGGCGCGCGTCGCCAACGACGTCTCGTTTGCCGTGTTCGAGGTCGCCGACACGCAGGTGTACGACGGGGACGCGATCAACATGCGGTTCCTCGACCGCTCGGGAAACCCCGCCTCGGGGTACGTCAACAGCGACTGCGTGTTCGTGCAGGTGGTCGATCCCGACCAGAACGAGGATCAGCAGCGCCGCGAGCGCGTGGCTGGCTTCTGGGACGGGGACCAGAACATCCCGATGGGGCCGATGGACTTCCTCACGAACGACGCACCGAGCTGCGGCTACCTCGACGTCGACACCCACGTGGTGAACGACCTGTTGGGCGACACGAACATCGTCGGGAACGGGACGTGGGCGAAGCTCTACGTGCTCAATCCGCGGAACGGCCGATGGGCGCCGTTCGACCTGTTCGAGACGGGGACAGACACGGGCGAGTTCGTGAGCGTGACCTGCATTGACCTCGTGAGCCAGTATCCGTGCGCTCCGTCTCTCGGCATCCTGCCGGGCGACACGATCCTTGCCGCCTACCAGGATCCGACGAACCACTCGGACATCGCGTGGATTTCGATCAAGGTCTCCATCGGCGGGGCCGAGCCCGTCGGGCGGTCGACTACGACGTTCGTTGGCGCGACTGGGAGCCCGGTTGCCGCGTACCTCGAGGGCGAGTTCGTCTACGTCCGCGTCGACGACCCGACGCTCGCCGGCGCGGGGACGATCGCCGACGCCGTGACCCTTGACGGCGTCGCTTACGACCTCGCTCCTCTGGCCGGAGCGGCTCCCGGATCGTTCATCACCGTGGGACTCGACCTTCAGGCTACGCCCGGCGAGACCATCACGGCGTCCTACGTCGATCCTACGGATCCGACCGACGCGAGCTCGGCGAGCATCAAGGTAGTCGCAGGCGAGTTGCGCGTAGATCGGTTCTACGCCACCCCGAACCCGTCCGAGGGCGACATCACTTTCGCCTTTGCCGGCCAAGGGATGGCGGATCTTCTCACCGTGGCTGTGTACGACCTGCAAGGCCACCTCGTGTGGTCGGGTGAAGCTGTGAATGCGCTTTCCGCCGTCTGGGACGGCCGATCGGAGCGCGGCGATCTTGTCGCGAACGGGGCCTACATCTACGTGATCTCGGCCACAGCGGGGACGAGCCGCTTCCCGGGAAAGGGAACGGTCTTCATCCGTCGGTAGCGGGCCATTCCTCGAGAATACCCAAGGAGAAGGGGCTTGTAGCCCCTTCTCTGTTGTTTCGAGGCCGCCGTCGTAACCCGCCGCTTCTTGCCTTGCGCGTCGTGCGCTAGAATCGCGGGAGTTGAGGGAGGTGACGTGTCGGACGAGCGATCGTTGGCGATTGGATTCGGTGACCTGAGGGGATTCACGTCGTACACGGCAGAACGGGGCGACCGCGAGGCGCTGCGCGTCGCGGAGCAGTTCGCGTCCGTGGTCCGAGTCGAGCTGGACGAGCATGGTGGCCGTCTTCTCAAGACGTACGGGGACGGCCTCATGGTATCCTTCGAGGACGCCCTGTCCGCCGTG
>Ga0247841_10008658_pt1 | contig 14562 bp, 17 predicted proteins | sample LaCruzMarch2015__2_FD_192410 | JGI IMG/M metagenome (GOLD analysis project Ga0247841, IMG submission 192410) | Freshwater microbial communities from meromictic Lake La Cruz, Castile-La Mancha, Spain - LaCruzMarch2015_18m | ecosystem: Environmental > Aquatic > Freshwater > Lake | place: Spain...
TAACTCCTGCGGACAGAGGCGCGCCACCGGCAATATCGCTGTACTTGTTGATCACCCCCGGAACATTGGGAAATATCCAGAAAAAGGATTGTGATATAACGCAATACAATATGTATAGTCCCGCCATTAATATCAAGAAATCAATCAGCGCAGCAGCCAGCCTGATCCAGAAGCCTGCGTACTCGAGGGCATAATCTTTGGGTTTCTCTTTCAACGTTAACTCCAAACGGGAATTCCGCCTATATCAGCAGAATATCAGGAACCTCTAATCTGCCCCTTGTCGAGGCCGGGCTTGCTCAAGCGACGGCGCCGGGTGGTTATTCTACTTTTCTTTTGCCTTGCCCTTGGTGAGGGTCTTATACATTTCCTCGTATTCCCGCAGGTTCTGACGCAGCCGTTCTACGAGTAGTTCAGCCTGTTTGAGCTTGCCCCTGGTCTCTTCGATCTGAGTAGTGATATTGAAGAGCAACTCGTTACGCCTGTTAGCAGTATCAACTTCAAAGGTCGTAAAATCCTCGGGGCCGGGCGCCGGAGCATTGGCGAGCTGGTTATATACGTCGCCCTGCCCGCCGTATGGGTCCTTTTTCGCCTGTCCGAATTTATCCTGTGGTCTCATTTGAAACCTCGCTTTTGAGTTTAATTTATCATACCCTCTGGCTAAATAGCAACAGGTTTCAGCCCTTTCCCTTATCCAAGGACTTTAACACCTGCTGCAAATCAGGGGGAAGTCCGCACGTGAAAGAGCGTACCTGCCCGCTGTGGGGTAGCGTCAGTTCCAGATAACAGGCATTGAGGAACTGGCGTCCCGAAGAGATCGACGTTCTCCCATATGTTTTATCCCCCACCACCGGATGCCCTATGGCAGCCATATGCACCCTGATCTGGTGTGTCCTGCCCGTCTGGATACGTACCTCCGCCAGCGTGCAGCTTTTATAATGGTGCAATACACGGTAGTCGGTCCTGGCCACTCTGCCACGGGTTACTACTGCCATCCTTTTACGGTTTGCCGGGTCCCTCCCGATAGGAGCATCGATGGCGCCTTTTTCCGGTTCAAGTTTTCCCTTCACCAGGACGATGTAAGCCTTTTTCACCGACCTGGACTTGAACTGGTTCACGAGTTCGAGTCGTGCCCTCTCATTCCTGGCTACTACTATTAATCCTGAAGTATCCTTGTCCAAACGGTGTACGATGCCCGGCCGCGGAGAATCTCCGAAACAGGCCAGGTCAGGGAAACGTTTCAGAAGGGCGTTAACCAGTGTATGACTGGCGTGCCCCGGGGCCGGGTAAACGCTCAATCCAGCCGGCTTATTGATAACCGCCATGTCGGGATCCTCATAAATGACTTCAACTGCGATGTCCTCGGGTTCAAGCCTGGAGCTTGCCGGGGGTGGGATTTCGATGGTGATGAGGTCCGTGGATTTTAAGCGCTGCGCTGCGCTGGCTTTACAGCCGTTTACAGTGACATGCCCTGTCTTGATCAGCTTCTGAATATGCGTGCGTGTCAGATCCGGCAGGGCGGCGGCCAGGCACTTATCCAGCCGGACATCGTCGGTGCCGGCCTCAAGTGTCTTTTTTTGCGGTTCCAGGTTTTGGCTCATGTTTTTTCCCCAGGCTGGCAAGGGCAACAAAGGCAAGCATTATTGCTCCCACAGTTATAGCGGAGTCAGCAACGTTAAAGGCCGGCCAATAGACATTGCCCCAGAGCCTGAAATAGATAAAATCCGTTACGCAGCCGAACCTCAGCCTGTCTATGAGATTACCCAGCGCCCCGACAAAGATCAGGCTCAATGCCAGTCCACCCATAAAACCGAGTTCTTTAAGGTATTTGAAGAAAATCAGCACAACTACCAGTCCGGCAACGGCGACGATACTGAGAAGAAAGGCCTGATTGGTGAACAGACCGAAAGCCGACCCGGTATTCTGTACATGTACGATATTCAACCGCCACACCTCCGGGAGTGCTCCCCCCGGGGCGATGTTAGCGCGGACCCATTCCTTGGTGGCAATGTCCAGCATCAGTAATACAGCTATAATGCCAAGGTATATAAGGGCGTACCACCACTTTATACGCTTCTGCGAACCTTTTATTTCCGACAATTGTCCTCCATCTTCTTACCTGCTTCTGCAGGAATGGTGCCCGGGCCACGCACCGTACAAGCAACTATTTTATATTACATAAATTCAAGTGACAAGCTGGTCAAGCATTGAGCGGACCTGCCTGATTGTATCCACAGCCTGCCCGCGCCAGTGGTTATTGGCAAAAATAAACGTATTCTTTGCGACGCTGCTCACGTGCTGTATTTTAGGCAGCCACTGCTCCAGCTCCTGGCGGCTATAGGAGTAATCGTAGCGCTCCCAGGCCTGATCATGCTGCCACCATTTGGCAGCATTCCGGCCGTGAAACCGGATATACCCCGTTTGGCCTGTCACTTCGGCCGTGGGCGGCATCAGGCGCGGCAGTTCCGGCTCGTCCACACAACAGAATCCGACATCATGGGCGGTCATCCAGCTCAGGACCTCGCTGTTGAGCCAGGCGGCGTTGCGAAACTCTACGACCAGCGGATATCCCTGAAGCCAATCGCCCAGCTTCTGCAGGTAATCCCGGTTGGCGGAATTAAAGCCGAAGCTGTAGGGGAATTGTGCCAGCACACAGCCCAACTTCCCGGCTGTCACCATCGGCTGCAGTATGCGCGTAAATGCGCGGCTCGCTTCCTCCCCATTCTGACGCACATGTGTCATCTCCTGGTTGGCTTTGACGGAGAATAGAAATCCTTCCCCCGTTTTATTGGCGAGGGATTCCATGGTAGCCAGGCCGGGTAATGCGTAATATGTGGAGTTTAGTTCCAGCGCATTGAACTCACTGGCATAATGGGCCAGCCAATTTTTCCTGGGCAGTCCCTCAGGGTAATAAATACCTACCCAGTCGTTATAGCTGAAACCACAGGTGCCGCAGTAGAACACGATGCACCACACACGGCCAACGCCATTATAAACGAGGCCGCAACTATATTATCCCGGCAGCCTTACAAACAGGCCCGCTAAATATGTTTTAGCGGTCGACCAGCGTCAGTATACCCCATACGATGAGAAAGATGCCTATGATCCATCTTGCCATATCGAACCAGAATATGCATAAAACACCGGCAATAATCGCGATTATAGCCTTAGCTACGTTGCTCATTGTGAAATGCTTGCTTGCCATCAGGTGAAACCCTCCCTTATTAAAAGTGTTCCACATATTATAGACTATTACATTGGAGTGTCAATTCGTTTTAAAACCGCGGGGTCCCAGGGAAAATCTGCATAAAAAAGAAGGCGGTGGATTTAAATCCACCGCCTTCGCAATCGACAGGCTTGTTCTATACTTCGCGGAATTCGCCTTCCACGGTCCCTTCGTCCTGGGGCGGAGGAGGCGAACCGGCGTCCTGTGAGCTGTCCTGGCCGCCGGGGCTTCCGCCCGGGGGCGGCGAGGTCTTCTGATAAACTGCTGCGCCTATTTTTTGCATGGAGTCGTTTAGCGCCTGCAGGGAGCTCTTGATATAGCTTATATCAGTACCCTGAAGAGCTGACCTGGTAGCCGCAATCTTGCCTTCGACTTCGCTCTTGAGGTCGGCGGGAATTTTGTCGCCGTACTCGCGGATGGTCTTCTCTGCAGAGTACACAGTGGCTTCAGCTATGTTCTTGGTCTCGACCTCTTCCTTTTTACGCGTATCGTCGGCGGCATGCGCCTCTGCTTCCCGGCGCATCTTTTCCACTTCATCCTTGTTCAGACCGCTGGATGCGGTAATGGTAATCTTCTGTTCCTTGCCTGTGCCTTTGTCCTGAGCGCGGACGTTGAGGATGCCGTTGGCATCCAGATCAAACGTGACCTCGACCTGAGGCACGCCTCGCGGCGCAGGTAAAATACCGTCTAAAATAAATCTGCCAAGGGTCTTATTGTCCCCTGCCATCGGGCGTTCGCCCTGCAGGACGTGAATCTCCACGCTCGGCTGGTTATCGGCTGCAGTGCTGAAAACCTGGCTCTTGGAGGTGGGGATGGTGGTGTTCCTGGGTATCAGCGGTGTCATTACGCCGCCGAGCGTCTCTATGCCGAGGGTGAGAGGAGTCACGTCGAGCAGCAGGATGTCCTTGACATCCCCCTTGAGCACACCGCCCTGAATGGCTGCGCCCAGCGCCACTGCTTCGTCCGGGTTGATACCCTTGATGGGCTCCTTGCCGAAGAACTGGCGTACGATCTCCTGTACCTTGGGCATCCTTGTCTGTCCACCGACCAGGATAACGTCAGTAACCTGGGCTGCAGTGAGACCGGCATCTGACAGTGCCTTTTTGCAGGGTTCGATACTTCTCTCCAAAAGGTCAGCCGATAGCTGTTCCAGCTTGGCGCGGGTTAGCGTTATATTAAGGTGCTTGGGTCCGGAAGCATCAGCTGTTATGAAGGGCAGGTTGATCTCGGTTTGCCCTGTTGTTGAAAGCTCCCTCTTGGCCTTCTCAGCAGCGTCTTTCAGCCGCTGCAGGGCCATCTTGTCCTGCCTGAGATCGATGCCCTGTTCTTTTTTGAATTCATCGGTAAGCCAATCCATCACCTTAAGGTCGATGTCATCGCCGCCGAGGTGCGTATCACCATTGGTGGATTTAACCTGAAAGGTGCCTTCGCCGAGCTCCAGGATGGATATATCGAAGGTGCCGCCGCCCAGGTCGTAGACCGCGATCATCTCCTCTTTTTTCTTGTCCAGGCCGTAAGCCAGAGCAGACGCCGTCGGTTCATTTACTATACGGATTACGTTGAGACCGGCGATGGTGCCCGCATCCTTGGTGGCCTGTCTCTGGCTGTCGTTAAAGTAAGCGGGGACCGTGATCACAGCATCGGTCACTTTGTCACCGAGAAAAGCTTCGGCATCCATTTTCAGTTTCTGCAGGATCATGGCCGATATCTCGGCGGGGCTGTATTCCTTTCCGCCCATCATGACCTTGGCATCACCGTTTGGCGCCTCGACGATTTTATAAGGCAACCGCTTGATATCGTTCTGGACTTCAGGGTCCTTGAACTTGCGGCCCATCAGGCGTTTGATGCTGAAGATGGTATTCTCAGGGTTGGTGATAGCCTGCCTCTTGGCGAGCAACCCTACCAGCCGCTCACCTTTTTTATCCACAGCTACCACCGATGGTGTTAAACGTTCGCCCTCGCGGTTGGCGATGATGACCGGCTCTCCGCCCTCCATCGTTGCCACAAGACTAAATGTTGTTCCAAGATCTATGCCTACTGTTCTACCCATTTTATCCTCCTATGCTCCGGATTTAATTTATTATTAGATACTATTCAACAGCTTGATTGTCCCGGCCCTTTTGATGCTTTGATTCCGTGTCGGTATGGTTTCCATTACCAACCGTTACCTGGGAGGCCCTGAGCACCCTATCCTTAACGGTATAGCCCTTTCGGTGCTCAGAGACGACTTCCCCCTCTTCCCCATCTTCATAGCCAATAGCCTCGTGAAAGTTGGGGTCGAAAGGCTGGCCTACGCATTCAATTTCCACGCAGCCGTGCGCACGCAGGATATCCTGCAGGTTCCGCTGAATGATTTTGAAGCCTTCGACCCAGGTCGAATCTTCAAATTTGGGGTCAACCATATTAAAAGCGCGCTGCATATCATCCACAACGGGCAATAACTGCCTGACTATTTCAACGTTGGCCCAGGATAAATATTCCTGTTTCTCCTGTTCCGTCCTCTTCTTGAGGTTCTGATAGTCGGCCCGCTCTCTTTGCGCATCGGCGAGGTAGGTTTTAGCCTTTTCCTCCGACTCTGTAAGAGCTTTTTTAAGGTCAACGATATTATCCTGTTCCTGCGATATGGGGTCCTCTGCCAAAATACCCTCCTGATTCAATTGCTATCTTTCGTCCCGGAATACCCTTGCAACAAGTTCGCTTAAAAGTCCCGAAATATAATTGACTGTGGATATGGCCTTCGTATAATCCATCCTCGTGGGACCGATAATCCCGATTGCGCCCTGCACCTTGTCGGGTGCGCCGTAATTACTGAATACAAGGCTCAGGTCGTGCAGCGCGGATTCGCGGTTTTCCTCGCCTATAATGACCTTGACGCCTTCATCCGTAATCTGCCAGTCGATGACATGCTTGAGCCAGCCCTTGGCTTCCATCAGCTCGAGTACGCCCAGCATCCGTTCGCGCTGCACAAACTCGGGCTGCTCCAGCATCAACCGCAGGCCCTCAAAATATGAACTCTCATATTCTATGGAATCTTCACCGGCCATGACCTCGCTGATGGTCCCTGAAATCTTTTCCTCCAGCGACGTCATCTTCAGCTTCTTTGCAGCGATCTGGCCCCGCGTCAGGCCGGCATATTCCCGGTTGAACTTAACGGAGGCTTCACTCAAATGCTCCTGATCGGCAGTTTCGCCAAGCTTAATGGTCTGCCGCCGCAGAACCGCATTGCCCAGCATTAGAACCATCATGGCAACATTCTGCTGCAAAAAGATCAGCTCTATATGTTTGTACTTGCATTCCGCCGATTTCGGGAAAGTGACAATGGCCGCATTTCCCACCAGGCGCGACATCACTCCGGCCGCCATTTTCAGCAACCGGTCATATTCGTCGACGGCCGCATCCAGCAGGTGCCTGATACGCCTTTGCTCATCAGTAGGAAGATCAGTGTGGCCGGATATATTCTCAACGTAAAACCTGTAGCCCTTATCCAGCGGGACACTGCCTGAAGATGTATATGGCCTGGTAATATAACCGTCATCCTCAAGCGAGGCCATGTCGTTTCTGATGGTAGCAGGACTTACACCAAGGCTGTGAAGGCGTAAAACGGCCTCCGATGCCACCGGGGTTGCCGTTGCTATATACTCACTGACTATGATTTTTAAGACGGCGTCTCGTCTTTTATAAGCAGCCTTGCTCATTTTTTAGCACTCTCCACTTTAGACTGCTAATTTACTATATACTGTAGCACCGGATTAAAAACAAGTCAAAAACCGGTCAAGCAGGGCGGCCGAACGGCCGCCCTGTTATCGTCAATTATGTGCTCGCCGGGATCAGACACCTATTTTGCTGAAGCAGTGACCTCCAGTACAACGTCCGGCCACTGTACGTACTGTGCAATGTTATTGCCGTTAGTGGTTAGCCTCATAAAAGCGGCTTCCGCCTGGAACCTTTCAAGCCTGTTGTCCACGGCAGTAATAAGCTCGGGTGTTACATCTATTTCTACAATGGGCTTATTCAGGTAAGCTTCCGAGCGCTGGAAAGGTCCCCCGTCCATGCTGCCGAACTTGGGCAGGATGTTACCGTAGGAAACGTGCCTCACCTGGTACCCGCCCACGCCCGTCACGGGGTCGAATGGATCGTCTCCCACGACTTTGCCATCGAGGAACTTCAGCCTGGCCTGCTTAATATCCATCCCTAAAAGCGGGAAAATATTGTAGCTGAAAAAGGCCCGATACCCAATGTTCTTATCATCATCTCCCGCTTTGTAAATGCCCTTCATTCGATCCCCGTCTGAGGTGACCGTGCCGCTCTCATCGGGTACCATCTTGAAGGTCTGCACTCCGCTGGGAGCCGCCACCGGTATAACTATCTCCTGCCTGGTCTCGGCGCCCTTCCCGTCTCGGACCACCACAAAAATGCTGTAATTGCCACCCTTGCTGGGCGAAGTCCATGATACTCTGTTACCAACTCCGCTCAAGTTGCCTTCCCTGGCCTCCCATATATACTCGACGGGATCTCCATCCTGGTCACTGGCAATACAGGTAAGGGAGGTTGTGGATGCAAACTGAAGCGCAGAAGGATCTGCTGTAAGGCTGGTGACAGTGGGGGCATGGTTGGCGCTTACCGTGATGGGCACCGTGCCCTGGGCCGTCCCACCTTTGCCATCGTCAACTGTCAATTTAATCTCGTAAGTGCCGTAATCTTTGGGAGCACGCCACGCGGTTTGAGCCCTGCCGTTTTCCACAAATTCGCCGCCCGTGGCTGTCCAATTGAAATTGATAATGTCCCCATTCGGGTCGGAGACCACGCTCTGAACGTTCACACGCCCCCCGGGATAAGTCTGGTTTTGCGCGGCCGTTAAGCTGGCGATCACCGGGGGTAAATTGCCCATAGGCCCCGCGGCGGGCGGCTCGGCCGGTTTGGCACAGGCCACAACCACTGCCAGAGAGATAATCGCCATAAGCACCAGTGCATAAACAAACCTGCTGTTCCTCATAAGTAACCTCCCAATTAATTCATTTCAATCACGGCGCAAACGTTATAAGCAGGTTAACGTCCGGCCATTCGATGTAATCTATAGCATTATTGCCGTTGCTTGCTTTATAGAACAGGGCTTCCAACTGCAGCCTGTCGGCTCCAGCGGCGACAAGATTCCTTATCTCAGGGGTAACGTCTATCTCGTTGGGAGCTGAAGTCAGCAGGGGGCCGGCAGAATAGAAGTTGTCCCCCGTAATATTGTAATCGGGCAATCCTTCACCGTAGTTGACCCTCCACAGGCGCAATCCGACCAGAGAGTAGAATGGGTCGCCGGTGATCGTTCCGGCGCCAAATTTCAGCTTGGCCTGCCGGACATTGGTCCTATTGAGTCCAAAGATATCAAAACTGAAAAATGCCCGGTAGGTCAGGTTCTTTTCATCATCGCCCGCCCTGTACCTGGTGGTATCCTTATCGCCGGTCGAGGTCACCGTTCCGCTTTCGGGCCTGACCTGTTTGATGGTGATCTCGTTGCTCGACGGCGATACATTAACTAAAATTGTCTGCTTCGATTCTGCGCCTTTGCCGTCGCTGACAGTGCATGTGATGCCGATATCACCGTTCTTGTTGGGCGATATCCATGATATCCTGTTGCCGGTGCCGGAGATGGTCCCATCCGCGGCGCTCCAACTATACCTGACGCTATCCCCGTCGGGATCACTGGCAGCGCAGGTAATTACTGTACTTCCACCCGGTGTCACGTTTACAGGGAGTGCAGTCAAGCTTGTAATCGCCGGGGCCCTGTTACTCGACACCGTAATCGATATCCTGGATTGCGCATAGCTTCCCTTGCTGTCTTCAACGGTCAGTGTTATGTCGTATACACCAACCTGCGACGGCGCCTGCCAGATATTGTTTTGCCCCGATCCGCCGAAGCCGCCGCCGCTGGCCGACCACTTGTAAGTAAGAGCACTGTTCCCGGGATTGGTCACAGAGCTCTCAATAGCCACTGTGCCGCCGGGAAATGTCTGGTTTTGCACTGGCATTAAACTCTGGATGGTCAACTGCTGCGATGCAGTTGAGGGTGCGGCCGGTGCACATGAGAGCACTCCCGTCAAGATCAGCAGTAAACTGGATAAGATCATTAACACGCAGCCGATGTTTTTCATATTACGCTCAAACCTCCGTACTTAACAGCATCAAAATTATAGCTAACCACTAATGGTTAGAGCAACGTCTCCTTACCGACATGAACCGCTGATTTCATAGCTGCGCGCTTTCCATGCATCCGGCGCCGTCAACTGAACAGTAAAACTCCATACTTCCCCGGGTTCTAAGTACTGCTTGTAGGCCGAGGAAACGCCGATTAAATTTTTATCCGCGTCGAAGTAACGGACGGCAATATTGCACTCTGTCAGTGGAACTTTGTCAACGTTTTTGGCAATTCCTGTAACAACTGCCATGCTTTTGGTCGAATTCAGGTCTCCTGTAAATTGCCTTGCGGTGAGATCATGACTGATGATCTGAAGTCCGCCACCTCTGTTGCAGCTCACAGTCGTAAGAACCAGCAATAAAGCTAAACAGGCAAACCAACGACCGTACTTATACAACCCTTCCACCTTCATCACATAGTATATACAAACACGACTGTTTTCACAACGGTTTGTATTTTCTGTCAGTTACATATCGATATGTCATACCTGGCCACCTTCCAGGCATCACTACCTTTGAGCGCCACCCTGAAATTCCACACCTGCCCCGGCTCCAGCCGTTTTAGACTATCTGAGTAAATACCCAGGCTCTTGCCCTCGTAATCGTAAAAGGTCACACATATCCTGCATTCATCCACTGGCCATAACAGCGTATTCTGGGCCTGCCCTTCCACGACGGCTGAGCTTTGTATAACATCCGACGTGAATTCGGAAACTTGTATGTTATGCTTGATCACCTTGACGGCGCTGGCAGGACTACAGGCGTTTATGCATAGGATCAATACTAATAACAAAAGAAGCAGCCGGCGGCTTGAACGCATGTGACCTGTTACCTGCAGCACTTGGTTGGATCGCGCACAATTACGGTCACCGTCACCGTCTTGTTGGCAGTATTGCCCAGGCCGTCATCTACGGTAGCCATGATATGGAAATCGCCATATGTCTTGGGCGCTTCGTAGGTAATGGAAGGTCCGCTTCCAATGATGGTGCCATCGCTGCAAACCCATTGGTAGCTCAACGGCGTACCCTGCGGGCTAACCGCAGAGCATGTGATTACAGTATTGCCCAGGGGATACAGATTAGTGTGTTCAGCGACCAGTGATGAAATCACCGGCGCATTGGGATTTGCGTTACCTCCTGCAGCGCATGCAGCGCAAACAACAACGGCGGCAAACAATAGCAAAAGGGCAAAACGGGATACGGATTTTTGTATTTTCAATTAATGCTCTCCGGTTATGTCATTGGTAAAACGTATATATGATAAATTCGACGGGATGTTTTCGCAAATCGAGTTTGTTAAATCCTGATCGCTTCATGTATGCTTTATACAAATATCCGCCGAGGTAAAACATGTCTGATTTTCAAAGCAAGATAGAAAAGCTTGTTAACAAAACGGTTGACAACAACAGATGGAGGCAGCGGGAATGCATTAATCTCATACCCTCCGAATCCTCTCCGAGCCTGTTGGTAAAGCTGTGCGAGATATCAGATCCGGTCGGCCGATATGCCGAACACAGGACCATGAAAGGCAGGGAGATATATTTCTACCAGGCAACGGATTTCATCAGGGATGTTGAAGATGAGCTTAGAAGAGAGTTGCAGCAGTATTTTGGCTGCACAAACATTGAGCTGCGCCCTGTCAGCGGCAACATGGCTAACGAAGTAGTTTTTAAAGGCATAGTTAAATTTCTCAACCGGGAGAAGCCGGCGAGTCAGCCGCTGAGAAAAATGCGTGCAGTTATCAACAACGATCTGAACAAGGGCGGGCACCTCAGTGCACAACCGATGGGCGCCCTGTTCAACTTCGTAGCTGATAACCTGGAAACGGGCAAGGAAAACGTCTATCATTTTCCAGTTCTCAAAGATAACCCATATAAAGCAGACACCGGTAAACTCGCCGACGTGATCGAGTCGGTCAAACCGGAGCTGATCATCTTCGGTAAGAGCATGTTTTTATACAGGGAACCGGTCAAATTTGTATCTGAAATTACGAGCCGTATGAATCCCCGTCCCATACTAATGTTTGACATGGCTCATGTACTGGGTCTTTATGGCGCATTCCAGGCTCCGTTCAGCGAGGGAGCCGATATTGTCACGGGAAGCACACATAAAACCTTCTTCGGCACACAACGCGGCGTGGTCGCAGGCAATATGACGGATGGTACCGGGCTGGAGAAGCTCTGGGTGGAGATCAAGAGCAGGGCCTTCCCTGGCTCCACCAGCAACCACCACCTTGGCACTTTGCTGGGGCTGCTGTTGGCAACTTACGAAATGAACCAGTTCAAGCAGGATTATCAGGCACAGGTGATAAAGAATGCCCGTGCTTTTGCCAGGGCATTGAAATCCAGGGGCATAGCGGTTGAAGGCGATGCAAAAGATGGATTCACGGAGACCCACCAGGTACTGATCCGTGTGAGGCAATATGGACTGGGGGAGGATATCGCCCGCAGGCTTGAGGAAAACAATATCGTCACCAATTACCAGGCCCTGCCGGACGATGACAGCTTCATAGCGTCAAGCGGAATTCGTATGGGCACACAGGAGATGACGCGCTTCGGTATGAAGGAAGCCGACTTTGAGCAGCTCGCCGGGTATTTGAGTGAATGCGTTATATCGAATAAGCCGGTGAAGGATGAGGTCAAGAAACTCCGCCAGGGGTTCCTGACCATGCAATATTGCCTGCCGGCGGAACAATCGCTCCCGCTGGCGGCCAGGGTGCTTTCCTCTATACTGCCCGGCGACCCTTACCTGGCCAAATTCGCCGACAACTTAGAATCCTTCTGCTAAACTCGGCGTATCTCTCAGCCGTTCGATTAAGCCAGCTATACCACCGTCATAACGCCATGCATTTTTGTGCGGCCCGTAATCAGGTTTATAATTGTTAGCGGTCATTACTATGAAACAGCTATATGCCATTGAGACATTTAACCTGACCAAGAGATACGGTAAGATCCTGGCACTCGATCAGCTCAACCTGAAAATCGAACCCGGTGAGGTATTCGGCCTTCTTGGGCCAAACGGCGCGGGCAAGACTACAGCAATATCCATGCTCTGTACCGTCAACTCCCCCACTTCAGGAACAGCCCTTGTCAACGGTTTCGATATCCGCAAACAGTCGGGCAAGGTCCGCCGCAGCATAGGCATCGTTTTCCAAGATCCCAGTATCGATGATCGCCTGACAGGCAGGGAGAACATGATGCTGCATGCTACCCTTTACGATATCGGCTCGTCTGTTGCAAAGAAAAGGATCGTCGAATTACTGGATCTGGTGGGGCTGATAGACCGCGCCGATTCGCCTATGAAAACATATTCCGGAGGTATGCGGCGCAGACTGGAACTGGCCAGGGGACTTTTACACAGCCCCAGGGTGCTTTTCCTCGATGAGCCGACCCTCGGCCTGGATCCGCAAACGCGTCAACATCTGTGGTCGCACATCGAGGAACTGGCCAGGCAATCAAACATCACGGTGATCCTTACCACACACTACATGGAGGAGGCGGAGCGACTTTGCAGCAGGGTGGGGATCATCGATACCGGCAGGATCAAGGTGGTGGAGACACCTGCTCACTTGATCGGCGCACTGAAAGGCGACGTCGTAACAGTTGTAACCAGCAGGCCCGCTGATTTCCTGGCTAAAATAAAAGAGCTCAGTTTTACACACCATGCCGAGGCGGTTGACAGCACTATACGCCTTCATTTATCCGAGGCCGAGAAGAAGGTCCCGATGATTGTGGAACTGGCATCTGCAAACCAGATCGAGCTTAAATCTGTCTCCATACACAAACCGACCCTGAACGACGTATTTCTATATTACACGGGAAAAGAAATACGATCCGAAGGAGCGGAAAATGAATTAAGGTCAACTATGCGCGCCTTAGGCAGGATGAAATGAGTGAGCTGAGAAAAATAGGTGCTCTGTGGTACAGGGAGGTGCTGCGGTACTGGCGCGAAAAGTCGCGGATTGTATCTTCGCTGATTCTGCCTGTTCTGTGGCTGCTGGTCTTTGGCAGCGGCATGCGGAATGTAGAACTGCCGGGCGTGGATAACTACCAGGTATTTATATTTCCGGGCATACTGGGTATGACGTTGCTCTTTACGTCCGTATGGTCGGGAGTTTCAATAATCTGGGACAGGGAATTCGGATTCCTCAAGGAGATAATGGTAGCGCCCGTTTCCCGCACGTCTATAGTTATCGGCAAAGCCCTGGGCAGCGGCACTAGCGCCTTAATACAGGGGTTCATCCTGCTGCCTCTTTCATTTCTTATTGGAATCAGGCTGGCCCCTCAGTCCATACTTCTGCTGATCCCCGTAATGATACTGCTGGCGATCGGCCTGGTCTGTGTGGGACTGCTGCTGGCCTCACTGATGAACAGCATGGAGGGATTTAACTTTATTATGAGCCTGGTGATAATGCCCATGTTCTTCACCAGCGGGGCGCTCTTCCCTATTTCCTCAGCCCCGTCCTGGCTGCAGGTATTCAGCTATTTTAATCCGCTGACATATGGTGTCGACCTGCTCCGCTGGGCAACAACGCCTGGCACAGCAACGATACTACCTGTATATGCGGAAGCAACCCTGCTGCTGGGCTTCGCAGCGGCAATGATAATCGCCTGTTCTTATACTTTCAGCATTAAGAAGTGACAGGGCTATTGCACCGTCACGTTGAGCTTTAGCGTCTCCACATTTTTCTCGCCGCCTTCCCAGGGCCTGCTGTAAGAAAAGGAGATAGTGCTTGTGCCCACCTTCAGCGCTTCGAAAGTCCACACTTCATTGCCCGGTGCGCCAACCATGCCCGTATTGGCCGGTGCAACCATCTTATGAGATGTCTGCTTCACTACCTTTGTATCGCTGATCTGGGCCTGTTCTCCCCATTGAAATCCCGTAGTGGGATTGGAGCACAGAGTTACTGTGATGGTAGAACCCACGCCGGCGGTGACATCCTGGACGATGTTGGCCTGCTTGGAGAACTGATCACAGGTTACGGTGACGGTGGCGCCCGGTTTGGCCGCGGGTGCGCAGGCCAGCAATAAGACTATTAATATGGAAGCGGCTATGAATATGCTTATCCGGTATTTGTTCATAATAATACCCTCCTCGACTTTTTCTTGCCTCTGGTAAATCATTGTAAACCGAAGTTATACTGATTTCAAGCGATTT
>Ga0247841_10008659_pt1 | contig 14561 bp, 11 predicted proteins | sample LaCruzMarch2015__2_FD_192410 | JGI IMG/M metagenome (GOLD analysis project Ga0247841, IMG submission 192410) | Freshwater microbial communities from meromictic Lake La Cruz, Castile-La Mancha, Spain - LaCruzMarch2015_18m | ecosystem: Environmental > Aquatic > Freshwater > Lake | place: Spain...
TCACCGGTTTGACACACGACGAGCGCGGCTACCCGGTCATAACCGACACGGTCCAGGAGCGCAACGTCCGCCACATCGTGGATAAAATCAGAAAGAACGCGAATAAGATCATACGATTTGAGGGGGCATTTCTGGAAGACGCCAGAGTAGTCGTGGTCGCTTATGGATGCACTGGCCGCGTCGCACGTGCGGCCGTGGAAAACCTGAGGAACCGCGGGCACAAGGCGGGTTTGCTTCGTCTGATAACGCTGTGGCCCTTTCCGTCGGCCACAATTCGAAAGCTGGCTGAACAGGTCAAGGCCTTCGTGGTCCCTGAAATCAATTACGGCCAGATGGCATACGAAGTGGAACGGACCGCTCATGGCAAAGCCGAAGTCCTCCTCATGGGACTTATGGGCGGGTCCATCCATACGCCCGGGGAAATCGAGGACACAGTAGGCGAATTCTTGTGAAACCGAGGCATCCATGAAAGTACGTCTCAGAGAGCTGGCGCCCTTTGACAAGCAGGCGGCAGACACTGCCATTGAGCACGATCACGGTCTGCATCCCGGCGATAAGTTTCTCAAGCCGGGAAGGATTCCCCATATCTGGTGTCCGGGCTGTGGTCTCGGAGTGGTTCTCACCGCGTTCATTGAAGCAATGAGCCGAAAGGGAATTCCTGTGGATCGATGCGCCGTGGTATCGGGCATCGGGTGCTCCGGCCGAGTAGCCGGATACCTTGACATGGACACGTACCACACCACCCACGGGAGGGCCATTCCCTTTGCCACAGGCCTGGCTCTTGCCAACCCGGACATGAACGTCACGGTCTTCTCGGGTGATGGAGACCTTTTTGCCATCGGCGGGAATCATTTCATCCATGCTGCCCGGCGCAACGTCAACCTCAAAGTGTTGTGCGTAAACAACTTCAACTACGGCATGACCGGCGGCCAAGTGGGCCCGACCACGCCGCTCTGGGCCAGGACCTCGACAACCCCGACAGGCAACGCGGAACAGGGATTTAACCTTCCGTACTTGGCCCACGCGGCAGGCGCAGTGTACGTAGCCCGGTGGACGACGTTTCACGCGAGGCAACTGGTGCATTCCATTTCGCAGACCTTTGACAAGAAGGGGTTCACCTTCATAGAAGCTATTGCGCCTTGTCCCACAGGCTACGGCAGGCCCAACAAGCTGGGCACGGGACTTGATGAGATGCGCTACTATCGTGAAATGTCGGAGGTTCGCAACGGAGCCGACCCTGGCGAGGTTGACATCCTCTTGAGAGAAAAAATCATTGTGGGCACTTTTATCGATGCGGAACGGCCCCATTTCCTCGAGAACTACAAATCCATCGTGGTGGCCGGGGCCCAAGCAAGATTGAAAGGCAAGGAGAAAGGAAGGGCCGCATGATCGGAAAGCAGGAGATCCGTCTGGCCGGCTTTGGCGGACAGGGGATCATTCTTTCGGGTCACATACTGGGTAAGGCCGCTGCTCTGTTCGAGAAGAAGAACGCGGTTTTCACTCAGAGCTACGGTCCCGAGGCACGCGGGGGCGCGTGCAGCGCAGATGTGGTCATCTCCGGAGAGAGCATTCATTATCCCAAGGTGACCCGGCCCGACGTACTGGTGATCATGAGCCAGGCGGCTTTGACAACCTACGGTGAAACCATCCAGCCCGGCGGTACGCTTATCCTCGACGAGGACTTGGTTTCCATGCCCGAAGCACCTGAAGGAATAACCATGTACCGGGTACCGGCCACTCGTATCGCGGAAGACCTGGGGCGCCGAATTGTCGCCAACATTGCGATGTTGGGCGCGGTGGCAGCCCTAGGTGGAGTCGTGACCTATGAATCCATGAAGGCATCGGTCAAGGCCTCCATCCCGCCCGGCACTGAGGAACTCAACATCACGGCCTTTGACAGAGGATACGAATACGGAGTTGCCCTGCTCGAGAGCGCGGGAAAAGCACAAGGGCCCGCACGGAACGATGCCATTTCGCCTTCGGGCAAGTAATTCGGGGGGGAAACTTCTTTACACAAAGAAGCCCCCCCGATCTTGCTTGTAGGAACGGAACGGCCGGGAGGAACCAGTCGAGTTGAAAGAGAAAACCGAACAATCCGACGCAAACGTGTATCAGAGTGATCTTCGAATCGGTGTTTACGTGTGCCACTGCGGCAAGAACATCGGCGGCACGGTCCGATGTCGGGAGGTAGCGGATTTCGCCGGCTCCCTGCCAGGCGTGTTTCTGGCCAAGGATTCGATGTATACCTGCTCGGAACCGGGACAGGAACAGATCAAAGCTGACATAAAAGAGCACAAAATCAACCGGGTGGTTGTGGCTTCCTGTACTCCCAGGCTTCATGAGCCTACCTTTCGCGCGGCGTGCGAAGCCGCAGGTTTGAACCCCTATCTCCTGGAGATGGCCAACATCCGCGAACACTGCTCGTGGGTACATCTCCACGATAAAGACGCAGCCACCGAGAAAGCCAAGGACCTCGTGGGAATGGCAGTGGAACGAGCCGCACGGCTGGCGCCGCAGATGGAGCTGACCGTTCCGGTGGCACGAAAAGCCATGGTTATCGGTGGAGGCGTGGCAGGGATTCAGGCTGCTTTGGATATGGCCGACGCGGGATATAAGGTCTATCTGGTGGAACGGTCCGGGAGCATCGGCGGCCGCATGGCGCAAATTGATAAGACATTCCCGACCATGGACTGCTCGATATGCATCCTGGCGCCGAAGATGAGCGAGGTGGGACGTCACCCTAACATCGACCTGCTTACACTGTCGGAGGTCAAAGAGGTCCAGGGCCACATCGGGAATTTCAACGTCAAGGTGCTCAAGAAGGCTCGTTATGTAAAGAAGGAGTGCACTGCCTGCGGCGACTGCATTCAAGCCTGTCCGCAACTCGCTCCGGACGAATTTAACGCAGGGCTGTCAATTCGTCGAGCCATCCACATTCCCTTTGCTCAGGCAGTCCCCTCGACTTTCCTGATCGACATGAGCCAGTGCCTCAACAACCAAGGTATCGTTGCATGCGACCGATGCTTCCAGGCTTGCGCCCACAAGTGCATAGACTTCGCTGACAATGACCGGTTGCTGGAAATCGACGTCGGCACCATCGTAGTTGCCACAGGTGTTGACGTGTACGATCCTACGGCCCTCACCGAGCTAGGATACGGCCGTTTCCCCAACGTAATCACTACATTGGAATTCGAGCGGCTTATCAATGCCGGGGGGCCCTCGTCCGGAGAGCTGGTCCGGCCTTCCGACCGCAGGAGGCCGCAGAGAGTTGCCTTTCTTCAGTGTATCGGCTCCCGGAGCAAACGGAGCAACCCTTATTGCAGCAACGTCTGTTGCATGAACACCATTAAGGATGCTCTGCTCATCAAGGAACACTGGCCCGACACGGAAATCTTCGTCTTCTATATCGACATTCGAGCTTTCGGCAAAGGTTTCGAAGACTTATTCCAGAGGGCACGGCGTGAAGGTGTAACGTTCATTCGCGGTATCCCCGGCGAAATCATCGAAGACCTGAAGACGGACGACCTCACGCTTCTCGGAGAGAATACCCTGATGGGCAGCCCCTATCGTTACACCATGGACATGGTTGTGCTCTCCGTGGGCATAAAGCCCCGCGCGGATGCTCCCGCGCTCCAAAGGCTCCTGAATCTCGCGACCGATACCGATGGCTTTTACATGGAAGCCCATCCGAAGTTGCGACCGGTTGACACCACCACCGGTGGCGTCTTCCTCGCGGGAGCGGCCGAAGGGCCCAAGGACATAAAGGATTCCGTTACTCAGGCTTCTGCTGCGGCCTCGCGGGCCAACATCCTCATGAGCAAGGGCGAGGTGAAGATACCGGCGATCACGTCTCGTATAGACCCCCAAAAGTGCACCGGCTGCGGTCTCTGCGCGGATGTCTGCCCGTACCATGCGATAGAAGGCAGCAAAGGGCACGGCTCCTACCGTGTCATCGAGGCCGCTTGTCAAGGATGCGGCGCCTGTGTTCCTGAATGCCGGTTCGCGGCCATTGACCAGACCCACTTCACGGAAGACCAGATCGTCAGCCAGATAGACCTCGCGCTTTCAAAAGATCCGCACAACAAGATCATCGCTTTCGCGTGCAACTGGTGCTCTTACGCAGGAGCCGATTTTGCCGGCGTTTCCCGCATGCAGTATCCGCCCAACGTCCGGATCATCCGCACCATGTGCTCGGCACGGGTCTCGCCCCAGTGGATCGAAAGGTGTTTTCTCAAAGGCGCCGGCGGGGTGTTGGTGTCGGGCTGTCACCCTGCGGATTGCCACTACAACAACGCCAACCAGCACACGGCCCGGAGGGTGGAACGCTTCTGGAAGCGAATGGAAAAGGCTGGTGTGAACTCGGATCGTCTGAGGTTGGCGTGGGTGTCGGCCGCTGAAGGGGCCCAATTTGCCAGGGTGATCGTGGAGATGGAACAAGGGCTTCGGAAACTGACCCCGCAGGAGATTGAGGAAGCCGCCCGGAAACTCGTGCCGGCTGCCGGCAAGAAGAGCGACGCGTCATGACTCTCAAAATTTGGAAGTACTTCAACAGAGAAGACCTGTACGAATGCTATCAATGCGCTCGTTGCACAGGATCGTGCCCTGCCCTGCAAGTTGCGCCCGCAATCGGGCCAAGGGAGACCATCCTCAAGTGCCTCAATCTGGGCCATGAAGAGGTCGCGAAGGATCCCAGGTTGTGGCTTTGCTGCACCTGCAACGTCTGCGAGGACCGCTGCCCCCAGATGATCCCGATTTCGGAGCTTCTGGTCGCGCTGCGGAATTCCGCAGCCCGCCACGGCAATATTCCCAGCCGGTTGAGCATGGCTATCGAGCTGCTGGCAAAGACGGGTCGGTCCATGATTGCGCACCAGCTTGACGAAATGCGGGCGCATCACGGTCTCCAGCCTTTGCCTTCCGCGGCTGTCGATGAAGTCCAGGCAATCCTCAGAAAGGCCGGCCTGGACGACGTGGTAGAATTCTAACGGGCTGCCGACCACGTGATTATCATGCAAAAGGTAACCATGAAATACGCACTTTTTCTCGGATGCGCGATCCCGATAAAGTACCCGGGGTTTGAAGCCGCCACACGTCTCGTATGTCAAAAGCTCGGCATAGAGCTGGTTGACCTTCCCTTTTCCTGTTGTCCACCGCCCACCACCATGAAGCTCGTGCATTACGACTCATGGCTCGCTCTTGCGGCCAGAAACCTGTGCCTGGCCGAAGAAGCGGGGCTGGACGTCTTGACGCTCTGCTCGGGCTGTGTCAACTCGCTCAAAGAAGTAAACGACATCCTCAAACGCAGTGACTCAAAGCGGCGCAAAGTAAACAAGATCCTCGAGGACCACAACCACCATTTCAACGGGACCGCTGAAGTCACCCATATATTGGACGTGCTTTACCAGGACAGCGTAGTGGAACGGATCTCCAAACAGAAGGTCAGGGACCTGCCCCTCCGGATAGGGTGCCATTACGGTTGCCACTATTTCAGGCCACCGCGGGTGATGTATCCTGATCAGCTTTCAGATGCGGGATCATACGTGCCGGTTCAGATGGATCACCTGCTCTCGATCCTGGGTATGGAACCTACGGAATATTCGAGGAAATTCCTCTGCTGTGGGTCCCCCCTGGGAGCCAACACGGACGCCGATGCGGGATACGCTATCACCCGGGAGAAACTGGAGCATATACACGACCGTGGCATTCAGGCGATATCAGTGATCTGTCCGTCATGTTTCCGGCAGTTCGACATGGGGCAGGTCCTGCTTTCACGAAAGTCAAAGGAAATACCCAAAATCCCGACCTTCTTCCTGACCCAGCTTGTAGGGCTTGCTCTCGGGCTCTCGGCCAAGGACGTCGGCGTGGATGTCCATAGGGTCAAATCGAAAAAGCTCCTGGAGAGCATTGACGTCAACTGATACTGCATTTTCATGAGGGTCGGCCCGATAAAAGCCCTGCCGGCCGGAAAGAGCGACATGACCGATCGCAAGAAGAAGCCACCTCTTTCCAAAGATGAGTTGCAGGACCTTCGGGAGGACCTCATGCTGGCCGATAGCCTTACCCGCATCGAAAACACCCTCATGGTCCTTTCCGGTAAGGGAGGGGTCGGCAAGAGCACGGTGGCTGTCAACGTGGCCGTGGCATTGGCTGCGTCCGACCGCCAGGTGGGCCTTCTGGACATCGACATTCACGGTCCCAGCGTGCCCACGCTGCTCAGGCTGAATGGGGCCCAGGCCCCCTGCGTCGGCCCGAGAGGCCTCTTACCCGTACCGTACAACGACAACCTTAAAGTGATGTCCATCGAGTTCGTGGTGAAGGAGCAGGTCGACGAGGCGGTAATCTGGCGCGGCCCCGTGAAGCACCAGATAATCCGGCAGTTCATAGCCGAGGTGGACTGGGGCGATCTCGACTTTCTAGTCGTGGACGCTCCCCCCGGCACCGGTGACGAACCCTTGTCGATATGCCAGATGGCCCCGCCCCGGTCACAGGCCGTTATCGTTACCACTCCGCAAGTGCTTGCTCTTAAAGACGTGAGGAAATCCATCCGGTTCTGCAAAAGCCTCGGTATGCCGGTGTTCGGAATCATCGAGAACATGAGCGGCTTCGTGTGTCCTGATTGCGGTGCTGTCCATCAGCTCTTCAAGACCGGCGGCGGCGAGAAGCTTGCCCGTGAGACCGGGTTCCGGTTCCTGGGCCGCATTCCGATCGATCCTCGGCTTATGGCCGCATCGGATGAGGGCAGGCCCTTTGTCCTGGAATATCCTACCTCCCCCACATCGCGCGCCTTTGACGAAATCGTGGCCGCCTTGCTTGCGCTTTCTCCATCCAAGTTGAAAAAACATTAGGGTAGGCTGCCACCGAGCGCAGGGGAATGCTCAGGGGGAAAAGAGTTGGCGCGAAATTCGGCTACCGTGTAATCTGGTTTCAAGTCATTGTCTGTCTCGGGGGGTTCTACAATGGATTCTGTGGAGCATATTCCAAGGATTGAGGATTACGAACCGTATGTCGGAGCGGAAACAGTCGAGCGAATTGCCAAAAAAGCCGAGAAATTACACGACGCGCACATAGTTCATATTAACGCCACCTACTATGGTGGCGGAGTGGCGGAATTGCTTGGGCCGTTGAGCCTGTTGATGAACACGCTGGGAATTAAGACGGGATGGAGAGTAATTCAAGGATCTCCCGATTTCTTTGGCGTCACGAAGAAAATTCACAATGCTCTGCAGGGCGGGAAAATCAACATCACCGAGAGGAAATTCGAGCTCTTAGAACATGTTATCCGGGAGAATGCCCTCCGAAATCATCTGGGCCACGATCTGGTCGTTATTCACGATCCTCAGCCCCTCATGATGATCAATGAGTACCGGAAGCGCGGCCCCTGGGTTTGGGTTTGTCACCTGGACATGTCCGAGCCTGATAGGCAATTATGGAAGAGATTCATCCCCACGGTGGAAAAATACGACGCTGTGGTTTTTTCTCTCGAAGAGTACAAGCAGCGACTCAAGACTCCCCAATTATTCATTCCGCCCGCCATAGATCCGTTTACCATTAAAAATCGCCGCTTGAGCGACAAAGAAATCTCGGAGCGTTTGGATCACCACAAAATTCCCACTGACCTGCCGTTAGTAGTCCAAATTTCCCGCTTCGATCGCTGGAAAGACCCCCGAGGTGTCATTGAGGCTTTCAAGATTGCTCGGAGAGAAATTGACGCAACCCTTGTACTGCTGGGTAACGTGGCCGACGACGACCCGGAGGGTCCCGAGATCTATGAATCATTGCTCGGTCACCGCGATGAACGGATAATCATTAAGAGCGTACAAGATACGGCTCTGGTCAACGCGCTCCATAGTACCGCTGCAGTCGTCCTGCAAAAATCGCTTCGGGAGGGGTTCGGGCTGACGGTCGCTGAGGCAATGTGGAAGGGCAAAGCGGTAATTGGGGGAAACGTCAGTGGAATCCGTTGCCAGATCCAGGACGGAGTGAATGGTTTTCTGGTGTCGTCTATCGAGGAAACCGCCCGCAGAATTGTCCAATTGGTCAAGGACAAGGAGCTCCGAGACCGAATGGGAAAGGAGGCCAAAAAGACCGTCCAACAAAAGTTCCTGCTGACCCGATATGTCGAGCAATATATCGACTTGTTCAATTCGTTTGAGACCGTCTATAAGCTGAGTAAATAGGCCTCAAAAGGGGCTGCGGCGCTTCAGGGGCTTCTTCATGGCGGAAAAGGAAAAAGAGCAGATCATCGGTGAGGACCCCGCAAAGCTCGGGTGCGAAGACACTGAGCCACCTCACGAAGAAGCTTCAACAAAGGGAATGCTTCTAATCTCTGTGACCGCCCTGGGTGTGGTCTACGGCGATATCGGCACCAGTACTCTCTACGCGCTGCGAGAGTGTTTTGGCGACCAACGTTCCGTATCAGCTACTCCGGATAATGTGCTGGGTGTGCTCTCCCTCATATTCTGGTCCCTCCTGATCATCATCTCGATTAAGTACATCATGTACGTAATGCGTATGGACAATAGGGGAGAGGGCGGAATCTTGGCCCTCATGGCTCTGCTGCCATCTTGGCGCCGGACGGGCTCACGTTTGACGGTCATGGTCTTGGGCGTATTTGGGGCGGCGCTTCTGTTTGGCGACGGTATCATTACCCCGGCTATCTCGGTGTTGAGCGCCATAGAAGGTCTGAAAGTGGCGACTCCCGCCCTTGAACCTTACATCCTGCCGATCACGGTAGTCGTCTTGATCTTGTTGTTCGCGTTCCAGAAGCGGGGCACGACCGGAATAGGCACGGTATTCGGGCCCGTAATGCTCGTATGGTTTACCGTGAGCGCCGCCCTGGGAATCTCGGCTATTGTGCGTCACCCTCAAGTGCTCGCCGCGTTGACACCGGACCATGCGGTCAATTTCTTAATTAACAATCACTTTCGCGGTTTTTTTGTCTTGGGGGCCGTTTTCCTTTCCGTGACAGGGGGGGAGGCCCTTTATGCCGATATGGGACATTTCGGCGCAAAGCCCATCCGAATCGCGTGGTTTGCGCTAGTCTTCCCATCGTTAACGCTGAACTATTTCGGTCAGGGAGCGCTACTGCTTACGGCCCCCGAATCGTCCTACCCATTCTATCACCTTGCCCCGGACTGGGCAGTGTATCCCCTCGTATTGCTCGCAACCGCCGCCACGGTCATTGCTTCACAGTCAATTATCTCAGGGGTATTTTCATTGAGCCGTCAGGCCGCATTCTTAGGGTTGTTTCCCCGTTTGTTGGTTGTGCAGACATCTGCGGAAAAAATCGGACAGATATATGTCCCCGGAATAAATTGGTTGATGATGGGGGCTACCATAGCCCTCGTAATCGGCTTCGAGACATCCAGCCGTCTTTCCGGAGCGTATGGGGTAGCCGTGTCTACTACCATGGTTATCACTACTATTCTCGCCTACTTCGTGACCCGCGAAGTCTGGAAATGGAGCGCGGGCCTGTCTATAGTCGTGACTGCAGGATTCCTTGTTGTGGATCTCACGTTTTTCAGCTCAAACATGTTCCGAATTGCGGAAGGCGGGTGGGTTCCTATTACGGTGGGGGCATTGGTTTTTGTAATTATGACCACGTGGAAACGCGGCCGGGAGCTGGTGCGGGAACGACTCCCAAGAAATATTATGTCTCTGGAAACTTTCGTGCAGCGAATCAACGATAATCCTCCTTACCGCGTGCCGGGCACGGCAGTGTTCATGTTGGCCAATCCTGAAGGAACACCGTCCATATTACTGCTTCACCTGAAACACAATCAGGTGCTACATGAAAAGGTGATCCTGCTCACAATAGTTGTTGAAGATATCCCCAGAGTGAGGATGAAAGACCGAATCGAAGTATTGGATCATGGATCGGGAATATATCGGGTCATTCTGCATTTTGGATTTATGAATGACCCGATAGTCCCCGAGGAGCTACGGAGAGCCCGCAAGCAAGGTTTGGACATAGACCTTGACGCCGTGACCTATTACGTAGGAGGACCAATCCTCATCCCGACGAAGGATGACCCGGTTATGGCGGTCTGGCGAAAGAATTTGTTCGTGTACCTGGCTAGAAATCCGGGTTGGCCGGTCAATTTGTATGGACTTCCCGTAGATCGCGTGATTGAGCTGGGCGTTCACGTCCAACTGTGAGACAGCCCTTCTAGTACCCCCTTGTTCGATCACTCCTGCCATGAAGAAAAGGCGCTCAGGCCAATCAGGCCCCTACGCTAAGATCGCCCGGCGTCTGTGAGCGACTTTTGGCGGGAGGAGTTGGTTGTGGCTACGGCTCGACGGCACAGCATGATCACTTCGCCGAGCCGTCGAGTAGAGCGTCACTCAGTGAAGCGTGCGAACAAAGTCGTCCAGTTCTTCTTCGGCTTTTTCACGTTTTAAGCCGTATTTCTCCTGGAGCTTCCCCAGCAATTGTTCTCGTTTTCCGTGAAGGACGTCCAAGTCGTCGTCGGTGAACTTACCCCATTTCTCTCTTACTTTGCCTTTTAGCTGTCTCCAATTGCCTTCGACTTGATCCCAGTTCATGGTTATTCTCCTCTCCGGGTTTCCAGAGGATTATTTGCAGCTACAGTTCGTGAACCCGGCCGATCGCTTCAGATTCCGCCCAAGATGGGCATCACGGCTGCAAACATTGTTTGGGGTCGGCGTCATGCCGTTGATCCCGATTTGTTCAGTATGTGTAAGTTCAAGCGTTGCTCTTTCTCCCGCTATACAGGACGCCTCCGCCCGAAAATCAGCGAGACCACGAACAACAGCAGAAAGATGAAGAAGACTATCTTCGCCATCTCCACCGCCACTCCGGCTATGCCCACAAATCCGAGCACTCCGGCAATGAGGGCAAGTATCAAGAAGGTTATGGCGAGGCCTAGCATGGCTTATCCCTCCCATCATGTGAAACGGCCTTAGAAATGGCTTCGTACCGTTGTCACTTTGTGGAGGCGCACAAAAGCCACTCCCGGTACGGACATCGGCAAGATTCAGAGGATTCTTCAGCCTATGGTCTGTCACAAACCAATCAGAACTCTGCAACCATTTCTTGGCGTCTTGAAAAGTAAGATGCATATTGATCGATTTCGATTCAACCTGTGAAATTTCAGTCACCATTCGCTCACGGGGAGTGGTATTCACAGTTTCGTCGACTCAAACCCGGCCTGCGCTGCTTCGCCTTGGAATGTCGGTCTGAATTGAATGAAGGACGCGCAGGGGGGAGATTTGCGGATCCAATGAAAGTGGCACAACTATGTACAGAGAAGCCACGACGAAGAGACACGGCCGCAAAACTGAAAGGAGTTGGACAATATGGTTCACCATGCCGACACACGGACGCACAAGATTCAGGCCGCGGTTCTGCGAAGTAAGGGCGGCCCCTTGAGGATCGAACCGGTGGAGCTGGAAGGACCGCGGGACGACGAAGTGTTGGTGCGCATCGTTGCATCAGGCATCTGCCGCACGGATATAGACTTCTGCGATGGCTGGGACCCGGCGGACACCCCGGTAGTGTTGGGTCACGAAGGCGCGGGGGTCGTAGAGCAAGTTGGCAAGCGCGTCAAAGAGTTCAGGCCCGGCGATCATGTCGTGCTGTCGTACCAATCCTGCGGCCGCTGCCGTCAATGTCAAAGTGGGCGCGCGACGGCTTGTGAACAATTCTACAAGTTGAACTTTGGTTTCGCACGCCTGGACGGGTCCAACGCGATGGAACGGAGCGGGGTTCGGGGTCACTTTTTCGGTCAGTCGTCCTTCGCTACCCATTCGCTGGCCACAGAGCGCAATCTCGTCAAAGTCCCCGGAGACTTACCTCCGGAAGTTTTAGCTCCTCTTGGTTGCGGCATGCAGACCGGAGCCGGCACAGTGATGAACTCCCTGATGGTTCCGAAAGGCGCAAGCATGGCCGTCTTCGGAACAGGAGCTGTCGGCCTTGCCGCTGTAATGGCGGCCCGCATTGTGGAGGCTAAAGTGATCATAGGCGTGGACATCATTCCCCAGCGGCTCGAAGCGGCCTTGGAATTGGGCGCCACCCACGCGATCGACAATCGTCATCATGACGTTGCCACCGCCATTACCGACATCACTGGAAGCGGCGTTGATTATGTCGTGGAAACCACTGGAAACCGGAGAATGCATCGGCTGGCCGTTGATGTGTTGAATCCGCACGGCACGGCTGCGCTGCTCACCGGCGAGAGTGGTCAAAATTCTTTGGGAGAAGGCAGAAGGACCCTCGGCGTCATCCAAGGTAATGCTGTGCCACAGCGCTTCATCCCCAAACTAATCGAGCTGTGGCTGGCAGGATGCTTTCCCTTTGACCGGCTGGAGAAGTTCTATGACTTCAGCGAGATTAATATAGCCATTGCGGACGCTAAGCGAGGCGACACGATCAAACCCGTGGTGCGAATCGGGGAAGCGCAGGATTGACGCCATTCCCTCTCAACCAATAAATCCGTTTTTATCTTGCCCCAGAGCACCTTAAGATACAGAAGACGCCCCGGTTGAGACGCGTGGTTCTTGCGCCACCGGTCCAACTAGTCCAGACGGCTCCGAGGAACAGGCACGGCGGATGCGTCCGGGGCAATCCTATCCCGTATGTCCTCTATCAAGAGTGTCCTCTCCGATGTACTTAACCGGTCAATTTCAGGAATGCCGTTCACCCTCATTGCTTACCGCTTTGTCTGTGCGGGGCCCGATAAGACCCTTTCACCCACAAGATTAGGCTACCTGCTGTGACGAAGGGGAATCGAGCTAGTCTTCGCGACGCGGTTCGGTCCGTGGACACTACACCTTCCGGCTTACTTGTCGCTGTCAACGCCATCAAATGAGGGAGGGGGTCAAGTCTGCTCTTGGCTCATCTCATCGGCTTAAGCCGCGGATGGATCCTTTTAACGCGGCCTCTTCAACAGGCCCGCACCAGAAAAAGGTTAGTGAGGCTCTACCCGTCCACCGTCCTTGAACTCAGCATCCTGGAACCAGCTTTCTACTTGAGATAATCAAGACAACTTACTATAATCAATATAGATACTGATGGTCGTCCGATAGCTCTTCACGCGATTGCCGACCGATCAGTTAGCCGTCATGTACCTTGCCGTTACGATTAAAGGACCTCGCGCCCATTCCGAGGCTTCATTGGAGACAACTATGCGAAACCGTTTGGCGGTAGTTCTTCTAGGGTTCATGGCGAGCCTCTTTGTTGCTTCTTTAGCCTCGGCGCAAGGATTGCCATCGAGCCCCTACGCGGCCCCGTCTCTCCTCAGGGGAGACAGTTCGGCGGTTGCTTACCCCCGGAAAGATGTCCCGAACTTGCAGGCCGGTTACGTGTATTACTCCGGCAAGAACTGGCGGGTTGGATACCTTTCACTCGACTATATTCTCCCAATCAGGCTGGGAGAAAACAGCATCATTTTCGGAGAAGCTCATTCCGAATTGCAGAGCTTCTCGACGAGGTCAACTTGGAACGGAGACGATCAGGCTTATCTGTCCATGGGCGGGGGGTATCGGACCATACTAAGGAAATCAACCCTCATAGGCGCAAACTGCTTCTACGATGCTACCCGGTTCGCCGATCAATGGTTTTCATCCGGGGGAGCAGGTTTTGAAATTGCCGCATTACTGCCCGGTAACGATGCGCTTGATATGAATTTCAACTGGTACGGAGATCTTATCAAAGGTGATTTCGTCGTGAACGAGGGCAGCGATGGACGCTCCAACTTTGACTTGCAGGTGGGCTACTCGCATCAATTGTTCCATGATGGTCCGGACTTGCGTCTGTACGGGACGGCATACAAGTTCGATGTCGGAGGCGGCGTGTACGGGTGGCAGACCGGGGTCGAACTCAAGAGCCCTGATGGCGTCCTGTCCGCCAAATGCGAGACGGCGCACGATCCTGTAAATGATTCATATCAGACAGTGAGCGCATTCGTTAATATTGGATTTCAGGTCGAAAACCTGCTGACGTTGCGAAATCCGTTCGTTATGCCTGAACCCCTTTTCCACAGTCCCAGAAATATTGAGCGGACCACCTACAAGGTGAAGAGACATTGGCGACATACGACTCAAGGGGTCTTGCTGGCCTCGAATAATCAGACTATCACCGTCGTGAACAAACGGTCGGCTCCCGTGACGCTCTACATGGGTTTCATAGGGCCCCCTGGCTGGGGAAACTATTCGGCCAAGGACTTCCCCGGCTTCTCGGTCGCTCCCTCTTCCTGCAATATGGCTGGCAACGTACTGTATCGGACCATAGGGCCGGGAGAACAGGTAGTCATCAACTTCGATCCGAATAAAGGCAAGGTCAGTCCCGCATTCTCGGCCGACCAATGCACATGGAACTGTCCCCAAACCATTGCGGAATTCACGTTGTACGGCTCTGACGGCTATAATCCTCGCGACATCACCGATATCAGCCTTGTTAACGGATTCAACTACCCAATGGAGCTTAAGTCCTCCAGTGCCGATGTTCCGACTGTCCAGGTAGACAGCGCGACAGGCAACAAAAACAAATATGGCGTTTTTCCCCGTTACTGCGATCTGTGCAACGCGTCCGACAAGCCCGGTTG
>Ga0247841_10008661_pt1 | contig 14558 bp, 17 predicted proteins | sample LaCruzMarch2015__2_FD_192410 | JGI IMG/M metagenome (GOLD analysis project Ga0247841, IMG submission 192410) | Freshwater microbial communities from meromictic Lake La Cruz, Castile-La Mancha, Spain - LaCruzMarch2015_18m | ecosystem: Environmental > Aquatic > Freshwater > Lake | place: Spain...
GGTGGGGAGGCAGGCGATCATGGCAGACCCGGATTGGGAATCCGGCAATTATTATGAAGGTGTCCCGCCGGCAAAAGGGCTGGCAGTCGCCAGGATGATCGGGCACATAACATACATGAGCGATGCGTCAATGGCTGAAAAATTCGGGAGGCAGAAGAAGAGCGGCGCAAAACCCTTTAAGTTTACCGCGGATTTTGAGGTAGAGGGGTATTTGCGTTATCGAGGCGATAATTTTGTAAAGCGCTTTGACGCTAATTCTTACCTTTATATTACCAAGGCAATGGATAATTTTGATGCTTCGGAGGGCAGGCTGCTTCAGGATGCTTTGCGGGGGGCTAAAGCAAGGGTATTGGTGATTGCTTTTAAATCAGACTGGCTCTATCCGGCGTATCAATCAAAAGAAATAGCCAAAGCCTGTAAGCTTTCCGGTTTAGAGGCGACTTATTGTGAAATTGATTCTGCCTATGGGCACGACGCTTTCCTTTTGGAGGCCGAACAAGAAACACATTTGATTTCGCATTTCTTAAAAAAAACATTTTATGAATACGAGGTGACAGGAAGCTATGAGATATGAGGATATCCGTCTTGACCATAGGATAATATTGGATTTAGTTGAACCGCGTTCTTCTGTTTTGGACCTTGGCTGCGGCAGCGGGGAACTTTTATATGTATTGGTTAAAGAAAAAAAAGCCAGGGCCCAGGGTATTGAAATAGACGAGCAAGAGATATATAAATGCGTTGCTAAAGGGCTAAACGTTTTTCATGGAGATATAGACATCGGTTTGGCGGAATATCAGGATAAGTCATTCGATTACGTGATATTGAATCAGAGTTTGCAGCAGGTACGGCGTATGGACGCGGTGCTAAATGATGCTTTGCGAGTCGGCAAGAAAGTTATCGTGGGATTTCCGAATTTCGCTTATTATAAGGCGAGGATGCAGTTATTTTTCCGCGGCAGGGTTCCGGTAACAGGTTCTTTGCCGTATCAGTGGCATGAGACCCCTAACTTGCATTTCTTGAGTATATTGGATTTTATTTCTTACTGCCGTTTGAAAAAAATCTCGGTGGAACAAAGTATATACACAGGCCGAAACAAGCGTGTCTTTTTCTTTCCGAATTTATTTGCCCAGGCAGGGATACTCAAAATAGAGAGGAGGTAGAAAATGCCGTATATTAATTTAAAATTAGTAGGGAAGCTTAGCAAAGAACAGAAGCAGAAGATAGCCAGGGAATTTTCAGATACATTACAGAAGGTAGCGGGCAAGCCTAAGGAAAGTACATATCTGGTTATTGACGAAGTTTCCGGAGAAAACTGGGCACAGGGAAATAATTTTTTCGCATAAATTATTTTTTTCTTGACATAGGGTAGGGGGGTATGGTATACTCAATGTGAAAGGAGAAATGGGAAATGGACCATCTCACTACCCATGAAGAACAGCTTCAGTATTTAAGCAAGATCGAAGGCCAGATCCGCGGGATCGAGAGGATGATCCAGGAGAAAAGGTACTGTCCGGATATCATCACTCAGATTCATTCGATTATCGGAGCCCTTTACCGCGTGGAAAGGGAGGTATTTAAAAAGCATGTCCAAGGTTGCGTTGCCCATGCCTTTAGGGGTAAATCCGAATCAGAAAAGCAGAAAAAAATCGATGAGGTCGTGGAATTGGTTTCAAGGTTTCGTAAAACAGCTTAAAATATGCTGAAGAAAATATTTATTCTATTTACGGTTGGCGTCTTCCTCTTAAGTTGTGTTGTTTTATATGCTGAGGATTCAGTCTCCTTAGATTCCCTCATTCAGGAAGCCAGGAAAAACAACCCGGAAATCCTGGCAGCGTTGAAGCGCTACGAAGCTGCCAAGACGCGCATACCACAGGCTAAGTCTCTGGATGATCCTGTCTTTGGAATTACTTTTGAAAAGACCCCCGGAAGCCCGTTTCAGCTGTCGAAAACTAAATCAGAAGATAGGATGTTTTCGGTAGCGCAGGCTTTACCATTTTTCGGGAAGTTGCCATTGAAGGGCAAGATTGCTTTGGTTGAGTCGCAAATGTACGCGGCTGAATATAAGGATAAAGAGTTGGGAGTCATTAATGACGTCAAGAATATATATTACGGCTTATTTATGAATTATAAAGAAATAGCCTTGAAAGAGGAAAACTTGATGCTTTTAGAGAATATTGCCAAGGTTGCCCAGGCAAAATATTCTGTGGGAAAGATTTCTCAAGAAGAAGTTTATAAGATTCACAGTGAGATAGCCGGTCTCGCCACTGATATTATGAATTTAAAAGAAGAACAGCCGGCCAAAAAAGCCCGCCTGAACGCGCTTATAAATAAAGATCCGGAGAGCCCTTTGGGGATTCCTGTTTTAACTGAGGATTTGTCTTTTAACACGGATACAAAGTCTTTATATCGTCATACCCTGGAAAATCAACCGGAATTACTCATTTTCTCTTATGCCATTGAAAAAAATAAATATGCGAAATCTCTGGCGAAAAAAAGCTTCTTCCCGGATTTTATTGCCGGTCTGGTAGCCAGAGGGATCACTACCGGGACTATCGGCCCCTGGGATTTAATGCTGTCTTTCACGGTTCCGATATGGTTTTGGAGTAAGCAGCGTTATGAGGTTAAAGAGGCAATTGCTAATTTAGAAGAAGCTCAGGCAGCCTATCAGGCTATGAAAAACAAGGCTTTGGCAGAAACCAAGGAATTAGCCACTAAAGTAGGAATCGCTAAAAATAAATTAGCATTGTATAAGACTAACCTCATCCCCATATTAGAAAATTCAATAGATGTTTCTTTATCCGCTTTTCAATCCGGCAAAGGTGATTTTATGGCTCTTTTAGATAACCAAAGGATGCTGGTGGAAACTAAGATGAATTATTTCAAGGCGCTGGTGGAATATAATATTAATTTGGCTGATTTGGAGCGTAATATCGGAGCAGGGATTACCCAATACTACGAGGTGAAAGAATGAAGATGAAAAAGAAAAGTTTTATTATTATTTTGTTTCTGTTCTTGCTCCTGGTGTCAGCGGCAATAGGTTTTATGCTTAGTAAGGGTACTAAGAAAGAAATCTCAGGAAGAAACGAAAAGAAAGTCCTTTTTTACCGTAACCCCATGAATCCTGAAATAACATCTCCTGTACCGATGAAGGACTCCATGGGTATGGATTATGCGCCGGTATACGAGGAAGAGACGGGAGGCCGGGGAGCCGGTGTATATATCAGCCCGGAGAAACAACAACTTATCGGGGTAACTAAAGATAAAGTTGAAAAGAGGCGGCTAACCCATCAAATCCTTACTGTCGGGGAGATTGCCTACGACCCGGATTTATATGTGGCCCAGGTAGAATACATTCAGGCATTAAAAACTGTCAATGCAACAAAAATGAGTGTTCTGGCATCCGTTATAGAACAATCCAGTTCGCTTCTGGCCGCTAGCGAAAAGAAACTTTTACTTTTAGGAATGAGTAAAGAACAAATAGGGGAATTGGCCAAACGCGGGACCGCACAAGAGAATCTTTATCTGCCCATTGATTCGGATTCAGTCTGGGTGTATATGACCATATATGAATATGAGATAGGCCTGATCAGTGAAGGGATGCCGGTTGAGATTAATGTTGTGGCATTCCCCGGAAACGTATTCAATGGAAAAATAACTGCAATAAATCCTGTATTGAATGCTCAAACGCGCGCCATACGGGTGAGGGCGGAGATTGACAACCCGGAGCATAAACTTAAACCGCAGATGTTTGTTAATGCTAAGATAGATGTTGATTTGGGAGAGAAATTGGCAGTTCCTGAAACCGCTGTATTAGATACGGGTTTGCGTAAAATTGTGTATTTGGTTGAGAAAGATGATAATTTTACGCAGCGTGAGGTAACCTTGGGCCAGAAAGCGCTTGGATTTTTTGAGGTGTTAGACGGCCTGAAACAAGGAGATGTTGTTGTGACTAGCGGGAATTTCCTTATTGATTCGGAGAGTAAGTTAAGCGCTCATTAAATATGATTGAAAAAATCATAGAATTTTCAGCAAAGAATAAATACATTATAATTATTCTTACCCTGGTAGCCATTGTAGGCGCAATCTATTGCATTAGGAACATCCCTCTGGACGCAATCCCTGATTTATCCGATACCCAAGTCATCATATATTCCCGCTGGGACAGGTCTCCCGACATTATTGAAGACCAGGTAACCTACCCGATAGTAACCGCTATGCTCGGAACGCCAAAGGTAAAAGCCATACGAGGTTTTTCTGATTTCGGATTCTCTTATGTCTATATTATATTTCAGGATGGCACAGATATATACTGGGCGCGCAGCCGGACGCTGGAATATTTAAGCAAAATTATTCCTAAATTGCCCGTAGGAGTGCGCACGGAGATGGGGCCTGATGCTACCGGCGTAGGATGGGTTTATCAATATGCGCTGGTGGATAAAACAGGTAAGAATAATTTAGCGCAATTGCGCACTTTTCAGGATTGGTACCTGCGTTATTGGCTGCAGGGTGTCCCGGGCGTAGCCGAAGTTGCCTCAATAGGAGGATTCCAGAAACAATATCAGGTTAATGTTAATCCTAATGCTTTATTAGCATATAAGATCCCTTTAGTGAAGGTCTTGGAGGCTATCCGGGACGGTAACAATGATGTGGGTGGAAGGTTAGTTGAATTTTCGGGAACCGAATATATGGTCAGAGGCAGAGGCTATGCAAAATCAATAAAAGATATCGAGAATATTACGTTAGGCAATGATTCCTCCGGAACACCTATTTTAATAAAAAATATCGGCCAGGTGGTTTTGGGCCCTGAAATACGCAGGGGCGTTGCCGATTTAGACGGGCAGGGTGATACCGTAGGCGGCATTGTAGTTATGCGCCAGGGTGAAAATGCCCTTAATGTCATCAATCGGGTAAAAGAAAAGATCAAAGAGATTAAGCCGTCATTACCTAAAGGCGTAGAGGTTGTTACGACCTACGATCGCTCGGAACTGATTAAACGCTCTATTGAAACCTTGAAACACCAGTTAATCGAAGAAATGATTATCGTCAGTTTTGTCATTCTTTTATTTTTGTGGCATTTTCCTTCGGCAGTAATTCCCATTGTAACAATCCCTATCGCGGTAATCTTATCGTTCATTCCTCTGTTTGGAATGAAATTAACTTCAAATATTATGTCTTTATCGGGTATTGCAATTTCCATAGGAGTCCTTGTGGATGGTGCCATTGTAGAGGTGGAGAATGCCTATAAAAAACTGCAACTCTGGGAAGCAGGGGGGCGTAAGGGCGATTATCATGCAGTAAGGCTTAGCGCTTTAAAAGAAGTTGGGCCATCTGTATTCTTTTCTCTTTTGGTTATTGCAGTGGCATTCCTGCCGGTATTTACACTAGTTGATCAGGAGGGAAGATTATTTAAGCCGCTGGCGTTCAGCAAGAACTTTGCTATGGCGATTGCTGCAATATTAGCTATAACCTTAGACCCGGCAATGCGTATGCTCTTTACCAGGATGGATTATAAGCAGTTTAAACCAAGATGGCTATCAAACATTTATAATAATATTACAGTAGGTAAATATTATCCCGAAGAGAAGCATCCGGTCAGTAAGATTTTATTTAGAATTTATGAGCCGGTATGTAATTTTGTGCTCAAATACCGTAAGGCAACATTAATCGGCGCTGGCATATTGATGCTTTTGACGGTTCCTATTTACTTTCAGTTGGGTTCGGAATTTATGCCTCCCTTGAATGAAGGGACGATTCTTTATATGCCAACGACATTACCGGGGATTTCCGTCACCGAAGCAAGCAGGCTATTGCAGACACAGGATGCGATTATAAAGACAATCCCCGAGGTTGAGCGTGTGTTTGGCAAGGCAGGCAGGGCAGAGAGCTCAACTGACCCTGCGCCTTTCTCCATGATGGAAACAACCATTGTTTTAAAGCCTGAAAGCCAGTGGCGAAAAGTCCAGCGTTGGTATTCATGGATGCCGGGCTTTTTGCAGGCGCCATTCAGGCCAATCTGGCGCGACCGGGTTACCTGGGAAGATATAGTAAATGAGCTGGACCGGAAGTTACAAATCCCCGGAGTAACCAATGCCTGGACCATGCCTATTAAAGCCAGGATTGATATGTTATCTACGGGAGTGCGTACGCCCGTTGGTATAAAAATATACGGTTCGGATTTAAAAGAAATAGAGGCTCTCGGCACGCACCTGGAAAAGATTATAAAAAATGTAAAAGGTACGCGTTCTGTTTTTGCCGAAAGAGTTACCGGCGGATACTTTGTGGATTTTAACATAAAGCGCGAGCAGATTGCCAGGTACGGCCTGAGCATAAAAGAAGTTGAAGAAGTGATTATGTCTGCAATCGGCGGCGAGCCGGTTACTACTACCGTGGAAGGCAGGGAGAGATACACGGTGAATGTCCGCTATGCCCGTGAACTACGCGATGATTTACCGAAATTACGAAGAGTTCTGGTGCCGACTATGTCCGGCGCGCAGATCCCCTTAGAAGAGTTAGCCGATATTAAGCTGGTATTGGGCCCTGCGATGATTAGAGATGAAAATGGGATGCTTTCCGGGTATGTTTATGTGGATATAACAGGACGGGATGTGGGCAGCTATGTTGCTGATGCAAAAAAAGTAGTTCAGAAAGAACTGCAGCTACCTACAGGATATTCTATGGTATGGAGCGGACAGTATGAAAATATGTTGAGGGTAAGAGAAAGGTTAAAGATAGTCATACCCGTTACCATATTCATTATATTTACATTGCTTTATATGAATACTAAATCTCCTGTCAAGGCCGGAATCGTTATGCTGGCGGTGCCGTTTTCGTTGATAGGAGCTATCTGGTTTTTATGGCTTCTGAAATATAACATTTCTATAGCAGTATGGGTGGGGATGATTGCTTTGATGGGGCTGGATGCTGAAACCGGAGTGTTTATGCTGTTATTTTTGGATATGGCATATTATGAGCGGGTAAGGCAGGGAAAAATGAAGACTTACCAAGATTTAAAAGAAGCAATTATTCACGGAGCAGTAAAGCGTATCAGGCCTAAGATGATGACGGTGATGGCGATGTTTATGGGCCTGGTTCCTATTATGTATTCTATGGGTACAGGCGCTGACATGATGAAACGTATTGCCGCGCCTATGATCGGAGGCATATTCACCAGCTTTATTTTGGAGCTCTTGGTGTATCCGCCCATATACTCGATTTGGAAATGGCGTTATGAGATGAAACACGGCACAGTGGATGTAAGTAAAAAAGGAGGCGTGTATGTTTAAAAGAATGGCAGCAATTCTAATCGTAGGAATTTTCGCTATTTCGTTCGTAGGGCCCGTTTTTTCTCAGGAGGCCAGCGCTGGTAAGCAAGCAGAAAAAACAGAAGATGTAGGGAATAAGATTTGTCCGGTAACCGGAGAAAAAATAAATGAGGCAACAAAAGCCACTTATGAATATCAGGGAAAAATTTATAATTTCTGCTGCCCGGTGTGTATCGATGAGTTTAAAAAAGATCCCGAAAAATTTATTAAGAAGGTAGAAGAGGAAAAACAAGAAGAGCAGAGCGAAGAAAAAGGCCAGATGCACCATTAGGAGTAAACACAGTTAGCTGACTGTAAACAAAACGGGAAAGGCGTAAGATTGCCTTCCCCGTTTTTTCTTGACAGGACAGCTTGGTATGATAAAATAGTTATGAACATATGTTCATAACTAAAGGAGCCGGTTATGCGGCCTAAAATGATCCGTTGGATAAAATGCGTTCCGGGCGAGAGGTGTTTTAAGCCGCTTTGTAAGCCCTTAAATAAATTAGAAGGTGTTTATCTGACCCTTGATGAATTTGAGGCAATGCGCCTTGCTTGTCTTGAGGGGTTGAAACAGGTTGATGCAGCAAAATTAATGAAAATCTCCCGGCCGACTTTCTCGCGGATTTTAACTTTAGCCCAGAGAAAGATTGCCGATGGGTTAGTGAATATTAAAGCCATACATATTGAAGGTGGCTGTTGTAAGATTGGGGGGGGTAGCAGGAAATGAGAGAATGGAAAAAGTTTTTGTATATTGTAGCGGCGTTTTTGGCATGTTTCTATCTGCCGGTAGAAAACCTACGTTTTAATAACGCGGTATTTGAGGCGTTGGCGCTTGTTAAGTGGTATGCCAGAGAGCATGTGATTTTATGCCTTGTGCCGGCATTTTTTATTGCCGGTGCGATATCGGTATTTGTCAGCCAGGCTTCAGTGATGAAGTATTTCGGCGCTAAAGCGAATAAATTCCTTTCCTACAGCGTTGCTTCGATATCCGGTACGATATTGGCGGTTTGTTCTTGTACTGTCTTACCGTTATTCTCTGGTATATATAAAAGAGGGGCGGGGCTTGGGCCGGCGATAGCCTTTCTTTATTCAGGGCCTGCCATTAATGTCCTGGCCATTATTCTTACTGCTCGCATTCTCGGCTGGCAATTAGGTTTAGCACGGGCAGTAGGCGCGGTGATATTTAGCGTCGTTATCGGCTTATTAATGCACTTGATATTTTTGAAAGAAGAAAGAGCCCGTCACGTAAACGGAGATTTTAATGTTGGCGAGATTAAGGAAACGCGGACTTTACCGCAGACGATGCTCTATTTTGTATCAATGGTCGCCTTTCTTATCTTTGCAAATTGGGGTAAGCCCCTGGAGGGCGATAGTGGGATATGGTCAATAATTTATCAGTGTAAGTGGTGGATTTCGGGGGTTTCTCTTATCAGCCTAGTTGTCATGCTTTTTAAATGGTTCAAAAAGGATGAATTAAAAGAATGGACCGGGGCAACATGGGGTTTTGCCTTGCAAATACTGCCGCTTCTTTTGGGTGGGGTCCTTGTGTCGGGGTTCCTCTTAGGAAGGGTGGGCCATGAAGGAGTGATTCCGTCACGTTTTATCGTGGCGCTTGTCGGTGGTAATACATTATGGGCAAATTTCTTTTCCTCGGTAGTGGCAGCATTTATGTATTTTGCTACACTTACTGAAGTGCCCATATTGCAAGGATTGATGAATTCCGGGATGGGCAAAGGCCCTGCCTTGGCGCTTCTTTTAGCTGGGCCTGCCTTGAGCCTGCCGAGCATGCTCGTATTGCGTAGTATAATAGGTGTTAAAAAGACGGTTGTTTATGTTAGTTTGGTTGTTGTCATGGCAACCATAAGCGGGATGATTTTTGGAGCGATAGTCAAATAACATTGAGGAGGCCTATGAAAAATACGCCAAGTGAAATCAAGAAATTGGTAAGAGACGGTTATGCTAAAGTTGCGGCACAAAAGACTTCTTGTTGTTCTTCGGATTCTTGTTGTGGTAGTGCTACTCAAGCTAAGGATATAAGCAAAAGTGTCGGGTATAGCGATGAAGAGATGAGTGCTGTTCCGGCTGGCGCGAATCTCGGCCTAGGCTGCGGCAATCCGGTTGCGATTGCATCATTAAAAGAAGGCGAAGTAGTTTTGGATTTAGGCTCTGGCGCAGGGTTTGATGCTTTTCTTGCGGCAAAGAAGGTTGGCAAAACAGGGCGTGTTATCGGCGTTGATATGACGCAGGAGATGATTGAGAAGGCGATGGCGAACGCTAAAAAGGGCGGATATGATAACGTTGAATTCCAGCTTGGCGAGATAGAGAAACTACCTGTTGAAAATAATACGATAGACGTCATTATTTCTAATTGCGTGATTAATCTTTCGCCGGATAAGCAAAGCGTATTTAAAGAGGCGTTTAGAGTATTAAAGCCAGGCGGGAGGCTTATGGTATCGGATCTTGTCCTCATAAAAGATTTGCCAGATGCTATAAGGGGATCGGTTGAGGCCTATGTGGGTTGTCTTGCCGGCGCAACTATGAAGGAGGAGTATCTGAGCTATGTTGATAAGGCAGGGTTTCGGGATATTGAGATTATCAGTCAAGTCAATTACCCTATTGAGGCAATGGCAAACGACGTTACTGCGCAGTTTATTAAAAATAACCCGGGCATAAAACAGGAAGATCTGCTGGGGGTTGAAGATTCAGTAGTGAGCATTAAAGTCAAAGCAGTTAAACCTCTAAGTGCGGGAGGGAAAATATGAAAATAGAAATTTTAGGTATGGGTTGTCCGAAGTGTAAGCAATTAGCCGCAAACGCGGAGGCAGCTTTAAAAGAGCTGAATATTAACGGAGAGATCTCCAAAGTTATGGATATCAATAAAATCACCGAATATGGCGTGGTGATGACTCCGGCATTAGTTGTTGACGGCATTGTTGTATCAGCCGGTCAAGTAGCGAGTAAAGACGAAATTAAGAAAATCTTATCAAAATGAGAAAGGATTAAGAATTGAAGAGATTATTTCTGGTTCTTCTGGCGGCTGTTGCGCTAAGTAGCAGCGGCATAGTTCTTTCGCCGCTAGCTCAAGCAGTAGAGGATGCAAAAGGCGCGCATGTTATTGCTTATTATTTTCATGGGACATTTCGCTGTCCGACTTGCCATAAACTGGAGCAGTATTCAAAGGAGGCGATAGAGGCCAATTTTAAGGATGAACTCAGCTCAGGTAAGCTGTTGTTTTTTGTAATTAATATCGATGAAAAAGAAAACCAGCATTTTGTGAATGATTACCAGCTTTATACAAAGTCGCTTGTTTTATCTCTGGTTAAGGATGGCAGGGAGATTAAATCAAATAATCTGGCTAAGATTTGGGATTATGTCGGAGATAAGCAGAAATTTATTGATTACGTTAAGGCCGGGGTGGCTGATTTCCTGAAAGAAACCAAATGACAGAGATATTTATAGGTTTTGCCTTAGCCTTGTGGCTTGGCATATTAACTTCAATAAGCCCTTGTCCTTTGGCCTCCAATGTGGCAGCCATATCATTTTTGTCCAGGAAAATAGCCCATCCGGGGCTGGTGTTTATTTCGGGGTTAGCGTATACGCTTGGCAGGATGGTTTCTTATGCGATCTTGGGATGGATTATCATCAGTTCTCTTTTAAGCGTTCCTCAAGTCGCTCAGTTCTTGCAGAAATACATGGGTAAAGCTTTAGGTCCGTTATTAATTATTACCGGGCTCATTTTGTTGGAAGTAATTACTATTCGCTTGCCGGGAGTGGCGCTTTCACAAAAGCATCACAATAAACTTGTGGAAGCGGGAGCTGGGGGCGCTTTTTTACTTGGTTTTATTTTTGCTTTGGCGTTTTGCCCAATTTCGGCTGCATTATTCTTTGGCAGCCTTATTCCTTTAGCGCTTAACCATAAAATCGGCGTTCTACTGCCATTTATCTACGGGATAGGCACAGGGTTGCCGGTTCTTGTGTTTGCTGTTGCCATTGCTTTAGGCCTGACATCATTGAGCCGCTGGTTTCATAGGATTACGCGGTTTGAATACTATACCCGTAAGATTACCGGAGTGGTGTTTATCATTGTGGGCCTGTATTATATGGTGAGCAATTGGAGATAGATAGGAGCAAGAGCTATGAAATTATCGTTTTTCCGAATCAAGACGAGGGCTTAAAGGCCCAGCGGATATTGGTTTCCAAGGGGGAAGATTTTAAGCATATTTCTACATTAGCAGTGGCTGTGCCTGAAGAGCGCCGGCAGGAAGTATGCCGGAGTATCATTGACGGCGATGCGCTGATAAGCGGGTATTACCCGTTTTTGTATCGAGACTACGAAGAGGATTTCTTTAAGAGGGCAGAGGTATATAGAACAGATAGCTCAAATGATACGTTCCTTAAGACAATAACCTTGTGTTATGTTGCGCCTTGCATGGCTGATGAGAAGAAGATTCGGCTAATTGCGTATTTAAACCGAGATATAGCCGAGATCATGCCGTATCTGAATGCTGTTATAAAAGGTGCATCTTATAACAAGGGAGCATCTACGCTTACCTATGCTAAAGAGCGTCGCCTCATTAACCTTTACAGTATGAAAATCACTATCGCTAAGGCAGACGACATTATTGACGCCTGGCATATTTTGGATGAGCTTAAGATTCTTATAAATAATACCTATGGAAATAAAGCAAATATTAAGCCTAACTATGAGGAGAAAGTCAAAGTAACGGCGCTTCAGATTTATGGCTGGCTTCCCAAGACAAATTGCAGAGCGTGCGGTGAGGCAACATGTCTTGCGTTTGCGTGCAGGCTTTTACAGGGAGAACAGAAACTTTCGAATTGTGCACCTTTATCAACAGAATCAAGATTTTTAGAGAATAAAAGAATCATGCAGGAGATGGTCGAAGCATTGGGCGTTGCGTGATGAATATAACGGAGGGGTAGGTATGAGCGAGAGTATTGTTAAGAAATTATCGTTTTTAGACAGATTTTTGACCCTATGGATATTCTTGGCCATGGGCATCGGTGTTTCGTCAGGATATTTCTATCCGCAGATAGTCGGTTTCTGGAACAAATTCCAGGTCGGAACAACTAATATCCCGATTGCCATCGGTTTGATACTGATGATGTATCCGCCCTTGGCTAAAGTGAAGTATGAGGAGATGGGGGATGTATTCCGTAACACAAAAGTACTTTGGCTTTCGCTTATTCAGAATTGGGTAATTGGGCCTATTCTTATGTTTATTCTTGCGGTTGTGTTTTTGCGGGGGTATCCGGAATACATGGCAGGGCTGATTATGATCGGGCTTGCGCGGTGTATTGCTATGGTTATTGTCTGGAACGAGCTGGCAAAAGGCGATACCGAATATTGCGCAGGGCTCGTGGCATTTAATTCCGTTTTTCAGGTATTGTTTTATTCTGTTTACGCCTGGTTTTTTATTACACTATTGCCGACATGGCTTGGGCTTAAGGGGTCAATAGTGAGTATTACGATTGGGCAGATCGCTTGGAGTGTTTTTATTTATCTGGGGATACCGTTTCTTGCCGGCATCATCAGCCGGTTTAGCTTGATTAAACTTAAAGGAAAAGAGTGGTATGAGAAGAAGTTCATTCCTCGGATTAGCCCGCTTACGCTTGTCGCGCTTATTTTTACCATAGTGGTCATGTTTTCTCTCAAAGGCGAATATATTGTAAAAATTCCGCTTGATGTGGTGCGTATAGCGATCCCACTTGTTATCTATTTTATTGTCATGTTTTTGGTATCTTTCTATATGGGCAGGAAAGCAGGGGCGGATTATCCAAAGACAGCTACGCTTTCATTTACGGCAGCAAGCAACAATTTTGAGCTTGCCATCGCCGTCGCGGTGGCAGTGTTTGGGATTAATTCAGGTGTGGCATTCGCGGCTGTAATAGGCCCCTTGGTAGAAGTCCCGGCTTTGATTATTTTGGTTAATGTCGCGTTACGGTTTAAAAAAGTACTTTCGTGGGCAAAATCTTAAAGTATAGAGGAGGGGGTTTTAGTTTTGTTTGAACAGGGCTTTATCGGCTTCGCTTAAGTCCCCGCAAAAAATCCATACCGCGATTTGCAGGCGTTCGTCGTTAATCTTGATTATCTTACCGTCTTTCTGGACACTCTGCCCTTTATTGATGTCTTTTGCCTTATCCTTATCTCTAAACAGAAATACCACCTGATAGGGGGTATTGTTTTTTGTTTTCTGCTGCTCTGTGCTGGCCTGGTAGTAGGTGCCTTTTACGTCATTTACCGTATCAAAAAAGTCATATTCTCCGGCATTATCCACTACACCTGCGGCAGAAATTTCCTTTCCCAGGTTATCCTGTAATATCTGGTTTTTCTGCAGGTCGGTCGCCCCCTGAAAACTATCCACTAATTTACCTATGTCTATTGCTTCGGAGTAGGAGAGGCCGCAAGCAGCAAAAAGAAATATCAAAATGAAAGCACAGTAACTTATAATTTTGTTCATATATTCCTCCCGATTTATTATTTCTTAATATACCTTTTTTGAGAGTAACTTGCAATCTTTTATTTAATGAATAAATTCTAAAAAATTACTTGACATCTATATGCAATAAACATATAATCATATGCAGATTTATACATTTATATACAAAAGTATATGATTGTATGCTTTTTACATACATAGTTTGGGAGGAACAATGCTGTTTCCAAAGAACACCCTTAAACTGTTAAAGGTTTTTTTTGCCCATCCCGAGCAGCAATTCTATATTCAGGAGCTGGGAAGGGTGATGAAGAAGAAGCCCGGAGTTTTTCAGAGGACCCTTTATAGCCTTGAGAAACAGGGGTTGCTGCAGAGTTGTTATAAAGCAAACGCCCGCTTCTTCAGCATAAACAAAAATCATCCGCTGTATAATGAATTTAAGACAATTGTACAGAAGATGGCTTGTTTGCTGATTCTGTTGTTAGGCTTTAGCTCTGGTTATTGCGAAGATAAGAATATGGAGGTTTTGCCGCTCTCTTCATTAAAAGAAGCAGTCAAGATCGCTTTTAAAAATAATAAAGATATTCAAATACAGGAATACGCGATTAAGATATCCAGCGCCGATATATTAGGCGCCAGGAGCGAGTTCCTGCCGAAAGTTGATTTTAATACCAGCTATACCCATAATGGGGCGGTATTGAAATCTTCAAGCGCCGGCTCCAAGAAGGACAACGGTATATTTACCGGCTACAAAAACGATAATCAGATGGGGGTAAGCGTAAATGAGACTATTTATAAC
>Ga0247841_10008663_pt1 | contig 14554 bp, 10 predicted proteins | sample LaCruzMarch2015__2_FD_192410 | JGI IMG/M metagenome (GOLD analysis project Ga0247841, IMG submission 192410) | Freshwater microbial communities from meromictic Lake La Cruz, Castile-La Mancha, Spain - LaCruzMarch2015_18m | ecosystem: Environmental > Aquatic > Freshwater > Lake | place: Spain...
CTTCAGATTCATATTAAGATCGTTGACCATCCGGGCCACGATCGGCAGTTGCTCGGTTGGCCCGATGGGACCGCAGATGCCGGCGGGATTGTCGGCCGTGGACTGGCGCCAGGCGGTAATGTATTCCATGGCTTCGGCCGCGTAAAATTCCTCCAGGGTCTCGTAAAAGGCGACCTTAAATCCCGGCCGGGCCAGCTGGAGAATGTCCTTTTCGGTCAGCTTCGCCGCTTCCCGCAACAGGCGTTCATCGAGGGTTGTGTAATCCCACCAGTCCGCCGATATCTTGCTCTGTGCTCGGGCCATTGTCATGCCTCCTTCGCTTAGTTGTTGGTTATCAGATCTGGCGATTCAAAGTGTCCCATGTATGGGAGTAAGGGTGTAAGGGAGTGCGGGAGTACGGGAGTACGGAAAACTCTTTACTCCCATACCCCTATACTCCCATACTTTTTAACAGCCTCCCTGCCCGGCGTCATAGGCCCGTATTTTCTCCTTAATAGCGGCCTCCGCCTCCTGGTAAATCTCCTGGATATCCGGGTCGTAAAAATTATAGACGCGATCCTCAAACTGCGTGGTAGCCAGGCGATCAAACAACCGCTGGCGGGCGCCGGCAATGTCCTTGCCGTAAATGTGGAATGAATCGGCCTGCCAGTTCATACGCCCGAGCCGGAGTTCCTTTTTCCGGCGCTGGGCCACCCCGGCGGCAATGATATCCCGGTTGAACAGGGTGAATCCGAACATGTTCATGAAATTGGCGCCCCAGGCGTCATTACTGCGGAACCGGATATTGCAGTTCAGCCAGCCGACGCCCTGCTCATCTTCCACAATTCTGTACCAGATTGACTGCAGGCAGGGCGGATCATAACAATCCAGGTCCAGGTTCGGCATCCAGGTGATCATCTGCGCCTGGCGGGTGAACGGCTGGTCGGCCAGCTTGGCAATGACCCGCTCCACCTGGTTCACGGCCAGGGGCCCCGTCCAGATGGACTGTCCATCCCGCTTTTCACGCCACTGGCCGTAATTCTGCAGGCGACCGTGGTAGGTATATTCCCAGCGGGTATCCGTGGGATCGTTCAAGTTCTTTACCCAGTGATCTTTGACACCCTGCACTTCCATCACGTATTCGCGCAGGTCCTCGATGCCGCCGGGAAAGGCCTTGTGAATCATCGGGTCGGCCAGCGGTTCCAGGACCGTCATGTTGAGCGTGCAGTCCAGGCTCGGGGGATCGTCCGGCTTATCGTACTGCGTACGGAAGGCGATGCCGCGTTCATACAAGGCAATGAGCGCTTTTTCATAAGCTTGCGCCAACGTACGCTCGCTAACGGTCAACACGGGAATATTCTGCATTTATTTTTTCTCCTGCTGAAGATCGTGGATCACAGAAAAATTTAGTATATCAAACCGGCGATGCATGCAAAGAAAATACTCCAGCCGCTAAAGCGCCTTTTGATCGTCACGCTGTCTGGAGCGACGCCTTCCGCAGCGCGTCAATAAAGTGGCGGTAATTGTCCCAGGAGATGTCCGCCGACACGGAATGATCAATGGCCGGCAAATACCCGCCCTCCTTGATGACCGGCTGAAGCCGCCGGAATTCCGCGTCAATTGCGGCTTTGCCCTGCGCCACCAAGCGCTTGTCGAACCCGCCGATCAAGCGCAGGGACTTGCCGAATGTCCGCCGCAATTCCACCGGATCCATCCCCGCGGCCACCTCGCAGGGCTCCAACCCGTTGATGCCGACCGCCAGGTAATCCGGGATGAACGCGCGGATATCGCCATCGCTGTCGTACCATGTCAGGTCAATGCCGTGCGCATGGGCAAACTCCATGGCCTTGCGGTAGCGCGGCAGGATCATGCGCCGAAACATTTCCGGCGATATCAGGGTGCCCGTCTTGTAGGCAATGTCTTCGCCAAAACCGATCAAATCGATCTTGACGATCTTAACGGCGCGCTCAAGCCCGGCCATCACCACGGCAAAGTAGCGTTCGAAGAGCTCATCCACCAGCTCAGGCGCGTCATACAGCAGGTAGCTGGCGTTTTCCACCCCCGCCAGATTGCGCAACGTATTGTAATAGCAGCCGCCGTCTACCAAAATGATATCATCGCGCGCCGCTGCCTCGCGGGTCTTCCGTTCCCAGTCGGGCGGAAAGCGCGCCTCAAGATTAGACACGTCGAAATGCTGATCCATCAGCCGCCGCAGATCGTCGCCCGTTTTCACCGGGAAATCAATCCACTCCGGCATGGAAGTGTGATTTTTAAAATTCTTGACCGTGCGCCCATAGGAATCCAGCGCGATGGTAACCTCGGTTTCCTCCCTGATGACACGTTCTTCGAATGGCGGAAAAATCCCGGCCGCCGGCCCGACGTTGGCTAAGTGGATCGATTTGACGCCCAGCAAGGCGTTGGCATCCACGCCCTCCGGCAATCCTTCCTGGCGCCAGCGCTGGATGGTATCCCCCCAGGCGCCGACCAGGTGTAACGGCCGGTGATCCACAGGTTCATAGCGCATCGTTCTAAGAAACCGCTCGCGATCGTTCATTTTTGACTCCTTTCACTCCACACGAACCTCTGAAACGCAGCGCATCCAAGGGCTTTTGTCCCAGAGCCGGGCATACAGCCCGCGTGACGCCGGGGACGCGCTCCCCCATCTGACGGATATCTCAAATGTCCACGAGGCCTTTGCATTCGGGGTAGCCGGAGCAGCCCCAGAATTGTTTTCCTGTTTGTTTGCCCTTTTGGGCGGTGCGCAACATCATGGGTTTGCCGCATTTTGGGCAAGAGGGAATGGGATCAGACTGATCCGACCGATCGGACCGATCGTCGTTTTTCTTGCGGTTGCGCTCGGCCAGGCGTGCCACGGCCAGTTGTTCGCTGTATCCGCCCTCTTCGATAAATTGCGCTTCCAACGCTTCTATTTGTTTGTCGAGCAGGTAGTCGGCCTGGTTGACGAGGCATAGCAAGGCATTCGCGCGAATAGCCGGGTCATCGTGATCAAGCCATTTTGCGTAGAGTGCGTAGCGCTGTTCATCGGAGAAATCAGACGGGTCCGACCGATCGGACCGATCCGGCGGATGATTTTGCCCTACCCTCCGAACCTCCAATGCTTCCGGGGCATCCGGCGCCCATTTTCGCAGGCGGCGGTGCCGCAGAAAATCTTCGTAGTCGAGCAGGAGTTCCTCCAGGCTGGAGCGCGCGACGTTGATTAGCCGGAGTTCGGTCTGGGAGGAGGTGGCGGATGCGCGACTGCCTTCGGCGATATTCTGCCGGCCACTGCGTGCGGCCTGCACCATTTGGTCGCTCATCCGCGAGCGCGGCTCCAGGAAGCGTTCGCAGAACCAGTAGGTGGCATCATAAATGATGGTTGCTATCTGAAAACTGCGCAGGTCGCGGTAACCTCCGCTGGGCCTGATTTTCGCCATGTTATCCTCCTAAGATGACCAAATGAATAGCGTTTTAGCCCTCAGTGCGGCGGCGAGTATAGCACGGCGGGATTGGGCAACAAGCCGATTATCGAACGACATTTGCTATGCCTCCAACCGATACACCGCGGCGGCCGGCCGTTCGCGCGCATAGGCAAACAGATAGGACCGATCCAGGTCCGCCCGGAATACGCGCGCGGGCCGCACAACAGCCTGCCCTTCCACCAGGACGGCCGATTCCGGAATTTTTCCCTTCCAAGGCAAAGCCCGGCAAATGCCGTGCTGGGCGCTGAACCCGGACTTCAACCAGGCATAATGGAGCGCATGCCTGAGTCCCGCGTCCCGATCGCTGTCGGCGTCCCGACCGCTGTCGGCGGACCGGCCGATGCCGGCGTTCCGGCCGCGGAAAAAAGAATCCAGTAAGCGGAACCGGTTTTCCAGGCTGGGCGCCGCCATCGCAAACGCCATGCTCCCGCCGAACAGGATCAGTTCCTTCCAAAATCCCGGGATGCGGCGCGTGGCATCAACTATCAAAGCATGCAGTTCCGGCACATTATAAAACCAGTCCACCAAGTTGGAGAGGCCCCGCGCAATCTCGAGATCGGCCATGGTCATGGTGGCGGTGCGCAGAACCTCATAGGGCGGTTCCGGCGCCGCCACGATCTGCCATTGGTCTTTCTCCGCCGCCAGGCGCGTGCCGGGCAGGAGCTTCAGGATCTCCAACTGGATTTCATCTGGACCCAAAAGAACGAGCGTGCGCAACTCCTCGAACAGGTCAACTAACGTGCCGCCGGGCAGGCCGGCGATTAAATCAACATGGGTAGCCAATTGCCTTAGCGCGCACAGGCGCTGTAACCCGGCCAGCGCACGCCGGACCGTGCCCTGCCGGCCGATCGCCCGGATCACTTCCGGATTCAAGCTTTGGATTCCAACCTCCAAGTGAAAGCGACCGGGCTCCGCCAAGGCCAGTTCCGCGATAAAATCGGATGTCAGGCGCGCCGGATCAATTTCCAGGTGAAAACGCAAGGGCTTGCACTCATCCCGGAAGAAACGCAGCAGCTCCAGGCAGCGGGCCGGACGCGCATTGAAGGTGCGATCAACCAGCCGCACTTCCGGCACGCCCTGCGCGCGGATCAACTGCACATCGCGGCGCACGCGCTCAATCGAAGACCAGCGCACGATCCCGCCGACCCCGCTCGTGCAGAACGCGCACCGGTTGGAACAGCCGCGGGAGGTTTCCAAGAGCACGAACGGCTTGCGAAATCCTTCCATGTATTTTGGGTACGGTGAGGGAATATCGTCCAAATTTTCGAAAACCTCCGCCATCCCGTTATCCACATAACGGCCGGCCACGCCGCTTGCGGAGCGCAAGCGTAGTGACGCGGCAACCAGGCCACAGAATCCGGGAATTTCAGCCTGTTGCTCCGGATGGTCCATCAACTGCAGCCATTGGCCAAAAGCTTTTTCGCCTTCGCCGCGGATCACGGCATCCACCTCCGGATAGCGCTCCAGGAAAGCGCGATTATCGCCCAGGAATTCCGGGCCACCGCCCAGCACCCGGCAGTCTGGAAACAATTTTTTGAACCGGCCCAAAAAGGCAAGCAGGAAGGCCCTGTTGAACAGGTAGAAGCTGGCCGCCAGCACGGCTGGATGGATCTGCGCCACGCGATTCAGGATAACAGGCAGGGATTCGTTCTGGGTCACCTCGATTTCATGCCATTGCCAGCCGGCGGCCTCGGCGCCGGCGCGCAAAATCCAGGCCGCCAGATTCGTGTGCGAATAGGAGGCCGTGACCGAAAGAAATACGAGGGAACGCTCCATGTCAATCTATTGTAAAACAAACATCGAACATCCAACACCAGGCTCCGCCGAAGCGCTTCGCCCAGGCGAGTCGAACGCCCAACGTCGAATTATCAGAGGTGTATGATTTCATTCGATGTTCGATGTTGGATGTTCGGCGTGCGATGTTTGCATCATTCTTCCGCTTGCCAAAGCCCCAGGGCCGGATTGGAAATGTAATAAATTTCCTCGCCATCCGGCAGGGTATTGAACCCGTCTTTAAGTTTCGCCGGATTGTAGCGCGCCAGGGCGCTCTTCAGGTCGGTATACCGGAACCCTACGCCTTCGATGTCGGCGCGGCTCAAGCCCCCCGGGGCATATGTGATTGTAAAACGACCCTCGCTGGAACCGTGGATGAGATGGGCGGCGGCGCCCAGGCTGTTGCGCAGTTCCGGGTCAGCGGCCACGGCACGGAGCGTGGCCGGCGTGCCATGATATCCGTAACGCCGGATCATGCGCTCGTTGATCTCGGCCTCGCCAAATTCGACTAGGCCGGGCGCCAGGATCAGCAGTTCGCCGTTGTCGGCCAGGGCCATGCGCGTGCGGTAAATCGCCTTGTTACCCAGCCAAGTACTCTTGAATTCGCCGGGATCAAGGTACACCACCACTTTCTTCAGGCGCGGGGTCTTGACGATGTTGACCTGCTGACTCAGGCGCGCAGCACACTGGAAGCTGTCCCGGTCATTGCCGGCAAAGAGCCCGCGCGTGACCAACCGCCCCGCGGCATTCTTGGCGCGCACGGTAAGGATATACGTGAGCGGCAAATGAGCCAACAGGCAGTCCTCGGCCTCGTTGAGCAGGGTTCGAACGGGACTCTCGATGCGGCCCATAATGCTTTCCATGTTGCAGACCGCGCCCAGGAAATGACTCTTGTTGATGGTGTCCGGCCCGGCACAGCCCACCAGGATGTTCTTGTTGCCGCCGGCCATGCCGATGACTTCGTGGGGCACAACCTGTCCGCAGGAAATAATAGCATCGTGCTTGCCCAGCGCAATGAGCTGGTCAATCTCAATGCTGACGGGGTAATCCACCTTGCCGCCGCTCAGTTCGCGCAGGCGCTCACCGGGAATAGCGCCCATCGGCGTCAGGCCCTTCTGCCAGTCATGGACGCGGACGCGGTCGTGCGGCACGCCGGGAAACATCTGCGTCATTTCGTCCGCGGTCATCGGCCGGTGCGTCCCCAGGGCGGGCAGGAGCTCGATGGCTGCGCGCTTCGCCAGGAGCTTGTACAGCTGACTGCAAATCGCGCCGGCCCCGGAATGAAAACGTGAAAAATCCGGGGGAATGAGCAGGACTCTTTTAAGGCCCGCCGGCAGGGTGTCTGCTACGTCCTTGAGACAGGCGTTAATTTTCCGGTTCGTTATTTCCCGATCCGGCCCTCCTTCGTTAATCCATGTTGCCATACTCAAATCTCCACGTAATAAGGACTCCTTTTGAATTGCTGACAAGTATACTGCGGCATCCGGCCGTCGCAAGTAAAAGAAGACGCCCAAAAATCCTCGCCGGCGACTTGCATCGAAAAGATGGATTTAGTATGTTTGCACTTTTCGGTATGACAAAACCGCAACCGAGTATTGCCCGGTATCGGATCATTCAACCAAGCGCGTGACACCATGAATATCAACCTGACCGACATTCCCGCTTCGCCGGCCGAGAAGGATTGGACCTTCATCGAGGAATTACGGACCCGGCCTTATCATCAACCCGTCGCGTGGACCCGGCGCAAGCCGCAGGCCGGCGAAGTGTCTTTCCCGGGCGGCTTCCGGCTCGAGCCGCAGTTTGCAGACCCGCACCAGTTGCTCGACACCGCCTTCCTTGATTTTCGCTATTTTTTAAGCACGGCAGGGCTGCGCCATGACGGCGCTTATCCCCTGGTAACCCGCCGGATACCGACAACGATCCGCGAGGAATACCAGCTGCGCATCAGCGACGCCGGCTGCGAACTGGGCGCCAACGACACCGAAGGCATCCGCCGGGGCCTGGTCTGGATTGAAGATGAACTCCTGCGCCGGGGCGGACCATTCCTGCCCCGCGGGCGCTTTACGCGCCGGCCGCTCATCCGCACGCGCCTCTCGCGCTGTTTTTACGGACCCATCAATCGTCCGCCCAAATGCAAGGACGAGCTGGCCGACGATGTGGACTATTATCCGGACGAGTACCTGAACCGGCTGGCGCACGAGGGGGTCAACGGACTCTGGATGACGATTCATTTCTACAACACGGTGCCCTCCAAAATCATTCCCGAATACGGCCGGAACGCCGGCCCGCGGCTGGCAAAACTCCGGCGGGTGGTGCAGAAATGCGGGCGCTACGGCATTAAAATTTATCCATTCTGCATTGAGCCGGCGGCCTTCATCCAGCCGGAACCAGAGGTCCAGGCCGCGGCCGCGGCGCACCCGGACCTTAAAGGGCATAATAACGCTTTCTGCACCAGTACGGCCAAGGGCCAGGCTTATCTCGAAGAGGCCACGCACACCCTGTTCAGCGAAGTGCCGGGACTCGGCGGCCTGGTGGTCATTCCGGTGGGCGAACGTTTCACGTTCTGTTATTCCGGCTCCATCCCGGACGGCTCATCACCCGGCACACCCATACCGAACACCTGTCCACGCTGTTCCAAGCGCAAACCCTGGGCCGTGTTGGCCGATACGCTCGCCGGCCTGGCGCGCGGCATGCAGGCGGTGGACCCAGCCGCCGAACTGATTGCCTGGCCTTACGGCCAATTCATTTGCTGGGGCGCTGAAAAAACCGTGGAGGCAGCCGGGCATATCCCTTCCAATGTGATTTTGCAGCACAATTTCGAAACCGGCGGCGCCAATTTGCAACTGGGTAAATGGCGGCCGACCTGGGATTACTGGCTATCCTATGTGGGCCCAAGCAACCTGTTCCGGGACTGCGCCAAAGCGGCCCGGCGACATGGCGCCCGGGTGGGCGCCAAACTGCAAGTCTCCTGCTCCCACGAGGTCGCCACGACGCAGGTTGTGCCGGCCCCCGGGATTCTCTATAAAAAATATCGCAGCATGCACCGCCTCGGGGTCAGCGCCGCCATGTATTCCTGGTATTTCGGCGCATATCCCTCGCTCATGACCCGCGCGGCCGGACAGCTCGCGTTTGCGCCATTCCCGGCGAAGGAGCGGGATTTCCTACTCGCGCTCGCGCAACGGGACTGGGGCCGGCATGCCCCCGCGGTCGTCAAGGCCTGGCAGTATTTCCAGCAGGGCTATTCCAATTTTCCCACAGCCCATATCTTCGGCTACTTCGGGCCGATGCATGACGGCCCGATCTGGCCTCTTTACCTTATACCGCAACGCCGGCCGCTCGCCCCAACCTGGCAGATCGGCTATCAGCCCTCCGGCGATTACATCGCCGAATGCGTCACGAACGGGTTCACGCTGGCCGAAGAAGTCACGCTCTGCCGGCGCATGACCACGCATTGGAACAAGGGCGTCCGCATTATGCAACGCCTGCGCCGCCATTTTAAGGATAACCCCGACCGGATCAAGGATATCGGGATTGCCACCGCGCTGGGCATTCAGTTCCGCAGCGGCTACAATATCCTGTATTTCTACGCCCTGCGCGAGAACCTGGCCAAAGCCCGCCAGGGCGCCAAGCGCGCCCGTATCCTGAAAGCCATGCGCGCGATTGTCCAAGACGAACTGAAAAATGACGCCGCCTTGCTGCCCCTGGCCACCGCCGATTCGTGCCTGGGATTCCATTCCGAGGCCGAGGGCTATAAATATTTCCCGGCTCTGATCCGCTGGCGCATGACGCAATTGCGCCGGTTGCTGCAGCATGAATTTCCCGCCGTGGAGCGGGAGGCGCGGCGCCCTGCACCGCTTTTCCCGGAATATACCGGCGAAAAGCCGACCGGCGCGGCCTATAACTGCCGGCCGCTGGCAAAAGCGCCCGCGATGGATGGGCACTTCGAGAGCGCGCCCTGGGATGCGCTGCCGCAGGAAGAATGCACCCATTGGCTCCATCGGAAATTCAATCCCGCACGCCGGCTCAAATGCGGCTACGACCCGGATGATCACCTGCCCTTATCAAAGGACGCCGCGCCGGATTGCCGGGTTCTTTGGCAGGCCGGTTACGACGCCACCGCGCTCTATTTCGGGCTCCTCTGCCGCGCCGGCCGGGACGCCGGCCAACTGCCCGCCCCTTTCGAGGGGCATAACCTGTTGGTGTATATTGAACCCGAGCGGACATTACCGCGCATTATCTTCGAACTCAGCCCGGACGGCGCCCTTCGATGCATCCATGACGACGGCTATCTTCCACGCGACCATACGGCCTGGCAGGCACATTCGCGTCTTGATCCGTCCGGGTGGTCGGCAACTCTCCGCTTGCCCTTCCAGGCGCTGGGCTTGACCGGAACCGCTGCGCACCGCGGACCAATTCGCATCAATGTGGAATTGACCCGCCCGCTGGCCGGCCAGGAAGGCACGGCGATCTGTTCGTGGGTGAAAACCCAGCCGGTCAAAGGACGCCTGGACTGGGGCTACCTCAATCCCGCCACGGATTTCGGCTGGTTGCGGTTTGACGCCAGGCCGCGCTAAGCGGAACAACGCGGCACGCCCCCGTCCGGCAGCCGCAAACAACTCGGCGCCTGGCTAATAAGCCCCCCTCGTATTCGCTTGCGCTTCGCCCGTTTGCGAACGCAACGTTCATAAATTAATTTTTCTATGTAATAATATAATTTTAGCTTGACAAACAGCTGCGTTTCCGGCAGGATGCCGCATGAATTAATAAAAGCACAGGGGGAATTCGCCATGATCCGCGTTTTGCACAAGGCCTTTGACATGCTGGAACTGCTCGCCGCGGAGCCGGCGCGGCGCAAAAAGCTGAACGAAATCGCGCCGGGCCTGCACATCCATCCCGCCACCTGCGCCAACATCCTGAAAACCATGGTGAGCCGTAATTATGTGGACCAGGTTGCGCCCCGCGCCGGTTATGCCCTCGGTCCCATGATCTATCAACTGGCCCACCGGGGCGCTTATCGGGGCGATCTGACCGGCGCGGCCGAGCCGCTCATGAGCGCGTTGGCCAAAAAAGTTAACGAAACCGTCCTGCTGGCAACTCTGCGCGGCGGCAAGCGTTTCATCGTCGCCCAGATTGACGGCCGGCAGACTATTCAGGTTGACCGCAATCTGTTTTCCCAGGATACAATCTATCAGACCGCCACCGGGCGCCTGCTCCTGGCCTATCTGGACGAGCGAAACCTGAATACCGTAATTTCCGAGCAGGGACTTCCCGCTGCCCGCTGGCCGGAGGCAGATTCGCTTTCGAAGCTGAAAGTGGAGCTGGAAAAAATTCGCCGGCGGAAATGGGTGTGCCATCAAACGGACAATGGCGTGATGGGGATCGCTTATCCGGTCAGCGAAAACAGCGAAGTGGTGGCCGCGCTGGGTCTATTTCTGCCCGCCTTCCGATTTAAGGGCGCCCATAAAATCGCGCTAACGAAGGGCATGTCCGCAACGTCCGCCGCCATCAGCGCGCGCCTGTCAGACGATCAGAAAAATATAAAACCATAAATTGCGCGAGGATCCATGCCAAACAAAACCATCCGCGTCCTGTTGCCGCCGCAGGGTGAAACAGGATATATCGTCGCCGGCGAAACCTTCGCCAAGCTATGGCAATCCATCACGGGAGGCCATGCCCACCTGATGAAATGGAACGGCCGGATGCCACGGGGCAACACGGTGGTAATCGGCTCCGACGCCGTCAACCAGGCCGCTTTCCTGCCCATCGGGAATGGCCGCCTGGAACGGTATCGCATCCGGTACGGCACGGACGATTACCACGGCCTTTCCCTGCCTGGCCACGGCAGAACAATTCTTGTGCTGGCGGGCGGATGCGCCCGCGCAACGATTTATGCCGTCTATGACTTTTTCCGGCGCCAGGCCGGGGCGGAATATTTCTGGGATGGCGACCGACTGCCCTCCCGTCCCAAACTCAGCCTGGCCGGTTGCGACTTTGCGGAAAGCCCCCGCTTCGCCTATCGCGGGCAGCGTTATTTTGCCCACCGCGGTCTGCACCGGTTCCAGGCCGAGCACTGGAATTTCGAGGATTGGAAACGCGAAATCGACTGGCTGTTGAAAAAACGGCTGAACCTCTTCATGCTGCGGACCGGGATAGACGATCTTTTTCAACGGGCTTTTCCGGAAAGTTGTCCCTACCCTCCGGCCAACGGCCCCGACCCGGACGCGGTCCCGCGTTCATATAACGACCGCACCAGCTTCTGGTCATTGAAATACCGGGGCGAACTGCGCAAGCAAGTCCTGCAATATGCGTTCGATCGCGGCCTGATGCACCCCGAGGACACCGGCACCATCACGCATTGGTATTCGCATACGCCTTCATCCTTCTACAAACACAACCCGGACTTTCCGGTCCTTAAGCAAAAATCCGCCGGTTACAATACCGTTACCGGCCGGATCTGGGATATTTTTGACGAGCGCGCCTGGCAGGCCTATTGGCGGCTGACCGCCACGCACATCGGGGAATTCGGCCAGCCGCAGTTGTTTCACACAATCGGGCTGGCCGAGCGCATGTTCGGCAGGACCAGGACCGAAAACCTAAACATCAAACGCTACGCCTACCATAAAATCCAATCGGTCCTCAGGCAACACTATCCGGATGCGCCCCTCCTGATCGCCAGTTGGGATTTTATCATGAACTGGAAGAACGCCGAGGTCAAAAAACTGCTGCGGGAACTTGATCCGGCTAAAACCATGATCCTTGAATACACGGCCGATATCGAGGGCCGCAAAACCTATCGCGACTGGGGTATCTATCGCAAATTCCCATGGATCTTCGGCATCTTCCACGCCTTTGAGCCGGATTCGGGAATCGGGGGCAATTACGCCATGCTGGCCGAAAGGCTGCGCGAGGCCGACCAAGACCCGCTGTGCCGGGGATTGGTTCTTTGGCCGGAACTTTCGCATAGCGACACGTTCATGCTGGAATATCTGGCCCGCAACGGCTGGAATCCGCGCCACGCTGCGCCGGAGGAATCGGTGCGCGCCTATTGTCGAAGCCGTTACCCCGCAAAAATCTTGCGGACCATGGCAACGCTCTGGCGCGACTTCTTCGCGTTTTCCCGTCCCATGCGCTGGCATGCGGATTTCCAAACCTGGAAGAAATTTTCGTTCATACCTCATTTCCGGTTACTGGTGAACGAACTGCTCTGCGACCTAACCGCGGCGCGCCTGGCCTTCTTCGAGGCCGAATACGCCCAAGCCGTGAAAAACTTCGTTAAAGGCGCCGGCGTTTTCAAGACGCTGGGAAAACTTGCCCGCGCCAATTATGGCGATCCCTTCTGGCGGCGGGATGCGATTGACCTGGCCCGCACGGTTCTTGACCAGTTCCTGCGCTGGACGCTGGTAAAACTTGCCTTGGACCTTGACGCCTGGCGCAGGGATAAGGCGCGGGCGGACACTATCCGGATTCAATGCCGGAAGGCGGATAAATTACTTGCGCTCCTTGGCGACGTACTGGATCAGGACCCGGATTTTTCGATATACGCCTCGTTCCTGCGCCTGGCGAAAACGGCGCCGCTAAATCCGCACACGGAACAAACACTCAAGGGCAATATCGAAAACTATTATTGCCGCACTTTTGCCTCCGAACTGGTACGGTATGTTTATGCGCGCGAATTCGAAGTCTATTTCAACTGGATTGAACGGCGCCTGGCCGCCGGGAATCGCGAACCATGGCGCCGGCCGGCGGCAGAATTTGACGCGGCTTACCAACGCATCCAGGATGATTTTTACGCCGCGCCCCTCAAGACCATGGCCCCGCGCGGCCAGCGTTCGGCGGACAAACTGCAGGGAATATTCCGGCAATGCGACGAAATACTTGGAATAACAACACATGAAAGGACGGGAAGACAAAGCCCATGAATTCCAAAGAACGTGTTCTGCGCGCCATTCAACACAAGCAAACGGACCGGATTCCCTCCTTTTATCTCGGAGAAAACAACGTCAGTGTCCCGCTGGGCCACACGCTTGGCATTAAAGCGGATGATTTTTCCTATGTGACTGCCGGTCACATGCAACTTGACGAAAGACTCGGGTGTGACGTCCGGTTCGTAATGCCGGGATGGAACGAAAACACGAAATGGTTTTCCTGCGGCGCCGTCCATGCCGCCATGCACGGGGAAAAAATGGTCATTGAAAAAATGCCGTTGGAGGACGCGCAATCCGTTGAAGACATTATCAAGTATCCGTGGCCCAGTCCCGATCTGTTTGATTATGAGATTTCGCCCAATCTCCTTCCCTACCTCAAGGACAAGGCTGTTGTCGCCTATGACATGTATATTCTGTTTTTATATGCGATGGGCCTGCGCGGGATGGAAAACTTCATGATGGACATGGCTGCCGCGCCCGAAATGGCCCATGCCGTGATGAGCAGAATCAGTGCAATTAATCTTGAACGCCTGCACCGGTTTCTTTCCAAAAACAGTGGTGTTATTGACATTGTCGGCATCGGCGATGACGTGGCCGGGCAAAACGGGCTGATGTTCAGCGTTGCCATGTGGCGCGAATATATCAAGCCGTACCTGCAAAAGGCGGTGGACGTCTGCCGGGCATTCAAGGTTATCCCCTATTTCCACGGCTGCGGCGGTTTTACCGACCTGTTCGACGATATGGCCGCCATTGGGATTCAATGCGTGGGACGCCTGCAGTCGGAGGCGCGCGGGAACGATTTTTCCATTGTTAAGCAAAAATACGGCGGCCGGATCTGTCTATGGGGCGCACTTGACGGGCAACACGCGCTGATCGAAAAAAACGCCGATGAAGTCAGGGACTACGTCCGGAATATAATGAACCTGGGAGCCCCTGGCGGCGGTTTTGTCGCCGGCCCCACGCATGCCTTTACGGCGGACACGCCGCTTGCCAACGTCATCGCCGTTTATGAAACATTGTGCGGGAAAAGATTCGTTGCATAGGAAACACCGGCGTCCCTATGGGACGCCGGTGAACTCAACCGCTTAGAACCAAGGCTGCTGAAAATCCCGCCAGGGATTCAACAAAAGGAGCGCCGCTTATGGCAAACACGATAAAAGCAATGGCCGCTATGGCTCTGTTGATCGGCGCGCCATTCTGCCAGGCAGTAACGAATTATTGCGTTGCGCCGGTCAATACCGGGTATTATCCCCCGTTTACCAACTGGGCCATGGTAACGTGCCGTCGGTTGTTAAAATAGTGTGATGGTTTCCAGTCTGATCCGATACAATCGGATTGGATAAAAACAAAAGAAAGGGAACCACCACATGGAAACGGATCTTATCAGGTCGGTATTGG
>Ga0247841_10008664_pt1 | contig 14553 bp, 4 predicted proteins | sample LaCruzMarch2015__2_FD_192410 | JGI IMG/M metagenome (GOLD analysis project Ga0247841, IMG submission 192410) | Freshwater microbial communities from meromictic Lake La Cruz, Castile-La Mancha, Spain - LaCruzMarch2015_18m | ecosystem: Environmental > Aquatic > Freshwater > Lake | place: Spain...
ATGAGCCGACATCGAGGTGCCAAACCGCATCGTCTATGTGGACTATTGGATGCGATCAGCCTGTTATCCCCGGGGTAACTTTTATCCGTTGAGCGATATCTCTATCATGTGAAGATATCGGATCATTAAATCCCGCTTTCGCGTCTGCTCGACTTGTAGGTCTCGCAGTTAAGCACACTTATGTTTTTATACTTTGGGGCCCGATTTCCATCCGGGCTAAGTGTACCTTTGAACGCCTCCGTTACAATTTGGGAGGCAACCGCCCCAGTTAAACTACCCGTCAAATACTGTCCCACGTCTATATCACAAGTCGCGGTTAGGGTTCAAAACATGCAAGGGTGGTATTGCACTGGCGACTCCACACCGGCTAGCGCCGGGCTTCAAAGTCTCCCACCTATGCTACACATGCAGGTTTTAAACCCAATATCAAACTATAGTAAAGCTCCACGGGGTCTTTCCGTCTTGCTGTGAGTAATCGGCATCTTTACCGACTCTGTAATTTCACCGGATCCCTCGTTGAGACAGTGCCCAGATCGTTACGCCATTCGTGCGGGTCGGAACTTACCCGACAAGGAATTTCGCTACCATAGGACCGTTATAGTTACGGCCGCCATTCACTCGGGCTTAGCCCGCCAGCTCCTTCCTAATAAATTAGGATCTCACCAGCAGATTTGACCTTCGAGCATTGGGCAGGCGTCAGTCCCTATACATCATCTTACGATTTAGCAGAGACCTGTGTTTTTGGTAAACAGTCGCCTGGGCTCTTTCGCTGCGGGCTAGATTGCTCTAGCCAGTCCTTATCCCTAAGTTACGGACGCTAATTTGCCGAGTTCCTTAACGAGGGTTCTTCCGATCACCTGAGTCTACTCGACTCACCCACCTGAGTTGGTTTGCGGTACGGTTTTTGTATTCTTTTAAGCCGAGTTTTTCTCGCCTCTAGTTACTTTATATAAGCTAAACCATAAGCGCTTATATAATCTGGCTAAAGTGTCATCGGTTACAAATACAAAAGTTTAGGAATATTAACCTAAAATCCATCGTCTACGCTACCACTACAATAGCCTCGACTTAGGACCGACTAACCCTGGGACGATTAACGTTGCCCAGGAAACCTCGGGTATGCGGTGTCCAGGTTTCTCGCCTGGATAATTCGTTACTCATGCCAACATTCTCACTTCTTAGCGCTCCAGCCTGCCTCACAGCATGACCTTCACCGCCCTAAGAACGCTCCTCTACCACTTGCACAAAAGTGCAAATCCATATCTTCGGTCGAAATCTTGAGCCCCGTTAAATTTTCGGCGCAGAATCTCTTAACTAGACCAGTGAGCTGTTACGCACTCTTTAAATGCATGGCTGCTTCTAAGCCAACATCCTGGTTGTTTTGGAGATTCCACTTCCTTTTCCACTTAGATTTCAGTTAGGGACCTTAGATAATGGTCTGGGCTGTTTCCCTTTCGACTACGAAGCTTAGCCCCCGCAGTCTGACTCCGGAATGAATCATGAAGAATTCGGAGTTTGTTTGAGTGTGATCGCTTGCGCAACCAAAACTCATTCAGTGCTCTACCTCTTCATGCGACAGAATTCCGGGCTATACCTATATATATTTCGAGGAGAACCAGCTATTTCCGGGTTCGATTAGCATTTCACCCCTATCCACAAGTCATCCAAGAACTTTACAACGTTCGATGGTTCGGGCCTCCATTTGGTTTTACCCAAACTTCACCCTGCTCATGGATAGATCACCCGGTTTCGGGTCTAGTATGCACAACTATTCGGCCTTAAAAGCCTCGCTTTCACTACGCCTCCGGGGTTACCCCTTAAGCTTGCTGTACATAGCTAACTCGTTGGCTCATTCTACAAAAGGCACGCCATCACTACGACTTGCGTCGAAGCTCTGACTCATTGTAAGTTAAACGGTTTCAGGTTCTATTTCACTCCCCTTATAGGGGTTCTTTTCGCCTTTCCCTCACGGTACTTGTTCACTATCGGTGAGAAGAGATATTTAGTCTTAGACCATGATCGGCCTAGATTCACACCGGGTTTCACGTGTCCGGTGCTACTCGGGAACACCAACTCATTACTACTATGATTTTAAGTACGGGACTTTCACCCTCTATGGTCGTCCTTTCCAGGCGCGTTCCTCTATCATTTCGCAACAATTATATGGGTCCCACAACCCCGATCGACGAATCGATCGGTTTGGACTGTTCCCTGTTCGCTCGCCACTACTAAGGGAATCTCATTCGATTTATTTTCCTCTGGGTACTAAGATGTTTCAGTTCCCCAGCTTACCCAGCTAATGCTCGAAGCATTAGCTTCCTCATACGAGGGGGTTTCCCCATTCGGACATCCCCGGATCAAAGCTTGATTGGCAGCTCCCCGAGGCTTATCGCAGCCTTCAACGTCCTTCGTCGGTCTCTTCTCCCAAGGCATCCACCGTTAACCTTTAAACGAATTATATACTGCAGGCCAAAGAGTTGACTCATACCCGAAGGTATTTACCATCTCTTGACCTGGTTTGACTAGCAATTACTGGATTCAACTTTCGTTGAAATGTAATTGTTTAATATTTTTTTAAATCGGAAGAATAATACTTTTCAATGAAATTACATATTACTCATATTACTTCGGTTGTTAAAGTACACGGGTTAGATCCCAGCTTGCGGACCCCTTACCCGCAGCTAATATCTGTCAAACTATTTGAATAAATTTTCTAAATCTTCAATAAAAAATAAAAATAAAAAATCCGCTTCGGCGGATGTAAACTCCAATAAAATAACGGGAAGTTTATATCATCCGCTAACCCCCTCTAACGTAGTGTAATTTCGCTCCATAGAACTCCGTAGTGTTAGCAAAAATACCTTAACATATTGCGCTCACCCTTGTCAACACTTTTCACTCTTAAGTTATTCTCACAATTAAGTAGCGGTCAATAATTCTTTTCTGTATAATAAGATATGTGAACAAATGGACCAAAATTGGCCTAGTATTTTGCGTAGTAGTGCTGGTAGCTTTAGGCTTTTTTTTGTACAACAAAAAACATAAAGAAGCCGCTTCAACTACCACTCAAAATGAGATTAAATTTTCAGAACAAAATTATACAGGAAACGCATCAAACGGCACATCTACCGTCTCACAGAATCCAAATAACTCCGAAGGCGCCACCTCGACAAACAATACTGGAAATGTCAGCCAACCAGCTATTCAAACACCGGCTACCAGCGAGTACACCCTAGACATTCCAAAATTGAATGTTAAAGCACCAATTTCAGTCAATGTTGATGGAAACAATATGCAACAGTACTTAGTTGCACTTGAAAAAGGTGTTGCCCATATGTCCAGAACTGCTCTACCCGGAGAATCTGGCAACTCAGTAATCTTTGGACACTCCAGTTATTACAAAGCAAAACCCGGAAGCTTTAAGACCGTTTTCGCAACTCTAAATAAACTTGTTGCCGGAGATACAATAAACTTTGTATCAAAAGACAAAACCATTTCTTACAAAGTCACTGGACAAAAAATTGTTCCACCTAACGATGTTTCTGTTGTAAAACAAACCAGTAGTGCAAGCACTCTTACCCTAATCACCTGTTGGCCACCGAAAACCACAACTAGTCGGATGGTGATCTCTGCAACATTAAACTAGTTGATAATAGACTTTAGACCTATGTATATCTCCACAATCTAATGGAATACCTTATTCCAAAGACTTCTTATATCTGAGACTGCTTTATCTTTCCACTTTTCCTCCCCTGTCTTCGGAAGGACGACGACGATATCGTTATTTTCTTGAGCGCCAGATAAGTTCACGGTGGTATTTCTAGTTAATTCTTGAGTAGTTCCGTCCGTACCATATACAATAATTTTGACCGTGGAATGATATTTACTCGTATCCCAAACAGCTTGGTAGCTGCCAGAAACATCAGGAAGGGTTGACGTAGAAATTAGAGTGTCATCAATATAGAACTCTACTTTTGATATCCTGAGTGTTTCTGCGGCGTCCTTGGCGACAACGGAAATAATGTAAGGATTAGTAGTTATTACTTGACCTTCAGTCAGATTGATTGAACCAATAGAAGATAACGCTATATCACTGTACTTAACCTCTAAAACATATGTCTGTAGTGGCGCAGTTTTAATTGTGAAACCATTATCAGCCTTTACAACCAACGAATCTCCCAGAACTTTGACATAATCAATAACACTCGAAATATCCAGCATTTTTGTATCTAGCACAATCTTTGTCTCCTTTTCAATATTCGAGAAGTTTCGGACAGATAAATAAATATTTCCATCATTTTTACCACCGAATCTTTCTATCTTTACCTCTGGATCGCCTGATTGTGCGTAAGTAACTGGTTCCCAGCCAGCCTCAGAAATCTTCTTGACTGCTTGTTGAGTGGCCTTGTACTCCGCAGTTTGTAATTCTGTAGGAGATGCAGTAGTAAAAAAATATTTTCCATCCGTGTCTTTAGATAAATAAGTAAAATCTCCAAAAAATGCCAAATAATTAACCTTACTCATTGCTTCAGCACTGGTATAGTCGCTAATTACTACTGTGTGAGACTTTTCCGACATCAAAGATCTTAGCCTTAAAAGATATGGGTCGATTATACCCGTGGCGTCAAATCCAGCATTGATTAAATTGCTTTTTCTCTCGCCCATAAAAACATCAACATTTTTTTGAAGAAATCCCGATCCGGATTGTCCTAGACCATTAGCATAAATCATCTTGTCAGCAGGTAAATCTCGGCGCAGATCATTCATGTATTCGTACAATGAGAAAGGTTGATAAACAATTGGCCTATTTGTTTGCTTATCGTAGGTTAACGGAACCCTAACATTCGTAAAATGATTTAAATCAAAATCTTGTTGGCCGTAAGAGCCATACGTGTCAATTGCTACGCCATCATATTGATATTGAGACACTACTCTTATAGAGTTATTTATATTTTCCATTCCCCAATTTTCTACTCCTTTACACACACCGTCGTCACTTGACCCAGCTGGCTGGGACAAAGTTGGAGATGGATTCATTCCAACCTGATAAGGAGTTTCCGACACAGAATATCCATTAGTCGCGTCAGAATAACAATACCCACTAGTGCAAGCAAGTGGCACAACATAGGGATCGCCATTTCTATCAAGTATGGCCGAACTCTGCAACCTGGCATTACAAGTCGCTATTTTAGGGTCTAAATCCAATAAATTACGCGTCACCTGTTTACCAAAATAAACCTTTTTCCCATCAAGACATCCGGCTTCAGAAAAAGAGGTGTTTAAAGTACAATGCGAATTTGCATAATACTGTTCTCCTGTTTGGTATTTTGGAACTTCAGTGCAAGTATATTTTGGAGTAATTGAATTATTTAATATTTTTGTTAAAAGATTCTCAGTAAAATTGCGATAACTATCGCTCACAGGACAAGTTTCGGTTGTTTTAAAGTAAGAAATATCCCTGCCAAAAAAGTACCCGTCTGGCCAAACATAAATGCCAGATTTTCCTCCACTAGCAGTTGTCGTATCTCTGAGCGTTGTATTAATGCCAAATGCATAATTATACTTAAAAGCGTAATCAGCTAAATTATATTTAGTCATATCTGTTGAGGTGGTATAAAAAAAAGAACCAGCTTCGGCCTTATTAGTAAAGGCCTCAGGATAAATATCATAATATTTCTCAAGAGCTGACCGAAAACCATAACTTGGCTGATTTATTTTATAAAGCGAAAAACTAACATCAACAGAGTTATTAAAGTTAACTGTTTTTTGACTAAGTACAAAATCATAACAAATTGAATATCTCTTAAGACTGTTATCGTACTGGATATAAAATGTCCGTGGTTTATCAGGGGGGACAGAGAATGCCAAACCAATAGATTTGTCTGGGGAAACGATTGTACCAAGCGGATACATGCTAAGCTGATTCAAATACTCAAAGTGATAACCAGCAGTATTAACATCTTTGGTAACTAGATTACCATAAACCGTATCACCTGTAATTACTCGCGAATTATAAATATCATCATGCCAAGTCCAACCATCTGCCTCGACTGGAATGCTGTAACACATATTAATTGGTGTATCTTCTGAAGATGTTTTAGCTAAAGTTAAATCATAATCAAGCCTATTTGCCTTTGAGGTAACTTTGGAGTTCAAATTCAAATCAGCAATATTACCATTTTCAACAATCTCACCAGTTTTTATTGATACATTGTGAGAGGTGAAATCTGACGGAGAATACTGTTTGTCGCCTATTACATCTTTGATATACGCTCCTTGTGATTTTGCGGCCGCCATGCCAGTAGAAAAGGTTGTGCCATCAATTGAAACGCTAAAATCATCTTTGTCTGTATTATAGTTTTGCCTCAAACCATCATTCGACACCACAGAAGTCATAGCCAAATCAGCCAAAAAATGAAACTTTTGATTTAGAAAATAAAGCGCCCCGGCGATAATAGCAAGTGATAAAATTAATATTAAAATTATGGTTAATTTACGTTTGTTCATAATCTGAATAACTCTTTTATTTTGTCTAGATAATCAACAAGCTTGTTTTTCAAACCCTCCTCCCCAGTCTTCGGCAATACTACGACAATATCATTGTTATCTTGGGTACTAGACAAATTCACAGTGGTATTTCTAGTTATTTCCTGAGTCGTGCCATCCGTACCGTAAACAATAATCTTAACCGTGGAATGATATTTGCTTGTATCCCACAGACAATCATAAACTCCGCTGACCGTAGGCAGTGTTGTTGTGCCAATTAGCGTATTATCGATATAGAACTCTACTTTAGAGATTTTTAATGTCTCTGCTGCATCTTTAGCTTGGACAGAAATAATATAAGGATTTGTAGTAATCATTTGTCCATCGATAAGATTGACAGAGATGATCTCCGGCTTAGACTTCTGAGCAAAAGCATCCTTGACCGATGTCATCAAAGCAGCAACACCATAGTCTTGAATAACTTCTGTTAGTTGAAATCCAAAAATAACTGCCCTATACCCTTCGACCGATTCTAAATTCAAAGTTACATTTCCATCAGCAACATCTACAACACCAAGTATCTCCGGATTCCAGTTTGTGTTGTAAGGATTATTCATGTTCGACGACGAGCTCCACCAGCTTTTCGGCCAAGTATCGTCAGAGATATTAGTATCTGCCTTGTTGAAGAAATAGTTATATAACTTAGACTCGCCACCATTTATGCTCATTTTAAAAGCACTGCCGACCGGTTTTGGAGTCATAGTATTGTAAGAACTGGTATTTAACATTCTGATATTCATTTTATATTTTCCGGGCTTAATATTTGGGATATTGATAGTTACCGTACCCGGTGGAGTCAAGCCCGGATCTGCAAACAGACATTTTTTCAACGTTCCATCACTAACACAATTTTGGGTCGGACCTATGTACCTCCAAGTGGTAGTAGAAATATTGCCAGCCTCTTCTAGAGCCTGGATGCTAAAACTCGTATTATTCGTATATTCTAGAGGGCGAATAGGTATTGGGGCCAAAGCAGAAACCCTGCCAAGCAAAGTTGTTACATCTGCACTCTGGTCAGATGCCTCTAACATTCTAACGAGTTCGATATCCTCTATCCCTTCGCGTATCATTTCCAACCTTATTGACCCAACAATTTCATCAGATTTGTTCGGAGCATTAACTAATCCGCCCCCAATATGTGGTGCAGCAGTCCAACCCTTGTTAACCTCAGGAGGGTAAACAAGTTGATTCACACCATAATTATATTCTCCTTCTGGCTGCCATGGATTAGTATAAGAATAGTTGGTTGCGGCCCAATAAAGCATGCCCTCGGCACCGAATTTATAGGCCAGAAGTGGCATAACTCTCGCCTGTTCCGGGGTGACATCGGTTCTGTACTCAGTTCCAGTATCATAAAGCCACAACTTGCTATTGGCAGGCAAATACGTTTTTGGAGCAATAACAGTCGCGCTTCTCAAGTGAGCGATCCAAATATCCACATCACCCAAGTTATTTAGCAGCTTATTGATCACTGTTTGATCGGTAGAAAAATAAGTAAAGGCAGTTTTGATTTTAGGACTCACCTCTTTAATCAGTCCAGCCAAATGCTTCAATGAAGCTAGATTCCCGTCTAGGTTAGCACCAGCAACATTATCAGGCTCATCGGCCAAGTAATAAATTGCGTCATCTTCCAGCCCATTTTGAGCCAAGTAAACCGACCATTGGCTAAAATATTCTTTAACCGCAGAGTCATAGCTAGGACAATTATTTACATTTGGGCAGGTGATTGTATCACTCTCATCATTAGCAGTTCCATTAGAACGTTTAGGAGAGATCTCCAATTGAATTTGACCACTCGAAAGTGAATAAAAATATGGAGCGATATTTATACTTTTGAATTTAGCTTCTTTAAGCTTTTGTATCTTAGTGTTCAAGGCTGAAAAATCTACGTTCAACGCTGGGTCGCCAGTACCAGAATTGCTGAAATCCCAATAAACCTGCCCGTCAGGAAAATAATTAGCTAAACTTATATAAAGAGTAGGCGTAGTTCTATGCATAGAAAAATCCGTCACATTCTTGTCTACTATACCGGCAATATCTGGATTTGTAGGCGTAAAAGGACCATATCCGTGAGATAAGCTAACATAACCAGGATTTAAATCAATAATATTCGAAAATGTTGATTTATCTGGCAAAACCGTTTCCAACTGATTTATTTGCAAAACAAAAGTTCCACCTTGACCAAAATCAAAATTAACTTTTTTAATACCGTAAGATGCATTTTTTTCAGCAAAAACATTAACCCAAACAAACTCCTCACTATTTTGCGGGATAGTAATTTCACCCCCATCAGCAATTGGTACTAGAGGATCTGCGTATAGCTCAGGAGTCAATTCCCGTTGGTAATAGCCCTCATAACCATAATCAACAAATTTTACGCTATAAAATTCAAACCTATAACCCGCTAGTACCGGTTTAGTTAATTTAACCGCTAGATTGATGTTTGAAGTATTTTTTACTGCCACCACAAATGGTTCATACTCATTTTTGGCGATTGTCACCGCATAGCTGTTTTTGTTTTCTGTAAGTTCCATCCCTTTTATTAATTTTTTGTCAGGAGAAACACCATAAAGCTCCAAGCTTCTGTCTACATCAGCCAAAAAATGAAACTTCTGATTTAAAAAATAGAATGCTCCAACCAGAACAACCAGGGACAAAATCGAAATCAAGACTATGGTTATATTACGTTTTTTCATATATCTCCTTTTATTAAGCCGAACTGCTTTCTCTCCACCAACCCTTGACTGCTCACCACTTGGCTGATTTGGGAATAACCAGATTTCTCTACAATGATAGTATCACCTATGTTACTAACCTTCGGTAAAACTCTGCCGTATTGGTCAGAGATAAAGGTCTCGATCAATTTATTTTCCGGCGATAAAACTCTTACTAAAGCCAAAGATACTGGTTTACGCGTGATGTTGTCCACAACCTTACAAAATCTTACGTTTCTATTTTGGATAAATAGTTCAGCCAGCCATAGCAAAACAAAACCAGCTGCTATGATGTAATTCAAAAGCTTTGGCTGAATCAATAACGAGTACACTGTCATCGATGAACCGATCAAGAGTATGGCTGGGCGAAAATAAATTGAATTCATTAAACGATAAAACAAACCGATCTTAATCTTTTGATCACTTGATGGATCTATAGGGATGTTTTGATTCACAACAGGATTCTCATTTGTAACCGCCAAAGTTTGTCCGATGTAATTGTTAACCAAGTTTTGACTCATCTTAATCATGTTGGAAGGAAATATGAAACCAGGCTTAATAACACTCATAACATATTCGCCTGGTTGCACAAGAAAAATATATGCGCCATTCTTATCCGTGATGGCTGTAGAAACTAATCTCATTGTCTTGAAATCAAACAAACTTATCATCGCTCCAGCAACTGGCCTCTGACTTGACTCATCAAAAACCATGCCAAATTTATTTTTTCTTCTTGCTGCCCGAAGTGAAAGAAAATAATTAACAATGAAATACAACCACTCTTTTAATCCCATCTGTGCAGATGCTAAGCCAAACAGGCCAGAAATACCCGCACTAGCAGTTGCTACAACAGTTATGGCCAACGCCACCTCTTTTGCTGGATCATTTTTAGCAATCGCCTTTACGATATCTAGGGTCGCCCTACCAGCGCTGACAATAACCGAAATAAAGGTCTTCTCTTTTCCTTCTGGATTAATTACCTGATCGTCCCTAACCACAACCGTCGCATACGATCTAACATCAGAGTATTTTGCGACTACCGAATTAACAAATACACCATCCTCTTTACCTGCTTTGAAAAAACCGGATTCAGAGATATCGCCTCCACCAGAAACCAACTCCCAAGTCGGCTCAGCGTTTGTAATCTCAACTCCCGTGGTATCATAAACTTTACCGGAAAATTGATACTCCTCCTCCGGTTTTAAAACCTTAGAATCTGGTGAAATAATTATCCAACCCGGCACTATATACGGTTGGACTGCCAGAATATTAACATCGGCAGATCCACTAATGCCGTCGATGGTTGCTGTAACGGCGTTGTCAAAGTTACCAATGTTACTACTGGCAGCAAAAAGCCCGCTATTCGATATTGTCCCAGCGCTAGGGTCAACGCTCCATGTCACCGCGCCAATTACTTCCTCACCCCAAACATTGTAAACTTTTGCAGCAAACTGAGCAGTGGCTTGTGAATTAATATTTAATACGCTAGGAGTTAAGGTAACTCTTGAAATCGCTCTACTAAAAAGCCAATTAAGATTATTACCACCGTCTCGACTCGTACCGTCAGTCGCCCGAATCTGACTGCCACCACTTGCGTTTGAATCACTTGCCGAAACATATGAAACAGTCGGCCAAGAATTTGAGACGTTAAAGTTCCACTGAGTGCCAGGAATTGAAGAGGCCAAAATAATCGGAGTGCTCAGAGAACCACCATTTATGTTAATATTTGCAAAGTTGTAACTCTGACCACTACCAAATGTTATCTTAGAGGAAGCCGTGGTGTCAGTAAAAGTATCGTTGACTCGAACATCTCCGACCAAAGACACACCTTGGACAGAAGTATTCGCTACAGATAAATTATTAAATGAAGAATCAGATGTTACTGTTTGGGCCACTGAACCATTTAAAATAATCGTGGAAGTATTATCTCCCACAATTTCAGCATGAGAATCCAAAGTTAGGTTTCCGCCGACCGAAATATGTGAAGAACCAAAATCAAAATATCCACGAGAGTACTTGGTCGTACTCTTTGCAACAGAAATATTCCCTGTAACTATATGCGATCCACTACTAAAGACTATCTTTCCATGATACTGATCTTGGTAGCTATTATTAACCGACCCCATGAGTAAATTACCATTCACTGTCAAATTATATCCATTAGTATCAAGCACATTCGCTTCAGCTTCAGTATCTGTGCTCGTATTTCCATAAACATTTAAACTTCCGACAGACCAGTTTCCAGTCATTTTTATAACGCCAGCAGTAGAATGATTAATCGCAAAATCATCAGAAATTGACATTGTCTTCTGAGTATAAGTCACACCTTGAGTTGGATAAAAACGTGTTGTACTCCCAGTAATATTTGCATTTGATCCAATAGTTATCGGATCAGAAATTACTGGAAATGCAAACATTAGCCATCCATCACCACTCAAAATAGCGTTATCATCAAGAACGAGTTCTTTCGTGTATACATGACCTGAACGATTAGAAGCGACACCGCTTGATAGTACCAATTTATTAAAATTATCTTGATAATATAAGGTATTCCCATCCCCTCCACAATTTCTAATATTACCACTTGCTCCCTGCAACCATGTTCCGGTCGAGTTAAGCGCCTGAACGCTGTTACTACCACGAGAAATATCTATCGTTCCATTTACAGTTACCGTTTTCGCATTATCAATAAACGTGCCGTTCGTTACAGTTAGACCAGTCGCTGTTAAATCATCCTGCAAAGTCCACTCCCCGCCGACTCCATCAAAAACCAAGCTCGGCAAAGTCTGCCCGCCTGAAGTCACTGTTTTCTCGGTTGACGTTGCAACCAAATTTACAGTTCCGGTCCCCGGCACAGTCATCGCACATGGTGAATTTAACGCTATATCACCCCCAATAGAAACATTAGATGAGCCAAAATCAATCGAACCGTGAGAATAAGCACTCGTATCTCCACTGCTAGAACTACGATTAGGTACACTAAGATCACCATTAATAGTGTGAGTCCCAGTAGAAAATTTAAATACACCAAGATTATCATTAACAGATGCTCGATCGGTATATCCGACGCTAAGATCTCCGCTAAGTGTTAAATTTTGACCATTCATATCCAAAATATATGGGGATAAGAAATCTGTACCATAAACCGTTAAACCATCGCTAATATTCCAATCACCGCCAGCTTTCAAAATACCACCGGCATAGTTTAGATTTGTACTACTCCCAAGAACTATTCCCTCTCCCCAATTTAGAACACCCTGAACTCTCACATCGTTTTCTGTTAAAAATATTGTTGTCCTTGAACCACTTATAGTGTAAGTTCCGGATGCTGATATAAAACCATCTTGCCATGGATGCCAAATTCTCAAAGACAATGCTAACGGACTAGGATTTGAAGCCCTAGAAATAACAGCGTTATTCCCAAAAGTTAAATTTCTAATATTAAAATCATTAATTCTACGAGCTGTTACTCCTTCAGCAATTCTAAAATCATAGATTGAATTTATTGGCCCACCGCTGTACCATCCATTATTTGAAATATCACCACTAGCAGTCATATTCCATACACCAGTAGATTCAAGCCGATAGATCTCATTATATGCAGTAGAAGCAATAATAATTGATCCGCCGACATTGACTGTTTGACCATTATCTATTAATTTACCGTTAGTTATTGTGAGGCCAGAAACGGTCAAGGTATCCTGCAAAGTCCACTCACCGCCAACACCATTAAAAGTTACACCATTAGATAAATTTTGGCCGTAAGTTTTAATATTTTTACCAGATGTCGTCGCGGTCATATTTAAAACAGAAGTACCAAAATTTGGCGTAATACCCAAAAGGTCAAAACTTCCGCCAACGTTTAGGGTAGCAGAATTAAAATTTACAACGTGACTTCCACCCGGAGCAGGAAGTGGAGCAATACCATAAGAACCAAGATTAACCACCGATGAACCAAAATTTGTGGTTGTGTTACCGTAAGCGTTGCTATAACCCCATATCATACCATTTGCATTGATTGTATAATTATTTGTATTTACGACCATCCCCGAAGTCGTGTTATAGCCCACTATAAAAAATATCCCGTTTACAGTAATATTGCCTGAAACATTATATGTAACATTTGCTCCTCTCGAATACAGTTCAAGATATTCAACAGTTCCGTAATTTCCAGCAGGCACAGTTATTGAACCACTATAAGGGCTAAAGAAAAATCTGTGAATATGGATCGTTGCACCGTTATTTACAAGCGGCGATAAACCGTCGTTTCTGGAAAACCAGACACTCGCATCAGATTCCCCAGTCAAGTTCCCCGTTCCAAGAGTCAAGACATTGGTCACATCTACAGAAGAAAGCATCTGCGTCGTCTTTGAAGCAGCCGCCATCGAAAGATTGTAAAAAGATAAACTATAACCGTTTACCCCCTGGACAACACCATCACCAATTAAATCCACACCGCCAGTACTATAATAATAATTTCCTCCTTTTATAAAGTCCCCCGACACAGTTACATTATTAGATTCGGCGTTCAAAGTGCCGTGGATAACGATATCTCCCGCAACAACGTTACCATTTGGACGATAAGTTTTTCCATTCCAAACATATAGAATCATATTACTTGCAAAAGTCGCCGTTGAGCCAGAAACAGTAACTCCCAGGTCAGAGTCGCCAACATTATCAGCAGTATCAAGAGCAACATTCGTGATCTCCGTAACATCCGTTCCGACTCTAAAGCTAGGCTTAACATTGTCCTTATACCACTCTAAATCCGTATATGTAGTAACTACTGTACCTGTTTGAATTATAATCGAACCTTTTTCAGTTTCGCCACTTATAAACATCGCTACTACGGCATTTTCTGGGATCGTTACACCACTAAAAGAATAACTTCCATCACTCGCAGTCTCAGCTGTAGTCGCCACTGCTCCATTTATAGAAAGCGCTATCGTCTTGCCAACCCCAATATTTGAGCTTTTTTGAATATCACTGTAAACCGTGCCAGAAACAGTAACACCTGATGCCGCTGGGACTACAGCATTCGAAGCAGCTGATTCCGTACTATTGCCGACTGCATTTGTAGCATGAACGGTAAAAGTGTAGCTAGTCCCATTAGTCAGGCCAGACACAACGATTGGACTCGAGACGCCTGTGCCCGTAATACTACTCGGTGTTGAAGTAACCGTATAGCCAGTAATTACTGATCCGCCATCATTGCTGGGTGGAGTAAAAGTCACCGAAGCCTGTGCATTACCACCTGTTGCTGTTCCGATTGTCGGCGGGTCAGGCACGGTGA
>Ga0247841_10008665_pt1 | contig 14550 bp, 12 predicted proteins | sample LaCruzMarch2015__2_FD_192410 | JGI IMG/M metagenome (GOLD analysis project Ga0247841, IMG submission 192410) | Freshwater microbial communities from meromictic Lake La Cruz, Castile-La Mancha, Spain - LaCruzMarch2015_18m | ecosystem: Environmental > Aquatic > Freshwater > Lake | place: Spain...
GTGGAAAAAGGAAGGATATGTTACAACTTCACTTGAATCGCTGAACACGGACAATCCCACCACCATCACGACCGCCTTCCGGGACTTTGAACAGAATCTTGAGACGCTCAAACAATATGCGCGCCGGGTCCAGGAGCTGAAACGTGAGGGGGATGCAAATCCCGCGATATCGCAGCGCATTGCGAGCATCGATGCACAACTGCACGACCCGCGCAACATTCCCGGCATCGAACAGGAGATCAAAGCGATAGAGCAGGAGATACAGGAGCAGCAGGAGACAGCCCGGCACCAGAAAGAGACCGGGGAACTGCTTGCGCATCTCCAATCAAAGGCAGAAAAACTCACCCGGTACAAATCGTTGACCGACGGTTCCTTCACGGAAGCACAGGCACAGATCGCTGACGGGAAATACGATGAAGCGCGAAAAACCCTGCGGCGGACAGAAGATCCTGTTGATAAACTGCTGGAGTGCGAAACCTCGTTTGCCGCATGGAAAGCGCAGGGTTACACCACAACGGAACTTGAAGGATTGCACCCCCGGAATCCCGATGAAGTAATCGCCGTCTTCCAGAAGTATGGGCAGAACATCAACCGGCTCGAAACGATTGCACAGGAACTTGCATCAACCAGACATGACTACCCTGAATTGCTCGAACAGACGGAAACTGCGGGCATCGTCCAGGCAATTGAAGAAGGCATCAAAGATCCCGCCCGGATCGAGACCGTTGAACGGGATTACCGGCGCATCACTGACACAGCCCGTCAAATCGGCGCAGCCCGGAAAAAGACTGAACAGGACCTTGCCGACCAAGCAAAGCGCGTAGAAGAGAATTCCGGTTCCGCCACCGTGAAACGAGAGATCGACCCCATCTCAAGGGACATCCGGCAGCACAACACCACCCGTGCGCAGGAAGAGTTCAAGGCGCTCGCGCTCCGGCAGCGTGCGGCAGTCGATGACACGCTCATTGCGCTGCAAAAAGACGGCGCACGCATCTCGTTTCCCGCTGACCACATACAACAGGCAATCGATCGCGGGAACTACGGCGATGCAATCCTCGATGCGGAAAACGCGGTGGCAGAACTCGAACGGACACGGGATATCTACACACAAGCACAAGAACTCAAACCTTCAATCACCGAACCGTCAATCATCGCCCTTTTTGAAAAAGGAAAGTACGAGGAGTTCATCCGGGCAGGCAGCGCATGGCTCGACAACGAGAAAGTACGTGTAGACTCAGAACAACATCTCGCTCTGGTGGAGAATGCCATAACACAGTTGCGGCAGGATGGAGCGGTTGTCACGCTCTCCACGGAACCAATCCGAAAGCAGATCTCCGCACGGGAGTATACTTCTGCTGTCACCAGTTCGCAAAACGCCAAACAGGAACTCGCGCAGTCACGGAAAACCTACCTTCATGCAAAAGAACTCAGACCCTCGATTACCGAACCGTCGCTGATCGCTCTCTATACGAAGGGAGATTACGGGGAGTTCATCCGGGCGGGCAAAAAATGGCAGGAACGCCAGACCGTATTGAACGCGAAAAAAGAAAGAGCAGCACAACTCCTCGACACCGCCCAGAAAATCGGGCAGATCCCCGGCGAAATAACCGAAAAACTCTCATCCGTAAACGAGAACGAGATCGACGGCGCCATCGCCAGTCTGGAATCGTTCATCGCATCAGCAAAACCCGAACTCTCCCTCGCGCTCGACCACACCCGGCTCGTCGCTGACAAATGGCACAAGGTCGGTGTGAAGATCACCAACCTCGGCAATGCACATGCCACAGGTATCACCCTGGCATTCTCGGAGGAGTTCGAGACCCGCTGGCTCAGCACGATTGAAGTCAGGGCACAAGAATCAACAACCCTGGAGATCGGCATCAAACCCAAGACCGACGGCAACATCCCCATCGAGATCACGGCAACCTACAAAGACAATCGCGGAAACGACTACCGTCAGGCATTCCGGTTCTGGATCGATGTCGTGGACCGGATGAACATCACGCCGGGCACCGTAACGCCGGCAAATGTTACCCCCTCACCGCAGGCACCGGCACCGGTCTTCCCGTTCACCCCCAAACCCCAGACGCCCAAACAGCTCCCGCAGGAACTCTCGGACAGGTACACCGAATCCGCCTTCATCGGCAAAGGCGGGTTCGCACGGGTATTTAAGGCAAAACGAAAGGATGGGAAACTAGTTGCCGTGAAGATCCCAATCTCGCTTGACGCCTCCACCGGCAAATCGTTCATCGCCGAGATGCAGAACTGGACAAAACTCGACCACTCAAACATCGTCCGGGTCTTCGACTACAACATCATGCCGATGCCGTACTTCGAGATGGAGCTCTGCGACGGTTCGCTCGCGGAACTCAAAAAACCCATAGACCCCGAAGAAACCGCTTGGATATTATTCAATGTCTGCGAAGGACTGAAATACACCCACAAGCGTTTGATCGTCCACCGGGATTTAAAACCCCAGAACATCCTCGTAAAAAACGGCATCCCGAAGATCTCGGACTGGGGACTCTCCAAGGTCATCTCCGACTCGACCTCAACCACCGCAATGTCGTTTACCCCCTACTACGCGGCGCCCGAACAGATGAACAACCGACCCAAGGACGAACGCACGGACATCTGGCAGCTCGGCGTGATCCTGTACGAGCTCTCCACCGGAGAACTACCGTTCAAAGGCGAGAGTGTCATCGAAATCGCAGTTGCCATCTCAACAAAAGACCCGATGCGTCCAAGCGGGATCAACCCTGCTGCCGGACTGGTAGAACCAATCATCATAAAATGCCTGGAGAAAGACCCGAACAAGCGGTACCCGTCAGTACTCGAACTCCAGAAAGCCCTCGCCCTCGTCCTCAGGAAAAATTATACAGACCAACTCGCGATGAGTGTCTCCGCCCATGACTTTAACAAATCGGCGTTCTACTGCGGAGACCTGGTGATGGTCAACCTGCTCACCGGCGACATCACCACTGCATACAAATATGTCACCGATCTTGCCACCTACGCAAAAGACGAGGTCAAAGATGAGGTACAGGAACTCGCAGACCAGATAAAAATGCGGATCGAAGAGGGCATAACCGACGTGCCTGACGAATTGATCAAAAAAGCCGAGATCATCGTCCACAAAGTATCCCGCGGGTTCCGGAGGATGTGAGAAGGATCGGGGAACAGTATACAAGACACATCCCCGTACCTGTAACCCGGCACCTGCACACACGAGGACAGATCTTCCCCATCATCCGGCATCTCTCACCTCCGTCCAACCCAAACGATCAACCCGCAATAATCCGGTTCCTGATCTTCTGCATAGAATCGCAGGAACACACCCATATCATCATCGCAGGCAAATATATCGCAAATGCCCACCCTGCGGCAATCCGCGACCACCAAGTGTCATGTCCAATGCGGGAAGTGAGGACCGGATTCTACAAAAAACATACCCGTCTGGAGAATATTTTGGTTCTTCCCGACGTTAAGGAAAAGTTTTTTCGAATTTTTCACTGCGAAAAAAATCCTGGAAATTTGTCATTAGCTCCATGAACACCTGCCGCCGATGGAGACTGCCTCATCTTTACTGCCGTACTTCGAAGAGATGAGGCGTAGCACAACCCGCAGGGTGAGGAGCGGAGGATAACGCAATAGATTTGGGGTGGCTCAAAGTATTTCAACAATCACGAAAAATTTAATCCAAGAATCGGTCTGATTTTTAGAACTCCAAACCACAAATCAACTGAATTTTCGGAAATTCGGGTTGAATTATCCTTTTTCTAATTTGAGGTCATCCTAAAACGGGGGAGGAACCTTAATTTATTCAAGAATGGCGTCAATTTCTTCATCAGAAAATCCTAACTGATGCAGAACAAGTTTCATATATACTGATGAGAGTTCAGATTTTGCCATAATTACCGGCGCACGGTATACTCTTCCCGCGTTCTCCCGTTCAAAAACAGCATGGCTGGTACCTCGCTGCCTGACAATTTTAGCATTACCCGGAGCAAGAAGCCGGGAGAACTTCTTACTTGACATGGGAGGGATTTTTTTAGACACTGGCACTGACCATGAATGTTATGCTCTCTGAATATTTCCACTCACGTGAAGGTTTTACAAAATCAACATCCCCCATAAGGAATTCGCGCAGAAGATCAAGGGGAACCGGTTGTATCTCATGCTCCAGCCCTTTTTCTTTCATATACGAGAGATATTCCTCGCACGCTTCCTGCAGCATATTCCTGGTTTCTTCGATACTCTCACCCTGGCTGGCTGTGTTGAGTTCAAGGCATAAACCCACATAATAATCACCTGCTTTCTTAATTATTCCGGTAAATAGCATTTCTCATCCCCCCCTTCTTTGTAATTATCTTATCATAGTATAAGGGTTTTTTCTGACGTATAATAATCTCCGTCCATACCATCTTTGTGAAAATTCTGCCCGGCTGGACAGGATCGAAAAAGTAACAACCCTCAGCGGCAGGCTGAGACAAACAAGGGCAACCTGACTTTGCCATAATTTACTTCCAAGAGTCTTCGCACGGACTATTTCTCCCGACAGGCTGGGACACAACTAATTTTTCAAAATTTTTCCGGTTCTCCGCGCATGCTTATTGTGAGTCAAATAGCAGAACAGAAACTGGGAAAATGACGGTCCCAACCGTCAGGAAGGAAGTAGAATCCGCAATCAAATACCCCCTTACTACTAAGTACAAATTCGTTGGAGGAGATCGAGTTCAGGATATGCTGGCAAAGGATTTGATCCAATTGTTTCGACAACATACTAAAGATCCTTGGACTCGTAAAGACTGCCAGATCCTTTGGTTTGCGGTTCATATTGATGAGAAACCGGGACCTGCAAAGACTCTGGCAAAGATGAAGATAGTACTGGTTGTGCTTTCTGTGATTCACAAGGAGGATCGAGACTTGATAGCAAAGGGATATTCCCCCAAAAAAGTGTGGAGATTCAAGGTGGCAAGACTCTGTAACGAAGCCTGCAAACAGAACAGTGTGTTGTCTCAATTTGATTTGGCTGAGATGCTGTGTGTAAGTTTATCCACAATTGGAAGAGATATCCGGAAGTATGAAAAAGAATTCGGAGTGATATTGCCATATCGAGTCACACAAGTCAGACGAATTAATCCATCCTGGTGATAGAGAGATTCAAACTACCACAGGACACAGCCAAGCAAAAAAGTGTTCATGGCAGGTTTGCCACTGGAGCCCATGGATAAAAGATATCCATGGTAGGATAGTGAAAATAATTATTTCATCCTACTCCCAGCGGTTTTTCTTTTTCATGAGGAAATAACCGGCAATGACAATGACCACGACAACAACTCCGATGATAATCATGGTAGTAGTATTCAGCCAGCTGCCTCCATCCCCGGTACTTCCGGTTTTTGTAAGCTCAAGCCTGAAGTTGATCGCATCATTCAGCGACTCGTTTCCTTTATCGAATGCAGATTTTGCTTTTACACGTGCAAACGCGTAGTTGCCCGCATTTAAAAGGTCATGTGCCGATGAAAGATATTGCTCTGCACTCTCTTTTTTGGCAATGACAATCGTGAGCCGTGGATCATTTGTGATACTCCGATTCACCGTGAAGTACGTTATTTGTCCACTCGTGTTTGTGATAATCACCTGTGCATCGCCAATCGCTTTTTCAGCCCATGCGCGGTCCATGAGCCGCTCACCGTCGTCCATCTGACCCGTAGCGTTATCAAGGGATGCCTGTGCAGTGGCAAAATCTGCACTCTTCGCCGCGAGGATAGCTGATTGGGCTGTGCGATATTTCTGTTCGGCAAGCGATGTGTTCACCCCTTTCTGGGTCATATTGTCGATGTGTGTGCGGAATGTCCGCAAATCTGATTCCCGGAGTGCGATACTCTGCGCGATATCAGTCGGGTTCACAATCATCCGGGACTGGGTGATGACCGACAAAGGAATTACCTCATTACGGGCATTCAGTTCCTGGACAAGGACAATAGACTTGTTCATCGATTTGGTGACTGAAGGTACTGAACCTTCAAGAGTGACCAGGATCGATTCCTGAACCGATGAAGGGTAAGAAAGAATCCAGCCGGTCATGTAGATACTATTACCTGTATCCGGTGGTAGAGGCTGATTCACTCCATCCCGTATGAGTGTTGTTGTCCATTGGGGATTGTTCAGATCCGTGAAGATCTGGAGCGTGTTATCCTTAGGAAACGTCTCGCTCCCAATAGGTGTCATATCGATTTTAAAAGACACACTGACATTTGTCCCTGCGGTGAGATCTCCGGTCGGATTTATGACCGGATTTGACACCGTCACCGCAGAAACTATCTGAATTCCCACAATAAGAAGCAGAAGAATTCCAAAACCAATATTTTTCAGTTTCATCTACAATGTTCCCCTATCGCGATAAACAGTCGTGAGTATGAGGACTTCACATTGCAGTAATATAATCCCTTCTATTTTACTTTGTGGTGGCAGGATCTTTTAAGGGTACGGGAACGACAGAAACTCGTGAAAATCAACGCCAGCATACAATCGCAAATACGTATGACTCGAAAAAAATGTTCATGGCAGTTTTGCACCAGGTACCCATCGTTATGCGATATCCATAGCCGGGAGATCACGGCTGAACTTTTTCCCCGCACGAGTTACAGAATTTTTCCGTAGGATCAAGTTCCGCGTTGCACTTCCGGCACAGGATAACTTTCTGCGGCGGCAGCGGCACCGGTGCAGGAGCAGAACCGCCCGGTCCCACAACGACCGGAGCGCCGAATCCACCCCCGGCAACAACCGTGGTACCCTGCGTTGCACCCGGCGTGGCGCGGGTGGAGGCAGTCTGTCCCATCTCTTCAAGTGACTTGTGGTGGACACGTTCCATACGATCCATCGAACGCTCCTCCATCTGCTGCATCCGCTGGACATATGCTTCCTGATCCTTCATCCGCTGCTCATACATTGCCTTGACCTGATCAGAACCGTACTTCTCCTTCAACGCTGCAGCAACTGCAACACTGTCCTTTGCCGAGAGTGCCATCAGCTGCTCTTCAGTGAGGGCTTTTGCCTGCTTCATCTTCGCAATCTCAGTGAGCTGCTCGCCCGCCTTTCCCTCAGCCATGGAAATCTGTGCTTCATCGGTTGCAGCTGACCGGGCTTTCAGGCGCTGTGCTTCAATCTCAGCAGATTTCTGCGCTTTCTCAAGATCGAGCGCCTGGTATGCCATGGCATCTTCCCGTTTTGCTGCCTTCATCTTCCGCAGCAGTTCGATGCCCGCAGCAGCTTCCTCCATGTCCCGCGCGCTTTCCTTTTCCCTCCTTTCGAGATCGTAGTCATCAACAAGGCGTTTCCCCTTGACCTCTTCGACCAGCACTTCCCCTTTCATGTCCAACCGGTGGCGTTGCTCGATCCGTTCGATCATCAGCTGACGGGCAGTGATCTTATCCGCGCGGTTGTTATCATACAGGATCTTAAGATCCTTCATGTCGTTCTCGCGGATCACCTTGTCCTTGTCAATGCTGAAAAGAAACTTCTCAAGATCGTCAGCATTTTTGAACTCGTTCATCTTGTCGTCAGTGAGACGTTCGCGGAGCAACACCGTGATCTCATCGAACCGCTTACGTTCAAGGATCTCACGTTCACGGTCAGCCATCTCGTCCGATTGTTTGATCCCGGTCTCTTTTACCTTAGTAGCAACCTGCTGCTCATACTTCTGGAGTCCGATATCTGCTTCCTGCCTCATTTTTTCACGATTCGCAATAAGTTCACGTGAAAGTGTCCCGCGCGTCTTGATGATATCCTGCCAATAGGACTCATCGTAATCGAAATACGGAAGGTGAACCAGCTGAAGTCCCCAGCGTGAAATCGTTGTCGTTAGATTGAATTCGAAGTCCTGCTGCAACTCATTTCTGAGTTCGAGGTTTCCATAGAGGTCTTCAAATGAGTAGCCCTTGATCTTTGACTGCAGGACGTTAAGCATCTCATTTCTGACATTCGTGAGCAGGTCAAAGACTTCGAGATGCGGGCTGGATTTCATCAGGTTGTCAAAGAGGAGGATGGGTTTGTCTACTTTCACCACCATCCTGCCCTTCACCCCCGCTTCGAAACTCTCCCTGGTCCGCAACTCTCCAATCGAGAAATCCACCGGTATGTCGCCATCATCCACAAGGATGATGGTGGTCTTCTCAAAGAGGTTTAAGGTCTTTAAAAATTCTACAAGACCCCCGGCGGTATATGTCCCGGGCGGAAGATCCCCCATATACTTCCCGCCCTGTAAAAAGATCGCCTTTGTCCCCTGCATGACGGTGACCTTTTTTGTCGCACCCAAAAAGAAAGAATTAAGATCGCTCACTTCAAACCGGTGCGCTAGATCATTGGGACGCCGCTGCCAGATATTCAATTTGGAAAGATTTTGAGATGCATCCGGATATGGTGCGCTGCTGGCGGTCGTAGTCTGTTGGACAGATGTCCCACAGGACGAACAGAATGGAGATCCGGATCGCACCGGTTGACCACATTTACCACAGAGCTGACCGGAGATAAGATGACCACAGCATGAACAAAACTTACTCTCTTTTTTATTATCTGCTCCGCATGAACCGCATTTAACGGTACCAAAACCTAACATATGAGAAGACCCTCTACTATCTAACGTAACTCGTCACTGTTATTTATAGATGAGGATTAATTCTTACAATAATCATGAACGGCACTACGTTCAGATAAAAAAACGCAGAAACGTATCATTAGCGCGATCCGTTTGCGGGTAAAACTGCTAACTGGTAAGAGATAATTGGAAGTTGTATGATATCTGATTAAATTTTATATCTTGATACTTTTACATTTCCAAATGAAATTTTTTCGCAAAACAAATAGCTAAAAAACTGGCATGTAGAGATATCTGAACCGTAAAAAATTACTAAAATTTTTATCAGGATGTTGATTCACTGATTTGATATGTTAGAATTTGATTTGGATATTCTCCTTCATAAATATTCAAACAATATTCATCCAAACAAATAAATATTGTGGTATATTTTTTAGTACTTTGTTCTGCATATTCAAATGTTGAGCCTTGGGAATATTGAACCGTATATGAATTCGAATTAGTCAAATTTTTCGCCCATGTACCGACATAATAATCAGTGTCACCATTTGAATCCATACAGCTCTCTGCATAACGTCCATTTTCTTTGAAAATGGCAACACGATTTTGATTATTATTTGACCAGATATAAGTTCCGATAATATAACTTATGGAAGGACTCGATGTCGTTTTTGCAGTTGATACTCGAGTGGGAACCAATGTAGTTCTTGTTGTTGTTACTCGAGTGGGAACCAATGTAGTTCTTGTTGTTGAAACCGCGGCAACAGTTGTAGTTCTTCCATATTCATAATAAACGTAAAGAAGGTAATCTCCACTACCGCTATATGATTTTATCAACACGTTGTATGTTCCAGAAGTAGGATTCAGAAGTTCTATCTTTTCCACTGAACTAGTACCTTTGGATTTATAATCATAATTTTCAGTGGTGGGGTTACTACCTTTTTTTAAGTAGATATCAAAATCCGCATTGCTCGGACCCACTAATCTGAATGTAACTTTTGAAGTAGTTGGATCGATAATTGAAGTGGTAACGAAGTCCGAACCGCCAGATTCAATATGACCCGTTAGAGTGTCACCCGCATTAGGAGATGAAGTATCCGGTAATGTAGAACTTTGAGTCGGTGTGGAATCAATAGTTGATGGAGACATAAGAAAACCTACAATTAATCCTAAAATAATAACAATAAATAACGCTCCTGCCGCTAACAGAACCCATTCCAACGTTGATCTACGTTTCTTTTCGGTAGGGGATATCGGATGTTGAGGTTCTGCAGGAGGATTAACGGGGATCTGATTCCCAGAGTTTTGTTGTATCTCAGACAGTAACGCTCCACAATGTTCGCAAAATTTACCTTCCGGTGTATTTTCACCACAATTTCGGCATATTACTATACAAATCCCCCCTTTGAATCAATTTGTTCATTTTTCTTTTAGGCATACATAAATCTTTTTAAATTATCCCGACGTCTACAATACATCCGTCCAATCAGTGACAATCTCTGGTGGAAGAAAACACAAAAAACACCCAGATATATGACCTGATCGATTCAACACGCCCAAAGTTCATCGCATCATCGGCTATACTGCCGGAAAATAATGAAAAACCAAAAACTTAGTCGTGTATAAGTTTACTAAAATTTCCTTCAATGGCAGTTATTTCAACGTCATTATATTAATTGTGTCAATCGAAAAAATCTCAACTTAAGAGCAAGAACGTAGGTAATTCTATTGCACAAGCACATTGCAGAAAGAATCATTCCCCATCAAATACCGAAAACAAGAGGATTGCGTCACCCCCCAAAGGGACGCCCCGCGGCGGCGTAATGATAACTTTTTGATATAAGGTCGATGAACGCAATTCTGGAAACTCAAAAGAGATCAAAAATCTCCAATGCTCATCTAACCTTTAGCCACTTTTCTGAGGTTACCCCATTGTTACTGCCTCACCGTACCGACGTGAGGAGGAGCACGTCCCAAAGGGTGAGGAGCAAAGGGGAGTCGCAGTGCCCCCCGTAGCGACGAAAGTGCGAGGGATAATTTGATAGATTTGGGAAGGCACAAAGTTTATCTACAATCACTAAATTTTTTAGCTGAAAAACGGTCAGAATTTTCAAACTCAAAAACCCCAATTCTACAGAATTTATCAAAATGTAGGTTGAATTAGCCTTTTTACTAATTTGATGTCATCCTAAATCGGGAGGAGAACCAAATTGTTAATCACAAAACGGACTGAATAGTTGAACTACAAACACTTATTTCACCCGAATTTATAAAACGAAAGCTGATTCATCATTTTTTCCAAGTTGATGTCATTGCTATTTGGGAGAAGTAACTTTATATGATTAAAAATCCAAAATTCCAAAGATACCAAATTTAATAAATAATTTCACACGGATAATTTGGCGTAAGCAAGGGCGGTGAGAATTATTGTTATTTGTCAAAATTGTGGAAAAAATACACCAGACGGCAAATTCTGTGAGCATTGCGGAGCTTCGATACAGATTGCACGGACGTTCCAGCAACCAGTTACTACTGTAAAAAAAATACCCCTACCCGTTGAAAGAACTCATGCAGGATTCTGGACACGTTGTGGGGCGTATTTGGTTGACATACTTATTGTATGGATTATTGCAATTATTTTTAGTCTACCAATTTATGGAGACCGGGATTATGTGACATTTTTCATACTGCTATTCTGCATCATTCTTTGGATTTATTTTGCCTACCAGGAGAGTTCTCCAGCGCAAGCGACACTTGGCAAAAGGGCTATGAAAATTAAGGTAATAAGTGTGGATGGAAATCGTATTAGTTTTATGACAGCAACAGTAAGAACGATAATAAAATTTTTCCCGGTAATTGGTCCACTTGGATGGCTATTGATCGCATTTTCTGATAACAAGCAGGCACTTCATGACCGCGCGGCAGGTACATTTGTAATATTCTAATCCGATGTAGAAAACACGGATTCTTAAATGATCCGGTACCATTGGAATTCATACACTTTTTTTTATCTGTTTCATTGCAGAACTTCAATCCAATCCGTGTTCCTTTACAAATATGCTTGAGAGTAATCCCTATCTATTTTAATACTTGAAAAAACATATTCCGCCATTAGGAGGTACTGATTCTGTATGGTAGGTGCATCATCGGTTATTGAGTTTTTAGGGAAACTTATCCCGGGATATGATTATCGGGCAAAGAAGAGCCGGTTGAATACGGATCGTTCTGTCCGCGAAAAAATGGTGAGGGACCTGAAAAAATCCGCATCGAACTTAAAAGAGGTGAGTGATCTTGCGTATCGCGACGGTAAACGGGAGATCGTTGACCACATCAAGGATCTGTTAAAGACCATCGATCTCTTTATTGTTGAGATTGAGGACGCTCCCTTTGGGCAGTCCCCCCTGTTTAAAGTGGACACGGTGAATGACGACGATATCGATCATATGATTGAATTCGATCGCGATCTTGTTGAGCACCTGCAAATAATTACAAAAACTTCCGACCTTATCTATGATCATGTCCTTAAAGGCGAGACGTCGGACATCATCATTCAGGTGAGGAAACTGAAGAAAGAACTTGAGGTCATGAAGAATACGTTCTCTGACCGGCTCGATTATTTCATGAAGCGGTAAAAAGGAGGTTCGAGTATGGTAAAAGAACCACTGTTCTTCAAAGATAACGGGGATATGGGAGATGTCTATGCAGCAGCAAAACAGATCATTGACGAGACGCATCTCTCTCGGGATGAACGCGCGCGCATTTCAAACGTCACAGAAGAACGATTCAACCAGTTGACCGGTAAATTCATCGAATATGATACGCTCGATGAAGAGAACAAAAGATATCAAAAGACGATTCACGATCTCCGGGTGAGACTCCTCAAGGGAGATCTCAATGAGGATGAAGCAAAAAAGGCGCTGGACGCCTTGGCAGGCGACCGCGACGAACTCCAGAAGAAATACGGGGATCTTGTCGGGCTTCTCGATACTCAATTGAAAAATATCGATCTCGAACTTGCCACTCTCGAAACACGGGAACAGACTCTGGCACGGGAGAGGGATCAGTATCATTCTGCACTTCACCTGGAAGTCACGTGGATCGCTGAAGGAGAGATAAAAGAGATCGAAAGTATAAAAGAGATTTTAAAGAAGAAACGGCAGTCCCTGGTCGAAGAAAAAGCATTAATTTTTATCAAAACTGATGAACTCGCTGAATCAGTCTCTCTTGTTGAGGATGTGATCGGTAAAAGATCAAAGCGATATGTTAGTGTGGATGATGCCCACTTGCATGAACTCAATTTTATCGCGCGGTTTGATACGAAGATGCATACATATCCGGTGAAGTGCTTCTCCCCCCTGGATGGGACGACGTATATTGTTACAGAGTGGAAAAGTCATTATCATTACGATTCCGGTACTGGTGAAAAAGCCGGGGGACTGGATGATATCGACACGGACAATGGGAATCTTCCGTTAAACATGGGATCTGTATATGCGATCGAAGAAAAGGCTTTCACCTATTTTGGTAAGGGGAAACAGAAGATCGTTATTGAGGCATTCTCATATTGCAATACCAAAGATTATGCAGATCTTGGTTTTGATACCCGAATGGTGACTCTATCTGCGGTAATGTCGGTGATCGGTCCCAATATCCAGCGCGCTGAAGAGGGTAATTATTTTCATGCACTCGGAATTGCATCACCAACCGGGTGGGATGATCCGGTGATTGCATGGGTACAAGGCGGGGATTTGGGGAGTTCGTACCTGAGTCGGAACGTGGCGGTATGTCTCATCGATTCAGCAAGCGGTGAGATTTATTACAATCCACATGACCCGCGGATCCAAAGTTACATCGATTATTTCAGACCGGAGTTTGATCTGGAAAGGATCAATAAGATGAAAAAATTGATCAGTGATGAATTTTTGAATGTTGAATATCTTGAGTTTGAGAAGATCGTAGAGAAACTAAAAGAGGACCGGTTTATCATTGAAAAGGCATTCTATGCGCTTGAGCGGGAGAAAATCGGGCGGGTAAAATTTGCTGAAGGTGTTGGACTCGTGTTTATAAGATAATTCCCGGTGCGCCGGATAGGGAAAATTCAAAAAAATATTTTTTAAATAATACATTTGTGATTGTGAAAAATATTAAAAATTGATCTTGATACACGACCACTTTTTTTATGATCACTGCTATGTCACGGGTATGCCAGAAAAACATTGGCGATTTTTATCAGGTTCTCAATGATGCACGCATCATGTATGTTTTTTTTAAAGTGATGAACGTACATACCAAAACCAACAAAAATGTGATATACTGATGCGACTTAAGCAATTTGGGAGCATGTGAGGTTAAAATCCCATCGGATTTTAATGAGAATGGGGGAACGTTAAATGGAAACCACACTAACCGCAATAGAACTTACAGGAACTGTCAATGATGATCACCAGTTGAAACTGGATGACCTCCTTCCCCCGTCAGTCCCAAAGCATGTGCGAGTCATTGTACTGTATTCACCGGTTGATGAGTGGGATGAAAAGGAATGGTTGCATGCGGCAGCGTTCAGTCCGGCTTTCGATTTTCTAAAAGACCAAAAAGAGGATATCTATACGCTGACTGACGGGAAGCCATGCCATGACGAAGCATAAAGTTGTTCTCATTTTATTTCCCTTCGATGACCTTTCAAGTACCAAAGTTCGTCCAGCGGTTTGCCTTACTGACCCGATCGGACCACATGCCCATATTATTCTGGCTTTCATTACAAGCTGCATTCCAGCCAGTCCACTAAAAACTGATTTAGTCATTGACTCAAATGACCCCGACTTTGACTTAGGGTCTGTGTAAAATTAACATAAGCAATTTAAACTGATAAAATCAATAAAGCATATGGAATTGGACGTATCAATCAAGGCACGATATCTCAACATAAAAGATCATCTCGATGAACGATCTCT
>Ga0247841_10008667_pt1 | contig 14545 bp, 4 predicted proteins | sample LaCruzMarch2015__2_FD_192410 | JGI IMG/M metagenome (GOLD analysis project Ga0247841, IMG submission 192410) | Freshwater microbial communities from meromictic Lake La Cruz, Castile-La Mancha, Spain - LaCruzMarch2015_18m | ecosystem: Environmental > Aquatic > Freshwater > Lake | place: Spain...
CCTACCACGTCACCGTCAGCTCCGGCCTTCGTCCCGGCTGGAGCGAGAACTTCGACGGTCCCACAGCCCCGGTCGGCTGGGAGCATTTCGGCAACGGCGGAGCCCCCGACTGCTGGCAATGGGGCGCCCCCCTGGCCCCCAAGACGTCCCACTCCCAACCCAACGTCTTCGCCACCAACCTCAGCGGCCCCTACCCCAACAGCGCTGAATCCTGGCTGATGATGCCCCCCCTCGACCTGACCGGACTGACCAAGGCCCGCTTGGCCTGGTGGCAATGGTGGCAGATCGAGAACAGCTACGACCACGGCTATGTGGCTGTCTCCACCGATGGCCTCAATTTTGATGTCCTGCGCGACTACACCGGCCCCACCGGCTCCCCCGAGCACCCCTGGAGCCAGGAGATCCTTGACCTTACCCCCTATGCCGGGGGGAAAATCTTCGTCGCCTTCATCCTGACCAGCGACAGCTCCGTGGCGAAGATCGGCTGGGTGCTGGACGACTTCTCCCTGCTGGGCCCCAGCCCCATTCCTCCAGGGCCGGTGACCACGCTGACGGCCACCTATAACCTGCTGACCGGGGTCGCTTTGAATTGGCAGCCCCCGGCCGACATTGACCTGGAGTACTTCCAGGTATTTCGCTCCACCACCAGCGCCACGGCCTACAGCCAGACCGGAACAGTCCCCTACACCGGAACGGCCACCCACGCCTTCACCGACCCCAACCCCGCGCCCGGCGTGGCCAACTACTACATCGTCACCTCGGTGAACATGGGGGGCACGGTCAGCCCGCCCTCCAACGAGGTCTCTGTCACCCCGCCCGGCTCTCCCCCGGTGACCATCCTTCAGGAGAACTTCGACGGGGCCTTCCCGCCAACCGGCTGGACGGTGACACAGACCAGCGCCAACCCCAACTACAAGTGGAAGAACAACACGGAGTGGGGGAGGACCCTCCCCACCGGCTGGAGCGGGAAGTGCGCCGATGCCGATTCCGACCTGGCTGGCAATGGCGTCATGGACACCTCCCTGGTGACGCCATCCTTCAGCCTGGCTGGCATCCCCCCGTACACCAGCGTCCAACTGGTCTTCAAAAACCAGTTCCGTTCCTACAGCTCTTCCGTTGCCGACACCGACATCTCCACCGACGGCGGGGCGACCTGGACCAACCTCTTGCACTGGACCGGCGCCAGCAACGGCTACCCCACCCCCAACGAGATCACCGTCCCGTTGACCAGTTACATCGGCCAGGCCAATGTCCAACTCCGTTTCCACTACTACAACGCCAACTGGGCCTACTACTGGATGATCGAGGATCTGCGGGTGATCGGGATGCGCACCTTGAACCAGGTTCCCCTCACCCTGGAACCTCTTTCCTCTCCCGAAGACCTCTCCAAGGGCAAGCCCGCCCCCGCTCTCTCCTCCCTGACCCTCTCCCGCCCCCCGCTCCCGCAATCCCCTTCTCCTTCCCCCAATGCCCTCCCCGCCGACGCCTATGTCACCATCCTCGAGTCGGGCGCCACCACCCGCACCAACCCAGCCACCGGCGCCTACTCCCTCTTCCACGTGGCCGGCAGCTACACCCTCCAGGCCTCCTCCTACGGCTACTACTCCCAGACCGCCCCGGTGACCATCCTCCCCGATCAGACCACCCTCCAGAACTTCCAACTGACCGCCATCCCCGGCGCTACCCTGGAAGGGACCGTCACGGACTTTCAGAGCGGCCTGCCCATTGAGGGAGCCGAGCTCTACGTGGTGGAGGACGCCCACATCCTCCCCGTCACCAGCGATGCCGACGGCCATTACAGCCTCACCCTGCTGGCCCCTGCCAACCCCACCGACTACACCCTGCGCGCCTCCGCCTCCACCTACTACTCGCAGGATTTCCCCGTCCAGGTCATCCCCGGCGCCGTCACCACCCAGGATGTTCCCCTCCACCCCTTCATCGGCACCCCCGGTGAGCTGGCCTACGACAACGGCAACCCGTTCAACGCCTGGGCTTACTACGATGTCGGCAACGGCTGGGCGGTGCGCATGTCCCCCACCGGCGGCGCAGCCATGCTGCAGACCCTCAAGTTCATGTTCTGGGGTCCGGACTGGCCCTCTCCCGGCGGCACGCCCATGCAGTGGGCCATCTACGGCGACGATGGCGGCCAACCCGGCGCCCTCCTGGCCGGCCCCTTTGACGGCACCGCCCTGCGCACCACCCCGCCCTCCTGGACCGCGATCGACGTCTCCTCCCTGGGCCTGGTGATGAGCGGCGACTTCTATGTGGCCTACATCCAGTCCGTCGCCAACCCCAACTGCCCCGGCATGTCCGTTGACGACGGGGAAGACAGCGGCCGCAACTGGCAGCTGGTAGGCGGCAGCTGGTCTCCCGCCTACGTGGATCTGGAAGGCAACCTGATGATCCGCGCCGAGGTCCTCTACCCGGTGGATACCCCTGTCATCACCAGCCCCCTCGATGGCGCCGTCACCAACCAGCCCAGCCAGAACATTGAGGGCATCACCGCCCCGATCATCGAGGTTCAGCTCTTCAAGGAAGGCGCCCTCACCGCCACCACGCTCTCCTCCCTCTCCGGCAACTTCTCCTTCCCTGTCACCCTTCTCCCCGGCGAGAATACCTATCATGTCTGGGCAGTGGTCGGCAGCCGCCACACTGACCCCTCCAATTCCGTCACCGTGATCCTTCACCAGACTCCCCCCGAGTTGGTGGTGGATACGCCGGTGGAAAATTTCCAGACGAATCGCTCGGCAGTCACCGTTTCCGGCTCAACGGCTGACCCGTACTTCGACCACCTCTCCGTCAACGGCGTCACTGTCTCCACCTCACCCGGCCCCTTCAGCCACTTCCAGCTTCTCGGACCCACGGACGGCATCTACCCCATCACCGTCACCGCCTGCGACAAGGCTGGAAACGAGACCACCATTGTTCGCCAGGTGATCCGCGATACGACACCTCCCCTCATCACCGGGATGATCCCGGCTATCGATCAGATGGATCTTCGTCCCGGCGACCTGGTTCCCGTCTCCTTCACCAGCGAGCCAGGCCTGGCTTCGGCTTCCTTCCTCGTCTCCGTCCCCGGGCCGACCACCGATTCCTGGATCCCGATGAGCGAGACGGCGCCCGGCCACTACGCCGCCACCTGGACAGTGCCGGAGGGATTCATGGCCAATGGTGCCCAAGTGATGTTCCGCGCGGTGGATATGGCGGGGAATTTCTACGAGGCCAACGCACCGGGATTGCTCTTCGTGACTCCTTTCATCGATGTGACACTATCTCTTGATACCGGTTGGAACTTGTTCTCCCTGCCTGTAGTGACCGACCTTACCCCAGATCAGATCTTCGCTGGTCTTCCTGCCGGATGGGTTCTCTATGGCTGGAATGCGGCAACTGGCGTCTACATCCCCAAAGCCGGCATCCCAACGATCGATGTCGGCAGGGGTTATTGGATCAAGGTAAGCGCTCCCGCTACGCTGATCGTTACCGGCGAGCTGTTGCGCGGAATCCCCAGCGTTGACCTGGTCGCTGGTTGGAACCTGCTTGGCAGCCCCTCAGCATCGGGCGTTCCGTGGGATCAACTGACCGTGAAGAAAGATGGCCTGACTAAAACGATGGCTGAGGCCTACACTGCCGGCTGGATCACCAACAAGCTTTGGTTTTACGACAGTGGGGTCTATGCGAACCTCTGGGGGGAGGAACTGCCCTCCCGCTTCGGACTGTGGCTCAAAGCGAACAGCGCTTGCCAGATCTTCTTCCCAAAGCCAATGCCTTAGTCCGCTTTTCCCTCTCTCCATCTGCAAAAGGGGCGTCGCAAGGCGCCCCTTTTGCATGCCGGGGATCCTTCCTATAATCGGACCATGGATAAGCTCGATCGTTTCCTTCTTCTCTCATTCTGCCTCTTCGCCTGCTTGATAGTCAGCTTCTCCGCCTGCAGCCCATCTACGCATTCTCCTGCCCCCTCCTCCTTGGCGCCACCAGATACGGGGGTCATGGTTCAAGTAGGAGGATTGTCCGGCACGCGAGAAGATTTCGAGCGGGAGTACGAAATAATCAAGGAAAACCTGATCGAGACATCCCAGATCCCCTCGTTCGATGAAACGCAGCCAGGCGGGGAAGAGGTGCGAGCCAAGATCAATGCCCAAGCCATGCAACAGTTGATCAACAAGCTGTTGGTGCGCTGGGAGGCAGAGCTGAAAGATATCCAGATCTCCCAGGCGGACATCGAGCAAGAGGTTGCCTTGCTGCGGCTGATCTATGGCAGTCCGGCTTCCTTCCAATGGGCTTTGCAGCAATCCTACGGTGGGGAGGAGGAAGAGTTGCGTCGGGAGCTGGCTGATCGCCTGCTTCTGGAGCGTGTCCTGGTGTCTTCTGCTCCACAGGAATTCAAGGCAGAGGAGCAGGAGCTGCAGGAATACTTTCAGCAACGCTCCACAGATTTTGACCGGCCGCAGCGCTTCCAGGTGTGGCAAATCATGGCAACTCCTAGCCAGCTGACGGCCATGGACATCTCTTTCTCCGAGGCTGCACAAACCCTGGAGGGGCAGGGAAGGGCCCGTGACCTTGGCTATTTGCCGGATCGAGAGATTTCTTCCAAGACGTTGGAGGGACCGCCCGATTTTTGGCAGCTGGTTTCACAGACGCCAACCCAACTCCTCTGGCAGAAGCGGGGAGAGGAAGTTCCCGCTGTTTCGTTCACCTATCAAGAGATGGCGCCGCTGGTCTGGCGCACCTACTATGGCGAGGCAATCAACCGCCTGATTCCCCAACTGTTCGCTTCGCTGCAGGATCGCTACCCCGTGCTTGTCGCACAAACCCCCTGAATCAGGATGAGAGGTGACTTTGAGGTCACCTCTCATCAACCAGAATGCTGCAAATGAAGGTCAGGGCTGCAAGTGCCAGTTGCTGCGGAAGATGGTCAGATCCGCTTCATTCACGGTGCTGTCGCGGTTCAAGTCAAAGCGTGGATCCCAACCATCGGAACCGGCCTGGGTTAGCCAGTGGCCGGCCAGGAGGAAGAGGTCGAGATGATCGACCAGGCCATCTTCATTGAAATCACCCAGAACCAACGGCTGAACCAAGAGAGAGAACGTTTGGAAGAATGAGCCGCCCTTGTTGTCCCGGACTTCCAGCTTCACTGGGAAGGAGGATCCGGCTTGGCCGGGAGTAGGAGTCCAGGAGAGGAAACCGGTCTGGGAGAGAGCCATTCCGGCGGGATGGTAGAGCAAGCGGAAGGAAAGAGGATCGCCTTGTGGATCGATGGCAGTCACCGTGTAGGTGTACAGGGAGCTGGGGGTAGCCGTTGGGGAGGGAGAGGAGGTGATCTGGGGGGGGTCGTTGACCAGTGCCCCGTTCCAGAGGAGGCAGCGGGAGAGGACGACATCGCGCACCGCGGGATCGGAAATACCTTCCCAATTGAAGGAGAAGAAGACCGTGCGGGAATTGCTCCGCTCGATGCGAACCGCACCGGCATGGGCCGGTGCGCTGGTGTAGGTGAAGCAGGCTGAACCGCCTGTCGTGGGGGTTACGGCATCAACATAGGCGTTGTCTCGTTGTCCGCCACTGAGGCTGAGGTTCAGGCTCAATCCATCTCCTACCGGATCACCGACAACGCCGCCAAGATTCCGGCCAGCCACATCATCGGCCTGGAAGGTTGCCGCCAGCGTTGTCTCCAGGAAGTTTCCCTGCAAGCTGGAAGACAAGGCGATGTCCTGTCCGCTGAGGATCAGGCGACCGCCTCCGTCGAGGTAACTGCGGAGAACAGACTGGGTCTCCATGTCCAGACCTCCGTAGGGGCGGAACCAGAGCAGTTGCGCATAACTGCGTAACTGCTGCAGCGTGGGGATGCCGAGCTGAGAAACATTCCATTCATCGAAACTTTGGCCAAGGCGATTCAAGGATTGGCGGTAATATTCTATCTGAGCTCTGGACTGACCCCAACCCCCTCCATCGACCAACAACAGGGAGTTGACGGAGGAGAGAACCACGTTCACCGGCTGAAGGGCAGGGAAAGTGACGTCAAAAACCGCAGAGGTAAACCCATAGGCGGAGACTTTTACCGGATACCGCCCTGGCGGGAGATCAGCCAGCGCGAGGTGGCCCGTCGTAGGATCAGCTTGGACAGGGGGGCGGTTCTCCTCAAGGAGTTGCACGGAAGCCGGCAGGGGATGACCGGCCTGGTCTCTTACAAGCAGGTCCACGGAGGCGGGCTCAAGGGGCTGCAGCGCGTAATCCTGCCTGGTGTAGGCGCCGGCATTGATTGGCACGGTGTCGCTGATGGTCTGGTAGCCACTGGCGCTGACAGTCAACTGATAGACACCGGGGACCATGGTCCAGGAGAAATAGCCGGTTTTGGGATGAGAGCTGTTCGCTTCCCGCTGGGCGGTGATTTGTACCTGAGCTTCCAAAGGATTGCCGCCGGGATCGGTGATCTTACCCCACACCGCCCCGGTCAGTTCGGTTACGCGACGCACCAGGTAGAGCATGGCGTCTTTATTCAAATTGAAGGTGGGCGTGATCTGGGAGGCCGGCTCGTAAAAGGTGTCGGGAGTCATCTCGAAGGTGAAGAAAGGAGCGCCAAGGAAGCCGTAGAACCAATCGCCGGTATCTCCGGAGGTAGGGTACAACTCGGAGGCCTGCTGGTCGGTATATCCGTTTCCCGGGTAGAACAGTCCATTCCAGTTGTAGCCATGAGCCATGTCTGCAGCCATTCCGCTGAGAAAGGCGAAATCCGGAGCGGGCAGTGAAGTGTACCCCCAGGGGTAGAGCACCAGGTTGCTGTAGGTATGCAAACTAAGGCCCAGAAGGAAGGGACGGCCGGAAGCCAAGTCTCTCAACGCCTGCGTCTCGGGCTCGGATCCGGACCAGGGACCGCAGTAGACATCGTCAGAGGGGTTATGGCTGGTTCCTACCGTACCCCACTGATAGGGGTAGTTGCGGTTGAGATCTACTCCGTCCATGCTCTCACTGAAAGCGCCGTCATCCTGTAGGTTGTCTCGCAGATCCTTGCGCCACATTCGACCCGGGGGTTGGGGCTGAGAGTTGCCCGCAGTGTCGTAGATGTAGCCGTCGACGTTGGTCAGAGGAACAATCCAAGTCTCCCGGGTGTTGACCAGTGCCTTGATGCCGGGATCGGTATTGTAATTTTCCACCAAGTAGCGGGCTAGCTTCATGGATACTGCCAGCGTCATCCACTCCCGGGCGTGGTGGGTTCCGACGTACAACACACGGGGCCGGTTGTTCTCCAGGATCGGCGTCTTGGTGATCTTCAACGCCCAAATCGGCTGTCCCTTGAAGCTGTAGCCGATGATGTAGGTCTTGCAGAGGGTAGGGTAGGTCTGAGACAACGCAGTTAACTCTGCCACCATGGATGGGTAGCTGGGGAAGGAATCCGTGGTGGGTTGACCCTCTGGTTGGGGAAGAATGAGTGGTTCATAGGAGAGGCCGAGGGCTTGGAAGCGAGCCAGTTGTTCCTGGCGGATCAACACATCGCGCCAATTTTCCCTTCCTCCGAGGATGTCGATCCCGAGGTTGACCAGCTTTGCCAGATCCTCGGTTCCGCTGACAGTGACGCGATAAAGCGTATAGGAACGGATTCCCTCTCCTGTCGGGAGGGTGGAGTCAGAGGAGACACCTGGGGGAATCGGCAAGGAGAGGCTAACAACTATGGCGATCAACAGTAGAAGAACCAGCAGGCGCTTCATCGCTCCCCCCCTGGAGGCAGGCTCCAGATCAAAAAGCATGGTTGAAGGGCTTTCAGCCAATAGCCCGCTCCAGCTTGCGGCGATCCCAGGGCTGCATTCTCGTACGAATTCCCCAGCCAGCGGTAGATCACCGGCCGGATCCAACCCAGGGACACCGCTTGCGGCAGCAATTCCCGCTGGCCATTGTATTCTACCCACAGCTCTTCCCAAGCTGGATTGGCCAGGAATGGCGAACCAACCAGGTTCCACCCTGTAGCCAGAGGAATTGACAAGGTGGGTGTGGAGAGCGGTGTCGCAAGCACCGGATACTCGGTGGAGGCAGTCGTCCGAAGCCAGTAGCCTGTACCCGGCCACAACTGGGTAACAGACCCGTATGCAGCCAACGTGGCGTCATACTGCAGGAGCAGCCAACCGGAAGGCAAGCCGTCGAAGACTTCGGAGGGAGATGCGGTTTCCAGTTGGAATGGGAGGGAGATCTGATTCCATCCAGCCTGCAAGGGCAAAGTCAGGGTTTTCGTTGCCGGAGGAAGATAGGTAGTGGCTTCATTAGAGGGGAAGCTTTCCAGGCAAGTGTCGTCGAAGGCGGTCAAGCGGTAGGTATAGGTGGAAGTGGCTGGAAGAGCATTGTCCCGGTAGATGTTGACTGCGCCGACGGTAGCGGTGCGAACGAAGCCGGTTGTTGAGTTGGTTCGGTAAATGGCATAACCGGTCACATCCGCAGAGGGGGAGGACAGCCAGGTTAGAATGACCTGCCCCTGAGTCGTGGTGAGCGGGACAGCCTCAGCCAATAATGCAGAAGGGGGATCAGGGGGGGTGTGATCTGGAGACACCTCGATTTCCCATCCTTGTTGTACGCGATTGCCGAATGGATCCGTCAAGTAAAGCAGAACCAGCTGGGACCCAACCTGCAAAGAGGAGGGGCGCCACTGAATCAGGCCTTCGGCATCGACGGTCATCCCAACTGGAGCAACCCTCAGAGCGTACGACAGGGGACCGGATTCCGGATCTGCTGCTCTTACCGGGTAAAGGTATGACGTATTTGCCTCAGCGATAACCAGTGGAACGGAGGTGATCTGCGGAGGCAAGTCAACTGTAGTAGTGGAGACATAAGCGAAATCCCAGCCAGGGTATCCCAACTTCTGATCTCGGTCGCAAGCTACCATTTTCTCCAACCGGAGTGTGGTTTGGCCAGGTCTCAACAAACGGAAAGTTACCTGGGCAAGCGATCCCGAGCCGGAGGGGCCGGGGTGCTTGGGACTTGTTCCGCACAACAAGACACCAGCTAGATTTAGCCGGCCTGGCTCGTTTGGCGCCGACGCCCCGGCGAAAAACGCAGTCTGGTCTCCCTGGGAAGTTGCATAGGCAGAGAGAAAATCCCCTTCCATGGCGCTTACAGTGCCCTGCGATACGACTTCCAATGCTTGGGGATCGAACACCAGGTCGGCATTCCAGCCAAAAAGCCCACCGGCCTGATGCGCGATCAATTGAAGGGCAAAGGTTTCACCGAGAGGAATGTTGGAGAGCTCGTCCTGCCACCCGGGCATGCTCTGATCCAGGTCAAAAAGGAACTTCAGGGAAGTTGAGGGGGTAGACATGTAGAGCGAGTAGCTTTGGCTGGCAGTGCCTCCCCCGTTGGAAGCGGTTACCGTAACGGAATAGGCGCCAGGAGTGGGAATCATGTGGCTGAAGATCAGGCTGGAGAGGGTAATGGTCAAACAGGAGGGGGACCGGCTGAGGCCGAAACTTAATGGCCCTCCACCGCTTGAATCCGCTTCCACCTGGTAGAAGTAAGGGCGGCCCGGTTCTTGGTAGTGGACTGGACTGGAGGTGATACGGGAGGAGCTGTCACCCACCGTTGCAGCCCATGAGAGAGAGGATCCAGTCAACAGGAGAACACAAAAAGTCAGGATCATCGGCAGAAAAAGCGTTCGAATCTTGGGTGCAGTCAACTGTCTCCTTTCAGCAGGAGCGAGGAAAGAGAAAGGCGCCCTCCAATTGGAGGGCGCCTTTGATTGATAGGCCTTGTCTAATAAAGCGGGTTGGGGAAAACCAGGTGGCAGGGCATATTGGCGTTGAAGATGTAGCCGTAGCCGGGCCAGAATTCCGCATAACGGGCATTGACGTAGGTAAATCCATTCCAGTAGAAGACCGAGCGGATGATCTTCATCTGGAAAGCCTGGTCCAGGGTGACCTCGAAACCAGGCGCCAGGAAAACTCTTACTTCATCCCAGGAGAAGATGGCCGGATAGGGGGTGCCGACATCGTTGCGTCCGGTGGCGAGGTGGATCTTGAAGTCAGGCTGGCCATCCAGCACAGCCGAGAAGCCGAAGTTGCTCATCTGTCCTTGCATCAGCCAGTAGGCCTGGCCGTTCCAGAGAGTAACCCCGCTGTTGATCCACTTCTGGGTGAGCGAATTCCACGCCCTCAGCTGGTAGCTGTTGGGCAGGTCTGCCATAACCTCGGACGGCATGGGGTCCGTTTTGCCGGGCAGAGAGAAGAAGCTCCAGCCTGGTGGCAGGGTCAAGGTGAAGCCGTCGAAAATGTACGACTCGAAGCCGTAGTTGCCGGCGTTGTCGAAAGCGACTACCTCGAAGCTGTGTGGTTCGTTCGGGAGGCCGGGGAAGGTGAAGCTGGTTGCATCCGGCGGGAGCCACGAATAGAAACCGCCGTCCAACCAGATCTGAAAGCCCCACAGCCCGCTGCGGTCATCAGAAGCAAACCAGTCAATAGTGAAGTCGGTCCCGCCACCCGCTGATGGCATTTTGGACAGATCGGTGGAGATGTTCACTTTCGGAGGCACGGTGTCCACAATGAGAGGGAAATCGACTGTTTCGAATTGCCCGGAACCAGCTTCGAAGGTGCCGGGGATTTCTGCTTTCAGCCTGGCTGTGTAGAACCCATCCGGAACTGTGCCAGGCGTAGGCTCCCAAATCCAGTCGTTGTACCAACCGGACCAGAACGGGTCGCCGTCGATGTTCTTGGCAACGGAGTAGTCGACCGCTGCCGTGGTGAGGAGGCTGCCGTCGCTCTTCAGGATCTGGTAGGCGAAATTGGGAGTGCCGCGCATGAAGGAGACCAAGGGGTGAGCATTGTCCTGGTTCCCGTCCCCATTTGGTGAAATGGCGATGGCGTTGCGGTCGTAGTTGCCGTAGAAGTCCTGCCCCAGATAGTAGAGGGTGCTGCCGACGGCGTTGTACATCCAGGTGTAGCCATACCACCACCAGCCGGTGGAGTCATCGGGCGGGGGGTCGATGACCGGGTTGTGAATCCAGTCGCTGGTGTAGCGGGTATCCTGCCAATCGCCCCAGAAAATGGTGTAAGGGACGTGCAAAGCGGGAAGGGTGGTGTCCGTGGGAGTGAGGAGGACGAAACCGTCGACGAAGATGTTCTCATAGGTCGTGTTTCCGGAGAGGTCCACTGTGACCTCGAAGGTGACCGCACCGTGGGCGGGCACGGTGATGCCGCGCGGCATATTGATGGTGGCGCCGGTCAAGGCCAACGGGGCTCGAGAACTGTTGTAACGTTGGACGACACCATTGAGGTCATAGGTGAGGTCGACGGCGCTGGTGTTCTCCGCTTCCAGGGTGAAGGTCTTGGTGGCGCCGGCGTTGGTGTCGCCAAGGGGGGCGTAGGGAAGCCCGGTGATGGCATCGGTGACGAAGACTGGGGTCTGCAGCGCTTTGTCGACATTGATCCGGCCGGCGCCTTGCAGTCGAGGGCTGTAGTAACGGCTGCTGCCGGGGTAGGTGAGGAGGGTGGCAGTGTTCAGCAGAGCGATCGTGACTATCTCCGGGGTCCAAACCGGCTTGGCCTGTTTGATCAGGGCCGCGGCGCCGCCCACGTGGGGAGCGGCCATCGAGGTGCCGGAGTAGTTATCATACCCGCCTTGGGCGAGGGGAACGGTGGACCAGATCCCGCCACCGGGTGCGCTGACTTCCGGCTTGAAGAAGAGGTTGTTGTCGGTGCCCCAGGAGGAGAAGTCCACCATCGTGTCAACCGCGGCTGGAACTGGAATGGTCTGGCCGTCGAAGATGATTTGGACGGTGGGATGAGTCACCAGGTAGGTGCCGGCTGTATAGCCGGTGAAGAGGGCGGGGATGTCGTAGCCGGCGGGGGTAACCATTGAGAGCAGTGCGTCGCCGCGGGCGGCGTCATTCATCACCAGTGCCCCGGCTGCACCATGGGTTTTGGCCCGAGCCAGCTTGTTGGTGAAGTCAGCGACGCCAGGGCCGCCGCGGAGGATCAGGGCGATCTTCCCGGTGACATCTTTGCCTACGTAATAGGTGTCGTCATTGCCGTAGCTAACATAAACGAAGCTTTGCGGAGTTGCGCCAAAACGTGAAACCGGATCAACATCCGAGGAGGAGGTGTAGGCGCCGCGGGTGCTGGAGCCGTCGTTCACCAGGAAGCTGGTGTAGCGAGAGAAGGAATTCCAGGAAGCCGCGGTGGAGACGGCGCCGGGTACCACCGAGGGACCACCGACGATGCCGATGTCGGCTGGGTAGTAGCTGAGCTTGTTGGGGTCTTCCCCGTACCAGTTGACCTGGCTATAGGGGTAAATCGAGTAATAGCTATTTCCTGCCGAGAGGGAAACGAAGATGCCGTGGTTGACGCAATTCTGGATGGCAATCTGCTCCGGGTCGGATGCATCGCGCCATCCGCCGTCAGAACCGAAAGACATGTTGATGGAAGCCAGATTGAGGCCGCCATACTTCTGTTCCAGCATCCAGTCGAAGGCAGCAGCAATCGACTCGGAAGATGCAGAGCCTGCCCCGCCCCGAACGATCTTGGCGACAATCAACTGAGCTTCGGGAGCCATCCCATTGACGCCGGTTACCGAAGCTGCCTTGGCAGCCATGATACCGGAGACATGGGTTCCGTGGCCGTTGAGGTCCATGGCATCGCCAGTGCCTTCAGCGGTATTGATCATGGCGACGACCTTGTTGCCAAAACCACCGCCCAAGTCAGGGTGGTTGTAGTCGACGCCGGTGTCCACCACTCCCACCACCATCCCCTCGCCTTTATAGCCGGGGTTATCCCAGACTCTGGCGGCGCCGGTCAGCGGCACGCTGGTAGGGAGATCGGCATAGTAGGTGCGAGTGGGGTGAACCTTGTCCGTCCCGAAGAGTGCCTGTACTTCGGCCAGCTTCTCCCGGGGGAAGCGCACGGCGATGCCGTTGTAGGCATACTGCATCTCCTGGGTCACTTCGAAGGACTGGCCCAGGCTTGCCAATTGTTCCTTGGCCAGGCGCTGCTCGTTCTTCACCCTGACCAACTGGTTGACGGAGACATCATTCAGTTCCCCGGCTACTTCAGCGACCGGTTTCTCCAAGAGGTCGATAATGACGGTGACAAAACCGTTCTCATCGGCCTTGAAGTTGGCGGACGCGTTGTCCGCAGGCAGGCTGGGAGCAGCGCCGGCTTCTTCCAGACCCTTGCTGCGGAGAGGGGATACCGGCTGCTTGTCGGCAGTCACGGCGAGCGTTTCCGCCTGTTTGGCTTGGATTTGTTCGGCACTGACTTTCCAGTTGTCCGGAACGGACAGCCCGGATGTGGTTTGATTGGCTGCGGCTGCCCCAAAGCCCATCGGGATAAAAACCAGGGTGAGCAGGACAGCAATAACACTGAGAACAAACGACTTCTTCAAGATTTGCTTGACCCTCCTTTCAATTTCAGACACCTCACATCATCTTGTGGCGCCTGCAAAGCATGACCACACCTTTTTATTCTACGATCCCCCCTTCTATCCTTTTCTTTTTTACGATTTCAAACATTACATCTGCCTCCATTATAAGCATTCCCTCGCCCGGCGGGAAGGAAGGAGTGCATTTCCCATAGATCAATGTTTTCCGGGGAAAGGGTATAATAACAATTAGAAGGATTGACGAGTTCGCCTAGCAATATGTTATTTACCAAGCAGCACGGGTGACCGTTATTGCAGATATGCGCGAAACTGCGCTCAACCAAGACAAATAAAAGGAGGCAACCTTGAAGCGGAGAATTCTTTTCTTGTTTCTAATTGCAGCACTGGTGATGATACAACTTCCACCACCTATCCTTGCAGCAAGTCCGTTGATTAGCACAGACCGTGCAAGTTATCAATGGGGAGAGGTGATCACGATTAATGGCAGCCAGTTCGATGCTTGGACTGCGGTAGCTGTTTCACTATTTAAAAATGGTGTTTGGGTGCAGCCACTGGGGCAGCCGAATGCGAATCAGTTTGGGACATTTACCCTGACGACGTTGGCGGCAACACAATGGACTCTGAGCGCCTACAGCATCCAAGCCTTCTCACTGACTGGTTCAGCCTCCACTACCTTCAATTTGATCAGTGTTGTGGATCATATTGCCATCTCGCCCGTCTCCGCAGCGCTTACCGCTGGAACATCCCAGACTTACACCGCCTCCGCCTACGACAGTGGCGGGAATAGTTGGGACGTGACTTCATTAACTTCGTTCTCCATCTCCCCGAATGGTTCGGTTACCGGCAATAGCGTATCAGCCTCGGTGACCGGCCCCCATGTCGTCACCGGAAGTTATGCCACCAAAACTGCTACAGCTCTACTGAACGTAAATCCAGGAACTTTGCATCACTTCACCTTCGCCACCATCTCCAACCAGACCGCCGGCGTCCCTTTCCCGCTCTCCCTCACCGCCTATGACCTGTACAACAACATCAAGACCGACTACAGCGGCCCCGCCACCCTCTCCGGCTTCGATGGCGCCGTAGCTCCCACTTCCATCCCCTTCAGCAGCGGCATCGCCACCCCCAACGTCACCATCACCAAAGCCATGACCAGCAAGCTGACCCTCTCCGGCTCCGCCTCCAATGACAGCAACACCTTCAC
>Ga0247841_10008668_pt1 | contig 14544 bp, 10 predicted proteins | sample LaCruzMarch2015__2_FD_192410 | JGI IMG/M metagenome (GOLD analysis project Ga0247841, IMG submission 192410) | Freshwater microbial communities from meromictic Lake La Cruz, Castile-La Mancha, Spain - LaCruzMarch2015_18m | ecosystem: Environmental > Aquatic > Freshwater > Lake | place: Spain...
CGCCCGGCAGGACAATTGATCTGGCGTAGGGTGGCGGCGGGATCGGACTCGTCAGCTCGAACTGCAGAATCCTGCAGTCCGGACAGTAGTGGATGGCGCTGATGAGTCGCAGCACCTCATTCGACTTCGCCCGCGCAGATTGGTCTCCCGAGGGCTGTCGTCGCATGGTAGAACGAATGCACTGGCCCTTGGTCGTGGTTGTCATGAGGAGCGACGCGTACATCTACCGGCGGGTAGCCGGTGATATACACCGTCGATTCTGCGCCATTCGGCATGACGAAGTTCAGACCGATGGGCTGGGAGTTGCCGCAACAATTGAACATATGAACCTCCAGAAGCTGGATTTGTCGCTGTTACGCTAGGGAAATTAAACACCCACACGCTTCAGAAAAAAATGGAAAAAATGCCATTCAGGATTGAACAAAACAATAAAAAGTTATATAGTAGCAGATATGTCAAATAGAGAACCGCACAATACCGAGACTCTGCAAAAGCGATTTCCCAAAGTGTACCGTGAGTTTTTTGCTAAGTGCCAAAGAGTCGCTTCCGCCCCGAACTCATTTCTTTGGACCGGTGAATTTTCCGGTTTCTACGAAGGCGGCTTGATGATCAGCCAGAAGCTGCCTTTCCGGGTCTACGTCGGCCTGGAGAAGGCCGGGCATGGCCAAACTAAAATTGATAAAGAATATACTACTTTCGAGGCGGAGGAAAATCGTTTTGTTAAAAAAGTTCTCGATCCCCAATTGGCCGACCAATTCGAGGCTTTTTTGGGTAGTGCCGACAAGGATGTCAAGCACATATCCGGTCTCAACGTTCATATTCTGACCGAGGCGCCGCTTGGCCATGGCCTGGGATCGAACGGGACACTGGCGGCGGCTTTGGCAATTCTAATTTCGAAAGAGAATAGCTTGAAAAAGCGATTTCTACTGGCGCGCAAAATTCTGGCAGCCAGCCAGAGGGGCTATTCCTCCGGAGTTTCGGCTTATAACGCATTAGTTGATGCCGACCAACCGATCGTTTTCTTCAGCTGCGGCGGAAAATTTGTATCGTATCCAATCTCAGAAATTATTGGGGTAAAAAAATTGGAGTCATGGCCTATCGATTTTGGCTTAATCTATTCCGGAACCCAGACAAATTCAGCCAATGTCGTTATCGCCACGGAGCACACTCTATCCGAATTGAACGAGGAGGGCGAGAATGTCAATAAATTACTGAAGGATTACTCTCATCCGCCGTTCAAAGAGACATATCTGAATATGCTTAATATGACGAGTAGCCTGATGGTTTCCGGCTTCGCCAAGATTTTCAAGAAAGGTCTGAACGACTCTGCTCTCGAGGATTTTTTTGACACTTTGAATCAATACCAAAATCTACTTCATATCTTGGATTTATCAACAAAAACTTCCGATGTTATTTACCGTCACATTCATGAGCTGGCCAACAAAGAGATCAACGGTTCCGGCTCGGGGGTGAAGATTTCCGGTCTGGGCAAAGGGGGAGTGATGCTTTTCGCAATGCCGTATGGTTCGCATCGAAAAAATCTTGTTGCCTTGGTCGACAATTTGCGCTGTGATTTTAATAACAATATCTGGCTTGATTACGCTTCTTGGCTCGACGGCGTAGGCAAGGACGCCGGCCGGATCGAGCAGGATACTGCGGACGGGACAGCTTCAGTATTTTTGGATAAAGACGTTGTTGATTTAACTATCTTTGATCATGGCCAGCAGCTAGATCAAGTCGCCGCTATCGAAAATTATAAAAATATAGTTGCAAATATCGATATCGTTTTGGACAAAACGACCGGAAAGATCTTGATTGCCGGCAAAAGTCTGACCAGCAAAGATCTGCCCAGCCAGAAAGCGACGGTTCTTATAATCTCAGAGCTTCTTGAAGCTGACGGTTTTTCTCTTTCCAATGATGCGATCAAGGCTTCCTATGGTACCAATAGATACGATCTTCATAGCAAAATTATGCTGCCACTTTGCCGCCAGGTCAAAAAAATCTCCAAAAAAGATCTCCAGCTTTCAATTACCGGCGGTATGTATGATAATTATCAGCTCAAACTCGATCCTTCAAATATCTCCGTTGCGGTAATCACGAAGAAAAGATGATTATCTCGACCCACATAATTTCTGGCGGTTTTGCTGGCGAAATGCTTCAGAATCCAATACTAGCATTTTTGGTTGGCATCATTTCGCATTTTATCCTGGACGCAGTTCCACATACTGATAATTTTATGGATGGAAAATGCCGTTGGAACTGCAAGCAAACGATCTTTACATCTGTCGATATTTTCCTAACTATCGGTCTCCTGGTTTTTCTGCACCCTGCCCTAACTATTCATAATTCCTTTTGGTGGGGCGCTTTGGGCGGACTCTTGCCGGATTTAATCGACAACGTTCCGATTTTGCGGGGATATCTCTTGAAATACAAAATTGTTCAAAAATACCACGCTTTTCATGAAGCGACTCACCTCCTTAGAGAGCCCAATATTATCCTAGGAATGCTGAGTCAAGTTATGATGATTGTTGTTTTCGTAGCGCTCTATTTTGTGGTAAAATAAAATCAAAGATTATTGAAGGAGGGGATATCAGGCAGAAACTTGCCGGTTTTACTCTGGTTGAAATCTTAATTGATTTCGGTATTGTGGCTGCGATTGCAATTGCGATTATGACGGCCTATTTTGCGGCGTATAAATCTATCGATTTGGCTAGGGCGAAAATGGTAGCTGTCTCGCTTGTAAATGAAAAAATGGAAACTGTCCGTAATATGCCCTATGACGACCTTGGAACATCTGGCGGCTGGCCGGCTGGCGGTATATTGGCTAAAGAAGAGATCGAAAAAAACGGTGTTCACTTTGATATTTATACAACCATTTCCTACATTGACGATAAATATGACGGCGTAGCAGTGCCTTCCGCCTATCCGGGAGAGACTCTTACCACTGACACTAGCCCGTATGATTATAAGGAAGCAGTTATTTATGTCACCCGTCACGACAAAAGTGGCAAGATAGCAAAATTAACAACACTAATCTCGGCCAAAGCGGCCGAGACGCCGAGCAACTCCGGTATATTATATCTCTGCATAATCGACTCGGTCGGCAATCCGGTAGCCGACGCCGACATTACTATTTCCAATGATTTGCTCGATCCGCCTTTTGCTCCGATTACCAATCTAAAGACGGGTGAAAACGGCTGTGTCCTTGTCCCGATGTTGCCGCCGGAAGAGCACAACAATTATCACATCACGGCAACTAAAAATGGATTTTCTTCCGATCTAACCTATCCCCGGACGGCGCAAAATCCCAATGCGCTCCAGCCTGATATTAATATTTTGACCCAGAAGGTCACCGATCTGACTCTGACAATTGACCAAAGGTCGACCATGAACGTCCATTTCGCTGACGCGGCCGGCAACCCCGTTCCTGATATCAGCTTCAATATTGAAGGAAGCAAAGTCGCTTACTTCAATCCCGAGGTTTTCAAGTGTTCGCTTGGAATTGCCGCTATTATTCCGACTTCGCCTTGTCTTACGACTTATCAAGCCGATGCGGCCGGTTTTATTTCTATCCCGAATCTCGAGTTTGATGATTACAAGATAATTAATCTTACTGCCGGATATTATTTGATTTCGACCACGCCAATGCGGGCGATTCCTCTTCCAGCCAATATTACGCTGGAGGTCACAGCTGTCCTTTCGGCTTCCGCTACCAATCCCTCAATTTACGATTTTAGCCCGGTTAGCGGAGCGGTCGGTGACGTTATCTCAATTAGCCTGACTGGTGGCAATATCGATAACGGGGCAACCATCAAATTGGTTAATCCGGGAACTAGCGCCGAAATTGCCGGTACGAATATCGACGTTTCGCCTCACGACCAGATTGTGGCTGATTTCAATTTGGCTGGTGCCGCCACCGGGCTCTGGAATCTGGTTTTGGCCAATCCAAGCGGGGAAAGCGTGACCCAAATAAATGGTTTTGAAATAATTAATTAATTATGAAATAATCACTTGCTGTCATCTCGAGCGGAGCGTAGCGAAGTCGAGAGATCTTACGAACAAAAGATTTCTCCGACTATTCGACAAGGCTCATAGGGTCGAAATGACAGTGCGGCGAGAGGATACTTGATGAGACGGAGAGCTTTTACATTAATTGAAATGGTTGTCACAGTCGGTCTGGTCAGCTTTTTGCTGGTAATTCTGTCAGCCGTTTTGACCAATGGCTTCAAAGCGTACCGCCTTGGCCAAAAGGAGATTGGCAATAACGAAAAAGCGGTCCGGGCGGTATCGGATTTCGAAAAAATTACCCGCGGCGCGACCTCGCTCATTACCGCCGAAGCCGGCACTCTGACTTACTATTCTTATCTCAAGGGAGACAATCATCCGGCACCGAGCAAGGTCGGCTATTATTTGGATGGAACGACCCTATACCGTTATGTTATCGCTCCGGTCCAAGTCGAAAACAATTTTACCTACCCTGAAGCCGATAAGGTTATCAGCAAATTAGCCGATAATGTCGTAAGCGCGGACATTTTTTCCTATTTTAATGCCACGAACAGCGAGTTGACCTTCCCTGTTCAGCTCGACGTGGTGAGATTGGTCAGAATGAGAGTATTGGTTGATGACGATACGGGCAATCCGCCTGATCCGGCCGAGCAGGTCACTTCGGTGCAATTACGGAATTTAAAGACAAACCTATGACTAAGTCAAAAGTTCATAAAGTGACGAAGTCATCCCAGCCCCGCATCAAGTGCGGGATAAACTCCGGCTGGGATCCAAAATAGCCGAAAGTTTTAGAATGCTACAAACTACAAACTACAAACTACAAACTAAAGCGAAGCGACCCGGCGTCTATCTACCGATGATTTTAATAATGTCGACTTTGTTTATGGCTTTTGCTGTCGCTTTGGTTACTCTGGCCAGCGCCAATTTGCGGTCGGCGGCGCACTACGAACGCTATATTTCCTCAATGGAAGTAGCAGAGGCGGGCATAAACTACTACATGTGGCATCTTTCGCATAACAATACTGATTATTGCGATGGCGGCGCTTGCGCTGGCAGCCCTCCGTACGGGCCTTTTACTCATGAATATAAAGATAACGCCGGCCGAGAGGTTGGATCTTACGACCTTTATATCACACCGCCTGAAACCGGCGAAGCGATTACTCATGTCAGAGCGGTCGGCAAGGCGAGCGGATCAAATTCTACCCGCACTATTATCGCCGATCTTGGTATGCCGTCGTTCGCCCGCTACGCTTTTCTCTCCAATACCGAATGCTGGTTTGGCGATACTGAGACGACGAACGGGCCGGTTCACTCCAATATCGGAGTCCACTTTGATGGCACGGCCAATGGCATTGTCTCGGCCGCCTCTTCGAAATATACGCCCACCGCTGATTTCGGCGGGGACGGAGCCGAGCACGACGGCGTCTGGGGCAATGGCGGCCCGAAGGGTTTCTGGGTCTTCCCGGTGCCGGCAATTGACTTCAACCGCGTCAGCGTTGATTTTGTCGACTTGAAAACATCAGCCAGCACCGGCGGGATATTTCTTGATGATTCGAAGGCCTCGGGTTATTATTTAAAGTTGAATTCCAATAATACAATTGATATTTCGAAAGTGACCAAGGAGCGGACGACTGGCATCACCACCACTCTACTGCGGACAGTGGCTTATCCCGGAAATGGAATTATTTATGCCGCCGACAATGTCTGGATAGACGGCACGGCCAGCAAAAGCTTGACCGTAGCGGCCGAGATTACATCTGGCAGCCACGACGCAGTAATCAAGATTAAAGACAATCTTTTGTATTCGACCAAAGACGGTACGATCCAAGTCGGATTGGTGGCGGAGGGCAACGTCGAGGTGCCGCGATATGCTGTCACTAATTTGGAAATCGATGCCGCCTTGCTATCACAAAAAGGCCACGTCTGGTTTCCCTACGTCAACGGCACCGTGAAAAATTCAATCTCGGTTTATGGCGCCATCAGTAGCTATGATGACTGGACCTGGTCATGGGTCGACGGAGGAGGCACGGTCACTTCCGGTTACCAGACAACTTCGCAAACTTACGATCCTTTCCTGACTCTGAAGCCGCCGCCCGAGTTTCCGACCACTGGCACCTTTTCGGTTTTGAGCTGGCGTGAAGAGTAAGGCGCCTTTGGCTTAATAAATATCGAAATCACAATATCGAATATCGAAACAATATCAAATTACTGAATGTTTCAATATTCAAAACTTTGAGCATTTGAATTTGTTTCGGATTTCGGAATTAGATATTCGGATTTTGTGGCTGTTTAGACAAATTAGAATAATTAGAAATTTTTGGAGTTGTCATGTCTTTTGTTTATTTCATCATCGCCGAGATTATTGGTTTCGTCTGTGTCATCTACGCCAAGTGGATCCGCGACGACACCGGCATCCGTTTCGAGTTCATTGAGAAAATTTTGGGCGGCGGCGGCACCATCGCCTTTATAAAGATTTTGGGAGTTCTAATAATTATTTTTGGCTTCTACGCCTTGCTGAACTTTTAATTATTGCTTGAATCTAGCAATGACGTAAAAAAGTCCCCGAGGATCATTTTTCGGTCAATCGCAGAGACAGTTTTTTGTCTGGGCGATTTTATATTTTCAGCCTGGATTTTCTTGATTCCTAGTTTTTTGGCAACGGCAACGGCGGCAATGTCGCACATAAACCAATAATCGGCTAAAAGAGGAAATAGCGTATAGCGCTGACGGATTTTTTGCTGATTTTGATCAATCAGACCGGCCAGATAAGAAGCAAGAGGAGTATTTTTTGCTTTTAATTTTTTTCCAAACTTGGCAGTATCGATTAACAGCGTAGAACTGACAGGGAAGACGGGGATGACAGTTAAATCAATATTTAGAGCAGGCAAAATATTCGCCGCCAATATATCGGCCCTGAAATTGACTTCTTTGCTGTTGAAATAATTCTTTGCCAAGAAACTGCGGTGTCCGCCCAGCAAGATAAACGAGGCAATCTCACAAACTTTTGGCTCGATCAGACAAGCGTTCACAATGTCGGTTGCCGGTCCGGTGCAGACGATGGTTAGTTTGTAGTTGGCGCCGCCCAGAGGGCATGGCTCTGCCCGGCGGTTAGCTGATAGCTGATAGCCAAGGACAGTGTCAATAATGAAGTCCACGCCCTCTGATCTTTCCGGTTCCTGCTCCGAAACGAGAGGACGCCGTGCTCCTTTGAAGCAGGGGACATTCGATCCGGCCAGTTGAATAATTTTCTTAGCTTCTTCGTGGTAAATATCGACCGAGTCGACGCCGTTTCTGAGCGTATTTTGGGTCGAAACCACACCAAGAAGATCGATTTCCGGAGAAGCCAAGGTATAGGCGATGGCAAATTGATCGTCAATCTCATTTTTCGTATCGCAGATTAGGATCAATTTAGTTTTTTTAGACGTTTTCTCCATAACTTTATTCTATCACAAAGTATATGAGACGTTATCCTGAGATTTACCAAAATAAACAATCGCCCCACCACCGTGAGGCGATTGCCGCCTATCGCTAATGCGGTATTTAATTTGGGAGCGTCCCGAAAATCACATTTGGTGAACCCGGATTCTAATCCGTTTCGAGTTCTGGTTTCCGGGCTTTGATAATAATATAAGCTGGTTTGGTTTTTTCTTCAACCCACATTTCCGGTGTTTCAGCTAAGTCTTCTTCGGTTGGTTGGGGTTCAATAATTTGTTCTAAAATACAACCATTTTCGAGAATCGGATTAATCAAATCGGAAAAACTAGCATGGACTATTTTAGTAGAGAAACTTTCCCCGCGTATACTCGCTAAAGTAGCCGGGTATTGGCCATTAGCAAAATAATCACCATCTTCGGTTACACCCAGTTGAGCCCAGCCGGATTTAAATTCCACGGCGCCCATCATCGGATGGGTGGTGGCAATAATCATTATACCGCCCGGATTTAAGACTTCAATCATGCCATTAATCGCCTGGTCAATTTTATCGCGGTCAAAATAAGGGAAGACCATCGAAGAAACCACGATATCAACCTGATGGTCGATATATTCCGGTAGCTTCAACACATCACCCGCCAAAAACCTTGGTTCAGTAATACCTTCGGCCCGGTCGGCTTCGTTAGCTTGATTGACCATCTCTTCGGAAATATCTAACCCCGTCACTTGGGCACCTTTCGCGTCCAATAAACGGGTTAAATAGCCCTCGCCGCATCCCGCGTCTAGAATAGTTTTCCCTTGGCAATCGCCGCAAAGTTCCACTAGTTTGGGCCGCACCAGAAAATCACTTTGGATTTGGGGTTCTTTCCTCTGCCAAAATTGGCTTTGTTCATCGTATTCGTTTAGACCGCTTGGTGGTGGTTTTGTTTCACCCATAATTTTCCTTTCTAATACGGTTCCTGGTGGACCCGACCCCACTTCGCCAAGGCTACGCGGGGCAGGCAGGATTCTTCGAATCCCTTTAACAAGACTACCAAAGAAAAAACACCATGACAAGCATGATGTATTATCTTTGGTGGACCCGACAGGATTCGAACCTGCGACCTCCTCAGTGCAAATGAGGCGCTCTACCAACTAAGCTACGGGCCCAGACAGGGGATAAGGGAATAGTACAATATTATCGTGATTTGTTCAACCTTCTCCGGTTGTATTTTGGTTGGCGTTTCGGTAGAATTAAATCATGTTGGAGGGGACAGTTATTAATATTCTTTTGCTTGCAAGCGCTCTTGTCAGTCTGGTTATCGCTGGCATAATTTATCTGTCTGACAAAAATTCTCTCACCAATAAGCTACTTTCCTCGGTTATAGTTTTGGCGGCCGTATGGGGTATCAGCATCTTCGCGACCATTCTTTCTGGGAGTCTATCGGTTGGCAACGTTTCCTTTTCAGCCGTATCGTTGATACCGGCTTTTTTGATTTTATTTATCCTTTCGTTCAGAAATAAACTGGACAAGAAAAAAACCTGGCTCGTCTTGTCACCGGCAGTTGTGATGGCTGTCCTGGTCAATATGCCCGGCTCGATTTCCAGGGCGATCCGAACTGACCGCGGTTATATCGAGGTTCTCAATTATGGTTATTTGCTCTGGGTTTTTGACATTTACTTTTTCATCTATGCCGGAATTCTTTTCTATCTACTGATTAGAGCCAGAATCGAAGCCTCAGGTATTCAAAAAGTCCAACTCAAATACTTAATTTTTGGCTTTGCTACCAGTCTATTTTTTGGGTCTCTTTTCAACATTATCTTGCCGCTTGTTGGAATATATCAATTCAACAATCTAGGACCGGTTTTTATTCTTTTTATGTCCTCGACCATGGCTTACGCTGCCACGAGGCATTATTTACAAGAAGTTCAAGTCATATTCTCGGAAATCTGGGCTTTCATGCTGGTCTTTATCGTGCTTGTTTTATTACTGGTCCGTCCGACCGTTTTCAACCTTTTTCTATTCGCTCTAATTCTCGGCGTTTGTGTTATGTTCATCCGTTCTGTTCTCTCAGAAGCCAAGAAAAATGAGGTTCTGATAAAACAGAAGAAACAATTAGAGGACGACAAAGAAGAGCTAAAGACGCTAGATAAACTCAAAGATGATTTCTTGAAAATGGCGACACATGAACTAAACACGCCGGTGACGGTGATTCAGGGCAAAATGTCGATGATTTTCGACGAGAATTTGGGCAACTTTGATCCCAATCATAAGGAATTTCTGGAACCGGTTTTCAAGAATTCGTCTCGCCTGATCGAATTGATTAGAGGGATTCTGGACAGTCTGAAAATCGATCAAGGGGAAATGGCTGTCACCCTTATAGAAACTGACTTGGTCGAAGTCACGACCAAGATTATCGAAAAGACGAAAAAAGAAGCCGTAAAGAAAAATGTCGAGATGATCTTCAATTCCCCCAAAGAAGAAATCCCGCCGCTCAAGGTGGATGGTCTGAAAATCCAGAATGTGATCCAAAACTTATTAAGCAACGCCATCAAATTCTCGCCTGAGGGTGGAAGAGTGATCACCGATCTTGGTATATTCGATGGTCACCTGGTAGTGTCGGTCGCCGATTCCGGAGTGGGGATTTCGGAGGAGGATCAACGCCATATTTTTGAGAAATTCTATCAAGCGAAACGTTTCGATCTTGAATCGCCCCAGGAACAGCAGGGTACCGGCCTCGGGCTTTATATTTCCAAAAAATTCATCGAAATGCATAAAGGTAAAATGTGGTTCAAGTCGGAAGAGGGCAAGGGCAGCAAATTCTTCTTCGCATTGCCTCTATAACCTCTAAAACCTAGGACTTCGTGTCAATTTTGCATTCTCCTCACCTCTCCTTGCTATTTTTCTGTTGTTTCCTTGTTAGACTACAATACTACGTCGTATTGTAGTGCGGGGCAGGCATAAGAGGAAACCTCGGCCGTTAGTCAGGAGGTTGTGGCGGGAGCGAATTCCGCTACAATTCGAGATGTAAATTTCCGACTGTTGACAAGGTTTTGGTCAATGTGTTAGAGTCAATGATAGTAATAAAATTTGAATTCTCTATGACACACTACACTACAGGAAAGAGGGGACGCGGGTAACCAGACTGCTTATTATTTGACTGGTAAAAATCCCGCCGCAGGCGGTTTTTTAGTTACCTAAACATACGAATAGAATTTCACTAATTACGAATAGCGGATTAAAGAATCCACACAGGTTAGATTTTAACTATGAGATAGGGGCTTCCCGACGCTTCGGTCGGGATTCTCCGATGAGTCCGTACACTCCGGACTATACGGAGTCGTCGGGCCGACATCAGTAGATCGTTGGAACGCAAGAATGTAACTATGAGGCAGAAGCTTCATATATTGCACTTTTGCTCGAACCTTAACAATTTCATAGTGGTTGCAAATATTTATAGGTATGTTGCAATCACAAAAAAGAGTAATCTGTAATTTTACAATATTATTCTTCCGATAAAAAAAAATTTCTCAAATAGTGATCTTTGCCTGTGTATCTCACTAGCGTTCGACACAGCTATAAGTTAGAACTTAAAACTCAAAAGTCAGAACTGTAACTAAAAAGTTATATATTTATAACTTAAAGTTATGACTTATGAATTATGACTTTTAAGTTAAGTGTTGAGCGGTAGCGAGATACATAGGAGTCCAAAAATTACTAGTCAAGTTTATCCTGTTAAATAACTGATTTATCAGGTCCAGTTTACTGGATTTAGCAGGATAAAATTTTTCGTTGCATTTAAAGGCGTACGGTGGATGCCTTGGGAGAAGTTGGCCGAAGAAGGACGTGGTAGCCTGCGATAAGCCTCGGGGAGCTGGCAAACAAGCTTTGATCCGGGGATGTCCGAATGGGGAAACCCTATAGACCACTCGCCTTGTGCGAGTAGGTAGGTAAGCCGGGGAACTGAAACATCTTAGTACCCGGAGGAAAAGAAATCGAAAGAGATTCCCTTAGTAGTGGCGAGCGAACAGGGAAAAGCCTAAACCCCTCACCCTTCAAAGACAGACATGCCTGTCTAAATTGATCCGCTTTTAGCGGATTGAGTCTTTGAAGGGTGAGGGGGGTTGCAGGACTCACATAATTTTTGCGAAAGATTAGGAAAACGAGCCTGGAAAGGACGACCATAGAGCGTGAAAGTCGCGTATCTTAAAATCTAGTAGCAGAAAGGTGATGTTCCTAAGTAGCACCAGACACGTGAAACCTGGTGTGAATCTGGGCCGTTCACGGTCCAAGGCTAAATACCACTTCTCACCGATAGTGAACAAGTACTGTGAAGGAAAGGCGAAAAGAACCCCGCAAGGGGAGTGAAATAGAACCTGAAACCGTATGCTTACAAGGAGTCAGAGCCGTGCGTAGCACAGAAATCCGAATACCGAAATCCGAAATCCGAAACAAATTCAAAAAAATTAATAAATTCAAATGTTTTAAACATTGGAGTTTTGAAATTGGAGAATTGTTTCGAGTTTCGAGATTAGAATTTCGTGCTTCTGCGCTGTGCATGGTGATGGCGTGCCTTTTGTAGAATGACCCTGCGAGTTAGCTATAAAGAGCAAGCTTAAGGGATAATACCCGTAGGCGCAGTGAAAGCGAGGCCTAAATGGCCGTTAGTTCTTTATACTAGACCCGAAACCGGGTGATCTACCCATGGACAGGCTGAAAGCAGAGTAAAATCTGCCGGAGGGCCGAACCACTCTAGGTGTCAAACTGGATGGATGAGCTGTGGGTAGCGGAGAAATTCTAATCGAACCCGGAAATAGCTGGTTCTCCTCGAAATATATATAGGTATAGCCTGGCATCTCCGCCAAAGGCGGATTAAAGTCGCAGAAAGAGGTAGAGCACTGACTGATCTACGGCGACTTCGGTCGTCGTATTCAAATAAACTCCGAATTCTTTCTGAATCATGCCAGAGTCAGAACGTGGGGGCTAAGCCTCACGCTCGAAAGGGAAACAGCCCAGACCGTCATCTAAGGTCCCTAACTATAGTCTAAGTGGAAAAAGTAGTGGAATCTCTAACACAACCAGGATGTTGGCTTAGAAGCAGCCATGCATTTAAAGAGTGCGTAATAGCTCACTGGTCTAGAGGTTCTGCGCTGAAGATTCAACGGGGCTCAAGACTATGACCGAAGATACGGGCCCGTGCGTAGCACGGAAATCCGAATACCGAAATCCGAAATCCGAAACAAATTTTAAAATTCCAAATTTTGAATGTTTCAAACATTTGAAAATTTGAATTTAGATATTGTTTCGTGCTTCGAGTTTTGAATTTCGAGTTTCCGATGCTGCGCATCGGCGGTAGAGGAGCGTTCTTGGTGCAGTGAAGGTCAGCTCGTGAGAGCGGCTGGAGCGCCAAGAAGCGAGAATGCAGGGATGAGTAACGAATTATGCTAGCGAGAAACTAGCACACCAAATACCCGAGGTTTCCTGGGCAACGGTAATCGTCCCAGGGTTAGTCGATCCTAAGTTGAGGCTGTTGTAGTGGCAGCGTAGACGATGGACACAAGGTTAATATTCCTTGACTTTCATATATGTAACTGATGACGCTTTGCCGTAGCTTTGCTTGAATCATGGTTTATCCTGCAAAGTGTAGGCGGAGACAAGAAAATCTCAGCTCAAAAGTATATGAAATTCGTACCGCAAACCGACTCAGGTGGGTGAGGCGAGAAGCCTCAGGTGATCGGAAGAACTCTCCTTAAGGAACTCTGCAAAAAAGCGTCCGTAACTTAGGGATAAGGACTGCCTGCAGCAATGCAGGCTGCAACAAATGAGCCCAGGCGACTGTTTACCAAAAACACAGGTTCCTGCTAACCGTAAGGTGATGTATAGGAGCTGATGCCTGCCCAATGCTCGAAGGTCAAACCGGTTGCTGACCCTCCGACTTGTCGGAGTGAAGGCGAACGACTAAGCCCGAGTGAATGGCGGCCGTAACTATGAACCAGACCGATTGTAGTTATAAAATTTAGCCAAATGCTGGAACATCTGGTCACTCCTCTCCTACTTGGAAGCTATAGGCATCTGAGTGACAATGGCAGAGGTACAGACAATCAGCAGGAAAGACTTTATGTATGATTCAAAAATTACACCAGAAAAAGGATATTATTTAGCCGGATTTACTGACGGCGAAGGAAGCTTCAATGTTTCTTTTCGCCCAAGAAACGACTTTCGAATTCCTTGGAAAATTTCTCTCTGCTTCAATATCTCACAAAAGGACAAGGTAATACTTGCTCTGTACAAGAGGTATTTGCAATGCGGCACCCTTAGAGTTAGACCGGACGGAGTATGGTATTTCGAAGTGAACAATTTTCACTCGATTATTGAAAACGTAATACCATTTTTCGAAAAGTTTAATTTCTTATCGGCCAAGAAAAAAAGAGATTTCCAAAAATTCAAAGATCTGGCAAAAATAATCAAAGACGATAGTCATCTAACTTTGCGTGGAATCGAAAAGATTTTAGAAATCCGCAAAGAAATGAATGATGGTGGCAAGAGAAAGTACGGTGATATTGAAATCATGAACAAGATTAAAGAATCCTCAGAGACTAAACGCTAAACTCTCCTCGTCGAAAGGCGAATCGAGAGATGATATAGTCCGATCTGCATGGTGACATGCAGGCTCAGTAGAGCAACTAAGAAATTAGTAACATAAATGAACGGTCCTATGGTAGCGAAATTCCTTGTCGGGTAAGTTCCGACCCGCACGAATGGCATAACGATCTGGGCACTGTCTCAAGGAGAGGTCCGGTGAAATTACAGAGCCGGTAAAGATGCCGGTTACTCACAGCAAGACGGAAAGACCCCGTGGAGCTTTACTATAGCTTGGTATTGGATTGAGAAAATTCATATGTAGCATAGGTGGGAGACTTTGAAGTCCTGGCGCTAGCCGGGATGGAGTCGACAGTGAAATACCACTTTTGTATTTTTTTGGTTCTTACTCGGATCTGTGATACGGTCCGGGAACAGTGCTAGGTGGGTAGTTTAACTGGGGCGGTTGCCTCCTAAATTGTAACGGAGGCGTTCAAAGGTACGCTTAGCCCGGATGGAAATCGGGCCTCGAAGTATAAAAGCATAAG
>Ga0247841_10008672_pt1 | contig 14542 bp, 3 predicted proteins | sample LaCruzMarch2015__2_FD_192410 | JGI IMG/M metagenome (GOLD analysis project Ga0247841, IMG submission 192410) | Freshwater microbial communities from meromictic Lake La Cruz, Castile-La Mancha, Spain - LaCruzMarch2015_18m | ecosystem: Environmental > Aquatic > Freshwater > Lake | place: Spain...
ATTTCCATTTGCGTCGACAAAAAGTCCCGAAGTCGTCGTTCCACCTCGAAGCCAGCTGGTTCCAGCAACCTCAAGTTTTGCAGCTGGCGAAGTGGTGCCGATGCCCACATTCCCGCTGCTGTTTACAAATAACCCGCTTGCCCCTGCTGCCGCTCCCCGCAACCACACGGTTTTTTGTACATCAAAACCAGCAATCGGTGAAGTTGTTCCGATTCCAACGTTCGTTCCATCCGACCACAAATTTCCACCGGCAATATCCAAAACCAAGTTACCCGTTCCATAGGTTCGCAGTGTCAAATCATTGCTTTCCCAATTTTCTCCGGCATCAATTGTTAATGGTCCAAACGATTTGATATTTGAAGCCATTTGATTGGCAAAGATTAAATCATATGCCATGGAGACATCACCGGCCGCATTAAACGCATGAGGTAAATTACTGTTTATCTGTGTTTGCGACACCGAAAACAGCGAACTTCCATTATCTAAAATATTAAATAAATTCCCCAAACTCCCTAAAATCCCTAATGAACCCACATTAATCCTAAAAAGATCGTTTGTTAATGTTGTTGCCACAGTTGGCTGCCAGTCCAGATTAAAACCTTGGAATGATGTTGAGGTTGAAGTGGAATAAAGGTGCAGAAGTGAAGCGGGAGCAGTTGTTCCAACTCCCAAATTCCCCATAATTCCCATTGAATCAGCGCTGTTTGATGGTGAAAGAGTTGTCCCACTCCGATTCCAATAACCAATCACTCCGGTTCCGGTTGGATCTGCCCAAGAAAAATTACCTGAGCCGTCATTACGAAGCAAACTATTCGCCGCCCCTTGAGTTGCCGGAAAACTGGTGGCTACGTTATTTATTTTCGTAATATTCCCGGTTGTGCTCACGCTAAACTGCGATCCATCACCAACAGAAAACAGTCCTACAGGCGCAGTGGTTCCTACTCCCACGCTACCACTGTTTTTTATCACAAATTTTGTAACGTCCGTTGCCATTGCAGAAAAAATATCCTGATCTTGAGTTTGATTCACAACCAGTGCTGCTGTTCCCGAAGGCGTAATTCCTGCGTCAGGTCTAATCACAAAAGGTGCGTTTGAAGACGTGTATTTATGAGCAGAATCCCATTTAAACTGAGCATTAACTGCAGGTGAGCCACGTTCAAATGTGATGGTTGAATCCTCAGCATCATCGCCTGTATAATCGGAATTAATTAAAAAATCCTGGGATATTGTCCCGGAAATATCTGTGTTTGTTATTGATAATGTCGTAGCTGTAATTGTATCCGCATAAACGTTTTTCCATTTTCGAGCAGACGTTCCAATGTCGTATTGAGAACCAGTATTTGGAATCAAATTTGAATAAACATATGTACTAACGCCAAAGTTTGCTAACGTTAATTTTTGACTTGATGCGTTGTAATTAAAGTTAGTTGAGTCAGCAACTAAATTACCGGAAGAATTGGTAAAAGGCACTGCTCCTTCGGAAAAACCAGCATTCAAACCACCGGAAAGTGTGCCATAGATTGTACCACCAATTTCTAAACTACCACCTACATACAGATCATTTGATGCAGACAAAGAATGTGTTGTAGCTTGAGAAGCAGTAGCAAAGGCGTTATATGTTTTACTTGTTATTCCTCCTGCGTTTAATGCGCCACCCAAAGTTAAATTCGTTGTCAAGCGTCCATCACCAGTGACATCAAGCATATATGCAGGAGTGATTGATCCGATACCAAATTTGTCAGTGGTTTCTGTCAAATAAACAACTCCAGTTCCGTGAGTCACTCCTGGATTAACACCGGTTACTGTTAACTTATTATTTGTTGAGTCGGCAGAAAGAGTAATACCGGTTCCAGGAGCAAAAGTTAACGTGTCAGTGTTGGAATCTGCAACAATGTCATCCTGCCCAGCAACTGAAATAGTTTTAAAGATTTTTTGACTTGATCCAGTGTCAGAATTGGTTATTGTAGAGCCTGAAACAGAAATTCCAGATCCAGCAGACAAAGAACTAATACCTGTGTTGGTGATTTTTACTCCGTCAACTGAAATTCCCGATCCCGCTTCCAGCGAAACTGCACCGGTTTTACCACCCAAAGAAATAACACCGGTATTTGTCACGATAGGAGTATTTTGTGTTCCTTTGATTAAAATTCCGGTTCCGGAAGATAGTGTATTAATCACGTTCGGAGCTATTAGTTTTCCTTTTAAGTTTATATCTTTTGCGAATGTAGCGCTTTCTGAAAAGTTTGAAGCAACGTTCACATTAAAAGTGAAGTCATTGGGAAGTTTAACTGCTCCCAAAACCTGTCCACCAACAATTGGAGTCGCTTCTTCTATTTTCGCCAACTCATTTCCCACCACCAAATCCTTTACCCCGTTAATTCTACTGAAAAAATTAACGGGGCCAAATCCCCCATAAGTCCAAAGCGACGTAATCACTCCAGCTGCCAAGACTAAAACAGCGCTGGCAAAAATTCTGGAAAGATTTGGCAACGTTCGAATTAGACTAATTGGTCTAATTGGACTAATTTGACTTGTTTGACCAATTTGAACCTTGTAATCTGTTGTTTTCAAAATTGGAACTTCGTCCGATGACATAGTTGCAGACGGTGCAGCAGTCATTGGAACAGATGGTTTAGTTTTGGATCTGTCAAAATTTTTTATTTCATCCAACAAATAGCGCCGTTGGTTTCCCACAGTTCTGCTACCGATGAGAACTCCACGCTGTTCCCAGCGACGCAAAGTTTTGGTGGAAACACCCAACTGCTTTGCGGCTTGGGAGATGGTTAATAAATTTTTGTCTATACTCATTTTTGTTATAAACTTGTCATTCTGACCCAGCTCAGCTGGGGAAGAATCTTACGTTTACAAACGTAAGATCCCTCGCTAACGCTCGGGATGACAAACAATTTAACAATTTATCAATTTTGCAATTTAACTCCTCCAGCCTCCCTTTGTCCAAGTTTGTCTAACTTTTCAGTCCTACTATCATTAAGCCTTAAATAATAATGATTGTCAAGAGGGATACTATACAGTATCCCTCGCCGACCCCGCTCAGCGAAAATGTCATTGCGAGGGAGCCGAGTCTGACTCGGCGACCGTGGCAATCTCGTTACCAATAGGACGCTCTATATTAACGGGATTGCTTCGTCCCGCTAAGCGGGACTCGCAATGACAAATTACTTTCAATTAGATTTAATTTCGGGCGAAATAAATTTCGCCTCTACGGATTTGTACGGGCGCATCAATGATGCGCCCCTACATATCAATCCCTTTATTATTCGAATATTCGTTGATTAGGATTGTTTTGTTTTATTCGTATCTTGCCTCTTATACTCCATTCTTTTTTTCAAAAGGCTTTCACGAAAACCGCCTTGTTCAACGAATTTTTTTTCGATTGCACGGGAAAGCTGGTCAACCAAATAGCTTTCTTTATGAATTAAACAAATCATGATATTGGCAAAATTCTCATCACTTGCAAGGTTCAAATTGGACCAATTGGACAAATTGGCCAAATTTGTTTCTTTGCCAACGCTTTCTCGATATGCGCGGATTTTTAAAACACGAAGGTCGTTTTTATCCCAAAGCGCCAGTTTGCGAAGCCTTAAATAGTCTTTGAAATCTTCAAGAAGTTCGTTGTAGGAGGCTCTGGAGACACCGATTAGTTTTAATTGGCTTTCATAGCTTTTTTCAGAAACTCCTTCAACGATATTTTGTTTGCACGAACGATTTGCCTGGTCCATTTGTTCCACGGTACGACGATATCTTGGATCTGTCAAAAATTTTTCACAAAAAAGTGCTGATCCATCCTGAATGGTCACTGCCAATCTGTAAACCAAAAGGTCTGTGTATGACATAATTGGTCTAATTAGACTAATTGGACAAATTTGACTAATATTATTTCGTCAAATTGGACCAATTCGACCAATTAGACTAATATTATTTTGATTAATTTGAAAATCTAATAGCTCCGCCATTGAACACATCCTTAACTTGTAACGGGGTCAATGCATAATTGTAGATCCGAACGTCGTCAATTTGACCGGGGAAATAACCTGTACCTTGCAACCGTCCTTCATTTCCAATATAAATGGCTTTTGATGCAGAATTTATCGAAGCAGGAACGCTAGACGAAGTAGAATCCGCCAGTTTCCCATCCAAGTAGACGGTTTGACTGGTGCCGTTCCAAATTCCGGTAAAATGATACCAGTTTCCCGCTGACATTGCGGGTACTGTTGCAATAAATTGTCTTTGTCCTGTTCCACTGCTTATGTTCCATAATATTTGAGTTGTACTTTGAAGTCTCGCTTGAAAAACAAAGTTTGCAAGCGAATCAAGCGATCCTTGGGCAACTATATTTCTTGTTGAAAAACCAGACGGCTTAAACCACGCGGACACCGTTATACCTGCTGAATTACCAAGAAGAGCTGTAGGTGTCGTACTCACATAATCATCTACCCCATCAAAATTAACTGAACTACTAAATTTGCCGTCACGGCCGTTATACCACGCGCTGGTGGTGAAGCCATCAGAACAAGTTCCGGCTTGGGATTGGGGAAGGGTTGCCCCAATATTAAGGGTAGCGTTAAGGGTTGAATTATAAGGGTTGTTAGAGGAATGCAAGGTAGCACCGGAACACTCATCCATTTTATACCATGCCACTGGCGCTCCCCGGTTATAATCATAAGCAATTTGGGCCGGGGTCCGAGCATAGTTATAGATACGGACTTGATCAAGCAACCCATTAATTAAACTTCCCCCCGTTCCATTATTTCCAATACCCAGAGCCCTAGTATTATCAATGCTTCCAACCGAAGTAATATCCCCAACAACCGAACATTTAGCCCCATTCATGTACGATGTTAATGTCTTTGAAGTTCTATCTATAACGGTGACTATGTGATTCCACCGGTTTTTCGTAGCCACAACACCATTATTCGATGTATTGCAATCCGAATAAACTTGATTCGTACCGTCCGAAATCATAGAAAGTACTCTTCCACCCCAATCAGTAGAAACATATAGAGTATAACCCGCATTAGACGCAGCACCATCTAATTTTTTTGCAATAATTGCATGATTCGTACTTGTTTTCCGATAAACCCAAGATTCTAACGTAAAACTCGTAGTTGATCCAAAATTTAACGAACTGGAATTTGCGACAGGAACATAATCGTCTGCTCCATCAAAACTCAATCCCTTCCCTTGTTTCCCATTTGTCCAAGTAGGATCTGTAATATCAATACCAGTTGTTGCCCCAAGTTGTCCGGTATTATTGTTGCCACTCGTATCCACTACCGATTGTCCTGAGCCGGCGTCAAAGTTCCACTCGGCAATGGGTGGGTTGCAGGCTGCGGTGTCTCCAGGCACGCAATACGACCTATTGGACGAATTAGTCAAATTAGTCCCATTTGATTCTGTGGAAAGCGACCCCATCACAATTGCCGATCCCCGATTGTACTCCGTCTTAACCTCATCCGCCGTCAGCGCGTAGTTATAGATTTTGACTTCGTCAAGAGAACCACTGAACGGTCTAATATTCACGTCATTTGCATTACAAAAGCCATACCCTGTGCGGACAGCGTTTGTATTTAAATAGGCATTTGAACCTTGACTAGTTGTATCTGTGGAATCCAATACACCGTTAATATAAAATTTCACAGTTCCATTATTAAATGTAACGGTAAATTGTTGCCATACACCAGATGATAATGATTTAATCGACATTGGAGACTTTGTATTCTGTCCATCACTCGACCACATTAAGACAAGTTTTCCTCCAACTTCAGTAATCACTTCCCACATTCGCGATGGACTAACGCAGGTCATTCCTTGAGAGACAAGATAACGCTGATATGTAGAAAATGACGAAGAATTAATCCAACCAGATACACTAAAGGCAGCGGTAGGCTTTAATACTGTTTGATTTCCTGAATCCACGTAATCATTAATACCATCAAACTGCAAAGCAGTTCCAAATTTACCTGATTTGGTCCAACCAGATGTTGCGGTTGCGGGGGCGGACATATTAGTTAGAGTTCCGTTTAATGTTGATCCGCCACTCCCTGCATTATTAGCCACTGTCCCCTGTCCTTCGTCAAAACGGTAATAAGCTATAGCAGGTTGGGCGCCCCCCTGCGCTGAAGCTACGGAGGGGTGCTCGGACTGCATGTCAGAAATGATCTGTTTGGCAGTCCTCGCATAGTTGTAGATACGAACGTCGTCAAGTTGACCGGATAGGTACTTAGACAAGCTGGAGTCAAAGCCAATATTAATATCTGCATTACCATCATAAATGGAAGTAGGAACTGCTGCAGATATAATTCCGTTGTCCAGTACACCGTTAACATACATGTTTAAGGTCTGCCCGGCCGAGTCATACACCGCACTAACGTAATACCAAGTATTGACAGAAAACGCTGTGGCACTATCTCGGTATATTAAAGTAGAACCACCATCCGATGAGATTAACGCGCGAAATTTATTTATATTTATGTTTAAATAAAAACTGCGTTTTCCACCGGAAGTATCTTTAGCAACAATCGGGCCAGTATCAGTCAAGCTGGTGGGCTTAACCCAAGACGAAATCGTAAAACTTTTTGTAATAGATAGGCTGTCGGTGTCGGCTCTACTTACATAATCCCCACCATCAAAACTCAACCCCTTCCCGTACTTGCCACTTGTCCAGGTGGGGGTAGCAGGTGCGGTAGCTAAAGTACCCGTATTGCCGTTTCCACTTTTGTCTGCTGCGGACAATCCTGAGCCTTCGTCGAAGGACCAGTGTGCTACCGGTCCCGGGGCATAGTTATATAAATCCTTGACTTCGGCGGGAGAAAGCGCGCGGTTGTAGATACGGGTTTCATCGAGCTTGCCTTGATAAAAATACATAGTCCCGTTAGTGCTACCAAATTTACCATTAATTTGCGGTGCATCAGGTAATGTACCTGTCACTGAGGTTGTTCCTATTAATGAACCATTAATATAAAAACGAAGTTTTGAACCATCATAAGTCCCTAGTAAATACGTCCACGTATTAACTGTTACCGGATATTCAACCTTTCTTCCAGCATCATTAACATTACCAATAGCAAAACGGTAATTCCCCTGTCTCATTTCTATAGATATATTATTATCGTTTGATCCACTTACAAAACCTATAATTGTTCGGTGAGATGTGGTACCGTTTTCTGTAGGATAAACCCAAGCACCTACTGAAAAGCTTGTCCCAGGAGTAATGGTGTTATAAGTCACATAATCATCACTTCCATTAAACCCTCCCCCATTACCATATTTGCCAGTCGAATAATGGGATGCGCCGGTTCCAGACCAAGTACCGGTGTTTCCATTACCTGATGAATCGGTTAGGGTGCCACTTGCTTCATCCATCTTCCAGTAGCCAACCAGTCCATTAGAGAGAGATCCTTCGCTATTGCTCAGGATGACAGAGGAGGTTTTGTTGTAATCTACTAATACTTGATCTGCTGTTCGGGCGTAGGGATAAATACGCAGTTCATCCATAAAACCATTAAAGAAAGTAGCACCTGCTTTACCAAAGGTTAGTGCTGTAGCGTTAAATGGGGTTGCTGTTGTTACTTCTATGTAGTTCCAGCTACCTGCCCTGAGCGAAGTCGAAGGGGCTCCATTGACATAGATAGTTGGATTATCAAATCCAGTAGCAGATAGAACCCCATTAGTTGAGGATATATAGTGAGTACCACCATCAAGATCAATAATGGATGAGGTATTGGACATAGGGTTAATCCAAAGACCAATAGATTGAACATTCAGTAGTTTGTTGGCTACTGTGGTTGTATCGTTGGTACCATCATACTTTAGACATTTACCTACTACACATTGGCTTTCAGTTATCCAAGTGGGGGTAGCAGTAGAGGCAGATAAAGTAGCATGATTCCTGTAGGGAGAAGAATCATTAGTAACTGTTCCATACCCTTCATCAAAATGATAAATACCAATAGGATTTTGGCCTTTATCGGTACTAAATCTCTCTACCGGTATGTCTTCCTTATGGGACACAAGACCAGAGTAGTAGAGATCTGCAACCTCGGTGGAGGAGAGGGGGGAGGAAAGGATACGAAAGTCAGATATAGAACCATTATTGGTTTGTCCAGCACTTCTTCTACCAACATATAAAGTCCCTGGATTTAAAGCTTGTGTGTAATTTGCAGCAGTCGACGCAGTATTATTGGCATAAAGTATAGTACTACTACCATTCCATGTGGCAACAATATGAACCCACTGTCCTCTAGCTACCGTAATATAATTAGCGGCGGGATTCGATGACGCATCAACATAAAACACAAATCTACCTGCTTCGTCATAAAACAAATATAAGTCATGTGAAGTACTAGTTATTGGCGACCCCGTACTTACAATTGTTTTTCTTGTTGAAGAACCAGTAACATCACTTGTACTCCAATCAGGTTTAAGCCAAAGATTAATTGTTCCAGAAGAAGCACCGATATTACTAGTAGAAGTGTAAAGCAGATCGGTGTTAGTCCTTGTACTCGTACTATCATTTACTGTTCCTGTCCACGCGTAACCGCTACCGAGAGTTCCATCTGTATAGGTGGTTGCATAAGCTTTTTCTTCCAGTTGAACTCCATCAACATAAATAGTTTTTCCTGACAAAACTGCTATACCATAATCCGAAGCCGCGTTTGACGCGGCCCCACTGTAGCTTAATCTCCACCAGCCACCACCCTGGTCCGTGTATGCCGAAGGCACTACACTGGACCCATTAAAAATAAACTTAGCAACCGTAGTACTAACAGTTCCGCCAATGTTTCCTGTGGTGCCATCATAAACGTAAGCCGAAAGAGTGTGTGTATTGGTATTGCCTGGATTGATGGAAGTAACATATCTTGCATCAGAAGAAGCCACTAGCTTTAATGACTTAGAACCAAATTTTATATATGGTGATGAAATCGAGTTTGACTCGACGGTAGCTGTTACTGTTCCGGTAAAACCTGGCGCGGCAAAGGTGGCATCAGCCTGATACATACTATTTTGGTCCGTGCCAAAATACATCATATTTGGAACTGTAGAAAAGGCTGAAATACCAGTCTTTTCAAACTTAACCACACCATTTAGAGACATTCTTGCAGTGCCGTCTTGATAGGAAAATTCAAGAGCTAAAGTATCTCCAGCATTGTACGAAATAGACGAAACCGAAGTAAGAGCATAATGTACATTGTTTGCCCAAACACCACAACCAAAAGCAACGCCATCTTTGCGGCAATAGATATCATTTAACCCACCCCCCAATGTGTTACGAGCATAAAACCAATACTCATATTGATTTCCATAAAGTAATGCACTATCAGTTGATTTGTGTCTCGGCGTAAACTTAAATTGAATATTTCCACTGGTGGTTGTAAGGGTATCTAAGGGTTGGGTAAGGGTGTCCGTTCCATCCACCCGTAACCCCGATGTTTCTAGTGAGTTTGCTTCGGTCGCGGGGGTGACGGTGAGGGAGACATCAGAAAGAAGAATATTGTATAAATCGTCTGCGTAACCTAATGAAGAATCACCAAACCGTAACCACCTACTTGACCCAGAGCTACCAATCCGTGCAACTACTCGATAATGTTTCCAGTCTGTACCAGTAGAGGGTAGGTAGTAAGTAACATTATCTTGACCAACTATATCCGTATTTGGACTATAACCAATCCTTACCATGCCGAGACTGTTGTAACCAAAACCACCAACGCTTTCAAATTTTCCAGTAGCCTGACTGCCAACATTTTGGAGTACCCTCGACCAACTGCCGGTACCATTTTCAAACTTAACAGAAGATAGTCCTGAATGAATTGTTGTTGTTTCCTGATTTCTTTTTGACCCTGTGTCTAGTTCCCCAGTATATCCTGACGGCAACCAATTATCAGTAACGCCACTACCTCTTTCCATGGAAGGATTATCAATCATATTACTCAACACCTCCACCTGATGCCAATAGCAAGTTCCACTTGAGTTCAAATTTATAAGTTGTACGTTCAAAGCTTCCGCTGCAGGAGATTCAAAGGTAAAGATGTATGTTGAAGGTGTAGTCCGGGTTGTATTACTTGCTCCATTTAAATGAGTAATTTCAGTAGTACCATCAGCCCGAGTAACTTTGACTTGCGGTTGACAACTTGCATCAGCATGTCCCAATGCTCTAACCACATAATCTCCTCCATTGGTAGCGGTAAAAGACCTTGTTATCCCCTGGTTAGCTCCGGTGGAAGTAAATTTATATCCTCCGCTAAATATTTTTTCATTTGTTGCCAGGGCAGCTAAAGTTCCATAAGTACCAGCGGAAGTCAAATTCTGCATGGCAGAGGTAATACTAATACCTTGTGTTGCAGTAATTGGTGAACTGTAAACCGCCGCTGCCTGAATATTTTTGCTGTGACTAACACCATAACCAGATGCACCACCAAGATAAACAGTTGGAGAATCGGTAATTGTTCCTGCAGTAGGATTACTAAGTAAAGAACCATCTCGATATATTGCACCATTAGTAACAGCAAGACTACCACTAGTTTGTCCAGCTATGCTGCAAGATCTCGCACCATGAGTATCTATTAGAAGACATCCTGGAATAGTCGAATTATTTTTAGCCAAAACTGCCAGTCCGTTACTACCTCCAACCCGCCCCCCCATAACTTCAGTATTAGTACCAGTCACCAATTCAGCATTACTGTATCGAACTGCAATCGAGTAATCGGTGCTTAATACTATTCCCGATAACAAATACTGTCCATTTGCGAATATCCATCCATTCGTGGTATCCCATGTAGGTGCAACACCAGGCGCTGTGTCGTAAATTCCAGGATTTGCCTTGTTAATATAAGAATTTGCTAAATCGGTTGCCCCTATTGGCTGATATGCAGCGACTACTCCACTTGCCCCCCCAACTTTATACCAAGGGATTTCACTCCACCCATCCGTTGCCGGAGTTCCATTCATCATAAATCCCCCAGTATTTGTGGTGGAGGTGTATAAAAGATTTGAACTATGAGGATGACTCCAGGCATTGCCGGTACCAGTGGCCAGCGCGCCGGTGGTGGCATTAGTAGGAAGTGCAAAAACTACATCCCAGCTACCAGTAACAAGAGTTGGATCTTTACCCGTGCCGGAGTTGTAGATTTGATTTATTTCATCGCCGTTACCAACATCGATACCCGTATTGGGTGTACCAACGGTGTAAAGAGGGCGACGATACAATGTTAATCCTTCAATGATTGCCTGTGTTGACTCTATCGCGTAATTAATCCCCAGGGACATGTCAGTACCGTGAAGAAGAGACGTCAAGAACGGGCCAAAATATTCTGTCATTCCATCAACCGTAAAACTACCCCTATTGGTACCATTTAAAGCATTTTTCGTATCCCAGCGAACTGCAACAAAATATGTATTTCCAGCAACTAAAGTGGTGCTGTGGGCATAACCAAGACTAGTAAAATCAACCCGAAGCTTTCCGTTTATAATTTCAATATAACCCGCTGCAAAATCAACGACCCTTTGTCTACTCCCAGTCACCCTTTCTGGCGTCAGCCAGAAAACTATACTTCCTTGGTCTTTATCAACTGTTTGTTTAAAGTTACCCGCAATACTCGTGCCCGCTCCAATCTGAACTAGATCACCTCCCGTTGCGCCATATTTATCTTGGAGTATTACCCCACTCGCAAACGGTCCAGCAGAATTGCGTTTAGCTGCACCAGCAGTAAAGGTATCGGCTGTTGAGTCGTAATCAAAAACTGCTGGCGAGGACCAGTTGGTGGTGTAGGAGGAAGCGTTTTCAAAAGAGGGGTTGGTTATTTTGTTGGTTGTTCCCTCTTCGATAAAGATACCGTTATGAGAGGCGTAACTCCCATTAGACAAATTGGACGAATTGGTCAAATTGGTCGAATTTGAACCATCAACCCCGACTAATCCGCCAACGTATTTGGCACCGGTGATAGTGCCGTGGTTCCCGTTACCAGAATCATCTATAGCTTTGCCAGTGTTACGGGGGTCATCGCCATTTTCATCAAAATGCAAAAGCAACTTGGTATATTCATCCCGGACAAAGGGCGAGGTTTGGGGGGTGAAGTTGGAGGAGTAGCGGACGGTGTTGGAAATGCGAACTTCGTCCATAAAACCGCCAAATTCATTCCCACCACTTGCAGCATTTGTTCCTAAATTGGCCGCCGCAGTTCCATCGTTCGCGGTATACGGAGTTGTGGCCGAATAACTAGATTTAACGCCATCGATAAAAAAGTCTACTGTTCTCGAATCAGTATGAACTACGGCCACATGATGCCATACACCGTAAGAGATCGCTGGACCATCAACCCTAACTCCCACAGCAAATTGATAATGTATTGTCCCCCCACTCTCGTAGAACCACCAAAAACCCGCCGACCCTGGTGAACCCCGACTAGCAATCGTATTAACCATCCCAGAAGCAGAATTTGCTTTGTCAATTTTAATCCACGCTTCTGTTGTGTTTGTCCCAAGATCAAGGTCAACGCTATTTCCCAAGCTTACATAATCGTTTTCCCCATCAAAAGCCAGTGCGGATTTTCCTCCAGAAAATCGCACGGCTCCAGACTCAACGCTTGGCGTCCCGCTTCCGGCTGCCAACGCCGTAGTGGTTCCATTAAACGGCGCTACGAATGTTGCTTCTTTGGCGCCAATGTTGTAGGCATCCAGCGCATCGGCAGTTGGATAAGCAGTGGCTTGACGATTACCATAATAAATATAATAGTTATAATCGTTATAATTGTTATAAATATCTGCCTGAAGAGGAAAGCTCACAATCGTTGCCGAGGACAGTGCGCAGGTCGTCCCTCCATTTGGAGCAACAGCTCTTTTTAGTTCTGTAGCTGTTGTGTTATTTGGCTGATAGACAATGCGTAAGTCATCGCAGTTGGTTTTTAACTTTCCTTGATCATAAAGAGATTTTGTGTCAATTGAAACTTGATAAGTGGAATTTGCATGAAGTGTTTGACCTGAATTATTAACCAATGTTAGTTGTTTCCTTTGACTATAGTCCGCATGTACTTTGGACCAAGAAACTGCAAGAACAGGGTGATGAATAATTAATTCAATTGCTAAAAAAGCAACAAGAATAATGGCAGCTATTTGCACAAAAAACGACCGCGCCAGATGTCTTACACGGAAAATTAATTGTTTAGGTAATCCCAATTTCGTTTTCAAATAATTGTTATAATCTTTATAATCATTATAATTGTTATAATATTTATCGGCTATCGCCGTTTTTAGCTTCCTTTTGTCCAACTTTGTCCATGTTTCACCCCTTCTCTTATTAAGACTTAAATTATCATGAAAGTCAAGAGGATTTCATTAATATTCCTTAATAAATTAAATCCTTGCCGACCCCGTAGACGCGCCACCGTGAGGCGAGGATGTAAACCTCGCGAACGGCAAGCGTTCTACTGGGGTCAAGTGGTTCTTGACATTCAGTTTGCAATTCGATTATGATGAGATATGCGATTAAATTTAAAGCAGAATTTAACTTTTATAACCATAATAACTTTTATAATTGTTATAACCTTTATAACAATTATTTTTCCCTCAACCATCTCCGCCGCCAACGAGCTTTCCTCCGGTATCTCGGTTTCCATCCCAATCGAGGGTAAAAACATTCAAGACGGAGACATTGTTGTATCAACCAATAAAGGATATTTACTCGCAACAGTTGCATATGACCCCACAATTTACGGCTTAGTAACAAGTAATCCAGCTGTTTCTTTTGAAAATAAAAACTCATCCGGAGTATTCCCGGTTCTCTCATCCGGAAAAGCCTATGTCCGCATTTCATCAATTAACGGATCAATACAAATCGGAGATTATGTCACCAGCTCATCAATAATTGGAGTTGGTCAAAGAACCACAAACCAAGGTTTTATTCTCGGAACTGCTCTGGAACCGTATCAAAATAACAATACAAAAACAATCGGAAAAATTCTTGTATCTGTTAATCCCCGCTACACTACCGCCGTTGTATCCGGCAAAGGGGTGAATCTTCTGTCAAATATTAAGTTCGCTGCATCATCTCCTTTTCTCAGTCCACTCACATCAATGCGTTATCTTTTTGCTGTAATCATCACAACCGTAGCTTTTGTTTTTGGTTTTTGGTACTTTGGTCGTTTTGGGAAAACAGGAATTGAGGCTCTGGGACGCAACCCTCTTGCATCAAAAAATATCAGCACCGGAATTATTTTTAATGTCCTATTGACAATTGTTGTGATGGTATCAGGACTGTTTTTAGCATATTTGGTGTTGGTATTGTAGGTTACACATGTCATTCCGACCCAGTTTAGCTGGGGAGGAATCTTATGTACGCAAACGTAAGATCCCTCGTTTCACTCGGGATGACAATATGTGTCATTACGAGGAGCGAACCAGGTGCTCCTACATTCTAAGTTGAAGTGCAACACTTGCTTCTTTTGAAGATTTGAATCTTCTAAATTTGTAACGGTTTGATTCTTGTTCCATCGCCTCATTTGGTGTCATAAAGTCTAAGACCTTCATTGGG